>JAABUP010000155.1_pt1 | contig 151725 bp, 150 predicted proteins | sample 5559201 | NCBI WGS metagenome assembly JAABUP01 (sample SAMN10711887, study PRJNA513373) | rock metagenome | isolation source: Antarctica rocks | place: Antarctica
TATTTATATAATAAGACCTAATTATAAGTAATAAGATATAGTAAATATATCTTTAAGAGGGAGATTATAAGTAGTACTTATAATAGTAAAAAGGTAATACTATTTAAGATACTATTATAATCTAAGGAAAATAATAGGTAGATTCCTATCTCTTTTATTTATAAGTAGTATCCTATCTAGCTAGTATTTACTATAACTATTAATAAATTATAAGGTTAATTAATAAAGTATATAAATATTAACTTATAAACTAGGCCTACTTTTAATTATAATTAGTTATATATAACTCTATTATAAGTAATAAGATAGAGAAACCTTTATATTATTAGGCTTAAAACTCTTAAATATATATCTAGTTAAATAATAAAATATATTATATATAAGTAGGTACTATTAGATAATAGATAAACTACTTTTAATATATTAATTATAACTTATTATTAATACCTAGATCCTATTAATAGCTACTTAATAGCTTATTAGAATATTAATTATAATATTAGAAGTATAAAAATAGCTTAATACTATATTTAATTATATAGTTATATCTTTATATTAGACTATAATATTAGACTTTCTAATAATAAAAATAAGCTATTGTATTATTTAATTTATAAAATACTACTAATTAAACTTTAAAGGGCTAGATAAATATTAGATTATATTAACTCTTATATCTAATAGATTCCTTTTTATTAATATAGTAAATCTAGTAGAACTATTAATAGTTATTATAAGAGTATAAAAGATATATTATAATATAAGAAATATAAGGAATTAATAATTATATTAAATAATTTAGTAGTATAAAAGTTATTAATAGAATAGAATATTATTATACTAGATATCTTATAGTTAATTAAATACCTAATAGATAGTATTAGTCTTTTAATACTTCTATCTTAATAATAATAATATCTTTTCCTAATAATAACTAATATAATAAGTTATCTAATAATAGTATACTTAATTATATTCTATTAATTCTAAATAGTAATATTATTATAAAGTTATAATATAAGTAGGCCTAATAACTATTTATTAATACTTTAATACTAGATAACTATTATAAATAATACCTTAGGTCTAAAATTAATATTTTTAGTAATATTTACCTTATAACCCTTATAATACTTAAGGAGGATCTTAGTATTTATAATAATTTATATATAGATCTATTATATTTAGACTTAAAGTTATCTTATAAATACTATTACTTACTAAGAAATAATAGAATTATACTTTTAAATATACTTTTCTTATATAAAAATCTCAATTTTTTTTAGGTATTTTCTAGTAGATATATATATTACTTCTTTATATAAGAATATATTATAAGGATAAATAGATAATATTATAATATATAGTTTACTATTATATTTTTTTTCTTAAGTAACTTTCTAAATTATATAGAATTCTCCTAAGAACCCTCTTATAAATATTAGAATTCCTATAATTTTTAGGAATATTCTTATATAATATATCCTTATTATTACTAGATCTTATACTAAGTATATTCTTTAAGAGTATTAAAAGCTATTATAATAATATCTTTAGTATTTAATATATTATCTCTAAGAAGTTTACTAGTAAAGGAATAAAAGTTTATACTTAGATATATTACTACCTAGTTATATAGTTAGTATTACTAACTTAAAGGGGCTTAGTACCTAGCTTGAAATACATCTATAGTACTAAGGTAAATCTAAAACTTAGAATAGAATAGCTGACGTAAGCTAATCTTGCGGGTGATTCCGGGGTTCTAGTCCTATTTAGGTTAGGTGTTCCGGATTATTAGGAACAGATCAGTGTACTGCTTTCAGACTGAATCAGGGAATTGGATCAGTTCAGAAAGTGATCTGTTCCTAGTTACGGAACAGTTTGAAACCCCCTAATATTGAGTGCTCTGAGCACCGTATGCAGTCCAAACCGCCTGCAGTCTCGCAACACTTCCAGTTTCGGCGTGAAAGTTTCATCCTCCTGAGACATGCTCAAAGCAATCGCTGCCAGTCAAAATGAACCCTGAGACGATAGAATAAAACATGTTTCAATCAGAATTTCGCAACGCTGGACGAAATGGGACGAGTCAGAAAGGTAGATCTCGGGGAAATTCCAGTATCAATAGGCTCATCAATCGTCTATATGATACGCTGCTGACTACTGCTAGGTAGTAAATCCATTGCCAAAGCCCGGCGGAAGAAGATTCCATCCGAAGCTACTCGTAAAAGTGAACGACAGCAAGCTTTGAGGCAGTCGAAACAAGTCAGAACACCAAGTCTCCCTGGAGAGAATCAGCCATTACCAGATTCCCGTCTAACTGATTGCCATGCTGGCTTAAGGTCATCCAAAGGTAAATCAAAAGTCGCTCTAGATCATCGTGTGCGTTGATGAACCGCATAAAGCTAACGTTGAGTCTATCAAATAGTCCAGAAGACTGCTCCGTCGTCGGGCTCACCCGGTCGTAGAGCCGCATCTCATCCATCAGGGCACGATCTACTAGAACGCTTGTCTTCGTCGGAACAAGATAAGTCTGACGACCGAGGCCGGCAAACGTCAGGCTCCAATACCGTAATAGAGAGGCTCACCTCCAAAAATTTGAAACGAGTCGACCGAAAAAGCGATTTAGAGAAACAGAAGACTCACCCAAAACAGTGGGACTTCATCAACATGGCTCGTACTAGGTCACAGGCCTCGAAATCGAAGCAAACAACAACAGCGTCGGATGGATCATCTAAAGCTTCTTCAAGGTCAAAAACTGTCTCCACCACTGATCCTCAATTCGCAAGAATGGCAGAGGAAAATGGTATTTTAGACAGGTTTGATTCCGTTGAACCGGTCAATTTCGATGAGGTCCGTACTCGTCTCGAGCAGTCACGCAACTCGCCAGAGCCGGACCTCCAGGAATTCCAGGATTTTTGCAAGCGGATACAATTATCGCAGAATGAACCAGGAGTCGCGCAGGCCATTATGCCCCTTCTCTGTCGGCGTACTGGCGAAGGTTATACACAAGTCTACGATCAAAAATTCACGATGTTTCCCAGCAATGTTGGCTTCAACGACGGTCTCTCTCCTGCGAAGCCTGACTTCGTCGAAGCTTATGTAGCGACAACATTCAAGCCATATCCCTTGGTCCGCTTATTGGGAGGCTCTGCCGTCCCAGTCCCTGGCGGACGTCCCATCGCGCTCGCACATATTGCCGGAGAAATCAAGAGATTGAGTGGGGACATGGAATGTGCGATGTGCCAAGCGGCGTACGACGCTGCCACACTCATTTATGGTCGAAACCAAGCCTGCCTCGCGATGGGCAAGCCCGACGCAGCCAAGGTCGCCTGCGTTGGGACCTTCGTCTCGAACGGTGACCAGGTGCATATATCGGTGCATTACGCGACGAATCATACCTCGGGCCAGACCGTCTACCACCACTGTCCAATCTTCAGCGACAACTTCCTATTGAACCACGCAAACTTCACCCTTACCCGCAAGCATTTGCGGAACCTGCAGGAATGGGCGATGGAGAACGCGACGTCCCTGAAGACCAACCTCATCGCACACTACGAAGCGTCACAAGCTCGGACCAGGGAATCTCCCGTCCCTCTTATCTCGGGTGGGGTCGCGGCCCAAAAGCCGGTTGAGCCTGAGGAGGGTGTGCTAGTCTAGACGAGTCTATTGCACGTCTCTGGAGTCTTTGGTATAATGACCGCGCTGTCATGGATTTGTCTATCAGCACGCTATGATTGTGGGTGTGTGAAGCCATCGTTTGGGGTTTGTTTGGTGTTTGGCGAATGGAATGACTCATATAGACTAGTGTGATCTTCTAATTTTCTATCTTTTCTTTTTTAGCGTCGCTATCGTCAATACAAAGGTTTTTGATCACTCTTGGTCGGTTCAAGGTTCACGCCAGCCGATGTTTTTAACTTCTCCGAGGGATGTAATCTTGGTCCGCCCTGCGTATTAAGAAACGCACCGAGTGAGGATGTAGAAAGATCTCATGCTCGAACGACTCTGCTCGGCTCCCTTTCCAGCTCACTTATTTTGGGATCGCCGCAGATCGCAATCCCCTGCACGCTCTCTATCAGTCAGTCTCCCAAGTCGTGACTTCTGTACTCTGGGTCTCCTTGCCCATAGCAACGGTTGTCGTTACCTACTATCCGCTCCCTCTATCCATTTGATTAATAAAAAACCCCATTCTTCGCAAATCTTCTAAAATTCTCATCTGGATTTACACCGAGACCAAGACCATTATCCTTCGTGGTAGTAAGTATTGCGTCGGTTTCTCTCGCCAAATAGCATGACCGTTTTCTTTTGAGTCATTAAAGCTATAATATCTCCTCGAGGTCACACTGTTGGACAACTACGTAGTAGTCCTCTTATTCGTTATCGTAAACGATATAGAAGTAGGAGAGATGCCAAATCATAACAAGTATGAAAACATGTAAAGCAAAAAGAGAGAGTAAGGAAGGACTATCTATAGAGTCGATTTACGATAAAAACGCGGACAGTAGTATTATTTTATTTTTGACGGGCTAACGTAAGTAGATGAGTCAGACGCAACAAGTATGAGGGTAAGAGGAGAGGACGTTATAGTGGGCAGTTGGTAGATGTTACGAGCCTCAGTGGGTCAATTAAAAGAATGTGGCTTCACTAGCAAGTCTCTCGGGTAGAGCTTGTAAAGACTAGTGTCAAGGACTGAGGGATAAGTAGACTTGAGTACTATGCAGGTCGATTACAAGCAAGTGGCAGTCTTGTCTCCAGTGCACAGTAGGTTGAGAGTCATACGGCTGAGAGTCATAACATGAGTTGAATACGAATCTCTATCAAAGGAAATGACTACATACTTACAGATAAAGGAGTTCGTCTTGCTTGCTTTAGTAGCCCGGATCACCCCCTTACTCGACATGCTTGCTCAGAGTGGTTGCCAAGGAACGGAAGGTTCTGGTAGCTCAACGTGGCTTGATATTCATACAAGACACAAGACGAAAGACAAGGAGAAAAGAAGAGTGAAAGAGAGTAGCTGGCAAGAAGACTCTGCCAGCCAAGACGATGATACGCATCGGGGTGAAGCCAACCCTATCTGGCTCCATTCGCGGTCTTGCACCGTAACAAGGAGCCTGATCGAAGTCCCGTAAGGATGGAAACGTTGTTAAGGTTAAGGGAGGAGCAGGATACGGTGTATTCATACCGATAGGAAGAAAGCATCCAAGGATTGTAACAGCGGCCAAAACGTGGGGGGAGGGCAGCGCTTTACCGCAAGAAGTAATTCGCCTGCACACATACCACGCGAATAGCACTATGGTACTTAGACCTGCCCCTGTGTCCATTCTCGCCCGCTAGTGTCCTGTTGCCTCGTAGTTCATGAGGTTCCTGGGGCTTCGAATTATATCACTACCTCACGCCTGAGCCTGGTCAATCCCATCGTTCTCCTCAGTGGTAATTCATTATTGATGATTCGTGGTCTACGAAATCATGGTGTTTCCCCGTGTTGAGTCAGGATCCCCTAACCGGATATGTTAGCTCGGAGTCTCCGATGCTATGCTCGTAAGTGCGAGTCATGATTGTAGCTAGGCGTGTCCTCATTGATTGTGCCGGGTCGTGGATGAAGAAGGTGAAGAAGAGGAAGACCAGGTTTAATTAGAGGTTCTACCCGTATCAAATTGTGCATGGGTAGAGGCTAGAACTAAAAGGGTCAAAAAGGCTTGCAGTTCGTCAACGGTCTGACTTCATGTTTACCAGCAGACGAACTCTGTATGTCCAAATTTCGCTTGATGGCGCAGATGATGATGGCTCAGTGGTAGATCCACAATACTGCTGACCATGCAATAGCCTGTCAGCGCCGTGTTATAAGATTCAACTCCTCCGTTTGGACAGGAGCTCCCGCTATTCTGCACGATGGTTTTCCTTTCCATATGCACTGCGCTCTACGAATATGCTCCGCAAGGTGATAACGAGCTAGAATTACATGAAGGGGAAATTGTCTATATCCTTGAGAAGAGTGCGGAAGATGATTGGTGGAAGGCAAAGAAAAGGGCGCCCAGCGAGGATGAAGATGAGCCCGTGGGCTTGATACCCAATAACTATGTTGAAGAGGTTAGTAGAGTCGTGCTCTCTATCGCGAGGATGAAACCTTTAGATCACGTCCACTTGTGTAGTTGAAGCTCAGATGTATGATGGAAGTGCTGACAGGTGCCGCACATAGGCCCATCCGACTCACTACGCAAAGGCACTGTATGATTATGCTCGGCAGACTGATGAGGAATTATCCTTCTCGGAAGAGGCCATACTCTCTGTGTATGATACTGAAGATCCAGAATGGACATTGGTGGGGTTGGATGGTGAATACGGCTTTGCGCCTGCAAATTACATTGAGATTACAGGCAAAGCTGAGCACGCATCTCCACAACCGCCGCTATCACCTCAGAGTCCGATACCAATTCCAGAGCCGGAGCCAACATCAGTCCAATATGCTCAACCTTCAACAAGTCCAGCATTTGCAATTGCGGGCATAATGCACAAGAAGTCACTCTCCTCGGGCTCGCCGCCTGCCAATGTAACACTACCACCTCGAAGACCTCAACTTACCCCGGAGGACTCAGACGAAGAGCAACCTGCTCCATCACTGCCTCGGCGACCACCATCTGAGCAGCTCTCCCCACCTCCCACTCAATATGCTTCGCCTCGGACCCCAGACTCCCCCGGAGTTACAGCTTCGTCACCACATAATCGCGCCATTGGTCAAACGTTTGGTGACGACCAACCTCAGGCTAAAGCTGGTGGCTATCATCTGTACAACATCAACGAGATTGTCTCCGCAATGGGGAAGAACAAGAAGTTACCCACAACTTTAGGCCTCAACCTGGCCACCGGTGTCATCATGATCGCACCAGAGAAGTCACGGGACGGGCCACAAATGGAATGGACTGCTGAAAAGCTCACCCATTATTCGATCGAGGGAAAACACGTCTTCATAGAGCTTGTGAGACCAAGCAAGAGCATCGACTTCCATGCCGGTGCAAAAGACACTGCTCACGAGATCGTGCGCGGACTTGGCGAAATTGCGGGCGCCGCGAGAGCGGAAGGTTTACGAGAGATAATTGACGCGGGTTCGGGTGCGGGTGGGTTGAGGAAGGGGAAAATACTCTACGATTTTATGGCGCAGGGCGATGATGAGGTCACAGTCACGATTGGCGATGAAGTCGCTGTTCTCGATGACACCAAGAGCGAAGAATGGTGGATGGTTCGGCGACTGAAGAATAGCAAACAGGGAGTCGTTCCCAGCAGCTATGTTGAGATAACAGGCATCCTACCACCTCCGCGAACCAGTTCTGGGATCAACGCTGGAAAGTCGGTCGTCGAGCAAAACAGACTCGAAGAAAAGGAGTTGACGAAAGAAGCAATGAAAACTTCCAAGGCGCAGGATACAAAGGGCTATGAGGTAGGCCCAGGCTTGAAGCTCCCCACTAGGGGCAGCAGCATAGCACGTGGGAACCATAGTAACCAGACATTGCAGCGAAGCAAACGAGATAGTAAACATGGAAGGTCTTCATCTGGGTCGAAATCGAGTAAGTCCCAATTCTCTGTTCTTCAATATCCACTGATGACCGCTTTAGAGCCAGACATGGCGAAAACGAGAACTTGGACCGATAGATCAGGGACATTCAAAGTTGAAGCGCAATTTATAGGATTGAAGGACGGGAAAATACATTTACACAAACTTAATGGGGTCAAGATCGCGGTTCCTGTGGTTAAGATGGCTATGGAGGATCTTGAATACGTGGAGAAAGTCACTGGAGTATCCTTGGATGATGACAAGCCGTTATCTGACATCCGCCGGCGGAGTACACAGACAGCAAAAGACAATGAACGCAGAAAATCACAGGCAGCTCCTGCTTCTTCGAAGCCTGGCGCATCCATTGAGCAGCCAAAGAGTGGTCCGCCTAAACCTGAAGGGCCCGAATATGACTGGTTCGACTTCTTCCTGAAAGCCGGAGTCAGCCCCTACCAGTGTGAAAGATATGCCTTCAATTTCAATAAGGATTCTATGGATGAAAAGGTTCTTGGGGACATCACTCCAACTGTTCTACGGACACTGGGTCTGAAGGAAGGTGACATTCTCCGAGTGATGAAGTACCTGGATACTAAATTTGGTCGTACAGGTATGTTTGCAGCATACTCTCACTACGTTGTTATGCTGACAATGTAGGTGGTCCGACGTCACCCGATAATGCAGCAGGAGGACTCTTCTCCGGACCTGGTGGCGCCTTGAGGAATAACACGCGCAAGGGAAGGCCTGCGCCTGCAGTCCAGAGTGGTGATGTCGTCGATGCGAGCAAGTTCAGCCAGAAAGGATCAGGCGAGGATAAACCGTCTGATCGAACGGAGAAGCCCCTATCCCAGGCGCCAGCTCCACCTAAGAAAGACACCAGTGGTTTTGATGACGATGCATGGGACGTCAAGCCCTCGAAGCAGCCAACCCAACAAACTTCACAAAAGTCAATAGCAGCGCCGGCACCAGCAGCCAGTACACCTCAACAGTCTACGCTGACAGGCTCACTCTTGGATCTTTCGCTTTTATCGGAACCTTTGCAGCCTGAAAGGGCGCAGCCAGCTCCTGCAATACAGCTTCAACAAACACAATTACAACCACCTACCCAAGTCCCTCTACAGCAGCAATTGCTGCAGTCACAACCACAACAGTTGCAGCAGCAGCCAATACAACAGCAACCTACTGGTGCTAATCCATCATTCTTTTCTCAACTTGTACCACAAGCTACAGGTCAGCAGTTCCAGCAGCAGAGCACTAGCCAGCCTCAACAGCCTCAGGGATTTGGGTTATTGCAAAATGTTCAGAATCAACAACAGCCCCAGCAGACGGGTCCTCCACGGCAGAGACCACAGGCTCCCTTACAGTCTCAAAGCATTCAGCAAGGTACACTGATGCCACCGCCGCCTGCCAGACCCCTTTCAGCACCCCAAACCCTCCCGCAGACCAGTAGCTTCGGTCCGCCGCCGTTGCAGCCGCAATTGACAGGCTTTCAACCTCAGAGTCAATTCCAGAACCAAATCGCACCACCCGGCCAGAGTCTCAACGACCTAAGTCAGCAAAGATTTCAGCAGCAGCAATACAATCAGCAGCAACCGCAATTGACTCAGCAGCAGTTACAACCGCAGCAGACTGGTTTTGGTCAACAGCCGGCAGGCTTCAACCAATTTACGAACGGGATAATCCCTCAACCGACTGGCTTTGTTCCACAATTCAATCAAATGACACCGCAGCAGTCGAGTTTACAGGCATTGCAAAATCCGTATGTCAATGGCCAACAGGCAGGAAGCCCCTTTGCGGATCCTAGAGGCCCGCAGCAAACAGGCGGCTTCGCGCCACTGCAGCCACAGATGACTGGCTTCCAAGCACAATACCAGCAGCCGCAGCAGACTGGAATCAATTCGATGCTGCCTCCAGCCTTGCAACCTCAGCCGACTGGGGTCAATGGATTCTCGAGACCGGGGTTCGGCCAACCACCTGCTCCAGTACCTCCTATGCCGCCAATGCCTCAACAGCAGCAGCCGGCCGCTGCGCCGTTGCAACCCCAGAAGACCGGGCCGGCACCACCCGTGAGATTCGGGACTCCAGCAGCGAATAAATTGGTGCCTCAACGAACGGGGAGGGCAAACCTTGCATCGGCCAGTATGTTATCGAACCTCGAACTTTATGCTCATGCTAATGTAGTGTAGCTCCCTCGAATCCTTTTGGCTTTTGATGTCGGAACTTGGGAGTAGTTGTTTCCATTGTCTATGGGGAGAGATCGCATGTCTGGACTAATGAGGTAGATAAGCCATGGAGCAGTCAGTGTATATATTATTAGCATTACAGTGTAGTCAATGAGATTGAGGCTTGGCGGCCTCTCGCTTTTCGCGTTCACCAGGTTCAACTCAGACTGATCTACCGCCAGAGACCTGTCTACTACGTAGTAAGATATATAACACTAGATTTACATTTAGAGCAAATGCTCCTGTGGTAAACGACCAAGACCTCTCTCCCAAGTCTCACACTTCTTTACAAAGCTCCTTCCTCAACTGACCATTCGCAAAACTCAACCAGAAGCTTCTGGCACCTCTGACATCTCCTATAAAGGTCTCCATCCTTGTCCGAGCCCATGAGATTGCTCATATCAAGTTTCATCATCTGTGCTGTCGCGATTGTCTTCTATGCCACTTCTCTTTCCTATCAGTTGCAGTTGACCTCTCTCCTGTACCGGATCCCATTCGTATACCAGGTTTCCTCAGCAGTAGCTCGAAACACCACAAGCTCACCTTCCCTGCTCATAAGCTCCGACACCGCAGATCGGATCCCTTTCGTAGGACTATCCCCCATTCCACTCACCTCCCTCACTCCCACCAAGTCCGCAAACATGACAGTGCCGCGGACAATCCAAAAGGCCTTCCTCGCCACAGAACAGTCCGAAGGCGCCGGTGCTCGCGTCCGTCGCTCGATCGGAACCTCCGCCCTCCGCAACCTCAGCCCCTTCCTCATGCTCGACCACGCCTCCGTCTCCCCCGGCGCAGGCTTCCCCGACCACCCCCACCGAGGCCAAGAAACAATAACCTACATCCTCCACGGCGCCATCGACCACGAAGACTTCGCTGGCAACAAAGGCACCATCGAGACGGGCGACCTGCAATTCATGACCGCAGGCCGAGGCATCATGCACGCCGAGATGCCCCGCCCGAACCCCGACGGCACCCCGAACGTCGCCATGCAACTGTGGGTCGACCTCCCTGCGAAGCTGAAGGGTGTGGAGCCTCGATACCGCGACCTGCGCGCTTCGGAAATACCGCAGATCACCGTCGATGAGGGCAAGGTCAGCATCAAAATCATCTCGGGACAGAGCCACGGCACGGACAGCGTGCAGGAACTCGCCTACACCCCCGTCTGGATCTTCGACATCACCATCCACCCCGGCGGAAAAGTCACACAACCCTTACCCGTCGGCTGGAACGCATTTGCATACACCCTTTCCGGGTCCACAACCTTCGGTGTCGGCAAAGACCAAACGACAGTGGGGCAGTATCACAACGTAGTCTTCAAGCGCGAAGGCGACGTCGTCAATGCCGAAGTCGATAAAGACGCGGCGGAAGAAGGACGCTTGGTGCTCGTTGCGGGATTGCCGTTGGATCAGAAAGTGGTGCAGTATGGGCCGTTCGTGGTCAATAGTCAGGAAGAGGTTTATCAGGCCATGCTCGATTATCAGAGCCATGCCAACGGCTTCGAGCGCGCCAAGGGGTGGGCGAGCGAGATTGGGAAGGGTTTGGTTCATTGAGTTGAGCTCACTCGGGGTTTTGCATTGTGGGATGGGGTGTGATTGGAGCTGCATATGCATGGTGTTGATGACTGTATGGCTTGACGACTAGCATTGTAAATAGATATCCGAAGACGAATGAACCAAGAGTTACAAATCACAATATCCTCTCATCCACCCCATCAAAACCCAGTTCGCCCACGAATCCCATAGATTACCAAGCACGTGCCATCCCTAAGCATAAGTTCTATCATACAACCAGATACAAATTTCCCCCTCCACCCTATTCCACTCCTCTCTCCACTCCCTCAAAGGAGGGCAGAATGTAGGAAGGGGATAAGAGAATGACACATCATTTAATAAAAGCTATACTGATCGCAAACATAAAATTTCTGATATTGCTCGATTATGTATGTATGTATACATGAACACACCCTACGAACAATTGTCATACATCATCAGTAGTACGATAGCACGTTAGGTTATGGAAATACATACCCCATAGATTTTATCGAACACTATTCTATTCTATTCTGTTCATTCGGGAGATTTCTGATGGGCTGGGCTATTGTAGTTTGTCCGTCCGTACAGTGGTGGAGATGGGCGTAGGATGATAGGTTTTCAAGGAAGTGATACGGTGACGATGGGGTTGATATGGGTGATATGGGAATATCCTACTGCTGGTTCGGAGATATCTTCAGATATTTGGTAGTCTATTCGACAACACTACAGCTGCATCTATTCTATGCAAGTTTGACATCTCTTTTGGGGTAGCTGGGTGGAGCGGTGACGTGGGCATTAATGGCATTGGTTATGGCCCCAGCTTCTATAAGTTCGTGGGATGCGACGCGGTGGAATTGTCTGCTAGAATGTTATAATAGTGTTCTTGCTCATTTCATGTCTCTCCGCGGCTCGGCCAGAAGGCGGATGGGACATTGGTGGGATAAGTCCTTTCGGTAGAATAGCTGGTTCCCGGTGTATGAAGCAGGCTACGTACGCAGCAAGAGCCATTGATGGGCACATTCACATTCGCGAGCTGTTCTCTGTCTTTGGGGGCGAGACGATTTGTGAATTTTCTTCAGTACGACACCTATCTAGACATAAGGTAGCAATGAAAGAAGCCTAGCAGGAAATAGCGGTCTATGATCTTGAAGAAATGTCTTTTACCATCACCTTATCTATCATAGACTTATTAAAATCGTCGGTCGACAGGCATGGTAAGTTTCGTTATGATATAGGCTGTATATTGACAAGACGAAACATATTCTAACTTACGAGTATTCTGATAGTAAGCAGCTTACGCAGTTTGGCCAAGCTTAAGGAAAGTCACGGGGGGATCTGGAGAAATATGGTTTGCGAGGAATTCCAGTTGTCGGAATGAAGAAGCCGTTGTGAATCGGCTTCCGGAAGGTTGCAGGGTGTTCTCCTTGCGTTGTGAAGTCTGAAGGTGATAGATAGGGCGAACCTTTGAGGTTCGGCATGTATACCCAGCTGTTTGATCGCCTCTCGTCTCCAGGAGCTCCTTGGCGCATACGGGTCTTTTATAGAGACGGGAAGCTGAGATCCTATTTTGGATTGTGCGCATGGTCCGTATTACTTGGCCTACTTCTGTGAGGTGAAAAAGGGAAGGGGAGTGTGAAATTGGTTTGAAGGAGTGATAGGCGCTATTTTGGTAATTTGGGTAGTGGGTTCAGTGCTTTCGGAAAGGTGATAGCTGGACACACAATGGAACGATGCTGAATGCGCACGGAACGAAGGAGGGGTTCATACTGGCGAACGTATTGGATCACTGAGGTACTAGTGCGGTGGTTGCGATCCTCGATACCTGTACACGCCATGCTGACATATTCTGGCTCAACTTTATCTTCCATCTTGCCCTCCTCTTGTGGATTCTGCAAGGTTTCCTAAGGATGACAAGATGCATCTTTGGCGGAGTTCGTGGGTCGAATAGGGTTTGGGCATAGAGAACCTCGCGGTACCAATGGCAAAGTGAGCTGTAGTGGGTGATAGGTCATGTGTCTGATGCTTGACGGTATTTTACCGTGGTGTAAGGCATGCGGATATTGAGGGAGCGCGCTACAGCAGAGAACAGTGGGCCGGCGTGGCTGCATTCACTGATTCGTTGGGAGCATGCGAACATTCGAGCAATCCTCCCATTCAATGCACGAGTACAATAGGCTTCCCCCTCTCCCAGCCATCCAAGCTCTCCTTGATGTTGATCCAGTATCTCAACTTGACAGCCTCATCCATGGCCCGCTGCACATCATCTTGTCTGAATGCCTCGTCTAGTATTCCCTCGCTCCTCTCAATATTAGCATCATTATCCCTCTTCATATCTTCAAGCTCGCTCTCCTCTTGTGCAGCCTCGATAGCCTCCCTTACCTCCAGCACCTCCATGAGCAATTCAGGGTCTTCAACCTTCAATCTTTCGTCTTCCGCGACATCTATTCCTCGCAACGATAAGAGATACTGCGCCCTTCTGAGCGGGTCTTGGAGCGTTTTGTAAGCTTCATTTATAAGCGTAGAGGTACCTTCCGCTCTTGCTTTATTGGGGCCAGTGTGGCGGTCTGGATGCGCGCGGGCTTGCAATTGTAGGAATTCTCTCTTCAAGTGCTGCGTATTCACAATGAATGGGCCATGAGGTGGGGGGCCTTTTGGGAGTGTGGCGGGAAAGAGGTTGTAGAGAATGGGTGTGTCGGGTTCTCGCCGTTCTAGCGCAGGGGCGGTGGAGGTCGATGCATATTTGGCTCTTAAAGACGGAGGCGCAACTCGCAGGCGCTTTGATGGTTGACCTAGGTGGAGGCTTGAGGGGTGCATATGACGTTTGGTAGCCGTTGTGAGGGACATGTAGCGTTGAAATGCGGAGAAGAAGAGGTCGCGGTTATAGAATCTGCAGGATCTCGACATCTCTAATTGCATGTCCACGACTCCCAAAATTAGGATGTGTTAAGAAAGTCCCAAAGTTTTGTGTGAAAGCAAGTGACAGAGACGTCAATAGCCAAAGATGGCTAGCCCCAACTCAGCCCTATCAACTGGCTTCAGGCAGTGGAAGTGGCTTCAACGTCTTTTGCTTCACCACTTTCTTACAATGTAAGTATGAAGCGCAAGTTCATATGGCTGGCGGCTGCCAGTGTAGCATACGGAAGCCCTCATGTCTTCAGCGTCACTGACGACTTGCTGGCATATCCTCAGGTCAAGTCTTCCCAAGCGCATGCCGAGAACGTACTAACTATTCGCAGTACGAGGTCATTTTCTCAGACACTTTCATATTAGACAAGGATGCCGAGTCGCACATAGCAAAGCTTTCGTCTGCCTCATCTACCAACGACCCTTCCACTTCCATAGAGGCCCATGATACCTCATTACAAACAGCTGAGCTGTCCCAAAGACGGCCAGGCGCCGATTCCTCAGACTCCCCCAATGGAGACGCTTTCGCTCCTTCGTCATATGAACACATGATCCTCAACAACAAGCCTTTCCTCTGCGCAATTCCCCACGTCACCACAATCCCAAAGAACACTACAACGCAATCCCGCTTCGCCGCCGAAGAAGCCGCCGAGCTAGCTCGAGCCACAGACCGCGGGTATGACCTCCTCAGATCCATGTCCGGCAGCTGTCTCTATTTCATAAGCGGGTGGTGGTCCTACAGCTTTTGCTACAACGCCCACGTAAAGCAATTCCACCAACTACCTCCTGGGAAAAATACTCCGATATTCCCACCGGTAGAGGACCCGGCCACGCCGAGCTATGTGCTGGGGAAGTTCGGAGAGGTCCGGAACCGGGCTGCGGTCGAGGGGGGTGGGAAAGGTGATAGAGAGGCGGGTTTGAGTCCAGAGGAGGGAGATCAGGGGCGCACGACAGAAATCCAGGCGAAAGGCACCTCGTCTTCTCGCTACCTCAGTCAGAAATTGAGCGGAGGCACAACGTGCGATTTGACAGGAAGTCCGAGACGAGTCGAAATACAATTCCATTGCCATCCACAGAGCGCCGATCGCATCGGGTGGATCAAGGAGGTCAGCACGTGCAGCTATCTCATGGTCGTATACACGCCGCGATTATGCAACGACGTTGCCTTTCTCCCACCGAGAGAAGAGCGTGCGGAGGCCATATCATGCCGCGAGGTAGTCAAAGAAGAAGATGTACCAGCGTGGGAAGCTCGCAAAGCACAAGAAGCGCAGACGAGACTCGTCCCGGGCACCACGATCGAAGGAACCGGCCGTCCGATTGTCGGCGGTATCGAAGTCGGCGGCATGGCGCTCGTCGGCCGCGAAGGCCGACGCTTAGAACTGCCACAGAACATGCAGCCTGGTAGCCACAATCACGACATGCTGCACGCCGAAGATGCGTCGAAAACGGTGACGCTGGTGACGCAGGAGCCGAGGGAGAGGGGGGGGAAGATCAAGAGACTCAATGATAAGGAGTTGCGGGGGATGGAGTTGGATCCGGGCGTGGTGGAGGCTGCACGGAGGGAGTTGGAGGATGTGGCTGAGGGGAAGGGGTGGCGGTTGGAGGTTTTTGAGACGGGTGGTGGGGGGCGGGAGTTGAGGGGGATTGTTGATGGGGAGGGGGGGGAGGATGGGGAGGAGTGGAGGGGTGAGGCTGATGGTGGGCAGTATATGGGGGATGGGGATGAGGGGGATGGAGAGGAGGGGGAGGGGAGTCAGGAGGAGTATAAGGATGAATTGTAGATTATGAATTTGTATGCTATACAATGGAATATTGATATTCACTTTGTTCATTCGAGAACGACCTGCTTTTCTGAGGATGAAAGCTCTTGAGATATCTACCTCCTCTAATATATCCTAAACTCCTACCCTTTATATGATAATTTACTAACTCCAACTCCAATCCTCCTACCTGCCCTTCCCCTTCCCCTCCTTACTTCCCTTCTATAAACTCCCCTCATGCTCTTATCCTCTTATTTCCCCTTCCCCTTCCCCTTCCCCTTCCCCTTCCCCTTCCCCTTCCCCTTTCCACCTCCTATAACCCCCTCCTCTTATCCGCGACTACAGCCCATATAAATAAAACCTGCCTAAATCTACCGTCACCTAACACCTACCTAAACCTACACCTTCGCTACCCCTAAAACAATCCTTCATCTAATTAATCCTTCAGCCCTTTAATCCTTATACTTCCCTATCTCTAAATAATTAGTAGTTGGATTAGATCTGATATGATATAGGTCGATGATAGTGATATTATAGTAGAGGATGTTGTGTATTGGATGTTATATGTTGTATATTATATAGCACCTGGTAGGAATTGAGAATTGAGAATTGAGAATTGAGAATTGAGAATTGAGAATTGAGAATTGAGAATTGAGAATTGCGAATTGCGAATTGCGAATGGAGAACTGATGGCTGGTGGCTGGTGGGTCCTATATGTGTGGAGGACTGCATAGGCTTGGGGATTGGGAAGGCGTTGGGATGTGCAGTGGTTGTGAGAAGGGAGGGGGAGTGAAGGGAAGCGGATAGGGTTAAAGAGAGAAGGGGGTGGGTGGTGGAGTGGATATGGGAGGGATAAATAGTTGTGGGAGGAGGAGGACGGGTGTAAGCTATATATCCCATCCCATCTCCTAGAAACACACTCTTTCGGGGAATTTCTAGTCAAGATACAGACAGACTAGACGAGTGCCAAAATTGCTAGAAGTGGGATAGGTTAGTTGTAAAGGTTAATAAGTGAATTTGTTGGACAGTGAGGAACACGAGCACAAGCCTTCGTTTTCTGAGGATCTAAGTACGTGGGGTATCATGAAACCTCCCCCTTTTCTCCTGGATTTATTTAGCTAACGATCCAGCTTACGTGAATGGTCCTGTAGGAGAATCAAACGGTGAGTTACCTATGGGGAGCCAAGTACCAAAACGCCATATCATGCCATGCATATGTTTCGCTATTCAGACGTTATATCATACCAACAACACGGCGTTCAAGCAGCCGTCCATTTCAGGGTTGTTCTGCGCGCCGTCAGTGAGTGGTACCCTGTCCTGAGGGACATATAAGAGTGCGTACAGTGACCTGCGCCCATTTGCCCCACACGATTTTCCCGCCCGCAGTCACCATGCCCAGTTCGGAGACGTTGACCTGTAGAGTGTGGGATCAGTATGGTGATCTTATGTCTCAAGATGCAGAACCGGACTGGATATTCTAATTCTATTTCGGACAACGTACCTCGATGATGGTACCCTTTGTTAAGACACCGAGTTGGGTATACATTGGGTTCTGGGGGTTCTGTGCGCGATTTTAGGGTCTTTGGCGCTGGATTGGGGAACCTTGGAATACGTACCTTCTTGACGGATATGATTGGCAGTTGAACGGTGACCTTCAGCTCCGGATGGGTCACATGCCTTAAAGGAGCATATTAGTAGTCATGTGGTTACCAAGGTTGGACCATTTGGACATACGCTTTCTTATACCGCAGTCCCATCGGCCTTATGAATCGCTCATACTTGACAGGTCTCCGTGTGAAATCCGGTCCCACTACCAGCCTAATCAGTATCTCCACAAAGTCGCCATCCGCGTATAAGCACCGGCATACCAAATGTTGGCTTTGTGATCATTCTCTTCCATGCCTTCTTTTTCGTCTTCTTCCCTGTGCCGATGGCCTTGAACATTTCCTCTTCGCTGATACCTCGGACTTTCGGTAACGGGACCGAGTATTTTACCGCCTTCTCGTTCCTCTTGTTTTTGATCGCGGAGCTCAAAGCTTTGGGGTTGGAAGGATTGTTGCGATCCAGCAGGTATTGAGGAATTGGCGTCGAGCTGGGTTCGGGTGCAGCGGACTTGACATCGCTTTGTTCGGTCTGCCGTATCTTCTTCTTCATCTGTATCTTCTCATTGCGCCGCTTCTTCGCGAACCTGTGTAAAGACGCCAGGTCAGGCTCGACTTGACCTATACAGGTGACTGTTATAGACCCACAGCTTCGCCCGTAGGCCCGTCAGGGTTTGGCTGTCCTTGCTGACTTTATGTGACTCGCGCTGTAGAACATTAGTGTCATATTGAACAAAGGATATAGGAGAACGCTCACCGCAGTCCTCTTACGAACTCGCTCATCATGGTCCAATCTGTGAGGATCAGAACAGTCATCATGCTATTACTTTGCATATTCCATCATACCGCTTTCCATGCTCCTTTTGCCAACCTGCGATCTACGGTCAGCTGGGTTGTAACTTGCAGTTTGCGGTCTCTTGGTGCGCAGATGATATTCATCCAGTGATCCGACTCACGTTCTATATACTCATTCTGAGGCATCTTGCGCAGTTGATCGTACAGGAATAGAATGATACTCACTGTCGAGTGGTGCGGCGAATTTGATGTAAATCTTGGCATCGAGCTAAAGACAATCCCTGTCGTCGCGTGCAGTAGCGTCGATCACTACCCGAGTCTAAGTCTTCTTTGTTCTCACTCACTTACTACTTTGTTTATGTACTACCATGTACTCCCATGTACGTGTAACGTCAGTTGGTGTGGAGCACTCAATACCTCATAGGATGTTTCCTTTTGGCGATTGGCTTACCGGAACCAAGTCAATTCCAACCCTCTCTGGTGGTCCTCTAGCTCTTCCCATCCTCCAACAGAACACACACGCATGGCTAGGTCCTCCTGAATGATCAATTCCCGAAAGTGTGGTTGCGGAGGGTATCCAAGAGAATAGGTTCGATTCTTATTGGCGCTGATCCAATGGGGGTGATTGTGTCTTTTCCTTGTTCGCGGTTAAGATTCATAAGAGAATGGGTTCGATTACTATTGGCGCTGGCTCAATGGTGGGACTTGTTTCTTTTGTCTTTTCTGAGTGGGGATAGTGTGAGGACTCTGCTGACTCTATGCACACGTCCCCACCTTTCTTATAATTGGTTCACTACCTGTGTGCATCCTATTGCCCTTGCTGCCTATATGTTCTTTGGAGTCAAATCCAATGTGGCTTATGGGTTGGGCCTCGATAACGGAACCCAGCAACTCATATTTATTCCAAATATCCATTGCGGCCGCGGCAAGAGATCAGTGGCAGTTAAGTAGATATGGTTGGCGGATCTAGTCTCCCTTCTTCTTTTCTTTGCTGCCAGCCTTTATATACCAGTCTCCTTCAGAGCTTTCCTCCGTTATTGTACACTCTAGCACCTCCTCGATCTTCGCAGAACTTCCAGCATATTGGAATTCGGTCACACCAAGAAACCAACATGAGCCCTCGCACGTCACTCGCACTTTCTAACAATGTCGTCTTCGGAGGTAGGACAGGATACTCCATCCTCATATCAATCTGTTCCCAGCTAGTATGGCTGATCCCCATCGAACAGACGATTCACCAGATTTTGCCATATCTGCCACACTGTCCGATGCTGGGTCCTCCGAACTTGATTATGACTCATCGAATACTCGTTTCGAAGGGTTTACCGCCGAGGAAGATAGCGTGTATGCCGTAAGAAGAGACCTCCTGGTACACAGTACAAAGGAACTCTTCGACCACCTCACTCTGGTCCGGTGCCGCAGTGACATTCCCAGAAGGATGCTGCAAAGGTGTGGAACTTAAGCATCCTCTTGTTTGCCGTAGGCACGATACTAACAGCTCCGCAACAGATTTCCCAATGAGGTTGCTGATCTTCGCCACTCAGACCTCGTCTACATGGATGGATCCCCGCCATGGGAAGCCTATCTCATGACACCGTCACCACGCCGCTGGAATTGGCTACGCCTCCAGTCCAACCAAATAGAACTGCAAACTGCATTCGCCCACACACGCGATTATTACGAACAAGAGTTCTTGACCCACAATCTCAGCAACGAGGAGCAAGTGACCCTTGTTGAACATGTCGAAGCGCTCGCTGTCTTGTATATGGAACACCATGAAGACACGGAGCTCGTGACTAATCGGCGGTTTGCTACTCTGTTGATTTTTTGTGCCTGGGTCTGCCTCGAACTTGGTGGAGTTGGGGGAGATTGGCGTTTCGACTATCTACAGGAAGTGGCAGAGATTGCCCAGAGAGAGCAATTCGGTGTGCAGCCGCTGCAGATTAGCAGTGAGCCCACGTTCTCATAAGCGATGTAAGGATGAACGGTGAACGTCGAGGAAGATCACGCTTACAGTTGTCAGCGTAGCGAATTGGTCTTAAACCTCACTGTATTCCGTCTACAGATTGCTCGTTGAGGCAAGACACTAGTGGCAGACCGATGATGGAGTTAGACTCAATAAGATCAACAACATCCCCTGTTCATCGAACAATGTCACTACGGATCGTATTTCTGATTAGCAATATCTCCAGACCTAGAGAGCCTCAATCAACAGAGACCCTAACAACGCGTCTTGTACAACAAAGAGCTCTAGTGCATCACTACCAATCTCAGAAATACATCATGGCCTTCCCACGACCGCTGCTACTTTCCCCCCATCATAGGCTTTCTTTAAAACCAGTATAAAAAACTCTATCCCGACAAGGGATTCATCAACACCAGAACTATACCAAAATATATTCGGATTACACGCAAAAACGATTCTCCCCCCCTTCCTAAATGTTCCAAGATCCGTCGCTAAAGCCTTAATCTTCCTATATTCTACTACTAACATCAAGCTTCGTATCCCATCTAAAACCGCCATTCTACAACCACCCACAAACCATATTATAACCAACTTATCCATCCATTACTATCACAGTCCATCCTATCCTCTCCTCTCCCCTCCCCACCCCACCCCACCCTATCCCAGTCCCCTAAAACATCATCATGAGTTACAAAAACAGTAAGCGCCATCGCATTACTATCCCCTTATACTAAAGTCTAATTACCCTCATGTATTTAAAACTACCCACTCTATTAATACTGGATTAAAACCTATCACTCTCTATATAATAATCATCCTACCTTCCTCTCCCTCCTTCCCCTCCCTACCCTTCCCTTCCCTCCCCTTCCCTGCCCTCCCCTTCCCATCCCTCACTTCCCTCCCCTCCCCTCCCCTTCCCTTCCCTCCCCTCCCTTTCCAAAACCCACCATCCAACCCCCCCCTCCCACATAAAACAACCTACACGTGCAACTCAGACACCCTCACCGCCCTCTAATCCGCTACCACGTCCTCAATCGATGATGCTAGAAAGGAGTTCGAAAACCAAAACTAGGATGAGTTATAATCTAGTCTGCAATGTGGTGTGAGCTGGTATAGGATAGTATAGAAGGTAAAGAGGAGGGGTGGTTGTGAGGTCGCGCTTTGATGGTGTTGATGGTGAGCTTAACGGTGCTAGTGTCGTTATTAGGATGGGTTTGGGGGTTTGGTAGTAAGGTAGGTTGAGATGATCGGTATAGTTGGCGTGGAGGGCTTAGGGAGGGTATTAGGAGGGGATCGGGAAGGTGGGTATAGGGAAGGTGGGTAGGATAGGTAGGGTTGGTTTGTTGATGGTGGCGGAACGGTAGAGGATCCGTTGATATCTATTCGGTGTTATTGATGAGGGGGAGGGGAGATATAGGTTTTAAGGATCTGAACTGGTGGTGAATGGTTCGTGGTAGTGACGGCGGTGGTGGGATGTGGGCTGGTGAAAGTAGGGGGTTGTTGTGATGATTTGTGGGGAGAGCGTATGTTGTAATGGTGGTGGGTTTGGAAGGAGAGGATTGATGGTGTTGGGGGATTGGAAGGAGAGGACTGATGGTGTTGGGGGATTGGAAGGTTTGAGTGGGTTTGATGGGAGAGGTCGGGGGATCAGCTGGTTCGACAAGAAGCTCAGGATTCCAATGCCTTGCCAGGACATGGGATGGGATACGATAAGAGGCCAAAGCACGACCACCTCATCAACAAAATAGATATGTTGTTCACGCGAAATGGTATTTTCGGTCGTAATACGATCCATGACAATGCTGTACCTCGGCCGTTCTCGAGTCCGTTCTTCCGTCGGGAGTTAGTTGCGATTTACTATATTGAGTGGGGTGGGAACTGAACTTACACAATTCGAAGACTGCCAGTTAGGGACTCGTATACATATATCGCTCCGATCGAAACATTCAAGGGATATCCATTGCTACGAGAAGCTTAGGTCGAAGGCCAGACACGAAACGATCTTCGTCTGACCACACCACCGCGGACAGTACAATTCACCATACCTATACACCACCTCCATCATCGGTCCCCCAAAGTTTCACCGTCCTATCGTGACCAGAGCTGCAAATCCATTTCGAATCTCTGGAAACGTCACAAGACAGGACGTTTCCCGAATGGCCACTCAGAGTCTTCGCCAGCGCCCAATCATCCGCGGAGAAGATATTGACATTCTTGTCGAAGCCACTCGTCACGAAGAACGTTCCCGACTTCTTCGGCTTGACGTCCCCTTTTTCGTCCTTTTCTGGGGCCAAGGTGCAGTCCTCGCCTTTGAACCATCGGATATCAGACACGTTGCCTTTGTGAGCGCCGACTTGCGAAGCTTGTCTCACAGTCCTCAGATCCCAACATTTCACAAACCCGTCGGCGGACCCTGACAGGATTCTGTGGCCATCGTAGCTCCAGTCCAAGGCGTAGATCTCCTTGATGTGCCCGTCGAGTATCATGACGGTGCGACCTGTCCGCAAGTCCCAGATCCTACCGATACTGTCAAGTCCGGCGCTTGCTAGTAGACTTCCGTCGGTGTTGAAGCTCAGTGCGTAGACTTCTCGCGAATGACCTTCTTGAAGCAGGAGTTCCGTGGTTGTGGCCACGTCCCATAGGCGCCACGTAGTATCGTACGAAGCCGACGCGAGGTATTGACCAGAGGGGTGGAACTCTGTGCGGCAGACTCGTGCCGTATGGCCGGAAAGTGTTGATATTGGCGTATCCTGCTTCAAGTTCCAGAGATGGATGTTGCCTTCGCCGCCTGAGCTGGCAATGTTCACTGCTTCTTCCGAAACCGTACTACTAGGAAGGGTAGCCCCAGGGTACCAAGATATGCCTCCTACTCGATCCGTGTGTCCTCGCAAAACACGTTTCTCCTCGAGAGTAGGCACGTCCAGGAGCTTGATCCCACCAGACCAATTTCCGGCAGCGATAATCTGCCCATTTGGGGAAAATCGGCAAATACTCACGGGACGGTCGCCTGCGATTTGTGTGCCAGAAAGTTCAAAGGCCGCCAGCCGCTCCTTGATAGCCTTTCTATGCTTGATGTGCGTTCGCAAGGGTATCGTTGCTTCCATCTTCTGATTTGCGATCCTGTCTCTTGCTCTTGGTAGCGAATACCTGGCAATAGCTTTGCGGGCTTCCAACAATTCGGGTATACCCTGGGTGTAGAACTCCTCATCCTGCTCTCCCTGTCCCCCGTCTTGCGTGGTCTCCTGCATCTGGACATCACCATCTCCTTCATCTCCAGCTTCGAGATCCGCCTCGGTGGTCAGTAACTCTCGTAACCGGTCCCGTCTGTCACTTTTCCCTTCACCAAAGAGCGTAATCGGCTCTCCCAATTCTCGTAACCGTAAACGTACTCTCCCATCGTCAGTTGGGACCGCAATGGCTGCCGCACGTCGCTTTCGAGAAAATTGGTTAAGGATAGCTGAGGCTTTCTCTGGAGCGATACCTGCTGCCGCAGTAGGCAAATAATGATCCCGGTCGAGAGCTGGAAGATCTTGAGTAAGTTACATAGTTCAACTGTCCTTAGGACAACATACGGATATTTGCAAGGTCGACCATCTCCTCATCCTGTAATCCCAGATACCCATCAGCCCTCATCCCGTTGGCTCTGCCCAGCAAGGTACCCTGGTAGAGAGCCCTCGCAAGTCTGAGAAACTCTTATGAACATTGTGATCCAACCGAGGTCTTGAGGAAATGGAACTCACCGCTCGCCCATCCTCCTCCACGTACGCTTGCCTCGATGGGTGCATCATGATGGCGGGTTTTTTCAAAAAAGATAATCGTTTTGGTGATGAAGCTGAACTGCGAAATATAGCGACAAATTAACTTGCGCCGTCACTGTCGGGTTGCGTGTTCTGGAAAGAGTTAGGTGAAAGTTAGGCACGGGCCGCTCCACCTTAGCTCAAATCTTAGATGAGATTAGATTAGATCAGCTTATAGAGACGAACGCAGACCTGTTTCATTGGATCACATGAGGGTTCATGTCCTATATAGTCTTTATAATGCTAGTACTTTGTGAGCCTTTCTAAGCAGTCTTCATGGCGGTAGAAGTGACATGATGGTCAAGATCTAAATTCTCAGGCAGCAGCGTCTACTTAAAGGCGATGTCTGGCCAAATTTCTTGCCCATGGTAAAGAAACCATTCCAATGGAGCTACAGCTAGCTGCACCTGTAAAATCATTTTCCGACAATCATTTTCCCACAGTCGAGCTAGACTTTACTACATTTGGTGATAAGTGAGCCAGGGTACGCACGACGTTCAGTTACTGAGCAGAAATGGAGCCTCAGTTTTGATATGCAGGCAATGTCATAGACATGGGATGGAGCGACACCGACTATATCGGCATATGCAGCCTGAAGCCGACTTAGCCTTGGGGTACCCAGTTACGAAATAGTAGAGTATACCGTCGGGATCAAGGACCACTCCCACCCTTGTAAAAGAAATAAACAAATCATTACAGAAGGTTATCGGCTTTAGAGTATGTTTACTAGGCCAAATTATATCTCGTCTGTCCAACAAACGTTCTAAGTCATCGATTTCAGCCTCTTTAACCTCGCACGTTCGCTAGAAAGATTAGGCTCAAAGAGGATACAACATACTGGATGCTCACACATTTACCAGGTATCATATCCATCCTACTCCATCAGACGAAGCTCAAGCCTCCCGAGCCAAGATTATACTGACATTCGGCAGGGATTAATCTATGATCTCGATCCTCACCTCTATGCAAACCATTCTCTCTACCATCATCTCATACTGCACTCCTCCTTTTACCAATTCAAATTCCATCAACAGATCTCCAACGCTATCTGAGTAATTTTCTATACTACATCACGATGCATTACTAGTCATTCATCGCTAATTATCGCTCGTGCTATACCACCGTGAGTGACTTCCCTTCTACTAATCTTCCCCCACCATGCTTCCATAAACTCCCACCTTTTTGATCAAAAGGAATTGTTCTCAAGTACAGACCATCTGGAAGTATAATTACAAGCACGTCAAACCTCAACCCAAAAATATAAGGAGAGGACCCTTACATTCTCTCATCACCTCAATCACAATACAGCCACAGAATAATAGCGCACTTCTTTCTACTCCTCCATCAAAACCATCGTCGCAAACCCTCACCGCTTCTAATCACTGAGAACTGCGTAGTGTTCTCACACGTCCACACCCCAACACCCCCATATGTAAGTGCAGCCGATTCGCACAAACTCCAACATACTAATGAGGAACAATTACTGCGGCTCAAGCCTCATTCCTCACAGAGTCTGAGTGTTTGTAAAGTGTACCACATCCCGAGGCCGAGTCGAACTTTGATATTTCGCGTTTCCATTTACGGAGGTCGGATGAGTAATGAGTTTGGAAAGGTATTGAAAGGTTGAGTTTTTGGAACGAAAGCCACTTGTGATGATTAGGTCTTTACGATAGGAGGGTCCTTCGGGGTTTTTATTGTGGTGGAGATTACTAAGAGCATGAGATGTTAGTGTTTGTATATATATCGAGCGAGGCGAACAATGGCTCATGTAGAAAACATTGCAGAAAGGCGAGCCGTTTCATGGATTTGGAGAAGAATGTTGAGTACCTTGGCACTTGGTGACGAACTTTTGTGACATAATCATTGCAAGTAACTTTAGTCCTGCGAGTACTCTTGACATCCCTTTTCTGAGTGGATAAAATGACTTAAAAAGACACCTTGTTTCTGGAAGGCTCTACTACGGCGAATATAGCCTCTACACAAGTCAGACGGTTTGATCCTTTCTACGACCTAGGATCTGTGGCTTGTTCGTGAGTCTAAATCCCAGCATTGGCTTTAGCGGCATACCCTCAGATATTCATCTCATAGCTGCTAGACTTGTGGTCTCCGGGATGGGCATCAAAGAGTAGCATTCCACCCATTACCGGGCTTAGGCGGCTTTGAAATTTCCCTCTTCGCAACCACCGAGGAAGATTATCTTATCAAAGATGTTGGCGATACTTATAGTAATGGTGTTGTAGGAAAGCGGATAATCTACCCCCAATGCATTGAGGTGTGGGCTAATGAGCCAGGATAGCTTCGATAAGGGAACAGTTGTGAACTGTAGTAGGAGATACAAATGAATATCCGAGAGCATGGTCGCCGGACAGTCAGGAGCAGCACTGGATGTGGATGTGGATGTCGAAGAATTCGGTGGGAAATGATGTCCTGTCGCTAATCTCTCGGGCGAGGAAACCTCTTGCCTGAATCTAGGAGTTCACAGAGGGCAGATTGATGGTGCTTGAAACCCGTGTAACTGTGAGGGCAATAGAAACCAAGTGTACATGGCCAAAAGGATTCGGAGGGAAACGAAGGTATATTTAGGAACAAGCATATGAGGAATCATACTTCTCCCTGTTGAAATTGTAATATGGTAGAGCCTAGAGTGGTGGGAGCATCCGCCTTCGAGGTTAATGCTCAAATCTGGTGAGATAATTGATATTCAAAACGTTGTGCGGCATAGGAAGCTCAGGAGACTGCTATGGATGTACCACTAATCGGCGTTTGGTTTGGACATTATTTAGAGAGGACGTACATGGCAGGAATAGGGACTTCTCTGATAATATCGAGTCTTTTGCAATTTTTTGATTACGTGGGAAAATAAGATCTTCTGCACTTACAAGCGCCGGTTAAACAGACTATGCTTATATCCCTTGGATTTAAATGCCCTCGTGAAGCTAGGTTAACCTATCCTAAACAGACGTAGTGTAAGGTACGGCATTCTGTAATGGTGAATTAGCGTGTGCAGTTCCAATGCGATTGGCGTGCTGCAAGACCCTAACCCCGACCCCACTAAGTTAGATATAATTGTTAATTTTATTACGCCTACATAACTATACTACTTAACGTTCAACACTTATAATCTATAACTAAGTAGGCTAAAAGATACGTATTTATCTACGGTATCTAATGCTCTAAAAATTATAGAAATCCGTCTACGTACGTGGAAGATATGACTGATTTAATGGGTTTACCTATTAAATCTATGTGTCTTGGTACCGCTTTGCCCGCTGAGCCTGTACCTTACCTTCCTAACGTACCCTACCGACTCATGATAAATATCTGAGTAAGCTAAAAGATGCGCATTTATCTACGGTATCTAATGCTTTAAAAATTATAGAAATCCGTCTACGTACGTGGAAGATATGACGGATTTAATGAGTATGTTGAACCCAAATTTTGACTGCAAATCATGGGGTCGGGGTCAGGGTGTTGTAACACGCCAATCGCATTGAACTTGCACACGCTAAAAGTATTGAGATTTTCCCTATTGAATGTCCAAGTCTTGGCGCCCAATCTTCGCCCAAAGCGTAAAAAATTGCTGACTCCACAACAAAGCAAGCACCGTAGACATGCATCTGTCCACCGTGATCGAGGCAGGAAACTATCACTTACGGAGATCTTCTTTGGGGCAGTATGCGGCCGATGAAGACCCTGAGTTTACTATCCATTCCACCAGTCCTGCAATGCTCAGCATGTCGCAGTGCGCCATTGCTTGCCCAACAAGCATTACGGCTCCAATGCATTCCCACTAGTGTGCCTTCTATATCTCCTCCAAGCTCAGCAAAGCGCTCGTCTTCGACTGCCAACTCCCACTTCTCCTACCGCATTGGAGCATCCTTCTCCGCCAAAGGGCGCCGCTTCGATCCCAAAGACGACACGTTCTCTTTCGATCCTACATCCGACAGGGACGTATACACAGGACGGCCCAACAGCGGTCAAGATGCTTTCTTCGTGAGCAACACTGGTCCATCCGGGCATCATGGCGGGCGAAGGAAAGTGGCCTTCGGAGTTACAGACGGCGTGGGTGGCTGGGCAGACTCTGGCATTGACTCTGCGGATTTCAGCCACGGCTTGTGCAAGCGGATGAGCTACGTCGCGAGTGACGTTTTGACATCGGATACGGGCAATGAACCCGAGGATTTGCTTGAGCAAGCCTACAATGAGATGGTCAGGGGAGGGAGCATTGCTGGAGGAGGCAGCACGGCATGTGTAGCTATTGGAGATGAAGATGGGAGTATGTCAGTTGCGAAGTGAGTCTTTGGTGTCCAATACGTCAGATAGGTTATGCTGACGATTCATCAGTCTTGGTGATTCTGGATTTATACATCTTCGTCTCAATGCAATACACTTCTTCTCAAACCCTCAAACACATGCATTCAATACCCCTTTCCAACTATCAATAGTGCCGCCGAGGATGTTGGCTCTTTCTAAACTATTTGGAGGAGAGCAATTGCATGATTCACCCAGAGACTCCAACTACAGCGATCATCAAGTCCGGCACGGAGACGTCCTCATATTCGCTACAGATGGCGTATGGGATAATCTGAGTTCTCTCGAACTGCTAAGGATCGTAAGCCGACAGATGCTTGGGTTCCAGGCTTGGGCTACAAGTGACAACGGGACCATCGTCACAGATCGCCTCGCTCACCTAACGACTAGAGGTGGGATTGCTAAGCAAAGTCATGAAGATAACCTTCAAACGTTACTGGCTGTTAATGTCGTCGGAGAGGCTAAAAGGGCTAGCCAGAACACGAGACGTGACGGGCCGTTTGCGAAAGAGGTGAAGAAATTCTATCCGCACGAAAATTATCACGGTGGTAAGGTTGATGATATCTGTGTTGTGGTTGCCGTTATAGTTGATACCCAAAGGAAGTAAGCCTTTCCCTGTACAAGTGGCTTCGTGATGGCATTACCTTGTATATAAATCTATGGCAGAGCGCTCTACCAATCTACTGATGCATAGAGTCATATGTAAGATAGGATCGACAAAGGAATCTGAAAGAGACAGCACCCGCTGGGACTCACACACCTACGATCGGGTGTTCTTTAGTGCGGCCTCATGCAGTAATCTTTGCCCTCTCTTATAGATAATGAGTAAGGTACGCCAGCCACATGGATCTAACCTGCAACAGTAAATACCTACTCCATGACAAGCTCAGATTTCGCTTGCTCGCCGCTTTGGTCACTAAGCCTTATCGGGATCGCTGTGGTGACCGGCCCGAGCCGTGTCATCAGGGCTAGGGCAACTGGTAAACAACGTCGCTAGTGGCTCACGCCTTTGCCGAGTTAAGACCGCACTTCCAATTCTGAAGGCCGTAACCGCAGCAAGAATGCCCCTGCTCCATCCAAAGACTGCTGTGCTGGGTACGTTTACATCGGCAGCTCTTATTCAACCATGATACGCGCTGTTCCGGATGAACCAAGCAAGCTACAGTCCCCTCGATGGCCACGGCATCTCCTACTCCGTTCCACTACAATGACATTCCTGGAGGACCTATATCACGGCAGCATATGAGGACGCAGGCTTCGAGGCCCAACCTAAAGCGCGGTGCTGCACATGTTGCGAAGCCAGCAGTCAATGGATCCGCTCTGCCCTCGTCGTGGAAGTTCTCCATGGGGGACAGCTCTGATGATGAAGCCCCTCCGCCGCCGCCAAAGTTCAGCGCGGGGACGAAAGCTTTTCTTGGGGATGAGGCGTCAATCATAGGGACATCATCTCCTTCGCAGAAGGAAGAGGGTCTGAAGTCAGAAGCAGTACCTGATATCGTCAAAGCCGTCAAGAGAAGAAGCCCACTGTCACTGAGAAGCCAACGGGAACGGACTGCGTCTCCAGCCTCGGCAAGATCTGGAAGTCCTCATATCGTGCGACTGAGTGCAAGCTTGGCCGCACCTTCTTCACTGCGCAAGTCGGTATCGACGATGAACGACGGGCCCTCTCCGCTGGCCCCATATCGAGATGATCAGACGACGCCAGCGCCTCGAGCTCGAAATAATCCAACGAACTCCGCAGCAACAAGACCAGGGAACATCTCAAGTGAAACCTATGAGTCTTATACCACAAAGCCATCATCCGTAGACTCCGACAGCCATCCGAAGCCTACACCAGCTTCGGGGGAACAATGTCGAATACATGAAACCGCGCTCCAGATGGGAAACCTCTCGATAAACAAAGTAAAGGGAGATGAGACAGGGGTACAGGGATCGATACGTGTCAAGCGAAAATTACCAACTGGACGGTACCTAAGCGGTCCCGCGCGTAGAGGCATGATACGAAGGCCAAGCGACGAGAACCAGACCCCGGTCCATGAGGATATACCATCGTCAGGTCAAAGGCCAACGTCAGCTGAAGCTGGGAAAGGTTCCAATCCGGAAGAAATTGCGTCTACGTCTCCAGAGGCTGATCACAGGTCTGGAAATATACCCAAATCACCACGGCAGGAAGGACCGGCACACGTCCGATTTCAAAGCCAAGCGAGTGTCATTACTGGAAGCCCGATTCGTATCGCGAGAGAGCCGCAGAAGTCACTCCTAGACACTGTCGAAAGCAAACCAAAGATCATCTCGCTCTCCACAGACGAGCCATCACTCAAAAAGCGTGTGCAGCCGATCTTCAAGGTTCCTCCTCTTCCCCTTCTACATTCGCGCTACGACCAGGAGAACGAACCCCCGCCCACGTTCAAACGTAACAAAGCCAATGGCTCTGCCTTGTCGCACACCCCAAAATTTAGTGTTATGTCAGATGAGAAGATGCTCATCAATACTCCTGCAACGGCAACGCCACAAAGACCTGCTCTGGCTGCTCGAAGTCAGAACACTCCTCATCGCCCGGCTCCTGCACCGCCAAAGATGACGGTGCTGGAGACTGCTACGGCTCCCGCAGGTGCCGCCTCCGCTTCCCAGGCTCGGAAGAAGCGAAACTACATATCAGTGAATGGCAAGCTCTTCACCAGAATGGACTGTATTGGCCGAGGAGGCAGCTCGAAAGTTTACCGAGTCATGGCGGAAAACTACAAAGTATTTGCTTTGAAGAGAGTCACCCTCGAGGACCAGGATGAGCTCGCAATTCGAGGATACAAGGGCGAAATTGACTTGCTGCGAAAGCTGGAGAACGTGGATCGGGTGGTACGGCTCTTCGACTGGGAGATCAATCTGGAGCGCCAGACCTTATCTGTTCTTATGGAAATGGGCGAAACCGACCTGAACCGAGTGCTTACTCTTCGACTGAACGCGGAGGACGCGAGATTCGACATCACTTTCGCACGGTATTTCTGGAAGGAGATGCTAGAATGCGTTCAGGCGGTGCACCAACACGAAGTCGTACATTCAGACTTGAAGCCTGCGAATTTCCTCCTTTTGCAAGGAAAATTGAAACTGATCGACTTCGGGATCGCAAATTCCATCGGCAACGATACGGTAAACGTTCACAGGGAACAGCACATCGGCACCCCGAACTACATGTCGCCCGAAGCACTGATCGACTCCAACGCCGGAAACGGCCTACCCTCGACAGCGGGAAAGATGATGAAGCTCGGCAAGCCCAGTGATGTCTGGTCGATGGGCTGCATCCTGTATCAGATCACGTACGGCAAGCCCCCCTTTGCACACATCGCCAACCAAATGCAGCGCATCATGGCCATTCCCAATCCCAACCACACCATCCACTTTCCCGATACGGGCGTGGGAGGCGTGTCCATATCCACAGGTCTCGTCAGGACGCTCAAAGCATGTCTGAATCGCAATCCTGTGCAGAGACCGACGGTGGAGCAGTTGCTCGCACATACCGATCCGTTTTTGTACCCTGATATGGTGGTTCGGGATACCGTGCCCGTTGGCCAGGAGCTGATTGCTAGGCTGCAGCATAATATCATTAAGCATATCAGAGAGAAAGGTATGCCTGAAGAAGCGGAGCTGGCGACTTGGCCGGCGAGGTTCTTTACTAGCATCAAGGCTGCTGTCGAGGAGGGGAGGGCATGATGGTTGCAATTTCCGACCGTTGGAAAGAGGGGGCTGTTTGTGCATTATAACACAGGAGTTGGATACCTCCTCGGGCATTATTGAGAAAAAACCTTGTACAGTCCGGACATTCATGAGGCACGAGTCTCTTCTTGTTTGGCCAGTAGCCAAAATAGCGCGCTTCAGCGGTCCGGATTGGATTGGATTGGATTGTCAAAGCGTTGGATTGGCTTGAGGAGTGTTTGGTTGTAGATACCTATTTTATGTTACATTGATAGATACCCTTTTCTGTAAATTCAAAATTCCAGCAATTGGCATTCCCTTGCTTGCTGTAGCTGAGATTTTTTTCTCATTGGTGATACATATATACAGAGAACGAGGACAATATATTTCACCAGTCCACTCCGACGGTTATCAGACCGTGCTTGCCTCGTTTCCCCCGTTCAGACGTTGAGCTACAGTCAGTCTTCGGCGGGCTCCGCAGCTTAAGTCATTGGTACTCGACTTTCTGCGCTGGTACACCATATCTGGTCCAATTATTAGAGCTCCCTTATTCCATTCCCCCTTTCCCACCTCTAATCCCTACTCCATCCCCCTCACCCCCACCCTCAACCCTCCCCTCCCTCCCCTCCCCCCGACAAAACCCTCAACTCACAAACCCTCAAAACAGTACACCGCATCTTACTCCCCACAGTCTTCACCCTCCTCTGCCTCCTCTTCGTCTTCCTAACCCACCGCATCGGCTCCCCCTCCACCCCCACAACCCTAGCCCGACACACAAACAATTCCTCATCGATCCATGGCGCGCCGCGGAAAGTGTAGTCGCGGGATCCGAGCGTGGAGGCGCGGTTGAGGCGGAGGGTGGTGCCCGGGGGGGCGTGGGGGAGGTGGAAGGGGAGGCGGAGGGTGTCGCCGTGGGTGAGGAGATAGGGGCGGGCGTGTAGGTGGGCGGTTATGTAGTGGGGGGGTTGGGCGGCGAGGAGGGGGAGGAGGGGGGGGGTTGTTGGGGGGGTGGTTGTGGTTGTTGGGTGGGGAAGGTGGTGGGATGTTGGAGGGTGGGTAGGGAGAGGGGGCGATGGGGTGGCGGTGGAGGTGGGCGGGGGTTTGCTTGGGAGGGAGGTGAAGGCGGATTCGGGTGGGTTGGGGTCGGTCGTTGTTGTGGTTATTGTGAGGCGGGCGCGAAGGGGGAGGGGGAGGAGGGAGGTTGGTGGGTGGTGGGAGAGTTGGGAAGAGGGTTGGAGCAGCGCTCGCTTTAGGGGGGTGCTGAATCTGCTGCGAGACATGGTTGTGGTATTGGAGCTTTGGGATATGCATGGAGTTATTTGCTGCATGATATTGATCGATGCCAAGACTCTGTTTGGGCTAAACCTAATCCGGAAATCCAGCGCCGTATCCTAACAGCAGTATCATTGGCTTTTATCTCTACGAGTCAAACAGCTTCTCACACAGACTACCATTGTGCGTCACCGTCGATCGCGAGAACTTCCTTTCGAGGATATCGATACCAGTTTTTGACTCTCGATCTATTCGTGCAGCTCCAAAAGGTGGCACACATAGACCTAGTGAACATATATACGATTCAGCGAGATACTAGAAGGATAAGTGCATCCTTTTTGAACGGATTCAGCTACAGCCCAGTCATTTCATGCGTTATTGATTAAATCTTTGTGAGATACGTTCGCTTGAACCCCTTGGATTTGTCCAGTCGCAGCCAACAATGCGCATGTCATTCCGGCCAATAGTGATTATACCGAGCAAAAACGGTTTGCTCGGCAAACAGAATTCCATGCTCAGAAAATACCACCAAATCTCGCAAATCTCTTCATAGCAGACGGCGATTTGTGAACAGAATGATAAACTTATTGCTCCTGGAAGTCCTGCCTGGGAAGGTAAGTTACACCAGAACCTTGCACAACCTATTTTCATGTTCTTGTAGCAGAGTCCAATTGTCGATCGCATAACCGTCCGTCACAGCTGCGGTGGTCAATGTCTCCGGGGATCACATCTTTCTAAAACGCCTCTCCTTTGGCGACAACTTGGGACCGTTCCGCTTGAAGGACTCCCTGAAATATCATGAGTAAAGACGACAGCTCCAATGACTCAGGAGATCTAGAAGAGCCCAATGGAGGCGAGAATATCTATGTGAACGCACAAACTAGTCTGTCTCATGAGGTCATCGCCCATCAAGTACGCAACGGTCCACATGGTTGTATTCGAGGCTTGCCTTTCTGTTCATGAGAAGTTTTGTTGAATGTGTTGAGTATTTCTACCGTGGCGAAAGCACGCGAGCTAGATAGTAAAGAGGGTAAGCTGTCATCTTTCGCCAACGTGCACATCGCTGAGTTGCGAGCTTTGTAACGAATCAGCGATGATTCAAGTCCGCCGCAATGTTCGATTAACAAGATAATGCTGTTGAGGTGCATATAAGACCACCAGATGTACCTTACATTCATCAACGGAGCATGACTGAGATAAAGACTTCTTGGTCCATAATATTTAATTAGGTCTTTCCGTGAGTAGTTCTTGTCGGCTTACTAATATGATAACTTTTTCGCTGTACGAGAGAATGTAATTATGCGTTGTTCGTGTAGACCATCATAGATATACGCGTCCACCGTCCAATTGCAAGGATATAATAGGCAGTCCCGTCCATGCAGGGCCGAATTTGAGGTCGTAAAGATAGAGTGTACAACGTGTTAATGGATAGCGCATTCACTTATCTCCATCATCAAAGGGTAGACCTTGCGTCTGCGTGGAGAACGAGCATGAAGTGAGGGGTTTCAGGCAGCGAGAATCCTGCAAAGAGAACCAAGTAGAAGGGACATACGGGACTAGGTGGCAAAGGCGTGAGGACAAGAGACTACCATGAGGTTGGGTTAAGATTGGTTGTCATACCAATCAACTGACAACCATCTTAGAAGAAACGATCCGAGCTGCCCCCTAATGTTGCCCTTTCGACCCAGACTCTGCGCAGAAAAAATTCCCCATTCGTTGATACATTATGTTTGAGAACCCTTCCAGAAGAAGCCTAACCGAACCGCCCCCTTATTGTGCCCCGTCGACCCATGCATTTCCAAATGAAGATCCCGTTCGTTGTAACCTCGAGTTTGTGAATTTCAAAACAATAGGCCTCAGGGATCTCAGATCGGATTACTGCGGACGGTCAAAGGGACCCAGCTGGATTCACCAATTTTGAGATGGACGAACACCCAGGAGACCAACCTCTGATAAGCAACCATCGTCCACCGGCCTTGCCACATCCGGATATGAGCTACAGATACTTGTACTTCTCCGTGTTCATTTGGACAGTTCTTTTCTTCCGAATTGGAGTGCCTTCGCCAGCGCATTATGATCTTTGCAGCCTCATAGCAAGTGCCATTGTTAGCATGTTGTTCGCCTCTTCTGTATTTAGCGAAAAGAGTCAGCCGGGCTCTGTTCGAGCGTGATAGGGAAGCGCTACAGGCAACCTGACATTGCTCCCGTCATATGTCTTCTTGCCAAGATAGCGAGATGGTTTGGATTCCAGCAAGCCACGGACTTTCTTCACCAGGACTTGCAGAGCAGCTCCCCTTTCGACTCTCAAACCCAATATCTTGTACAACAAGTTCGACTTTCTGCAACCTGTAATCCATTGGATTTCACAGCTTTGGCTGCGGCTCCTTTGCACGGATGAACAAAGCCTCCCCTGTAGCCAACACATCACCAGCCTCATTCTCAATTGTAGCATCGACGTACATCTTTCTTTCTTTGTGCTCTCGTAGTTTGGTTGTGAGCAGAATAATCGAAGGTGTTGGGGCAGGCCGTAGAAATGTAGTCTTCAGATACGCCGTCACAACAAGGGTTGTAGAATCCATTTTGGCAGCATATGCATTCAGCTGCAACATAATACCCATAGCTTCATCTATCATCAAGCCCATGATACCACCGTGCACGAGACCTGGGTAGCCATTCACTCCATGACCTAGGCTAAGGAGGGTACGTGATTCCGTAATTAGGGTGTCGCCAACAGCAGGCTTTTTGTACATCGTCAGCCATGCCTTGATGGTGTCTTTAGTGTTCAGTGTCTCGGCTATGACAGCATCCTCCGTGCTCTTCTTGTATATTCGGGATGGTGTTGGGATTGTGAGGTAGGCAGGATCGTCCAAGAGTATCCGAGCCCACGATATGCTCTGGAAGAACTTCACGTCACGGTTGAAGTCCATGTCTGCCATTGCGACACAATCATTGCCTTGAACTTTACTTTCAAGGGCTCTCAACTGGACTTGCTAACAAACAAGATGGTCCGGGGATCGATGCGAGCCTATTCTAGCTCTTGGCGCCAAGGGAACTATAATACAAGCCTTTCTTGTTTTGGCGCTTCATTACTTTACACAGTATTCTATTGCCATATCGGCTATCCACTCGAATTGGTTCTACGATAGGCTGAAGAGACTGGCTATGGAGGCTGAGTACAGCTATGCTAATTGTACCTAGGCTCTATGTGGCACACTTCGATCTACCACGGTTTATGAATATTGCTCTAGCTCTTTGATCCTGCCCCTTCGTCCAGCAGTCTGATTGACCGCATTGTGCGATTCGCGTGGCATCTATCAGTATGCAGAGACTACTTCGAAGATACCGACGCCATAAGAAGCAATCGGGTGGAAGCTGCGTCGATCTCAAGGCTTCGAGAGTATGCATTCCATCAGAAGTCAGCCTCGATAATCTACCATACGAATTGAAGCTCGCCATTCTCCATGAGATCACGGACCTCGTCTCTCTTCGAGCCCTTACTTGTGCATCACCAGCATACCGCGAAGTCTACAGAAGCGAATCCCACTTAATTCAGTCTAGCGTACTCCTGAATGACGACTATCCAGATTTGCTCTTGGATCTTCGATCAACCGCCGAAGTCATGCAGGTTGCGGTCGACGATAAGTTTCATGCTCCGGAAATTGAACGCTTCGTCGAGCGCTGCAAGGCAAAAGCAAAGGCATCTTCATTTATGATAGGGTTCGGCTCTTGGACGATCGAAACACTGGTGGATGTTGACCTTACCGTGCGTCATGCCATCAAGCAGTATTTCCAATTCACTCTATCCTGCCATCCGGTGACAGGCGAGCCTCTTAAGAATAATAGGCCGGTGTCGCATAGTGAGATTCGCCGCATTCACAGAGCGTTTTACCGCTACGAGCTTTTCTGTATCATCTTCCGCGAGTCGGATCTCTCTATAGCTGATGCTTGGACGAGAGGAGATATTCAGATGGCCTGTGATCTTGAGGACCTTTTGCAAATTAAATACTTCCTTTTTATAGCCCTCTTCAAAGCCTGGGAAATCGAGGGAATAGCATGTATACGGGACTACATTATACGGCGTTACAAAGCTTTGATTCATAGTCACGAGCAGGAGTTCCAGAAGCAGTGCTTCCGAAAGGTCGTGCCTTGGCTATCTCTGGATACCACCTCAAGGACCGACACGGAGACTTGGGGTAAGGCATTGAGACTGCAGCCTAGGGCGCACCAGGTACGGGCTAACATCCTCGGCCAGACCATAACATAGGCGCCTGTCAAGAGCATTACTTGTCCCTTGGGCTGCAATTTTTCAACAAAATCACCGAAGCTTCTCCCGAACAGAGTTTCCTGATACTCCGAAATAATGTCCATGTGAAAAATCGTTTCTTGTCTGCTACTCTTGCTAAAGACCCCCCAGGCGTCTCTTGTACGAACGACTGTTCTGCGATTCCGATCGACGAGGCCGAGCTGCAGGAGATCAACAAGGACCTCGATGGTAGACCCAACGCTGCATGGACATGGTCGAATAACTACAGAGACGAGCGTTGGTATTTCAGCCCCGTGACAGGATATCTGAGAGCTTGGGGCTATGTATTCTGGGACAAGGAGCGGCTAGATGATTGGGGTGTTCTGGATGAGACAAGAGGCTTTAGAGGTATCCTAGCTGGATGATCTGTGACTAGTGATCAGGTGTCAATAGCCCGTGCGGTAAACTGCTGAGGAGCTCTCCGCAGAGTCTAGATAATTAACATCATAGCAAGTGCTGCAGAGTACCTAAAGACGTCAACGCAGTCGCTACCCAGACTAACGAGGGAGTGGAAAGCAGCAACAGTTCCATACAACATCCCTCCTCGTTAGCTTTGCCACCTTAGATGGCGGTTACCGATGTCGAGATGCCAGACTATGAGGGTAAACCTGTCACGAGCGGAGCGGGCAGGAAAATTTGCAAATATTCTAGGATACCTATATTCGAATACGTCAAGAAGTACGTGGCCGATGCGAACAGTGGCAATGACGATATGCACGACCGCCCTATACACCTTGTCAACTACGCAAAGACTTGTTCCAGGCGCAGATAAAACTCCTTCTATCTTCCCAAAAAACCAGCGAGCTCATGCGGACGATGTTGCCAATGAGGTCTTTCTATGCGGCTATTACGGAAGGAGACAAGGAGAAAGAATCTCCGCTATGTCTAAAACAACGCACTGCGATGTTGTTGCACACGGACCACGGTAACGATCATACATCAGCCACCTGTCATTCCATGGGCACACAAGGTGAATCCAAGAATATCTTCGCACGCTACTGAGCAATTTCCCCTTTGGCAAAGAGGTTACGAATGAATAGTCTCCATTTCTAAGATCAGAAGTTTCGGATGACTTGCTTGAATGGAGAGCGCCATCGCCGGCTCGCAATTCACAGGGGTTACGCTATTCGAATTTAGGTATTCCTATGTGCCATGCTCGATCGTCACGATTACACATAACTTGAGATCGATATTGCACGTCCGCCAACGTACTCGGCTCTAGCTTACCACACAACAAAGATGGAATGAACTCGATTAACCTTACCACATTCAGCTCAGTGTGCTCGATGTACCGCATTAGTAAATGGCGCGCCAATCGATCATCCGTAACCAACACTCATGTCCTCGGATCCAAAAGTTGTCTGAGTATCTCACCCATGTTAGTCTCTAACAGTCTGCTATCCAGCAAACCACCTCATCAGGTACCCCATCACTCTAACCTTCAAGAAATCTGAAATCTGAAATTCGAAACAGGAACCTCCACTCCTAAGTTCTTCCTACAGAAGGTGTAGCCTCACCCCATCTCTCCCTTTCCTATCCCCCAAATCCTCACCCCTATCAACACTCCACCAGAAAATCACAAACGCCCTCTAGAATCTGAAAATCCCCATCCCTCATCTCAAGCAATCTTAAGAATACCAAAACAGTACCATGTACTACTACCACCGCACTTATAAACATATCCCACACCATCACGCTCCCTCCCACTCCACCACATACTAAGAACCAAAAATCCTCTGCTACCCCACTCCCCCTATCCCTCTAATCTCATCCACATAAAGCCGATGCACTAATCTACAACAATCAACACGACACTCACTTCACAGAGATAATGACATCTAATCAAACATGCACGACTACTATACATATACATACGAATCTATATCACCTTACCAATCCCATCACAAGAATAATATCAATATAGTGACGAACATATGTCTTGAAGACGACAAGGAACAGTGAGAAAGGCTATCACGAACGAGAACAACTGAATTCTGGCGGGAGTGGATTACTGGATTTGAGTGGTTCGGGTGGATCGAGTCAAGGGCAGCTTACATATAATGGAGTATGAGCTATGTCGTACCAAAACCACTGGCTCCGAATCTTTCGCCTTGAGCGTCACGTAAGCGGAAAGAGAGGTGTTTCGAAAAGGTACATGAGCGTACAAGAGGCCGTAGCTACCGAGGGGTTTTGGGGGCGGAGGAAATGATGCAACTGATCGTATATATTCAAGGATGAAACGCCGAATACAGAACGCTAGGCTGGCGTCATCACATATGATATAGAGGTAGAGCACCCGATCTCAATAGGTTTCTAACAGCGTCTATTCGGAAGGGAGGAGGATCCAACTCGCCAGGCTAGGCCAGGCCGGTATTACTTTGATTTACTTTGACAGGTTCCATACGCATCTGACATATATACCTTCTACCCTCAATCTACCCCCTCATGCATGCCGTTTTCACACCGTCTATTCTCTCAACTCATACCACTCCCTACGAGTCCTCTACTATATCCCCCAAGAAGTTCGCGCCCATCCCATCTCATCCTATTGCTCTATATCCCATCATATCACATACATCACATCCTCTCTATCCGTTTGTACACATGAAAGGGTTTATCGTTTCCTTGAAAAGATTCTACTACATATTGGAATACGTAACTGTATCTTTAGGGGATGTACTTATTTGTTTACTCACTTGCTTATTTACTTATGGAGAAGGGAGAAGAGAAGAGAAGAGAAGTTGATAATCCCATACACCCCAGCAGTCTAACAGTCTAGATCTGCCCATCATCTATTCCATCGCCTCCTTCCCCCCCCCCCCTCTCCATCTACGCAGCACAACAAAACAACCACCTATACAACCAAATTTCCAACAATACTATTTCCCCTTCCTAAAAGCCATCCACTATACCTTGACCTTCACATCGCCTCTATCTCCTCCACCCCATCCCCTCCTCTACACATCTCCCACTACTCTTGACACAAATCCCTGACCCCTCATCCCTCCATCCCTCAACCTCCATTCCTCATCCCTCATCCTCTCCTCCATCCTCCCCCCGTCCCCCATCCATCCCTCCATCCCTTCAATCTACCCAAGCCACCAATCCATCCCCACCCCCATTATCCCCATCCATCCACAAATATGGAAACGCAAACGCATACTACTACAAACAACCCGCTTTCATACCTATATATACCTATACCTATACCCCACATATTACTGATAGAAATGCTATAGGAAATAGAGAACTGGTTCTTTCTCCTTTACTTGTTCGATGTGATCTTCCGCGTCCTAGTCCGTGATAAGGTGAGGTAAGATAAGGTGAGGTAAGGAAGCTGTGCTGTGCTATGCGATAGAAGAGACCTATCGTGTCACGGAACTTGAGCGGAAATTTCGAGGCTGGAGTTATCGGTACTGTTACGTATCTTGCTTCGTTGACTCGTTCGATGGATAAGGTTATTATTCATCCGTACGTACTAGTTGGATTCTAGCCTTTACTCCACTTGATTCATTGTTGAATTTGGTGCCTACTCGTTGATGACGACGACGACAACGACGACGCAGACGTACGCTTAGTACCATAGGAAAAGGAAAAGGAAAAGGGAAGCTGTTTGTAGCGATTTATAGGATGAGGTGGGATTCTGTAGAGAAGAGAAGTGACTTGTGGAAATATAGAATAGGATGATGGAAGCGGGGTGTTGGGTATTGGATGGGAATTTCGACAGAGGATGGGAGCATATGCATGAGACTAAATCTTGACACATTGCGACTACTGCCAGGAGTGTAAGATAGGACTTGGTGAATCGCTTGCATGATATGAGTTGATTAACCTAGGCTAGGGGGTAGTAAAAAAGACAATGTTGCTTCGGGGGTGCAAAAAATGTACAAAGGCCGTGAACCCACTTCCTATAACCATATCGCTAAAACACTTCCCCGGTCATGCATGGGGAAGGGTCCTCTGAAAACTCGCCATCTAACGCTTCAACCACCGCGGCAAAACACGCTCTGTGACACGTTTCGGTCTTGGTGATCCTTTCGATTCAGGTGACTTGGCCCATGTAGAATCACTCTTTGATACTTTGATGCGACGGCGATGCTTAGCAGCAATCTCCGGCACACTCGCAGCAGTCGGCGCAGCACTCGCATCCTTCTTCGGCGACGAAACAACAGCAGAGGGCGGCGAGACTGTTGATGAATGAAAGGTATCAGCATAGGTTTTTTCCAAGTATGTTCGTGGAAATTGGGTACTGGACGTGCAGAGGCAGAGCGGAGCAGGCTCAATCCTACGCCGTTGCCCGAGGACTCGAACATGAAAGACATTGTAGAAGAAGGGCGATGTCGTGACTCACCAAGCTCCCAAACATCCGCGGTCCTTCTTCTGCTTCACGACCACTTGCTGAGGTGGGCCTTGCTGGTATTGCATCTGTAAATTCCGATCAGGTCAGCCATCTGGTCATGATATCTCTCACAATATCTTCTCGCAATTGCCTCGATCAGTGGTGACACCTAACGAAGCATTGAGATGAAGTGGAGGAAACCTACTGGAGGACCCTGATTATAGCCACCACCATACTGCTGCTGAGGAGGGTAGCCATAGCTGCAGCAAACAAGTCAGCCTCGAGCTCCTCTGATAGTCACAGCGATGTATGCTTTCTCAGGCGCAGGCCGATAGGCTGCGCGAGACATTTGCGCGCCACACAGCACCCCTGTCCTATAGATGAAGCACCGCTCCATCGGCGGGAAGGGTCGCGTACCTTTGCTGAGGGTATTGAGGGCCTTGATTGTAGTAGCCTTGGCTTGCCATGATGATGTGAGGTGCTGTGTATGAACTGACGACGGCGTCAGCTGAGTTCGACTGGAGAACGCCCCCAAGCTCAGTGCGCCGCCAGGGCTGGGCATCAAAGATATGCACATACACTTGACTTCGATTGCAAGACTTGACGGGTGCGCCTTTGAGTGGTAGATCGGTTGATGTTCTCAGTGTATGTTGGTAGGATGGATGTAGATAGTGAAGTGTCTTGTTCAGGGTGTAGACTTGAGGTTGTTCGACTGCGGGAGGCGGAGCAACGCTTATGTCAGCAGGGAGTGGACCGTGGGCGTCCTGTGATTGGCGGAAGGAGGGGAGTGGAAATCCTGATCTACTTTATTTCCGGAGCTTCTCCTGCCCTCTTAATGTTTCACACGCGAAGGAACGCTGCGAGGTATGTGGTTCTACTTGATCCATCTTTTACATATCTTTCGATGTCCTAAGCCACCAAGAGACGCGCGCAATGATCGATAGATTGGGCAAGACGGGTTAGCCACCGAGGCAAATTTGGTCAATATGCATTTAGCGCTGTGGCAGTGCTTGTATGGCAAAAGACACGTTTAACTTAGTTAATCTAGAACTACTGGCCCAATGGATCCATCGACAATTCTGTAGAAGTATTTGATTCCTTATACATATATAACGCGATGTATGCCTCCAAAGTAATACAGTTCGACCCTGGACAAGAAACATTGATGACGGAACGCATCCCAAAGAACAGATGTCAGAAACGGTGGCCGTTACATCAGAAGACACGGATAACAAAGCAGATAACCCAACCCATCTGTACTACCACAGCAATTCCTCAAGTGCTTGATCTGGAAAATTTGACTTCCGAAAAGCCAAAGGGAAATGTAGAAGAGATTTGTGCAACCCAGCTCTGACTACTTTCTCAACTCGACCGCTCCACGCAGTCCTCCGCTACTTAGATTCGATCCTCCACGAAATACCAACAGTTCACATATAAGGGAAGAGACATGGCAAGGAGAAGTATACAGAACGATATATATGACACTGAGAGATCAAAAGAAGAGATAGGATGGGGGTAAAAGAGGCGGTGACTACACTGGGTCTGTAGAATGGCTGACTTCTTCAAGAGTAGTCGAAGAAGTCATGCTCGGACAGATCGACAGGATCGGCAGGGCTGTTCATACTCGAAATAAGAGAAAGGTTGGTCGATACGACGTTGTTCGTAGCGAGAGACTGATTTACCAACAAAGAGTCCATTGCGTTGGTGTTGAGCTGAGCTGCGACCGGTGCTGATGAAGATATGTCCTTTGTAGGACTGGGATGGTAAAGGTCACTCATGGTGGTGCTAAAGGTGGGTGGAAAGTCGAAGTTGTGGCGAATTTCTCCGTGGGCGGCGAAATCGAATCTGGAGCAATACTCCGGAGATGAGAACTCCGGCTGGACAGGCATGCCATCGCTAGCTGGGAGAGCGTACCCTGAGTGCTCGATTTCTACATTGCTGGAGCTCGCCGAGTCGACGGAAGGCGTAGTAAAGTTGCGCGGGTCGTCAATGGGGTGGAATGTCTGAATGTCGTATTCGTCTTGGAATGAGTCAGCGTCCAGGTTTGCCTCGTCATCATTTTCAGTATCGTCGGACGGTGGCATCGTTTTCTTCACAGGTACGTCAATTTCTTCCATCCACAACCTCAAGACATCCATGGGCGGATAATCGCCTCCGCCATCGCCCCCTCGTGCTTTGACAGGCTTATCACTTTTCTTGCCCTTTGCTCTCGGGTTGAAGTGTATGCGTCGGAGATGAGCACCAGCATTGTAATATGCACCATAAGTTTTCTGCTCCCTACACGATTTGCACTCCGACAGAAACTTCTGATCAGGAGAAGCGTCCCTACACACCCACATCTTGCGAGTCGCGCCATGCCTGTTCTCGACATGCCGGCGAAGCTCGTGGGGACCGCGGAAACCCTCCGGCTTTATGTTACATCTAGTGCAATAGACCTTCTCGTGTGGCGGTCGCGTGTACTTTGCCTTTTGTATCGCAACCTTTGAACCATCCGCAGAAAGTTGACGAATCATGTGGTGTTCCGACGACGACGATGAAGGGATCGCTCTTGATATCGACTCAGCCCTGTCTTTGGGGGCCAAGGGTCTCGCGCTCAAAGCGACTTGCTCCTCGCTACGTCGTGCAATGCGAGACTTTGAGGAGCTTGAGGACCCCGAAGAGTCAGTTCGCGTCATGCAAATTTCATCCTCAAGACCCCAAGGCAGGTCAACATTTTCTGTAATAAAGGATTCTGACAATGGGAAGGTATCATCTACCATACCACCAGCATGACTGACGGAAAGAGAGAAATCAATCGCAGGTACGTCCGAAATCGGGGTACTCGTAAAGGAAAGTGGATGGTTCAGAGCAGGCGAGTTATCCCCCCTGCTGTCACAATGGGGCACGACTTCAGATCTTTGGGAATCCAGCTTCAGCATGTTGAGGCCCCCATAGAATGAGCTACCACCGAGACTGTCTTGACGTTGCATATCAGCGCTGAAAAGTGTGGTCGCGTTGGTAAACCCGTCTGAAACGGTACCAGGCGATTGGGAAAGGGAGGATGCAGGTGATCGTGGCTGATTGGAGCTGCGCCGCGATCGTATGGAGGGAGGGAAAGCAGGGGATAAAGTAGCTCGGGAGTCTCTGATATACTCTGCTGGATCATACTCCCTGACTTCTGTGGGGTAATCGGGTATTTGTATTGGGAGATATCCGTTGGCTGTTTTGCGAGCCTTTGTGGGACGTGGTGATATGGGCACGGTGAAGGCGCTGAACGGTGCGTCGCTGTTTATTTGCCATGAATCGAGTGCCAGGGGTCTCACTGCCATTCCGGTATTGACGGACGGCCCACGGCCCATTTGGCTTGATCGCTTTTTCAACATGGGCTGCGAGGCCTGGGATGGGTTTATCAAGCATGAAGGAGTGGAGCTGTGACTGGGGAGTTCATTCTGGTCCTGCATCAGCTTAGACGCGACCATTAATGCGACCTTAGCATACATTGATACATTTCCGTGAGGACGCTATCGACATAGGTGATAAACTCGTAGACTGAGTAGTTTGCAGCGGTGCAGAACTTTTGGTGGCGGAGTTGAGATCAATAGGACATGTAGGTACCGCGACGCCGAGGACGTTAGCGAGGTGAGCGGACTTGTCGGCCCATCGTCGTTGGATCTCATCAGTGGGTAGATGCTTGTTCTCCAGCCAGTGTGTCTCTTTGTCCATCTCCAGGATCTTGACTATTTGGCTGTGGGCCGATGAAATCGCCATAGTTCCAACCAGCTGAGGATTCAGGCTCAAGCTGGTGATGGTATTTTCTGCCTAAATCATAGACCCCATTGTTAGCACGCTCTTTGGAGGAGTTGTGTAAAACTTTGATGGTGTACCCTCGATTGAATGAGATAACGGACCACGTGCTCTAGTGGTGTATAGGCGATGGAGCTCTCAATGGTGGTTCAGAGCGTTCGAGCGATAGGGAGAGAGAGGTATGAGGCTGGCAGGCGGCAGGTGTTCGCGTTATGAAGAACTGGGAAGGAAGACTATCTTGAGCTAAGTTGCAATCCCAACCGGTCTCGGTGGATGCACCCCACGGACGACTGACCAGGCCTTGGGCGCAAAGACACTGGGCTTGCAACATAGATTGCTACCAGTCGAATGCGTAGGTAGGATTATTGGTGCGATGGTTGCATGAAAAAGTGAAGCAGCCAGTCACTGTACTAGTCAGATCTTAGCTGCCTTGACTTCGGGCGTCGTCGACTCGTCACTAACTCGTTATGTAGCTAAGCGGACTTGCCATGTCATGATCTGCGAGGCTATACTCCGTGGTTCTAATCGAATTTCCTCATGAGACTCTGATACCTGGCAATTGCTGCTCGACCTTATGCGTACATGGCAGCCAAATTCAGATCTCGGATCTTTACCTCCGTACTAGAATACGGCTGCAGGAAGACTGCACTTCTCTCCAATCCTACACCATTTACAGCAAAAAGGGCACACGGCGCAGCACTAGTGCTCACCCTCCAATCATCTGACTGCATTACTGCTCTGCCTACTAGAACATGTACAAGCCGGACCGCAACCAACCGGCTTACGGCCTGTAGGAAGCTGTGGAAGCCTGCCTGGCCTCTCTTGAAGGAGTGGGAGTCTTGGTATCCAGCGACAATACATCGTTGCTTAGGCTTGGCCTCTGCAAGGCAGGACAAGGCGCAGTTGAGCATGATCCGAACGACAGTTACTGTCGCTGTCCCTCCCCCATGGCTGGTGCAGCAGGCTTTTCAAATACCACGAGGCCTTAGCTGCCTGCATGTACATTAATATTGATTTGGACGTTCATTCATTTGATGTCGAGACGCTGAGGGGCCTTGAGTAAATCTAGATTAACAATGAGCATTTAGCGTATTCAGGACTCATGCGAAACCTTGGCACCAAACACAGAAATTCCCCCCCCCATTTTGTGTGAAACTACATAATAATATAAATGTCGATTAATTATAGGTGGAGACTAGGTGATAATTTATAACGTAAGAGGGAAGACTAAGTGCCTTAAAGTCATATATAGCTCTGATTGCAATAGACAGGACGTTATGGACCGAAAATGCCAAAATAGCTGATTGTTTTACAGGTTCGCATCCAAGAAAGGGGGGGGAAATATTTGTTTTCAGTGCCAAGGTTTCGCATAAGTCCTGAATACGCTAAATTGAGGGCGTGACGACGAAGCGTCAATCATAATGTCTATCATTTAACGACCGTCAGCCATTGCATACTCTATTATTGTATAACAGGTTAGTAGTATCATGCCCAAGTAATTTAGGGCATTTCAGCATGAAGACACAATGCTGTCCTCCATATGTGATAGTTCACCAAAAAGGTACTAGGAAAAGTCATGATTGTTCGAATCTCTGAATTCCCATTCAGTTTTTGTCGTGATCCGTGGCAGAATGTATGTGTGGTTTGTTTTAGGAAGGATAGAATGTCATAGGCCTTGCCATGCCGTATATTTACATGGAAGATGGCTGGGAATGCTTTGCTTCATTTTGATAGAATACTCTGAAGCCGACGGAGCCCGGCCGCCGGATAAAAGCTTATTTCAGAGCCGCCATAGAATACACGATTTTGACGATCTGTACTTTGGCTGGCAGAGTTCCATTCATTTCATCTGCTGTGTCAGTCATGGTGGCAGCAGCTATAGAGCCTTTCCTGAAGGGTGACACGGGCCGTAATACACGAGGTCTTCTTCGTTTGATCATTCTTTTGACGATTGCTGGGGCAGCAGTCGCCAGTCGGTTATTCAGCGTTATACGTAAGCTTTCTTCACCTTTGTGTCAATGAACTGCCAATCTGCTGCAAAGTCTTCATTTGGCGTCTATCTGCTAACTAGAGGCATTCCCTACAGGATTCGAGAGTATCATACACGAATGTCGGTACTCGATCCTTCGAGCATCTCACACTTCTCCTAACGTTCGCACGGTTGAAACATTTTCGCGAGCTAATTGAGGAGCAGTCGATCCGTGGTTCAACTTTCGAGCCACTAAATACTTGGTGCAAAATGGGTTCTACAGCTTCTGGGACTGGTTTGATGACCGTAAGAGCCCCGATCTTGTTCCCGTGCCTAGCCTATCAATATACCCAAGTTTTCTGGATTCGAGGGGAGAATGCGAAGGAATGGATATCAATGCTGTGAGCAGTGACTGACCCTTCTGTTTACAGGTACATGGCATCCACTGGGACGTGTTACCGGAGGCACACTTTACCCCGGACTCATGGTCACAAGCGGAATAATCTACCACATCCTACGACTTCTTTCGATGCCTGTTGACATTCGAAACATTTGCGTTCTTCTTGCTCCTGGCTTCTCTGGACTCACTGCCCTAGCGTCGTATTTGATCACATCAGAAATGACAGCTTCTCCCTCAGCGGGTCTGCTAGCAGCTGCATTCATGGGTATCACGCCGGGCTATATATCGCGTTCGGTCGCTGGAAGCTACGACAACGAAGCAATCGCCATATTTTTGCTGGTTTTCACCTTCTACCTATGGATCAAAGCTGTCAAGAATGGATCGGCCATGTGGGGAGCTCTGGCTGCCCTGTTCTACGGATACATGGTGTCTGCTTGGGGTGGCTATGTCTTCATTACCAATCTACTCCCCCTTCATACTTTTGTGCTCATATGCATGGGGCGATACAGCCCGAGACTGTATGTGAGCTACAGTACCTGGTTCGCCTTGGGTACTCTGGCCAGCATGCAGATTCCATTCGTGGGGTTCCTCCCTATCAGAAGTAGCGAACACATGTCAGCTTTAGGTATGTTGGTCCCAGCGTGACCGAAAATAGAAAATGCTGATTTGCAAAGGTGTCTTTGGGCTTCTACAACTTGTGGCGTTCGTCGAGTTTATTCGCCAGCAAGTACCCAATAAGCAATTCCAAACACTTCTTCGAGCCCTAATTCTGGTCGTCTTCGCTATATCCATGGGCGCTCTGGTGCTTCTAACGGTCTCCGGGGTTATTGCACCTTGGAGTGGACGATTCTACTCGCTCTGGGATACGGGCTACGCCAAGATACATATTCCAATCATTGCATCGGTGTCAGAACATCAGCCCACCGCCTGGCCTGCATTCTTCTTCGATCTCAATCTAATGATCTGGCTCTTCCCCGCTGGTGTCTATATGTGTTTCCAACAGTTGAAGGACGAGCACGTTTTCGTCGTTATCTATGCTGTTCTCGCAAGCTACTTCGCCGGTGTCATGGTCCGATTGATGCTAACTTTGACACCCGTGGTGTGTATCGCCGCTGCGCTAGCAATATCAAACATCTTGGATACCTATCTCGTAGCCGATAACCCTCCCACGCCAAAGGAGAAATTGAGCAATGGTCAAGCTACAGGTGACAGCGCCAAAAGCGCCGCTGACTTCATCAAGGATTCATTAAGGTCGACGCGAGAACCTGTCCTCGGTATCTACTCATACATCTCTAAGGGGTCAGTCGTGGGAACTATCACGGTCTATTTGTTCCTTTTTGTACTCCATTGCACCTGGGTGACTTCCAACGCCTACTCTTCCCCATCGGTCGTGCTTGCCAGTAAGATGCCGGACGGCAGCCAACATATCATCGACGATTATCGCGAGGCGTATTACTGGCTGCGACAGAATACACCGGACAGAGCTAAGGTCATGTCCTGGTGGGATTATGGCTATCAGATCGGCGGCATGGCCGATAGGCCGACCTTGGTCGATAACAATACCTGGAACAATACTCACATTGCCACTGTAGGGAAGGCGATGAGCTCAAGGGAAGAAGTCAGCTATCCTATTCTTAGGCAGCACGATGTCGATTACGTACTGGTCGTCTTCGGAGGTCTTCTTGGCTACTCAGGCGACGACATCAACAAATTCTTGTGGATGGTACGAATCTCTGAAGGTATATGGCCCGATGAGATAAATGAACGGAATTATTTCACTGCCCGCGGCGAGTACAGGGTCGATGATGAGGCCACCCCAACCATGAAAAACAGCTTGATGTGAGACCCTCAATCCTTCGGCAAGGTTTGCTGGGTACTTTACTAAAGCAAACAGGTACAAAATGTCTTACTACAACTACAATGCTCTGTTCCCTGCTGGGCAGGCCCAGGATCGGGTGCGGGGCTCCAAGCTTCCTGCCGAAGGTCCCCAATTAAGCACATTGGAAGAGGCGTTCACGAGTGAGAACTGGATCATCAGGATCTACAAGGTCAAGGATCTTGACAACGTTGGAAGAGACCATGCCAGCGCGGTGGCATTTGACAAGGGGAATAAGAAGAAGAAGACAGCGAAGCGAAGAGGGGCCAGGATTCTTAGAGTCGAGTAAGTTGTAAGCATTTAGGGTATTGTACTATACAAATGATTTCGTTTGCCATTATATTGTCAGATATTCTAGGCTATCATGGGTCAGCCCTTGAGCTGCTTCTTCAAGGGAAGAGGGAAAACCTATGAGCGCGCTAAAAACGGCGCTTGCTCTTGGTAGACCCTTTTTACCCGACCAGCTTCATCCATGCTCTCCACGCTTTCCCCTCTTCCTTACTTCTACAATCCCTCTAGGCCTGCAGCTACACTCAACATATACGGGAACTATTGAGAACCATCCTGAAGGTTCATGCAACGTTACAGGTCGGTGATGTGATTTCGCACATCGACGACCTGTTGTAACGGAGATCTGGCTAGCGAAGCATGGCTGCCCAACTCGCGTGCTCGTCCATGTCTGGCGAACCACTCATGATACGCATTACATTGCCACGAATTCCCTTGGTTGACCTTGCGTGCGCGCTTCTGCAGCGCATGCCGCTGGGATGAGTACCCTCAATCTCTTTCGTCTATTCCTCTTCAGGTTCGCCGACGAATTACTTCCCCCTTGTTTGCTATTTGCTCGTGCGTTCGAGTCTTCATTGCGCCGTACTACGTGTCTCAAGTCGTTGCTGAGACATACGTTGAATCCTCCGAAATGGCCCCCGCTGTCTGCAATCGTTCTCGTTTCCCTTTTCTTAAAATGTTACCACCTAAGCCCCTACCTTTGTATCGGAAGTACAATACGACCCTTATGGATTGTGCTTGGGCTGCGGAACGTTAGGCTGTATGCCATTTCTGTCCTTCCGTGCTCTTGTACCCACCTATATCGATTTGTCGGATGTGTTTTGGGCGCCCGGCTACTCAACTGTATTTTGAATTCCGAGTTTTCATGATATAAAATAGGGACAGTACTCCCTCCTTCATATGTAAGTGATCCGACCAGTTTCGACGGGTGATGTTAGAATCGAAGATTGATTTGTATAAGGCTCTCGGCCTGAGCATCATGCCAATAGACTACGACAAGCACGGCCGCATCGCACGGGTGAAGCCCAGGACGAAAGATCAGGACAGTCGTAGCATCGCCTCGAGCAGCATCAGCAGGAGACACAGGGACTCATCAGCATCGAGCAATCGAACAGCTTTACCAGCAGAATGTTTGCTTCAGCGGTCAGAAAGCACTTCGTCGAGTGTCAACTTGGATCAGCTGCCCGCGTTGCCCGAGTCGGAAGCAGGCTCACCATCATCGGTAAACTCGCCGATGCTTCGTACCCTCTCCAATGTATCGACATCCAACGCCATGACATCGCCTTCAACTCACCGAACTCCTGCATTTCTGCAAGCGTATCTGGAATCGGAGAGCGACGTTCCCAGTATTGGTGGGGACTCTCAAGCAACACCAAATGCTGAGAAATCTAAAAGCCAATGCGAACCTTCAGTGGAACTTCCTAAACCTGAGATTGCCAAAGCCGGACCTCCCAAAGTGATCCCTACATCTTCGGCTCCCACACCTATGCCGACCATAAAACCCTCTTCTGATTCCACCAAAGCCATTCCGGCACGATCGTCTTCGCGAGCAGATCCGCCGCCGCCTCTCACCCAAGAAACGCAGCCCAAAGAGTTTCGTCAACCCGTATCCCAGCACCCTACCCCGTCAAACCTGGGTTATGCTGCTGCGCCACCAATTCCTGGTTCTCTGTATCCCTTCGGAAGTGGCCCTGCCGGCCCACAGGGGTTCCATTCTCCACAGTTGGCATACCTTCCGATGCCTCAGACACCTGACCCGTCTGCCAATCAGCAAGCCCTCACTACACAGTCAATGATATACTATCCTGACTATGGGCCTCCTCCACCAGCGCCGAGCCCAGGCTCTCAGTTGCAATATGCACCAGTACCCGAGATCAGGACCGGTAGCGAAAACCCAATGGCATTGCTCCACCGTGTAGACGCTGCCATACCTGACCTTCACAGACTTCTAGATTCGTACCACGATCTACTCGGAGCGTCAGAGTCAAGAGAATATCAAATACGTAGCATGGAAGCTCAGAGAGCCACAGAGAAGCAAGCAGAAGAGCAACATTACGCAAAGATTGAGAAAGAGGTCGAGTCAATGGTAGCGAAACATTCCATCGAGATCAGTCAGCTAAAGCTTGAAGTCAGTAATACAGACAAGCGTTACAAGGACTTCACGGATAAGTTAACAGCAGAGGAGACTCATAACGACGAATTGGAATCTACCAATGAAAGTTTGCGAGCAGAGAAGAAGCGAGCAGCTAAGAAACATGAGGAGGAAAAGGCTGCGCTGTCGCACAAGTCCTCACTGGAAAAGGACAGGATGGTCGCAGAACACCGAGCAAAGCAACGAGCCTCGCACGACGAGCTACAGGCGCAAATTCGGAAGGCGGAGGCTTCGCTGTCACACAGGGAAGCCTACCTCAACCGAGCTCATGAGGAGGAAAAGCGAAAACTTGAACTGGGATGGACTAAGCAGAAGCGAGAGCTCGAAGACCGAGCGGAGAGAATACGTATGGATCTTGAGGCTCGGCTCGAAGCAAAGATGAAAGTGATCGACGAAGAGCGCCGTACGTACTTGCAAGCTCGAGAAGGCTGGGATAGTGAACGCGAGATCATGACTCGCAGATGGGATGAGGAGCGTGGAATGCTTCGCAAGACGTCCGAAGAACAGCAGAAAGCCCTCTCGACGAGGTACGAAAGGGAGAAGAACGACATTCTCAAGCAAGTAGGGCAAATGCAGTACCGCACGGAGAAAGACGACACTACCCTCAAGTTGCAAAGAGAGATGGAAGCGCTGCGAGCGGGCTGGGAGGCTGATAAATTCAAATTTCAGAGGACGGCTTCCGAGTTCAAAGCCAGTGCAAGGACGCTCAACGAGCACAACAACAAGCTGCAGAAGCTGACGGAGGGTTTAGGGGACGCCATGGATGTCAAAGGTAGATGAGAAAGATGGTACGGCATAATCGGTGTTGCGGCATTGATGGTGTTGCTGGCTCGGTAGATACCCCCTGGGCGAACGATTTATGACATTTCTTTTTTTTATCTCTATTTGTTCTGCCAATTCTGTTTGCGATCGCCTGCTCAGTGACGAATCTACGAAGCTTCGGCGAAATGCAAATCACATAGCGCCCTGAAATGGTGACGAGCGCTGTGAACAAGGCTATTGTGCAGCTTCTCTATGTGCCGAATTTCGGGGCTCATTGACTTACCATCTCATGAAAGCCTGGACCGCACAGTATAGAATGTTGTAGAAACTACTTCTGTCTCGGTGACCATGATTTCCTTGTTGTTGGCATGCCCATCAGTCCCGAGCATCTGGTTTGAAACAGCAAAGGCCGATCAGCCTTGAGTTCGATGTTGGCTCCTAATATAACCCTGCTTTGTGTTTCAGAGTACACGAAGTGAATAGAGGCATTTCAACGGCTTTTAACGAGGAGTATAACCGGGAAATACATAGCTTCTGTCAATGTCGCACTAATACCAGATATGTGGTAATTGCCAATTGGTGAAAGCCTGACCAAGGCAGTCTGCCTGGCCGTGGCCCTATGCTTTATCGAGGTAAGACTATCCGAGGCCTAAGCCCTTTGAAGATCTAGCCTCTCAGTAGGCTGCTAAGCCCGCCGATTCGCCCAAGATACAGCCTCAGCCACCCCGCCCGATACAGAGGCATTTCTGGACAAGCAGATTATTGATTTGATTTTCCAGTGATACACCGTCTATGTGTACCTGACCACTTTCTTCTAATTAGAGTGCTTGTGTGACGGGAGGTTCGGGAACATATGCACCAAGACCAACGCCATTGTTGTCCTTTGCGTGGGATGTGGCGTGTATCAAGATTAGCGTGGACCCCACTATCTTCCTTTGCCTGACATCTCACTCGCCCTCTCCCTACGCTTGCGTCTAACATCCCATCTTTACAGCCAACACAAGTCGCTTTCGGTCCTTCTACACGATCAGCCTTGTTCCATTTGGACACTGACTCGACGCCTTCGTTCATCGACTTCACCTCAGCGCGCACCGATACCAGAGGATGGGGCTAAAACTAAACATCTGAGAAGCTCCTGCCCAATCACTCACCTTGATCCAAGCTTCCGTACTAGGATCTTTATAGCTCATTGCTTGATAGCGGAAGACTTGTAAGAGTTGCGATCAAGGGAAAGTCTATCAGGGATAGAAGAGAGGAAAAGACAAACCCGGAGGACTCCCCGCTGAGTGAACATGTCAACCGTGCACTCCACCCCTTCGACCACTGCTGGACAGAGGTCACATCCAGTTGGCTTCAACAATCAAACCAGTTTCGATCCCTTCTTCCCTTCCTCGGCCAGCGAAGAATTCCTTACTCCCATTGGGAGCGAATATTCCTCAAGTCACCACTCATACCAGACGCCCTCACCTCCGCAGACTCTGGGCTCGAAGAATAGCTCTACACAAAAGTCGTCCGCACCTCCAGAACTATACAACCATCTCCAGCCACCGTCAACCACTGCCTTTGCCAACGGCTTCGAGTCGCATACAATAGATTTTGAGCTCGACCGCGAGGCTACGGGTGGTGCCTACGACTATCTGAGTCCCCTTGGTTATGCGTCGGACAACCCTTATGATTTCTTAAGCGAGCATACCGCTACTTCAAGCTTTGGCGGTAATGAATTCTGCTTAGAAGGAGACTATGGCTTGCCGGTGGATCCAAACCAGAACTCTGAATTGGATGATCACAATCCGGTGCTGAACGGTAACCTACAGCAAACACAAGCCAATCATAATATCAAAAGTCCTCAGTACACTAACCACACTCGCAACTCTGCCGGAGCTGCTACACTATCATCCCACCTTATGAGCCCAGTCTTGACTGAATTTGGAGAGCCAACGTCAAGGCACTGTACCAAGAGTCCCTCGGAGGAGAAACGTCACATCAAGAGTGAGGATATCGAAACTACATTATCCATGGATGACGTCGCTCATGGAAGCATGGAGGACTTTATACCAGTGCAAATCACGCCAAGCCTCACAGAGAGCTCGAAGCGCACCAGTCCGGATCTATCTTCTGCTTTGCCGTATATTGCTCGCATTCCATCTCCTACAATTCGTGTTGACGGATATAGCCACGAAGCCTTGCCCACTGGGGAAGAAAATCTGCTACATCCCACGGGAACCAAGCGCCGCAGAGCGGGCAGTAGTAACTCGTATCTCTCTGTACATCAGGATGGGGATTCTGAAGACGAGGTTCACAACAATGATTCTTTCAGTGGTGCTCCGCACTCTACAGAACAAGGTTTGGGTAGACTTGGCCTTGATCCCGTGGCGAGGCATGAACTTGGCGCCATAGAAATTATCAATCTCAAGGAACAGGACATTGATAATCAGATAGCACTGAAGAACATAGACGTGGAGGAATGGCTAGGTCGCAGTGAGCCCGGTAGGGAGGGAAGCGTTGATACGCCTCCTCGGGCAACAGCGGCTATGAGCAGGCGACAACGAGCCAAAAGTGCCGGAGCTCAGGCACTGTCTTACGCAAACGTCGAGACCTTGAAGCTCACCATTCCAGATTCACATATTCCCGGGCCAGGTGTCCTTGTCTACGAGGAAAGCGGTGATGAGGAAGACGATGGAGACGACGAGCTAGCTCTTATTGAGGATCCTCCGTCGCCAACGTCTCTGGACGAGCCTGTAAATGACGTACCAGGAGAGGCCAAGCCTGGCGTATATGACGAGCTCCCCAAGCAGCCGCCGTTATATCGCGCTAAGCTCTGGCAAGATCCACTGTACGACAGCTCAGACCCTGGCGTCAAGATGCAACCGGACACGGCCAATGCTGCCATCCAGAGATATCAGCAGCGAGCAGGAGACATCGAGACACTGTCTCGCGTTGCCACCTGGGGTACTCGACGCATGAGTGAATCCGATTTGCGCAGCTTGCTCCACCGTTTCTCCTTCGGCGACAGCGCTCAAGAACCGGTCAAAGAAAAGCGTGGCAGACGTGGTAGCTTCTTCCAGCAGCTCTCGGGGAAGCTCTCATCTAAGAGAAGTAACAGTAATCTGAAGCGTCAGGACAGCGACAAGTCCATCCAGTCAAAAGAAAAACCAGCTCGCCCGTCAACTTTTGAACACAGTAGGAATGACAGCCATGGTAGCCGTAAAGAAAGCTTGGGTGTTCCACAAGCACCAAGATCCGGTCTTAAAAGGATGTCAAGTCTGAGTAAAAGGCCGAAGTCCCCAAGAATCAATACTAGTAGCGCTGTAGCTGCAATGGCCTTTCAAGCTGGTGCTCTTGGTGCCGGTAGATCAGTCAGCGCGACTGCAACCTCATCGCCCACTGGCTGGCCGAAGAAATTGATGAAGGGTACCAAGGGCCGAAGTGAGCTGAACGGTCTTGCTCAGGGCCCAGGTTCTTCCAGCGCGACTGATCTGGGGCTCGCCGCAATGTGGACAAGGCAAGGCGGACCTCCGATGCCTACTCTTGCAGCCCCAGCATTCAAGACCGAGGAGACCTTCAACAGCTTGGGTGAGGGCGAAGATGATGAGGACGATGATGTCGGTGGAGAGCATGGTGTCACAATGGATCTCTCTATTCGATCAGACTTAATTATTCCCACATTGGAAGGTTTCAAGATAAACGTTCGGCAGCTCAATCCAAGGCTTCCGAATTTCATGTTCGACCGCATTGCTCAAGAACAACTGCGGCGATTCAAGAAGCTCATGGACTTCAAGATCAAACATATACAAGCGCTCAGCATAGGCAAGTGTGCTTCAGGAAAGCATTGTAATGATTTGGGAGAAGGACCTACATACTTGCCATCGAGGTCCAGTGCCAGAGAGCCAGAATTAACGCACACTGGATTTTCCGTTGCTGGCTTTGGCCAATCCGACGAAGATGTAAATGCTCTAGCTGAAGGCATTGTGACGCCAGCACAATTCCCACCCGGAGTGCCGATGCCTCCTGTAAAGCGTCTGCCAGCAGAGTTCGAATGTTCTCTATGCTTCAAGGTCAAGAAATTCCACAAGCCGTCCGACTGGTCCAAGCACGTCCACGAAGATGTTCAGCCATTCACTTGCACCTTCGAAAATTGTGCTGAGCCGAAGTCCTTCAAGCGTAAAGCTGATTGGGTCAGGCACGAGAACGAAAGGCATCGGCAACTGGAGTGGTGGATATGTAACAAGAACGACTGCTCGCACAAGTGCTACCGCAAGGATAACTTTGTCCAGCATCTTGTCCGTGAGCACAAGCTCACCGAGCCGAAAATAAAGACCATGAAACTGGGAAAGCCTGCCGTACGGGGACCGTCGACTCAGAAAGCTCGGATGAGGCAAGCAGAGGATACTGAGGAATCCACTGATGATATCGATCATGTGTGGAAGCTTGTCGATGAATGTAGACAAGAAACACCAAAGAACCCCAAGGACGAAGCCTGCAAGTTCTGTGGCAATATTTGCAACAGCTGGAAGAAACTCACGGTGCATCTTGCTAAGCACATGGAACAGATTAGCATGCCTGTGCTTGATGTTGTAAAGCACAAAGAGGTCACCCCAGAGACCATCGTCAGCCCGATCGAACAGCGTATGGCTTCTCAGCAGAACAGCCAGTCGCCCACGATCCTGAGCCCCTTTCCACAGCGTATGATCTCTCAGCAGAACAGCCTATCACCCACGGTTCAGAGCCCTTTCCAACAGCCCGGCCAATTTAATTCTATTCCCCAGTATGGTACGGCTGTGGGAGGCCTTGGCGGGGATGTACCTGCCCCTTTCACTCCTCTGCAAACCCAATCGAATTACTATGCGAGTATGACACCAGAGCATCATTTGGCGAACTATCAGCGCGCCTCGCCGGCTACTTATCCTCCACCAACCCATGCACAGCAATTGGGGCCAGGCTACAATCAACTTCAAGGCGGAAGCCCGGGAAGTCCTTGCCTATCGGACTACGGATCGGTCCACAGGTCTTCAGCGCCCCAGTTCAATCCTGTCAACATGAACAGAGGGTTCTCTCACCCTCAAACTCCGAGCCCAGACAATATGTATGGTGGCAGCATCAGAGCACCAACATCGCAACCGCGAACAGCGGCTTACAATGATGGCAATGCTTTCCAATACGTACCTCAACAGCAACCGAATTTCTCGAGTCCGATTGACGGCAATGCATACCAGTTTGACAGCACGACAGCCCCATCGTACTCGCAGCAGCAGACGGCCCCTCCAACATCGTACCCAGCTCAACAACAAACGGACTCCCCCACTTCTCTGTATCCACAGCAGCAGATCCCAACAAGCGGGCAGATGCCGGTACCGTACAACCAGATGGACCAATTGCAGATTTTTCCACCAGATGATAGCAACGCGTCATTATATAATCAGCAGCAGCAGCATTATTACGGTCAGCAATGAGACATATTCATTGTGTGACTGGCGTCATTTATGATTACGATTTACGGAATTTGGAGCGTTACAGATGCTTCGAATATTCCCTATATATGCGCTATACGAGACTCTCAAGTCATGGCTACGATAGCTTTGGTTTCATTTTGTGCTGGTTGGAAAATGGGATTAGATACCATTCTTAGCCTATAAGGCCTCGCCAAGTCAGGCTTACACACGTATATTCTTCCACCAATGGCTGTATTCCCTCAGAACGGGGTACCACTGCGGGGCTTTGTGTAGGTCTACCCGAGACTTACGGACTACGATCCGATTCAGGGGTACATCTCCCATACATAAAACCGGCGTAGAATGTACGTTGACCGGATGACTTGCATTGCATTCCGCGTCGCAGCAGTAGGATCTTGGGGGTTTCAAAGCAACGATTGGCAGCACTTCGGTCCCCTTGATCGGGCTATGTTGGCTAGCAGAGCAGGACCACTGGAAGAGGGGCGGTGTCGAACCCGAGAGGCGTATGCACTATGTACTTTACTGTAGAAGGAAGAAGGGCACACTTTCAGGCAACCATCACACCATCAAGTATGTACTTTACTCGATGATTACTCTAGTCCATCCATTAGGACGTACGCTTCCGCCCGCGGGTAAGCCTCACTTTGGGGTGCCCACAAATCAGCGCCTCTTTTTGAGTGGGTAAGGTAAGGTATGTTGTAATGTTGTAAGCACGAAGCAACTCACATGATTTGTATCTTGTACTGCCGTCGACCTTGGAATCACCTCCGATTCTGCTCCAAAACCGTCTAGGGCGAAAGCAGGGCGCCACACACCGACCTCATCCTCATGCATCAAGATGCGGCTCTACAGTTCCAACAGGCGCGCGCAAGGCTGTACCACGTGTGAGGGTGCAAGAGTTGTTCTACTACCCATTGCCGTCCCTCCTTCTCAGGCTGTGCTCATTGCCTCAATTGCACACCTTCGCACCAGATCGCCATTCATACCAACCAACTCGCCCCTAGTTCACCCCGGCAATGCTCGTTGATTGCCGTCGACGCAGTGTGACTACGAGATAGTCTTCGAACTTTGCTAACCTGCAGATATGGATTCGCACAAGAGACCTATCTCCCAAGTCGAGTTGCAGTCTGAAGTATGGGGACCCTTACCGTCGTTGTCTCCGCAGCATTACAGCATCGTATGAGCTGACAATGGCTGCCAGCATGACCCATCTTACAGCCTCCGTTCGAAGAGAGGCAAGATTGATAACTACGCGCAGCACCATCGGTCCTCGTCCAGACACATGGGTCCTCCGCCCACTCCCATTGACCCCACTTTGGAGTCTTACGGCGCAGCGCCAACGCCAAGCCTTGGTTTGGATCAATTGTTCCTCACCTCTCCTGGGGCACAGCATAGGTCCTATTCCTACCCAAAGGATCTCAGTCTCTTCCTTCAAGACAGCCAGGGGTCGTCGATGAGACCAACTCAAGTGGAGCTCAATCCGTCGCTCAATGCGCAGCCAGATCCATGGGACTCGCAACGTATCAATGGTGGAGCCACGCAGCCTCAGCTCATGAACCATGGCCATACCGGTGCTCGGGAACGGGTCCACCAGTCGGGACCATTGACGCGATGGGAGACTCGCACTCACTCATCGGGCATTGACAGCAGTACAGGACGGCATATCCAAGATTCCGGCTACTATACCCAGACTCACGGCACCGCAACGATCTTCAGCGGCGATGTTGGTTCGACTCACGACTGCCAGAGTCTGGCCGGAGGAACGACCGAGATGGACCTTCGCCGAGAGGAGTTGCAACCTTTCAGTAGTATTTATCCTGAGCCGCCACCAGATTATTCAATTGGTTTTGCGGGACAGCAACGTGGGTATCCTCCCAACTTAATTTGCGAGGTCTGCCAAAAGAAATCCAACAATCGGTCGGATTTCAAGTATGTCATCCTCGAGCTGAATACGAAATCAAGCTTACCGTAGATCACAGCAAGCATAGGCTTCGCCACGAGAAACCATTCAGGTGCGATGTGGAAGGCTGCAATAGAACCGATGGTTTCACGACCCAGAACGACTTGGACCGGCACAAGAAGAGCTTGCATCAGGTCCCATCCGGTAAATCTTACGTGTGCGCTGTCCCTCACTGTGCAAAGAAAACCAAGGTATGGCCGCGTGCGGACAACTTCCGGCAACATTGCCAGCGGTTGCATAAGGAGTGGGATTTGAGTGTACTCATGGATAGGTCAGAAGCATCTAGAATGAATCGTGACGTCCATAGAGAGGGGTATTGATGTAGACTGAACAGGTCCTGGGAATTAGGAACGAGGCAGGCTTGTAATCCAGGAAAGGAGTTTGGACCTATAGAGCCTGAGCCAGACGGTCGCTATTTCGATCTGACTCAATCTCAATTGGTCAATATGCAAGATGTACACGGGGACATACATAATGATATGCCGATGGATGTGTATCAGCAAAGCGCCGAAGTATCAGCGTATTCGATCGAAGCTCATCATGAGGGACTGTGTAACGACCTGGTATCTCAGCAAGGTAGGGAATACTATGGGAAACCTGATGCGGCGGCGTCTAGCCAACATCGAGTGACCTTGGATCATTGTGATGAGGTTCCTCTTACTGGAACGAACGAATTCTCTCCATTGGATGATCAGTCTACAAGGTCGTCATCAGGATCCAGCAAGGGCCTACCGATGGACAAACTCCCAGAGCACTCTATCGGTGATCCTGGAGTGCTGTCGGACGATGGCAAAGGCTTGCAGGCGAGGGTAAACAGTACCTCAAAGCCAGCAACGTTCATATCCCCGGACTTAGCTTCTACATTGGCATCAGCGATCGCGGATCGTCTAGGCTTCAGCTCCAAGAAAGAATGCCAATACAAAACCAAGGAGGATGTTGAAAGGGCTATTCACAATAGCGTGACTAATCTCCTAGGCTCGACCCCGTCTTCGAAGAATGTCCAGGCCTTGCCTGCAACAGATGCTACGGATGCTGAGAGATTGTTCAAGTGCGAGTTCTGCAGCAAGAGAAAGAAAACCCAGTGTGATCTCACGTAGGCCATACGTTTCGCTTCTATCCATCCGTCTCCTTCTCATCAGAATCGACTGATAGGAACTGAACTCATAGCAAACACACCAAACGACACACCCGCCCCTACGGCTGCACCCACACATCCTGCCCCCGCCGCTTCGGCAGCAAGAACGACTGGAAGCGCCACGAAAACGCCATGCACTGGCAGACCGAAGCGTGGAAGTGCGCCGAGCCTCGCGACAAGCCTGCCCTACCCTCAGCAAGCAAGTACGCTGATCCCGCTCACGCCCGCGCCAAGGCACAGAACAAATCCAGGTATCAATGCGGACAGGTCTTCTATCGACGGGAACAGTTCCAAGCTCATCTGGATGATCATCACGGATATGGTGGGAAGAATGTTGAGTACGTGCGCTTGCAGTGCAGGACGAGACGGATTGGCAGGAACGGACAGAAGGGGTTCTGGTGTGGGTTTTGTCAGACGGTGATTGAGTTGAAGAAGAGAGGCTTGGAGGTATGGATCTGGAAGCGACCCCCCTTTCTTTCTTTCTTTCTTTCTTTCCTACATACATAGCTCTGGACTTCGAAACACTGACTACGGATACTTTTTACTTGACAGGCGTGGGACGAACGTTTCACGCATATCGACGAAGAGCACTTCAAGCGAGGTGAGCGGGTCGAGAATTGGTTCCCGATGGATAAGGAACTGCCGAAGGGGATCCTGGATGAGGAAAAGAAAGACACGGATAGTGAGCCGGAAAGGGGCAGTGACGAGGAGGCGAGTGGAAGCGATGCCGAAGAGGCGGCTTCACTCCCACCTTCTCAACAGCTAGAGTCGGAACCAGCGTCGATCACGTCGACTAAGCCGAAGCAGAAGTGCAATGTATGGTTTTGTGTGAGTTCTCCGTCTTCTTCTTCCTCTTCCTCTTCTTCTTCTTTGCTATGTAGCATCTTTCACGGTCATCTTGTTCTCGAATGCTGAGGGTTATTTGCTGCGTTTCTCTAGTGTCAGTGCAAAGACGGCCCTAAAAGCCGACAGCTGTCCGATATTTGTCTTGGAGATGGGTTGCGCTGTCAGCATAAACGCTGTCCGGCGTGTAGGGATCGGTAGAAGGAGAGGGGAGGCAGAAGTGTGGACGTGGCGTGGTTAAGTATCTATCATATATGATATCGATATATGAAAGAATGAATGTTGTAGATAGATATATTGAAGGATGATGTGATTATATGATTTTCTTAAGTACTTTATGTAGGCACGTGATCGCATAGAAATACGCTGATAACTGAAAGACCTTAACGTCTTGCTCACTTTAGCAAGCTTACGTTCGACATATTTGGATATTTCGAGTCAATTGATTCTGGCAGTCCTTTCCTAGATGTAGGGGGCTGCTTGGCTATGCAATCGATAGCGGTATACCTGTTGTAGCATGGGTTCATTTCTTTGAGATGTTCTCTTGGCAAAGCCACACAGCCACAATACGAGGCTGACCGGCGCACCAATATCTTGGCGGCTTGCAAAATCAGCCTTGCATTATCGTCTCCACGACATTCTCTTTGTTCTAGTTTGCAGCTCTGCTATCATCACCATGTGCCTGAACAATGCAGCGGTCCTCCGCAGTCCAAGGCGCGTAACCTGATACGGCTTGGTGCGTACTACGAACATGTGCGAACGATCCTTGACCAGCTGGAGGATTTCTTCAGTCACATCCCTGAGGGGCTTCATGCATCAGCGGAGAAGAATCCATCTGCCGGAAGGGATTTGGCATCCCAGGGCTGCAAATTCCGCCGCTCCGGTAATGCTGACAGTGTGGGGGAAAGAAGCAGAGCCGCATCAGGACCTCCACTGTTGCACTGAGCGCGTAGAGGCGTCGAGGGATTGGAGGTTGCAAACCGGAAGCGAGAAGGACCCGGTGCTGCAGTAACAAACAACAACGAAGGTATCAAGGTACCTCAGGCCGGTAATAGCAGCAGTGTTCATTGGACAAAATTACCCACGAAACGAAGCATCATGCAAGCCATTCCCGCTAAGGAAGATTGTAGGCAAAACGGGGCGTCAGCCCTCTTTGAGGCGCACGTCAAGGCCAGTCCCAAAGCAGTATCAAGAGCCTCAAAACTTAGAGACGCTCAAATCAAATACGAGTTGGACTTCATTTGCTACTCGTCGGGCCAGACAATTTACCGCATATTCTTCCGGAAGATGAAAATCCACGATATTAGCTCTGCACCGTGGTTGTCAGAGGGGTCTGAGCAATGTGCTCAGCGGCCAGCCGAGCTGCCAATATTGCATGTGCTCTCACAGACCGGCCAAACTCTGCCAGCGTTAATGCAGCTATTGGGAGGTAGCGCTGTACCATACAGCTCGTTGAAGATCAGCTGGGGCTGAAGGCAGCAACCACTCAAGGGTATGCCCCGCCGCAGGCACCTGCACTCCCAACGGATGGCTTCGAAAAGGTGTGGGGTCATTCGACATCCGCCCTCACGGCCACTGTGTACCTGCGGTCATCTTTGCGTTTCCACTGATCTGGGTCTATCAACCTATCTGACAAAGGTTAAGCGTTTAGGGATCTCTGATGCTCTTCTTCCGCCCCATTATTGTGGGCTTATCACGCTCGAGTCCCCTGACTGAATAATCAGGCCTACATGTTCCTTGATGGGAATCTTGATAGAGTCGATGCCCAATTTAAAGTGAAAGATTACTAAAAGATAGGAAACCGGTCACCCGAGATCGATCAAAGGTACTATGCGGCTCTTCACCGGGTAGCAAGTTAGTTTCCACATGGTGGAGGTTGAGTCCAAGCAGTCCCCTATAAAGTGTTGGCGAAGACTGCTACCTCTTGAAGCGTGCTCAGCTTCTTGTATATGCCCTGCGCAAAGCCTTTGCTTCGCCTCCCTTCGACTTTGAGTGCCCAAGCTTTCGTCATTGTCTCTCACGCTTCCTACTGATAGAAAAGGCCGGCTTGATTAGCCGCGGACCCACTCTGGCCGTCTTCCCAGCGGCCATTACCCCTAGGATCTCTCCCGCCCTATGTGGGGATTTATTCCAGCTCTCGGGCTCTTCACATTTGGTACTCCTTTGGCATATAACAGCCCGTTTTCAATCAAAGTCTTGCCCGGTTGTCCACTCGAGATATTAGATATTATCCAAGACTGCGCTACCTAGTTGCCATCTCACTCGCGAATTCTCAGCATCAACTGCATGAACAGATACATGGCAACTGTTCATCCTTTCCCTGGTGTCCCTCAGATCGAGTACCGCAACCGCGAAGAGCACTCCCAGCCTCCCTTCACGATCGGTGAACATTTCGACATCGACTGGTCCGCTTCCAATTTTCAGGCAATGGCTCGCAGAGCAGATGCCTCGATTGACGTGGACCTTTTGCCTGAAACGGCTTCTTACCGACATGCAGCAATGCAACCTTGCCTCACAACTCCGAATCGCCGCTGCAGCATTGATGCTCCCATTGCTTGGCAAAGTGGCCTCACCGACTGGCACGGAGGGCATAGCCCATTGCCATACCGTCTCGATATACCGCATAACGGCTCCACGGTCGGCCAATGGACACCCATTGATCTCGAGTCCACCTGCTCCGGAGGAAGCACATGGAGTCCAAGGACAAGCAAGAGCCGCTCCGAGGCAGACGGATGTGGAAATTATGGTTTGTCTCCAAACCATGACGTTTCAGGACCAGCTGTCGGTTATGCAAACCTTGGAGGTCAGCTTCCCTTTCCAGAAGATCTGTTGTACCAAGGTCCAGGTTGTGCCACAGTGATCTCTCCGCATGAACTCCATCAATACCCTGACCATGAAGAGTTCGTAGAGGATGTTCCAATGAGATCAGACATTCACCAAATCGCGATCGGTGATCTAGGCTCACCCGGCAATACTGAGGCAAATGTACTCCATGGTCGACCTGATCGGATTGGCCAAGATGATGAAGCCTTAGGCCCCTCCATCCAAGACGAGTGCAGTGAAGTCTCCTTCAAAGACGATGAGGATTCTACCATGGGAGACAGTCTAGACCAAGACGACAGCGACGATAACTACAGCCCCAAGTTCGAGAAACGTGCTTATGGACATCGCCTTCCCCAGGGGTCTGCCATTCTAAAGAATCCATCAACGAGCAGCAAACGCTCTCCGCGAAAACTTGCTACCATCCAAGCACCAAAGCCTACGAAGATTGCCAAAAAGGCTTCTACTAAATCTTCCGTCAACTGTCCTATTCCCAACAGGAACGCCAACACACAACCCTGTCCTCACTGCCCCAATTGCTTCCCTTCCGAATCTACCCTCAAAAAACATATCTTGGCTTCCCACACCCGTCCTTTCATCTGTACCTTTGCTGGCTATGGCTGTGCCTCCACGGTCGGGAGCAAGAATGAGTGGAAGCGTCACATCAACGTACAGCACATGCATCTGGAAACCTGGACATGCAACATTGGTGCATGCGCACCCCAATCAGGTGGGTCAAAAGCGCACCACCATGCTTTGGATTCCAAAAGCGGACAGCAAGAAGCCAGTGGAGCGGCGTCCCATGACTTCGATCGAAAGGATCTGTTCACGCAGCACCTCAAGCGGATGCACTCCCCTGCCGCTTCTGCTTCTCGGGCGGAGAAAGCAAAGTACGAAGCCTCGGTTGAAGCCATTCAGAATCGCTGCTACCGAAGACTAAGGGACCCGCCAGCGGATACCATCTGTCCCTACTGTACCCAGCATCCACGGTTTGAGAGCTGGGACGATCGGATCGAGCATGTCGGAAAGCATCTTGAGCGAGGAGACTTTGACAAGAGTATGGAGAGGGAGGATGTCGCACTTCGGGACTGGCTCATCAAGGAAGAGTATTTGGTGTGGAAGGGACAGGCGCAGGGGTGGCGACTGCTGGAGAGTGGGAAGAAGAGAAGGGAGCAAGGGAAGAAGGCAGTGAAACCGGAGGCGGGCGAGGAGGATGCAGAAGGAGATGAGGAATGATACCCACGTTGTTGCTAATGTTTTCCTACGATCGTTGGGTTGGCTGACGGCGTTCTGGTGTTGGCGCACGGGCTGTAATGAGGTTATGAAATGTGCTTTGTCTTGTTGTATGTAGTAATAGCCATTGGGTCTGGCGACCTATTCTATCTCTACCTTGTGCTGAGAGAATGATGAATGAAAGACTGCACGAAAACATCTCTCTGTCTTCGACCGTTCACTTCACTACATTCACTTCTGCTTCGCGCTATTTCGAAGCAATCTACCTTGGTGAATCCATTGCGACTCGAAGGTGACTGCCCTGGGGGGGCCTATTCAAAGGTTCCCCGCAATCCGCTTCCAGAAGAATGCTAAGGGGCTAAGGCGTTGAGTGGGGGCACGTCTCAGCATCGGTCCCCCACAGGAGCCAATGATCAAGCATCTATGTGGGGGCATCCTGTGCCTTGAAGACCGGTCCCATTAAGCTATGGTGACCGTAAAGCTCCTAGCCATTTCGAGCTCAAGTTACTCAATTGGTCTCTCAGACTAGTTTCTTACCGTCTTCAACGTCCTACCATTTCACGCCAAGGTCAAATCACCATAGCACCGCAGTGGGCGATGAAGAGACGAAAACATGGCTCCTCAATCTCCATCGTCGCCTCGACCGCCTCGATGGTCCCTTCCGCAGCCTATCGAAGAAAGCAGACGGAGCAACCGAGCGTCGTCGACGACAGACGAGGAGCAATCTTCGGATGCTCCAGGAACCAAGCCACGACAACCCCGCCCCCAACCTGTTGGGACATCGATTACCCATACCCAAGACATGTCGCATGAACAATCGCATGGCGCCAATTCCGCTTCGTCAATCGCACATTCACCGCCGCAGCCAATAGCGTCGACGCCGCTAGCACCGGTGCAAAAGCCTCGAAGGTTCGCTCCTCAGATTATAGAGACCACACGTCGAAGGCGCAAGAGCACCAACAATGCCCCTTGCGTGACACCTTCGGACAAAACCGAACCCTCACCTGGCGACCAAGTCCAGCTGCCTGGGCATTGGCGGCAAGCTCGGCCGAGTGGTCTCCCTGTGACCGCGGATGATGTCCCTGTTGTCACTCCAGAGCAAGTCACTCCGATACTCGAGTCCAAGTTCTCGTCGTCAAGGTTGGCCGAGAAGAAAGAGCGAAGACATTCATTCCGTGTACCAGACCTCCCTTCGATCCAATCCCTATCCGGGACTGAGTCCAATGCTTCAAGCGTTCCCTCCCTGCCTACCTCTCCAGGTGCCGAGCTCGATGATACAGCCCAAGGAGCCAAGAAAAAGGCAATGAGTCGAGCACGACGCGAAAGCCAGAATACACAATATTCAGGGTACCTGCTGTCGCTGGCAGCAAAGACTGCAGAAAAACTACTGAGGAAGCAAGCAATGGCAGCATACCCCAACGAGCATGCTCACGAACCGGTGCATCACTACGCTATCGACCGGGACTCGTCCGAATCGGACGTCGGGGTAGGCGTGGGTAAGCTTCAGGGCGACGGTTCTGCAGACGAAGGGGTCGCTGACCAGCCGCCTGTTCGGCACCGCAGGCATAGAGACTCCGATGCTGGGTGGGGCAAGACCGAGATGCGAAATCATCAGGAGAAATTGGAGCAGCAAAAGAGAGATCAGTGGGCTGCAGAGCCGAGCGAGATTGGGAGACGGAAGTCTACTAGGCGGGCTATATATGGGACTGAGAACAAGAATGAAGATAGTATTGGTGATGCTCCCCCAAACAACATAGTATGGCAGAGGGACAACGAGATGCAGCGCATGCAAAAAGCTGCAAGTCCTCCGATGGCTGGCGAGGATCTTGTATTCCCCAAGTGCCTATCCCCACAAGCTACCCGCTTAGATGTGCACCAATATCCTGGCATGAAAATACGAGACGATGCCGAATCCCGACACCGGTCCGGACTCTGGACCCCCGGCGGCGGCACCAGTCGCAAGAGCACCGTCAGCGGCCTTTGGAACGGCGTTTGCAACATCAACAAGCAGGATACCTTTGCACCGCCCAAGATATTACATTCGGGCCTCCTCACTCCCGCCATCGAGCGCGGCGATCCACTCTCTTGCTCCGGAAAGGATGGCAGTACCCAGCTGCCGCCCTCTCCCCCAAGCTCTCAAGAAGACCCCTCGGGTCTCGACACCATCCTTCGCCGCGAACAGACCATCGAAGCCGAGCTCAACGACACCTTCGTCACCCAAGTCTACAACTATCTCTCCCTCGGCTACCCCAGTCTGGCCCGCAAATTCGACCCGGAGCTCAGCCAGATCACACGCGTACCGATCGAGGATCTACGGAAAGATGACGAGCGGTGCAATGCCAAGGGTTACGTCGGTGCGCCAGAGGGCACGGGCGTCGATGCCTCGGGCGTCATGGAGGGGGACGGGAAGTGCGAGAGGTGGTGTGCGTTGAGGGTTTATGTTAGGGAATGGGGGAGACAGCAACCGGATATTGGTGCGAACGAGGAATTGGAAGGGGGATGGGGGGCTTTGGCCCGGAAGGGAAGTTGGGCTATATGATTCAAGTCCTCTTGAACGCTAGGATCTGGCCGGAATACCATGGTAGGTGTTTTCGTCAGGAAGGTCGACGGTGACTTCGATGTGCATATCTTAAAGGGGCTGCTAGCACATATTCATTTTATCCTTGGCTCAGCGTGCGGGCACTCATAGGTTTTGGGAAGATACAAAATGGGTAGCGGGCGTATTGTCTTGGTCCTTTTTGGCAGATTGCGATTCTTCTAGGAGAAATGGGGACGTGCTAGCTAGCATGTGTGGTGGTCACGAGGGATGACAATTCCCTGGGGACGGTATCTGGAAGTAGAAAGAGCGCTGAGATATTATATATTATATATCAATGCTTCATGTAAACTTTATACACTTGTGTGCTCTATCTACAGGCTTAACCGTCGTCTTATAAGAGATGGATATCGAAAGTTTATGCTCGTTTTAGGCCATGGCTTTTGAACAGTATTTCTTAGGGCGATGGTATGTTGAGGATCTAATGGTGGTGTGGAGCTGTTGTTGACAATTATGAGCGGTTGAGGGGAATTTGGCGGAATGGTTGGGGATGATACGCTTTTGGTGGGTTGTAGGAATGGAATGGACTGGTAGATAGGAGATATGGTGGGAATGGTGGTTATGGTGTATGGGCGTTATCTTTGCTTCTTACTTGTTACATGGAACGATTTGGAGGTAATGGCGCGGTATGGACTGTGATCGAAATGGATCATGGCGCGAAAAGGGGTTGCCAAGAGCTGCAAGAGCTGATAAAGTAGTTCTAGACTACGGTCGACCAGATATCTGACACCGCAGTGGGGTGCCGAGGTCTGGAATGAACCACTTTGTGCACCTGTCCATCGTTCCGAACCCATTGTCGCTAATCGTTAGTATCGAGCGTTTCAATTGTCTACCTTATACTGCCACTCACAAAGATGGTAAGAAGATCTTGTAAACTTCGATGACCGGTTCCTACACCCTAGAATACATTGTACCGTTACCCTGAGGTAACGTGGTCATGGACGCCGTCAAGGTACGTCTCCTTGGTCTCTCCAACTTCCCTAGATCTAATGTACGACAGGAGGCTCTCAATAGCATAATCCTGGACCCGCAATACGCCGACTACCTCGCTCTCGTCAAAGCAGCCCGCAATGGCGCCGTCTACGGAGCTAAAGTTCGCTTTCCGCACGCACTTGTGTAAGACATCTACGCGGCAAGGAGACACCATTGAGGATTCGGAAATACTGATGTGATCTCTAGCATGGTCTTCCTCTTCCGCTCTGGCCCGTATGTCTCCGTACCGTTCAACGCCTGACCTGCACTGACACGCCCGCAGCCTCCGAGAGAAGCTCGGCCTAATCTTCAAAGCCACTCGGACGCACGCCCGCAACCTCGCAATCTTCGCTCTCGCCTACAAGTCCTCTATGTTATTCCTCCGCCGTGCCTCCACGAATGGCAAAGAACACCGTGCTCACTCCTTCATCGCCGGTCTCACAGGCGGTTATCTGGTATTCGGTCGAGGTATACAAAGCAGTGTCAATCAGCAGATCGTCATATATGTCTTTGCGAGGGTGATGCTTGCGCTGGCGAAGCTGTCGGTACAAAGGCGGAGCGAAGGGGGAGTCGGGATGGGAAGAGAGCTTAGGGAAAAGGTGCGGAGGAATGCTTGGCCTGTGTTTGCGAGTTTGAGTTGGGCGATGGTTATGTGGCTGTACAGGTGGTATCCGGAGACGATACAGCCGAGTTTGAGGAGTAGCATGAAGTACATGTATGTGGTCCATTCCCTTCCGGTTACTTGCTGCCCAGAATTGGCCTTGAAACGTCCCTTGGTCCAGCCTACACTACGATGGATGCTGTGGATTACATGTCGTATCGGCCCTTTACTGACTAATTTGGCGATCCCACAGATATGTTGATTCCGATCATTGGGATAGTCTCAGAACATTTCTGGTGCACAATAAATGAAGTCTTGGTCGATGAGCGTCAATATCATTGCAACGGCGTTTCTACACGGTAGGTAGATGTACAGCAACATGGGATAGAGCCCCGCCGTCGTTGATAGTCTTTACCATAAAGGCTTCTGTGTTGTCCGACGTTCCATCAACAACGTCAATGCAGCTAAAGGGCAAGTGGGAGACGCGAGGTTTGGAAGCAAATGCATTCATTGGCACACTGTTCAAGTAGGAAAGCTGGTTTGTCAGTGGCGTGAAGAGATGACACTAGACAACTCGAACCATTTGCGTAATGCGCGAAGCGGTCCAAGGCCGATGATTATGGCGTTGGAGGCAGTCTTGGAATACCGGAACATAACGCATATTGAAGAGTTTGACGGTCAGCTGTGTGCGCGATAAGTCATTGCAAGGCTGAGTCCGCTACTGTGAGTGTAGCAGTCCCGTCGCGTTTGTACAGGTAAACACAACACCCTCGTTGACGCGAAAGGCACCATCAAGACATGTGCATTCACCACTAAACATCCCATCCTCACTCTATCATCGCAATCTCAATCACAATGTACCACACATCTTGATTGTTCCCCATTGCTTAGCTTCGTCCATTCCTTACCTAGGCACCCTACATTTGGTGCAAGCAAAGCAGCAAGCAAAAGCCACGGCCAGGGCACTCAGCCATGTAGCGAACGTGCCCAGAATGCCGACGCTGAAGCAATTGACCTGCAGTGTGGAGTGGGAGCTCTCCAAGATTCCACTCCAAGAGTACCAAACGACTTATAGCGATGGCTACGTAGAGACCCATATAGCAGTACCAGAGCTGCCGACACCGTTCTCGATTCACCTTCAATCCAATGGCTACATTGCCCCTGGCTTGAGCATGTTCGTCTACATCGATGGCGTCTACCAATGCAATCGCAATCGCCAGAACCTCAGGATTCCAGACAAGAATACAACGAAGAAACAAACCGAGGTCAACTTTCGCGTACGCCAGAAGGAGGAACTGTCATGGAATGGCTCCATTCATGGGAAGCCATGGAAGTTTGAGAGGGTGAATATTGGTGCGTTAACTAAGCGTCAGGAAATTATCTTCACTGATGTGATTTCCCCAGTATCTGACCTGGATGTCGGTACCAACGAACGTGCTCCCTACGACGGCGAATATGTGGGAACGATCGAGGTCGTCGTCCTCCGATGCTTACCCTCAATTCAGGCCAGTCCAACTTCCGTTCCCGCAAAGACTCCCCTGAACGGAGCCCTATCGTCTTCTTCCGACTCTTCCGACAATGACGGCCTTCCCTCTAATCTGGATGGAGCAGGTGATCCCAAGCCGAAACCAACACCCAATTCCAGGTCTGAATCTACGATTCAAGGGTTCGGTCTTGATGGCTACTGGGACGACCCTAAGCCGGCAACTTCGCCGACCGAGACGGGTAAGAAGTCGCCGGAGAAAGCTTCGGATGGTTGGGGTGAGTGGCCTGCTGTGACGGAGGATCCGAGCAACAAGTCACGGGGAAACTGGAACGAGCCCGCGCCAACGAAAGATGAACGGAAGATGGGAGTGGTCGAAATGACAAGTGCCAATGCGGGGGTTCACCATCCTCCCACTGGGAACCCGTCGGACAAGGCTGCGACTAAAGCTGGATCTGTATCTGGATCCAAAGCTGTGTCTAAGGCCGGTCCTATAGCAGGATACCGAACAGGCTCCCAGAGCAGTAAGCCATGGATTAGCCGGAACGAGCCATCATCGACAAAAGATGAGCCCAAGAGAAGATCAGGTGACCCAGCACAAGCCAAGACAAGGGTAATCAACTCAATCGGCAAAAGCTCATCAACGAAACCCGCGTCCAAGGCTGGATCTCAGTCCGGCTCCCAACAGGGTCAATCCTCCAAGGTTTCAAGCGCCACTGGCCAGCAGACCCCACGCGCCATCGAGCTCAGAGGTGGTGGAGCATCAAGCTACTCTGCGCATAGCCGCCGTGGGTCTGCGATCGGCTCCCCAGTCTTCAATATCGGGTTTTACAACGGGCCTGGCAGTGGAGTCGGGACACCACCACCGCTCAGCATGGGACCACCACCACCGAGAGATTGGCAAGCTGAAGAGGCAGCTAGAAAGACAGCTCCAAAGCAGAAACAGAGGGCGACAGCACAGCCAGTCATTGATGGCTGGGGGGATCTTCCAAACTTCGATGCAAATGACACTACGGCCGGGATTGAGCCTGACCCGAAGGACAAGATAGACAACTGGAACGCGGGCGGGAGTGACATACCTGGAGCCTGGGACACGTCTAATGACCAGGAAAACAACGAGGGATGGGGTGCCAGTAGTACAAAGCCTCAAGACAACAATCATTCCTGGGACTCAGCCCCTGACGACACACAGAATAGTGATTATACCAACCAGGCTACCAAAGCTTCTAGTTGGGACGCACCAAATAGCGACGTTCAGGACAGTGGCACTTGGCCTGATGCAGGGAAAGCGTCTGATTGGGATGAGCCTGCAAAGTTGGACGCTGAGGAGACGAATGTCAGTGGTGAAGCCTACAACAACGGTGGCAATGTGGGAGGTAACGAAGATAACGAGCCCCAACCAAACTACGATTGGAACAATAATGACACCAGTAACGCTCAACAGACGAATACGTGGAATGGTGGCAACGACGACGGCGGTGGCGGCGCAACAAATCATAGCTGGGGAAACTTCAACGTAGAGAATTTGAATACTGCGGACGACAAGCCAGCTGCTGCCAGTGGTCCCAAGAAAGGCTCGCAACCTGGATGGGTGGAAAAAGCTGCGTCTGTCATGCCGAAGGGAATTTCGCCGCTTGTAGGAGGACCAGGCAGTGCTGCTGGTAGCAAGCTATTCGGGAGTTGGAGCCCACCTCCACAGCCAAAGAAATGGACACCATCCCAAGCAGGGCAATCTTATATCACGACCACTCATGCCAAACGCAGCTTCTCATCGTCCACCGTTCCTAAAGTCAAAGCCTACTGGTCTACCTGGCAGGACCCAAACGCGCTTGAAGAGGGAATGGGTCTAAAGGAGCCGATCGTAAATGCGGAAGAACCCCTATGTAAGTACATTCATCATTGATATTGAACTTAGTTTGTAAGACACTTTCAATGGCATTTTTCTTACTACTCCTACTCGCTGACCACGTCTCATGGTCTCGTTCTAACAACTACTTATCCTAGACGCCATCCCCGAAGAGGTCGCCGCCCGCAACAACATGTCCCACCAAGTCCGACCCGGCCGTCCAACCAACTACGCCCACAAGGTCTCCAAACCAAAATACATGGACACCCACGAAACCCCCTACGCCGTCTTCGTCTTCCAATACCGCGACAAGACCATCATCGAAGAAATGCTCCAGACCACCATCGACGAACCCGCAATCGACGAAAAACGGCGGCTGTCTAGCCTCCCTAAATCCGAAATCATCGAGGAGCTCTTGAAGGAGAAAGCGGCCAGATCGGCATCGGGATCCAGTATCAGCGAGAGGGCTGCGACGTTCAAATCAAACCCGTATGGTGTTCCGATCGAGCCCGATGCCAGCGCACTGAGGGCTAGATTGAGTAAATTGGAGGGGAGCAAGACGGCTACACCGGAAATGGTGGGCGCGTGGGTGGATTCGGCCCAGGGCCAGGAAAGTGGCAATGCGGGTGGGAATGGGTCTGCGAATGGAAAGGGGAATTGGGGTAAGAAGGCTAATAACCAGGGCAACAACAATAACAACAACAAAACCGGAGGAAACTGGGGAGGTACCTCGTGGGCCAACCAAAAACCCAATAACGTCACCAACACCGCCAATACATGGACCAACCCCAAGCCCAACAACGAAACAACAGCCCCCCAAAAAGCCCCCCAAACCAGCACCAACTGGAACAATTCCAACTCCAATTCCAATTCCAATCCCACCCAACCCACAAATGCAAACCCACCCTCATGGTCCACCACTCAACCTACAAACGCAAACCCACCATCGTCATGGGACGCCAACGACAACACCCTCCCAACAACAACAGCAATCGACGGCAACGATACTAATGCCAATGCCAATGCTAATGCCAATACTAATTCCTGGGGCGAAACTACCGCTGCTGTTGATGGTAGTGGTGGTGGATGGTAGGTTGGATGGGAGGTAAGTTTGAGGGTGTGGTATAGTCTAGTTCTATCTGTCAACTGTCGTCGGTATTACGTACATACATAAAGTATTAAGTTCGAGGCTAGATTAAGTAAGCAAGAGGGTGAGGGTTTATTGTGATAGCGAGGTGGTGGAATAGCACACTACTACTTCACACCTCATCACCCCTAGACACCTTACCTTACCTTACCTTCCCCCATCTATACCTTATCATACACCGCTCTCCCATCATAAAACAACACCTCATCCCATACCTCATCCCATACCTTATCCCATACCACACGGACAGGTGTAAGTAATAAGAAGGTATATATACCTAGCATACCCTTATCTCCTCCCCTCCGCCCTCCCCTCTTCCTGTACCCTCCCCTCCTACTCCCTCTCCTCCCTCCCCTACTCCTCCTCCTCCTCCTCCAGTGCAACCTACCTAACTCCAACCGTATCCTCTCCCTTCTATACAACTAAAAGGAATCCAAACAGTCCTCTATATCTAACCCCTCCCCCTACAACCTGTACAACCCAATGAACCATTCTTTCTATTCCACCTTTCCATTCTTACCTCCCCTCTCACCCATCTTTTCCCTCTCCCCTTATCCTTCCCCTTCTCCTCATCCTTCCCCACCGCTTTCCCTCCCTATCCCCTATGCCATCCCATTCGCACCCTTAGAACACCCTATCCCATCCTATACCTACCCTTAAAACACCCTATCCGATCCCCTCCCCCTTCCACCTCCCAAAACCCCCTACCCCCCCCCCCCCATCACTCCATTTTTTTACCCTTAAGAAACACCCACGGAACACGGAACGCAAAACGTAAACGCAAAAACACAAACGCAAATACAGAAATACACAAAACATAAAACACCACAAAAATAGAAAATAGAAAATAGAAAAAAGACTCTACCCCTACTGTTTAATTCCCCCGGTTGACCCCCCTCAAAACTCGCCATTCATATATCACAGGGGGAACAACAAGAATAAGTTGAAAAGTTAGAAGTAGAAGTAGAAGTAGAAAAAGAAGTATATCGATCCACCACCCTCTCCTAAACTCAAACCCACAGAAAAAATGACAAACTCAAAAAAATCAATCTCACACTCCCTCCCAATCATGATCGAAATCGAAATCAAAATCAAAACCAATCTCATAATCTCGAAGCACCAAAAAAAACCAAACCATCCTCCTCCAACCCTTCCCTTCCCTTCACCTCACAAACATACCCATCCAATCGCAACGAAATAACTTACAGCACAGTACCTCTCCCCCCGCAAGAAAATCTTCCAACATATCCACTCGCCGCAACCTGAGACCAGAACAAAAGCCGAACCAGTAAACAGAGAGATATCAAACCAAATCATCTCATCCCAAAGTCCTCCCTCCGAAAGTACAACATAAGCATTCAAGCAATCACCTCCCTCTCTTGAGAACGATGGAATCCCAGTCAATGGTGATAGGAATTCCCATTACGTCTAAACTGTATACGAAAAGGAAAGAAAGCGATCGTCCAGCGATCGTGAATATCTACAATGCGGGTTCCCGCCCGCAAGTATCCTGACAAGAAGAAGAATAAACGTCTAAGAATACAGTATGTTCACCAACAGCTTCCGCGTCCGCCTCTCAAACATCCTGGATTCGCGTTTGGAAATAGAGCAGCATGAGCTACCACTTGGAGGCTTCCCCACCATCCAACTCGCAGTACCCTGAATATTACCACTCCATCTCTCTCAACAACTTACATCCAATCATACTCTGCCGCTGCTGCCGAATCCCCCTCATACTGTCCTTCCCCTGGAACGTACCCATAGCCACCGATCTTGTTGCCGTAGAGATCCTCTACCGGTGCAGACGCATAGCTTACACCATTGTCTCCATATACATCTTCGACGGGCGAGTACTGGTAGCTGGCGCACCCATACTCGGTGCCTCTCGTTGTTGTATCATGGTAGAAAGGAGGACGGTAAGCGGAGTTCTCGGAAGGTGAGGCGCTTCGGCTTCGAGGCGGAGAAGGTGGACCGCAGGCATATCGATAGTGCGAGGTCACATTTGTCTGTTCGCTTGGTGGTGTGATGTGCGACGATTTCAGCATTTCACTTAGGTAGTCGGCCTGATTGTGAGGGTCAGTCGACGAAGGAGCGCGAAGGTGGCGGAAGGTCAATGGGGTCACAGGACGATGCTCGTCCTCCGTGGAGTCATCGCGATATCTGCGGCGTCTCTTATTTTGCGGCGTTGCTGGGTCATCAGACCGTCGCTTTGAGGCCGGTGCCACGGAGCCATCCAATGATGTTTTGTTTCGGTTCTGGTATCCAGAGTCTGCGCTTCTGCTATATGTACGTTTATGACTACTTAGCTTCCGAACGCGTCCTGCCACTTGACTTGCACTAGTTGAACGAGGAGCTAGACTCGGCGCGTTATCTTGCTCTGATAAGGTGTCGCAAGCAGCCGAGCTGCGGTATTGGCGATGACGTCCGTGTTCTGAGCCAGCTGCTCTTGCGTTCTCTGGAACGTCGTGCTGGTGTACGTATGGATCGCTGACTGCGGTCGTAGACTTGGAGTCGAGGTATTGGTGTGAGCTGGGCTTTTCTTCGACACTCTGGTCGTCACTAGGAGCGTTTTTGATTTGAGACATAGGACGGTATGGTGGAATGATAGTCTCAGCAACCAGTTCCACGCTAGGGGTCGAACGTTCTGCCTTATGTACAGACGACACCGATCGCGAGCGGCCCCGCTCGTGGCTCTCCGCAGTCTCCAAAGACGCTGGCCCATCAAAGTAAACAGCTCGTCTTCGGCTGATGCGTCTTGGTCGTGGGAGTGGGCCAGGTTCATCATACTCATCAACGAATTGGACTCGACTTGAGCTTCTGCGTCTATGGCCAGAGACTGGTGGTGCAAGTTCCTCGACATAACTTGCTCGGCTTAAGCTTCTCGACCTGGATCGGTATCGCGGTCGCGCCAGATCTTCTGCATACTGAGCAGTGCCATTGTCAAGATAGTAGGCACGGCTAGAGCTTCCTGTTCTGGACCGAGATCGTATACGCTCAGGTACTTCGACGAATGATGTTTGGCGACTGACTCGTACTCCTTCAAAAGAAGAGCTTCGTCTTGGGCGCGGCCTTGGTCTCTCGCCAGGCTGATTCGCGATGACAATTCGTATATTATCTCTGGAGCTTGGTTTGGGCCTTGGGTAGTCCCTGCTGTCCGATCGATATCTGCGTGGTGACCGCCTGTCCTTGAGGGAGCAGTAACTTTCGTCTGTCCTGTCGGTACAGCGTCGAGAATGACGGTGATGATAAGGTTTCCTTCGGCGAGTTTTCGATTCTCTCTCTTCACTTGAGGTGCGATCATGCTGACATCTCGCACAGATGCTTGAACTAGCGGCCATGCCTGGTGACAAAGGATGGGTAGCTTCCCACCTTGCTGAGCGGAACCTACCGCATGCGGCGCATGTCTGCCGCACACTTGTAGCAGTTCGACCAGAAGGAGGAGGGGCCGTGGTGTAGATCATGTCAGGTACGCGAGTGCACTTATATCTTGCGCCAGACGTGTTTGGCCCATAGCTTACGTAGTAGCCGTCACGTCGGGCGCGGGAGAACATGCCCATTTTTGCTGGCGCGCCTGACGAGTAGACAGGTAGGGATAAGTTGACGGTCTTGTCCACGACCAGGATGGGCGGAATCGCAGTTGGTCGCTTACGAACAAAGGTCTTCCGGGTACGGCCCGGGAGTCTGCCAATGTAGGTTTTGCCAGGTATCATGAGCTCGCTAGGAGGGATGCCATATGTGCTTGGCCTGACTAACGTCAGAGAAGGTCTTGGTGATCTTGGTGACAAATTGAGGAGAGATTGTCACGTACGGAAGCGTGGCCGGAAGGTTTTGTTGCTCATACGCGACTAGAGGGCCTCCCATATTCGTCTCAAATGTTCTGTAAATTGGAAGTGCATGGCTGTAGCTAAGCGTGCGTTGTGAATTGGAGGCTGTTCCGGTCAATCAAGGTAAGGCCGACTACTTCAGTCGAAGAATGTGAAATTTACGAGGAAGCGATAGAAGTGAATGCTATAGGGGATAGAACTGAAAGCCGAGCAACACAATGCAATGTAGAAGGTAAGATAAAACTGTGCAGCGACTTGCAAGAGTACTGTAGTTGAATGTGGAGGTGATCGTGATCACTTGTAGCGAATGTCAAGGTGTTGAGCCACATAAGGTACGAGGCAATCGCGCTAGTGAAGCTAGTGAAAAAACGTCGAGTTGCAAAGAGCAGTCGCATAACACTTCTTGTACAGAACTTTTTACCCCTCTCGCGGAACGGCATGAAGAAAGAAGTAGCGAGCAGAAAGAGACGTTCAATTACAGGTTTACCCAAGGGGATGAAGGACTGAGAGATCTTGTGATAGAAAGTAGCAGTGGTTTTCACCTCAGTGTCATCATCCTATGACATCTAATGAATATACTTGATACGCAGCCTACTGCACTCTCGTTGCGGAATAAAGCATACAGTCATCATCATGAATGCGTGATGGTGCATATGTGCGAATTGTGGATGGTGACATAGATGGATATGGTCGATGAGGCATGGGTCTTTCCCACTCCAAGATCCTGACTTCGCTGCCCTATTCGGTCAAGCTACAGAGACGCGGTTTTAACTATAAGCTTTAGGAGCAGAGAGCCTCTTACAGTAACGATGATAGATGGAGGGGATAGAAGGACTGAGGTTGGATTCTACCGCAGAAAGTAAAACTAGTTCTTGGCAAGGGGCGGGAATTTCCGTCTCCGTTTTTGGCGTGCTATTGTGCCCCTTGCAAGAGCTCTCTTTGAACCATTGATCGTGCAACTCGCACTTCACGAGGAAGCGACTCTCTGTAGAAGCTTATCCTCTTCCAGTAGGAAGATGGTGTGTCAGTGTTGACGAGGAAACGAGACCTGGCATACTTGGACCCTTTCCGTTGAGAGCCACAGAGCCCTCACATGTACTCCGCAATGCTTGTACCACCTTATGGTTGGCCTGCACATGATATCGTGTACATTCAACCGTAATCCCATATGTCGACCAGACTATACGTCCAACGTCGCCGTCATCCGATTGCAGCTCACTGTGTTTAGGCTGTGCTGACAGCCTGAATACAATCAAGCCTGAAGAATTCTCAAGTCATTGCACTTGCACCTATCTATCCAGGATCCTTTTATGGCTCAAGCATACATATCCTTTCGGGCAATTTCTACTCCAATCACCGTCCCGATGACCAAGTGCGATAAGCCCTCGAATCTCCAGACCCTCTCTCCCACCGTCCTCGGCTATCTACAGACCGTCCCTTCAGGACAACGGCGCCTATCCTCCACACAACTCGCGGAGCTTGCAAAGCCTCAGTTTGACAACAAGTTCCTCGAGTACATCAAGTCGTCCTCCTCCAATGCGTCCGATCCCACGCCACCTATTGATCTCAGCTATCCGTTATCGAATTACTTTATCAATAGCAGCCACAATACATATTTGACTGGGAATCAACTATATAGCGTATCAAGTACGGACGCTTACAAGCATGTACGTTGTTAGTCCCCGGTGTCACGAAGAGTCGTGGACCATCAGAGTTACTTAGATAATCGGATCCATTGGTTTTATACAGCATCTGACGTGTGACCGAAGGTCCTTCTCCGAGGATGCCGATGCATTGAGATTGATGTTTGGGATGGTGAGCCTCACTCCAGGGTAGGAGAGGCAGAAAGCAGATTGGGCGAAGAGGAAGAGAAGCATAGATTCAGGCCGCATATTCTGGGGAAGCTCATGTCTCACGGACATCATGTGCATAAGGAGAGTGAATCCTCTGCCTCGGCAGTATCTGGAAAGCATGACGATTTGAGCATGCCTACGCCTTGGACTTCAGCGTCTACCGCTACAAGAGCAGAGCCAAGAGTGCTGCATGGTTATACGCTTACAAAGGAAGTACCATTCCGAGATGTTTGCATGGCGATTAGGGACGCAGCCTTTGTCAACAGGTATGTGGAGGATCATCGAACCGTGGATCCCCGTATCACTGACTTCCAAGCGCAGCGATCTCCCAGTCATCGTCAGCCTCGAAGTCCATGCCGCTGCCGAGCAACAAGAGATCATGGTCGAAATCATCAAATCCACCTGGAAAGGTCTCCTCACGCCTCCCCTCATTCCTGAAGCCATATCCCTCCCCAGCCCAGACTCACTTCGCAAGAAGATCCTTGTGAAAGTTAAGTATGTCGATCCCAAGAAAGCTGCTGCCAAGGCCAAAGACACATCACCAAGCAAGTCGCCAATGCCATCCTCGTCTTCTGCGTCAGACTTAGAGGATGCCCCTGGAGAAGTGAAGAAGAAGAAAAAGAAGTCCGCGATTGTTCCCTCCCTTTCAGAATTGGGAGTCTACACCCGCGCGTTTCACTTCAAATCCCTTTCCACTCCGGAAGCCACCCTTCCCACTCACGTGTTCTCGCTGTCAGAGAAGAAGGTCATGGACGTACACAGCTCATCTGGTCCAACTCTCTTCTCACACAACAGGAACTACCTTATGCGCGCTTTCCCCTCAGGCATGCGTGTCCGCAGCGACAACCTCGACCCCGCAGTCTTCTGGCGCAAGGGCATACAGATGGTGGCCTTGAATTGGCAGCGCTGGGACGAAGGCATGATGCTCAATGAAGCATTGTTCACGGGTAGCGACGGCTACGTTCTCAAACCCGATGGCTACCGTGGTATGAACCTCCAAGCGTCAACTCCGGGGATATCAACAGAGTCGCAAGTGGATGCCATAACGCACAAAACCCTCACCCTCTCCATTGAGTTCTTAGCCGCGCAGGATGTTCCTCTCCCACTCGGTGACACCAAGCCGGAGCGATTCCATCCGTATATCAAGTGTGAATTGCATGTGGAGGATCCCGCCGAGAGAACGGGAGCGCCAATCGAAGGCGGTGGAAAGAGCAAGGAGGGAAGGTATAAGTGGAAAAGTCGATCAATGAAAGGGACAGAATTAGACTTTGGGGGCGAGAAGGTGGAATTCAAAGATATACCCGGCGTGGTTGATGAGCTGAGTTTTCTCAGGTACGTTGTTACATTCTTTTCTCTTCCTTCGACATTTCATTTCCTGGGAAGAGGTTACCATCGGTATGGCGCGTTGTGTCGGTTCAACAGGAGCTGGCTTTAGCCTCGCGAGACAGCACCACTAACAACACTTTGAGTCATGGTCTTGGACTCACCGCGAACGATTCATCCCATCTCTTCATCAGATCTTCAGATTATGCGCCAGACCTGCTAATTCCCACCATCAATGCTGCAAGGGTAGCTTGGCTTACCAAGGAGCTACTGCATGCCTTTGCATCATAGCTTGAGACTGGCCGGCTACTCTCGATGCAATTGATTCCCTCATACACGTTCCGACGCGATGGGAAACAGTTATTGAAGTTTCCCAATCGATAGGCTTTACATGTAGAAGCAAGCTAATGGAGTCGTATAGGTTCAAGATCCAAGACGACGAGATAGGCAAAGATGACCTGGCTGCTTGGGCGTGTATCAGACTTGACCGCCTCCGGAGTGGCTATCGATTTGTGCATTTGCGTGATGCGGCGGGCATAGAAAGCAAAGGAGTGATCTTGGTTGGTATTGTGAAGAGCTTGGTTTGATCCTCACGAGGTTACAATCCGCATAGCCGCTGTATACGAACCTGGTCTATAATTTTTCTCTTGGTATACGCTGACGATCAGCTGTCTCCTAAATTATTACGGTTCTCTCTCCGAGAATTCTTAGCTCCGGACTTCATGGTTCTGACCTGGGTCTGTCACCAACACTGATGATGAATTTTTTTAGGTCAGATATTAGCTTCGACGTATGTGATTACTCGGAGGGTACTGTCGGTAAACAACGTAAAAAGGCTCTCCTCGACTTCACGTCCTCTCATAAGATCGCCTCGGTGGAGTGCATAAGATGTCCCGGAAGGTCATTCTTCGTGCACAAGAACGGTTTGGGAGGATGCTCTGAAGCTGAGCTTTGCATAGGTTGCAAAGGCCAGATTCGCTATTCTATATCAAGCTCACAACAACACCATTTTCATTCACGAGCGCCGACAAGAGCATACACGTCTGTTGTAGGGGCTTAGAAAATCTTATAGATTATAGGAAAAACCTCGTCGAGAGTAGGAGACATTCAACGAACAATTTTGGTAAACCTTTCCACAATGCCCGAGACGGGACCGAGCTCATAGATTGAAACTTCTATCCCGTTGTTTTTCAGAATCCCGATTCCATCTACACTCCTGAAAAGCAAATCTCTTCACGCTATCAAGGTCCTGTTATTCGAGAGGCTTTTTCCCATCGTAAAATTACTTTGAGCGTATTGCCAGGGTTTGCGTTCGTGGCTGCCCGTTGATTCCGAGTCTAGCAATTGTTATCTGCCGGCTTTCTAGGCGGTCGATGTAGGCGATGTTGAGGGAGGCAAATGAACGAAGGATGAGAGGATTGATTGTTGATACTCCAACTTGGATGCGGACAGTCCCCTTCCCCAGTTCCCCATCAGCCACACCGCGGATGTTCGGATTCTATGTCGGGATGTTCGCCTCTACCTATGACTCTTGCACACCATGCTTGTTGTTTCTTGTAGTTGATATTTTGGCAGGGTTTCGAGTACTTTGGTGTGGCACCTGTGGCTAGGGCAAATTTAGTAGAATACTACGGTACCTTATCCAGCATTTTGATTGTTACAGAGTACGATGCGCTAAGCCAGGGGAATTGATTGGCCCGCACGCAAACCCTGCTGTGGCGCGTGTACTAACGATTAGAGCGCTGGATACCGTAGCAAGCGTAGTAGGTAGGGGGACTGTGGGAAGGTCCAAGTCGGACATCGTAGCTCACTTGTATCCGATCTCCTGGCAAGGCACTCGTTTCAGGGGTTTTGACGGAGGTACGGCCGAGACGAGTGCCAAAGTCGCCGGGATAGGCGGGTTGAAGGTGGCGTTTTGGACCGAGAGGCAAAAAGTGCGTTCGGTAGCTTCGGGAGAAGCCACAATTGGCGGGGTAGTGTTAGATGGACTACCTAGCGTTGACAATTATTGAGGCTATATGCTCCCGTCTACCTATTCTATGGCTCTTTGCCCGTCTTCACTTTTCCGTCATGATCGGCCAGTTACCGCGGGAGAAAAAAGACGAAGCCTCGCACGGCACCTTGCTTGAGAGGTGGCAGCCGCGACGATGGTAGGAGCTCTGCCCGCTGGCGTCAGAGAACGGCTAGAATAGAATAGCGGCAAATCCGTCGTCCGTACCGCGATCGGACAGCTGTCACTAAGGTACGGCCATACCCGGATGATCACTGGAGCGAGGATTCACTCTTCCTTCAAGATTCTTCATCCAATGTCTGACTCCTGACATGGATCCTCGAGCTATTTGGACCACTCACACTTCTCACTTCTTTTGACACCAGCCTTTTTCCCACCCAATATCCATCCTTCTAGCTTCTAGACTGTCTACGCTTAACAGTGCTCAAGGCTTGGGCCTAGAATACTGGCATCGCGCGCTACCGATCCAAGCCACATTTCGTATCTTTGAGCGTATCTTATAGCCCTTGTGCTCTCTTTCTACAGCTTGACTCAAACAGAAACCCGTATATTTGTTTCCTATCGTCAAGAACGCCTCAGATCTCCCAGAAATATGTCAACATTTCTGGTCATAGGTGTCCCGGCTCATCGCATGTCGGAAGAGGCATTGTTCCAGGTTTTTCATTCAGATTCGATGTTCTAAAATGGCAAGATTCCGAGCATGATACTAAATTTTCAATAGCGTTGTTTCTGGTGGCGTGCGCAATGGCTTAGTAGAATCGTGCTCGACTGCAAGATGAATATCCTGGAGCGGCAGAAACTGGTCGTAATCCTTGAGGGTGCCATGGTAAAGGTCGAGACCAGAGCTCAACAGACCTGGAACTCGCAACTGAGCCACAAGTTATGGATCAGCGCGCATCTCCAAACGCTCTGGTACTCGAATCAACAACTCGTCCACTTCTCTGGAATTCAATCCTCCCAGTTACGATTTAACTTCCGACTCCCGCTCTGACTATGCCTAAAAAGCGGCTTCCTTCATGCAGGAGTACGTCGTATGCATATGCGGCCGAAAGAGGTTGAAGACCCTACTTCATGAACTTGGATTCTGTGACACCTAATTTGTCGGAAAGGACCTGGGTGACCCCCCTCGGCAGTAAAAAGAACTACGCGGGCCAAACATTTGCAAGAATTTGGATCCCCCGCAGAATGCCCCACAGACCTGTGGCTTGCTCTCAGGCAGGTATGCAGCATAAACTGAGGAAAAGGTCATAAGAAGGCTCCTACCCTCCAGCTTGTTGCAAATTCATGTATACTCCTTGTCAACTAGTATTGCATTTGTCAAGAAGATTTTCACTCTGCGATGTCGTGAGGTTGTGGATGACTACCTGAAAGCATTCAACCGAGTTGATACCCCCTGCCCACGCCAGAATGCTGACCAGAATTGGGAACGTCACCTTTACGTCATTGCTCAAGTCTGCTTTTGTCCTCTTTGGTGTTTGGTTATTCTTTTCAACTTTAGGTAAAATCAGACGTGCTCTTCAGGTTCGCCGTCTGGCCGCCGCTCAGGGCTGTGGTTCAGTAATACGATGGAAGACCTACGATCCTATATTTGGCTTGGATCATCTATGGAGAATCTACAAAGACTACTCTGCTCACAAATTCCTGCAGGCGACCACCGATCGCTTTGCTAAGTTGCAATCCTATACCATTCGTTACTCGGCCTTGTGGGGTCCACCAACCATCTCCACAATAGAACCAGAGAATCTCAAATGCATCTTGTCTACCAAATTCAAAAACTTCAACATCGATCACTACCGGAAGGAGGCTTTGAAATCGATCATGGGAGAAGGCATCTTCTCTTCAGATGGCCAGACCTGGCAACACTCACGCGATTTGCTCAAGCCGACCTTTACTAGAGCGAAAATCGATGACCCAACCTTTCTCCAGACGCACGCTGACGACCTGATGAAAGCAATCTGGGCCGAGAGTGATAATATAATAGACCTACAGCCGCTCTTCTCCTCCGCAAGTCTAGATGTCATAACCGAATTCCTCTTTGGGGAGAGTGCTCGCTCTCTTGATCCTGACAAACGCAAAAGCAACGACGGCGACAAGACCGAGGCAGAGAAATTCTACGACGCTTTCAGCTACATAGTGCGAGCTATCAACGGACAGGATTCCAAATATGGCATCTTGTCATTATTCCTGCCAGACTTCGGCTTCAAGAAGGCTAAAAAGTTCATGGACGACTATGTAGATAGCGTGATCGGACAGGCCATCGCAGACGAGAACTCCTCCGACACCAAAGACGACGCCCACCAACGATCCACCTTCCTCTCCGACATCGTCCAGTCCACCCAAGACCGCCCCAGACTCCGCGCCGAATTCCTCAACGTCCTGCTCGCCGGCCGGGACACCACCGAGTCCTTCCTCTCCAGCCTCTTCTTCACCCTCTCCCAACGCCCCGACATCTTCAGGAAACTCCAACAGGAAATCGACAGCTCCGGCATCCCAATGGCCCCAAGCTTCTCCGAACTCAAATCCCTCCCCTACCTGCGCGCCACCCTTAATGAAACCCAACGCCTCTATCCTTCCGCGCCCGAAAACGACCGCCAAACGATGGTGGACACGACGCTCCCTCTCGGCGGCGGTCCGGACCAAAAATTGCCTGTGTTCTTGAAGAAGGATACGGTCGTGCACTGGAGCACCTTCGCGTTGCACAGGCGCAAGGACCTGTACGGGGATGATGCGGAGGAGTTTCGGCCTGAGCGGTGGCTTGACGGACCGAATGGGGAAAAAGGGTTGAGGGTCAGTTGGGAGTATATACCATTCAATGGGGGCCCAAGGGTGTGCATCGGGCAGCAGTTTGCGCTGATGGAGGTGAGTTATCTAACGGTGCGGTTGGTGCGGGAGTGTGAGAAGATTGAGGCGGTAGAGAAGAGGCCGTGGGTGGAGAAGGCGACTATAGTTGCTACAGTCAATGGAGGGGTGAAGGTGAGAGTTACGCCGAGGAAGTGAGGAGGATTCTGTTGAAGGAAGCATTCATGACGGTATACAACGCTAGTGATGCCCCCCCCTCTGCCCTTGTGTCTTACATAAGTATACACCTTGCTGAGGATATTGCAACGATATACAACAAAAAGGCTACAGGTCGGGTGTAGGATACCAAGGATTATATACACACGGCGAGGTACCGCTTCATATGAGACTACTATGAAGGTATATATATAGGATCGCATGTCGTGGAAGAATTGCAAGACTACCACACCCGCATACTCACACCTATGAGTACCAGGTTTAACTCCCCATACTTCAGGGATGGGTCCCCTGGGAGGTAATTATTCACTCTTTTGTGCTAGGGAATGATGAGCTATGTATGTGCTAGGGACTGCGGGGACTGAGCTGCTAAGGAGTAAGCTAGTGACTGAAGTGCGGGGCCCCCGGGGATATAAGGGGGCCTTCAGTGGACACGTCGTGCAGGTACCGAAAAGTGTGGTATATCTGTAATTCGCCGTAGTTTGTATGAATTCTATGCAATGGACATGAATCCTTCAAACAAATCTCTATTGCAATCCGTATTGCCACAATATCTTGATATTATCGCAAGTACATCCTTCGCGACGTCAAACTTGTGTATATACTTGTCGAAAACAGAAGTCTTCTCTTCCCCAAGCTCCCAGCACGTTAAGCATAACGCTCGACGTCATCATGAGCCCACGTCATAACCAGGAGAGTATGCCGGCTAGTCATAACCTCTGGCGCTCGTTCGACGGAAAATACAATGCTCAGAGCCCTCACCAGACCTTCATTGACACTGCCACACCGGTTCCCCGTCAAACCATCATCCTTCACCATCCTGACAAGAACAATGTCCTCAACCAACCCATCGAAACGCTCAAACGACGACCTAAAAACCTCCAAGCTGTTCGACGTCTCCAAATTCACCGCCGTAGTAACCGGCGGAGGAACAGGCATCGGTCTCATGATCACGCAGGCCCTAACCTCCAACGGCGCAAAAGTCTACATCACAGGACGGAGAGAAGAAGTCTTAAACAGCGTGGTGGAGCAATATAACACCGGACCCGGCACCATCATCGCCCTGCCCGGCGATATCAGCAGCAAAGACGACGTGAAGCGTCTCGCAGCGGACGTGGCTCGAAAGGAACCCCACGGCATCCACCTCCTCGTCAACAACGCCGGTATCGCCAAAGACGACAACACCCGCTTCTCCCAAGCCGGAACCCCAGATTTCAGCTCCGCCGACGCCATCTCAGCGCACCTACTCCAAAGCTCGCCGGACCAATGGGCCCAAACCTTCCACACGAACCTGACAGCGCAATTCTTCACCACCGCCGCTTTCCTGCCCCTGCTAGCCAAAGGCCGGGACGTCACACCAGGGTACACGACCTCCGTCGTCAACATAGCGTCGATATCCGGCGTCATGAAGGGAAGCAGCATGGGCCAATTCGCCTACGCGACATCCAAAGCCGGATTCATCCACCTCACTAAGATGATGGCGACGACGTTTGCAGAGGCCAAGATCCGCGTCAACTGCATCGCGCCAGGTATTTTTCCTAGTGAGATGACGGCTGGGGAATCGGGTGGGGATCAGAAATCCAAGTTGGATATTAGTATGTCCAACCCTGCGCAGCGGACGGGATACGATTCCGATATGGCGGCTTGTATACTTTTCCTGGCGGGGCCGGGTGGACTGTTTATGAATGCTCAGGTTCTGTATCCGGATGGAGGTAATACCTTGGTGCAACCAGCTTCGAATTAGCGAAATGCGAGTAGCATGAGGTAAATTAAGGATCCTTGACAATGTATATAGTATCTCGGCGTTCAAAAGCTGGACATAAGTTATCTCAACGTTCAATCATCCGGAACAATCAAATCGTCTAACTCAAGATAAGGGTTCTTCTCCCATTCCATTACATCACGTCACGATCTGTTTCCGATTACTATTAAAGCACCCACGCCATCACTATCCCTTCCATATCCTATCCCACATCCCCTTCCATCCCATTCATATCCCACATTTCCTTCTATATCCCATCACTCCACACATCCCATATCCATATCCACCCCAAACATCTCCCACGTACCACCTGCATAATTCCACGCAATCTGAAAATAGTGCACACAACCTGCTATAGTATAGGATGATTATTATTATATACACATATCCAGTTCATGAGTTCCTTAGTATTCAAGTCTAATTCTATTTCCATTTCCAAACCTAACACTATCAACTACATTATCAACTATCTCTAAACCCAAACCCAAAGCTAAACCCAAAATCCAGCGGTATCCTCTCCTATCCCATTTCATCCAATCGCATCCCATGATACATTATCAAAATAGCCTCAAGATCCACTCATTAAATGCAAGTTCGTGGAGAGTGCCGATTGGAAAATTGGGAGCTGGGTTCTGGAATACCGTAGATGGAGATGGAATGGAGATAATGTGGGCTCCGTGAGGGTATGGTTAGTGGGAGTGAGTTTGTATAGTGTTATGGGTGAGAGTGGTACGGATAGGATTGGATGTTGCTAGCTAGCGCTGTGGATGTGAGGAGGAGGTAGAGAGGTAAGGGAGGAAGTGGATGAGGGAGACGAATGGAATGTGTATGTGTATGTGTATGTGGGTATGACCGAAGACAAGAGGGAGATGGAGGAAGTTAATTGATTGGCTTTTTTTGAAGGTCGCGGTCAAATTTGAGGATGAGGGGATGGGTATATAGGTCTTCACCATGCCGCGGAAGGCAACGTGCAAGATATGCGCCCTTTGCCACATTGGTTCTCGTAAGGCTTCGGCCGAGACTGAGGATAGAAATATGCAATCCGACTGTGCCTGTATCCCTAATCTCAGACTTCCTCGTCCACCGAGATTTGTTGCTCTACGGCCTTTTTGGCTGGGCTCACTGTTTCTCGTTGGAGACCCGTGTAGTGTAGTGTAGTGAATTTTAGGCGTATTCCCTGCCAACGGTCCCTCTTTTGTTGTTGGAATTCGTCCATTGCTTCGACTGTAATTAGACGGTTGGATCTTGCGGAGTGGAGCCAAAGGGGGTAGGGAGGAAGCTTGTTCAATGGGCACCTGCAGATATGATGCGAGATCACGACCAACACTGTTGTAGATTTCGTAGATTCTAAGGGGTTCGTCTGTCTTTCCTGTCAGTAGTGCTGGAGAATATTACATATGGTTTACCTCGTTCTCGTCGTGCTTTCTCTTTTTGAAAATAGCATCATTGACACCGTCGGTCCTATGGGCTTTGAGGGACTATAACATAATGCAGGTTCGTCACTTGCTCTCTGGTTAGTCCAGAACTATTCTATAGCTCCAGCAGTGCTTGGCATTTAGGGTACGTTGGCTTTACTTCTGCCCTGTTCTCGATGGTAAGCCTGCCGTTCAAGTGCCGCCAGCGAAAGCTAAGTAGCGAGTATATGAATTGATACGGGGAAGATAAGGGGTGGGAGGATAAGAGTGCAAGGAGCTCCGAAGCAAGTCTCGAACGAAATAAATATTATCTCATCTCCAAAGTCAAAGGCGACATTTCTGTAAGGCCGTGAGACTTGCCACTGCACGATACAGGCCAACGAAGTCTTCTTTGACTGATACGCTGCGATCTAATGGGGCGAGAATGACACCAATGGAGGACCTTACACCTTCCCAGTGGAACCTCGTAAAGCAGTAGACGTGGGTATCCGAACAGCTGTCACTTGGAACGGATGGATGACTCTCCGGTAGGATTTCCTTCCTAGGCTAAGACAAAGGCGGAACTCACGCAACAATGAAAATCGAGCGTCGCACTGGTCTTTGGTGGATAGACATGGCCGTCACAGCGGCCTTCCTCGATACAGGCGAAGGATATTTCTCCTTTGTCCCCGAGACCAGGGTGGGACTTGACCTCATGACAAGGCAGGAAAACTCGTTAATATCGCAAAAATCAGCGTGCATGGGAGATTCGCGCAGTCTTTTGTATGTTAGAGAGACCAAATACACGAAGTAAGGGATGATGCTATAGAGTGCGAGGGAAGCTGCACAGACGAAAGCCAACAGACTGGGAAGCCACATGGAACGTGGGATGAGAAAACATCTCATTGACAGGATCAGATTAAGGACAGATCAACCATGTTAACCATAATAATTCAGGATCAGCGGGTCTACAGTGCCGCAACATCTGGATTGCACGCCATTTGATCCGGAGCATCCCCCCGCACCCGATGGACAGTCGTATAGCAGGACGTGGTTCACGAATCCAGGGATACTTTCGGCTTTGCCAGTGTCGAGATGGCTTGGTCTGGCACACTTGACGATCGTAGTCAAAAGGGTTCTTTTCATAGTCACGAAGGATCGATATCCATACCCTGCCAAGACATGAGCCATATAATTGGGTGACGAGTACTTGATTTTGCCGCATGCGGGCGTCTTTAACGTGCTTCAGATGCAGCCAGATAGCCCAATCCCAGGTCGGAGGGGACGCGGAAGGTTATAAGGGGCTGAGAATACGCAAGCGCTGCATGGTATGAAAATCAGCATAATTGCAAGAAGATGAGCAGTCTACGTAATACAAGCATCCAAAATGCTAGCTGATGGAGCACAATTGGAGGGCACAATATTGTACTTGAGCACTTTTGGAAAGCTGTATATTCTAATAGTAGGTACTGTCAATTCAAGCATTTCAAGGCGATGAACATAAGGCACCTCAATCTAAGGTAAGGTTTAGTATCGTTCGCAGGGCAGACAGAATCCTGGCAGCTGGGTCCATGGCTCCATCACCGTTGCGCTAATAGAGGAGCCCTTGTCCGGGTTCGGGACTGTCGGGAGATAGAATGGGCGGATCAGTCATTGGTCAGCTATCGCTGAGTCATCGATTGGACCCTCGAGTTCCGCGTTGCACCCCTTTTGCCAAGACCTGGTGACTGCTGCCTGATCTGATGACAACTCTCACACTCCTCAAGCATACCCCACGTCTTCCATCACACTCTTCTTTCTGTATACCATCAAGATACGGCAGGAACGCAGCTTCAGATTGCTCTGTGCAATCACGTACAGCGTAGCTTTCCTCTCCTCCTGCTGAGCCCATTTGCTTTCAAACGACCCCTCACGAGGCTCCCTCTTCAATTGGTGCACAGCCCACCACGACAACCTCGCTCCTTCGACTGAGCCCACCTCCGCCTCAACTTCGCAGCGACTTCTACCGTTCAATACTCTCATCGGACTGATTGTTCCATTCATATCTGTGTTATCCATTCGTTTCAGGCTTCCTCAGCCATCATTCCTGAATGGTAGCGCGAAAATTCAACTTGCTGTGGGAAAAGTACCACAGACCTGACAGATCTTGTGCTTCACGAGACGACGAGTTTGAACTGACTCTGATAATCCCAAATCTGAGAGATTCCCTATTGAACAGCACGCGTTCGCCGTGAAGGTGTGAGTCATCCGGTTGTGACAAGGCGATAACGTACATGCTAATAATCTGTCCATGCACAGTACGAGTCATTCTTTGCTACTCTACCCGCCTGACCACTCAGAATGACTTCCCCACAACCAAATCCCAGGCGATGCTACAAAACCAGAGGTACCCCCGCCTTCGCCTCGAACCAAGCTACACCTACCCAACAACGTGCGCGCCACAACCACACCGCAGTCGAGTCCTCATGTCAACCGTTGAGGAAGAGTGCCACCTTCCACTCCCCCAAGTCACCTTCTACTGATGACGACCCCATCTTGAGCATACCCTTGCTGTCTCGAAGATCTCCAACATGCCCTAAGGATCTGGAGGACGCTGTCGCTGCCTCAGAACACCGCATCGGTCAGCTCATCGGCTCCGTGGATCGAAGCCTGTCAGGGCTTGAGTCCTTCTCGACCGATAGTCAAGAGGCTCTTCGCCCAGACGACCTTCCTGTCCCACGCTTCATGCTTGGTACATACCACGCCACTGAGTCTGATCATATGGACATTGACGACTCAGCAACCAAGCCCAAGCAACGATCAACACACAACCGCCATACCTCCGACAGTGGCCTTGGCTCCTCTGTCTCCAGTACTGAAGAGTCGCGTCATGCAGGTATGCGACGTTGCTTTCAAGATGCATCAAGCGAAACAAGATAGACTGACACCAACTCAGGTCACGACTCGAACGAACACAACATAATCACTCCTAACACCGCAGTGTCTGGCATCAATGGAGCGATTGCCAACACTCAGACCAAGATCCAGCATGCACTAAGCTCCTACGCCTGCAAACAAATCCAAGAACACATCATCACCCCCATCTTGGGGGAAGGGACACTGAGGGCCTTCCATCCCCTGATCAGGAGCATACCATACCGCGTGGGGAGGAAAGAGATTACGTGCTTGCGAGATTTGGAGAAAGTCGTTTTGTGGCTGGCGCCTGTAAGTGGATCTTATCATGTTTGGGAAAGGAGTTTGGCTCATGGTTTGATTTCTGGCGTTAAGAGGTTTTCGGTTTCACGGTCATCCTTCGTCAAATTCTGCGAGGCGTCAATCCAGTGTTTACACACTACCGTCGAATATCTCAACGACTCGGATCGACAACGGCCAGCCGACAGACCTTATACTAACGGCTACTTTCTCGATCTTACCGAACAGGTTCGACAGTACGCCGCAATGATAACCGCAACAAGGGAGAGGATTGCCTCCGGAAGGGCAGTGAAGGAGGAAGACTACTCAAAGTATATTCTACCACACGTCCGGCGAGATGTTATCGCTAACCGTATCCAGTGATGAAAGACTTACCCTGCATGGTGGTCTCGGTCACACAGGCCGCCCTGCCGAGCTCGTGAGGATTAAGAATGGCCAGGCCATCTCTCTTCGTACTGGTGAAGTCATTCAACCTGATGTCAGCCTCGGCGTCAAATCTGGCAGCCCGGATGATGAAATCTTACATTCCATGGCTCGTCGCAAGAAGACCGAGGCGGAGAGAGCGAAGCAAATTCAGCGATGCAGCGAATGTGACAAGGAGTTCAAGCGTCCATGTGATCTGACTAAACACGAGAAGACTCACTCTCGTCCTTGGAAATGCAACGAAGCAAGCTGCAAATACTCGCAGTACGGTTGGCCTACAGAGAAGGAAAGAGATCGCCACGTCAACGACAAGCACTCTGTGACACCATCGATGTACAAATGTGACTTTTCTCCTTGTCCCTACGAGAGTAAGAGGGAGAGCAATTGCAAGCAACACATGGAGAAAGCCCATGGCTGGGCCTACGTTCGATCCAAGAACAACGGCAAGACAGGCAAGAAACCTGTCAAGGTTGGCAAAACCCCGCCAACTCCCCAGATGACCACTCCTGGCTCCCACATCTTCAGTGCATCTGGTTCGGAATTTGGAGAACCGACTAGCCCTTACTCCACCAGAGAATCACTCAGCCCATACATGCCAAACGGCCATGTTGCCGCATCAGCCCATGGGTCCAGCGGCGAGAGTGCCAGCACCTTTGAGTCACCAGCTCTTGGAGTGAATGACACTTTCGGCTCGTGGGATCCAAGCTTTCAATGGGATGAATCATACAACGGACTCACCCCTCAAACCTCCTACGCGCCGAGCTCTCACCGCCTTTCTTTAGGCTCTGCTCCTACGGCGCCGTCATCGTACGAGATGCAGAATGACCCGACCCTGTTCGGAGAAAGTTATGACTGGAACAACATGGACTTTACATCAATGAATATCCAACTCAACACAACGACACCAGTAAGCTCCGATGCTTACAGCCGTAATCCCTCCATCTCATTGGAGCAGCCTCACAGCGCCAAGAATCCTAATCTTTCCCCCTGTGCACAAGGCAACGAGATGCTCTACTCCCCTTATGCCAGTGGAGTCGTCGATGAAGGCTATGGCGAATTCGCCACTAATGCAGGCAAACCAGCCACCGACTTTGCCCTGTTCGATGACTCACGCCCCGCTTCGAGCATGGGCAACGGAGCCATGAATCTATTTTCGGACCTGCCTCCCTTCCAGCCATCGACGTGGTCTGGACGCGGCACGGATCTCGCGCAGCAGTTGGGCATGAATGAGATGATGCAGCTAGATGAGTGAGCAATAGATGATGCGCAGACTTCTGGAGAAAGGGCAACAGCACTTCTCATTTCGGTCCTTTAGCTATGACGGTTATGGCGATTTATCCCTGGTCGGATGCCGATGGCGCAGCTGGATTAACAGGACAGCTATTTAATGGGAGAATGAATGAATTGGCAGGCAGGCAGGCAGGCAGGTAGCTTGAGGAAAGGAAACCCCACCCAACTCTTTCGTATAAAGCGCAAAATGGTTTTATGTAGGTCCGTTGGCTACTTTGGAAAAATAGGTCATGTTACGGTATACGAAGTTTTTTCTATAGATGTCGAATCAACAGTTTCAAACCGTTCGTGATCATGTTGTACGTTGCTGTTGCGCTGCCAATTGCACGGTCGTTGATCGCGGAGATGAAACAGTATGAGCGTGTGTGGCGAATTATACGCGTGTCTGCGTTCTGATTGGCCGGCTGAAGGGCCGTAACTTACCTCCGACTTGAATGAAGAATGGTTCAACATCTTCGATTTCGAGCTCGACTGTTATTTGTTTCTTTCTTCAATTCTTCAATTCGTTCTTATTCTTTCTTCCCTTTCTTCCATGCTCACCTCACCCACAAGATGATTATCCTTTCATTATCGATCTTCTCTTTATTAGATGGCTACGTCCATTGTTTTGTTTTCTCGTAGCTAATATTATTATCTTCTAGTAACTATCCTATGTCACATCTTTTTTGGGTTTCTTGTATTACTTCACTTCACGTTACTTACTTACGAAATCGATCCATCGATTGTTGCACGACGAGGATATTGATATTTCGCTGCATTACACGACCGTCTCACTCCTCCGGAAGGCCGTCGATACAATACTAGTATATAGAACCACGGTTCAAAAACTTAATAAACATGCACGCCACCACCATCACCGCAGCGCTGGCGCTGACACTCGTCACCACATCCCTCGCCCTTCCAGCCACCAACCTCCAAAAGCGCGGTTCCCCCCTCACCGCCACCACCCTCCTCGCCATCGCCCCCAAGTCCAACACCTGCGCCGGCGCAACACACCCCCTCGAATGCAAAACAGCCACCGAAGCCCTCGCCCCCATCCTCGCCTCCTTCGCCACCTACAAGATCACCGACCCCGCAACGCAAGCCGCCGTGCTCAGCACCATCGCCTTCGAATCCGGCGACTTCAAGTTCGCGCACCATTATTTCCCCTCGCCCGTCGCGGGGCAGGGGACGCGCAACATGCAGTCTGCGGAGTACAATCTCAAGTTCGCGCAGAGTATCCCGGAGTTGGCGGGGGAGTTGCGCGCGGCGAATGCGGCGGGGCCGGAGAATGTGACGAGTTTGTTGGTGTCGTATGCGGATTATGATTTCGGGAGCGCGGCGTGGTTTCTGACGTCGCAGTGCGATCAGGGTGTTGTGGGTGGGTTGGCGAAGGCGGGGAAGGCGGCGTTTGAGAAGTATATGGGGTGTATTGGGACGAAGGCGGATGAGGATAGGATGAAGGTCTATGATAGTGCGCTGAAGGCGTTTGGGATTACGGGGGCGGATTGAGGGATTTGGGGGGGTTAGCGGTGGAGGAGACCGATTGTCCAGGTTTGAAAGGTTTGGGCGGATGGGGGGAGGATGGTGGTGCTTGTTTGTAGGGTGTTTTTTAGGGTTTCCAATGCCACAGTGGGAAGTTGAAGCTCTTCGATTTTGTTGCTTTGTGTCTCGAGCATGGTTGATGGTGCTGTGACTGTGGTGTAGAAAATCTTCATTGCTCGTTGTGTGGATGTCGATGAGGTTGAGTACATCAGGTCTGGGGTGAAGACCCATAGCTGGTCAGGGTTAGAAGGTTATTCTGCCTATCAAGGCCATCAATAACGTACTAACAGAGCATCCTTTGCATCCTCAATATTCCCGCTATAGGTGAGAAATTTGTATGTTGCTTGATCCTCGACCAGAGCCAGCATTTGGGCACTCATGATCTCTTGGACTGAATACGTCTCCCAAATATTGCCGTAGGATCTTTGCACAGCTAGACTCCACTTGTAAAGTCGAAGTGTCCCATTACGCTTTTCATGCTCGCCAACAAGATCACCACACGACGAGCAGACCATCACACCTTCGCTTCCCTTTACCTACAAATTTCAGCATATGTATGTACTGGGAGTATGATCTCGAGAAGCTTGTCGGTCTTCAAAGCCACTCGATAAACTACTGAGGCGTCCCAGACCAAGACAAGTCTTCGTGAGCGCACGAACCCATCCGCATATCAAAAGACATCGAGGGTACGGTGAACACAAAGGAATGGCATTGCTTGGTATTAGTCTTGGGCAATTGTATCGGCGACTCTGCTATGGGACCATGGTAGCGGAAGCAGGCCTCCTTCTTGTTACCCGTGGACCTCATTGAGGCGGGGATTGCGGAAAATCTGATCCACCTCTTCATAATAGCTAACTCACAGTTTGACGTACCTGCAGACCAATGCAATTACTCCTGGCAACCAAGAAGTGGCCAATATCCACCAATCCAACGCCAGCTGTAGGACCCAAATCGTTAGATGCAGCATATCCTTTCATATCGCCAGCAGAGACACAAGTGCTGATCTCAGGACCAGGCTTGTGGCAATGCCAGAAGTCCATCATGTCGGCCCAACCTCCACTCGGCAGATCCTTCCATTCAGTCACATCCTTGACAAGCAGATTGCCGCATGACTGACAAGCAAGTTGCGTCTCGGATGTCAATTTGGACGCCGGCCAGGGCACGTAGGGTTCCGTGTCTGATTTCGCCAGTAAAGGTAGATTGGCTGCAACGTCGACGCCAAGACGGAACGAAAGCTCCTTAGTTGGACTCGTAGGAATTTTCAGAGCTGAAGTACGGATGACCTTGCAAGGAAGTTCGATGGTAGCTTCGTCTTCCTCATGATGAAGATGCAATGTCTTTTGGTCAGAACCTAGATCGATATAAGTTCCCTGATTGGAGTTCGAAGGCAACGTTGCAAACACGGTAACTTGTCTGATGTTGAGCAGCAGCTCGGCATACATGTAGATCAGCGCCATCGTCGCTGCAAATAATGAATTTCTGTGATTCTTCTACCGCCTGCTCGAGCCATTCACGACTCTTGTTGACGATTGTAAGGAGTACTTTACGTTCATTATAGATATGCAGCCCTACGGTCGATCTCCCGCCTATCAGAACGCCAATCGTTGAGGTGGGGAAGCTCCAGATCAACTCTTTGTCTTCGAAACATTATAATCTCTTGAGGCAGTCCTTTACATTGCGTCCTACAGCAAGTACAGCCCGAGCTCACATCCCATATCATGTTCTCTTCTTTCGTCTCCTTCTCCAATCCCTTTAGTCTACCCCGCTTCCTCGGAGGCAACCCCGGGCACGCAATAGACCTCGACCCAGTCCCGGTCCACGATGTCGAGATACAGCACGAGAAGCGAGCTCGGACACTCAAACATCTCCTCAAGCTCAATCATGCAAATCACTCCATCGTCTACCACGATCTCGAGTTCCACAACCATCTGCCCCATGTGGGTGCACCAATACTGACACGATGCTTTGACTGAGCTCATGTAGCCTGACAGATTCTGGGATCAGCCTTTATTCTAGGAGCTAGCTCAGAGCACTTGGAAAAAGTTTATGAGGAAGAATCAAAGGAGCTAGAAGCATGGCAAGATTCTCCAAATGAGATTTCTGATTTCGATTGGCGGGACTATCTGGGTGATAGGAGGTGGGGTGCCTATACAATATCACGGAACACAGGCCCTGAATCTTCATAGATATTCACGTGCATACGTCGACTTCTTCGAAGACCAGCTCGTGCTTAGTGGCTACGATTGGAAGAAAGTCCTGGCCGAATACCTCTTCACTGGCAAAGCGCCACTCATCAACTGCCTCATTAGTGGGCGTATGTTATGGCTCTCATTGTTAATAGTCATTCAGCTAAAACCTCATATAGTTGGACACCCTCTCATCCACCTCGGGTACGCCTACGAGATCTCCTCTCGCGAAGTAGCAATGGAAGCTCTTGGTCTTGCCACCACCCAGTATAATTTCCTACACAAATACCTTGACGACGCTGTCTACACCAAGCCTTCCGTTTACAGCACTTCCTCTCCAATCGAGATATTACAGACTGTCTCAGAAGACAAGCGATTCGACAATCTATTTGACCACCAAGGCGGGGATATGGAACTTTTGTTTGAAAAGCATGAAGCGGCAGTGCTGGAACATCGGAATGCATGGCATTTGCCGAATCCAAGGCAGCAATTCGAGGATAGCCAGTATGCAGCCGTAGCGCTGCTGGTGGGTACTCAGGAGCCTAGGACCACCAACTCTTATGATTTCTTCATTGTCCACCTGCTAACCACAAGCCACGCCATACGAATACTACTGCCATTGATACCAGCAAAGTTCCACGTGGCACTCGTGAGACAGTGGTGGCTGCTGACCCTAGCCGTGTATATCGCGCAATTACGGCCCAAGATAGCTGTGGACAGTATAACGAGATATGATATCAAGAGCAAAGATTGGGATTGGGTAGACAAGCAGGCTCTGGAAGGCAAATGGTCGATGGACGCACATTATGTAAAAGGACTGCGGGCAATTAAGGTCGCTGCAGAGACATGGGGAGATGGCCAGCAATACTACCTGAAAGCGGCATGTCGGCTGGGGACCGAGTTTGCTGGATGGGGTGGCTTTGGGTCGCTCTAATCTTGAGGCAGATGGAACAGTGGTAGTGGTCATGGATCTGATTAATATGATGATGTTGATATGCCATTGTAAAGCGGAATTGCGTCTACCTGATCGCCCTATGACCAACAGCAAACCAGCTTTTGCGTGAGATCCTACAGGGAGGGTCATGCACTTGGAAGGGCCTTTCCATCTAAAGCATTAATACTGGAGAATTGATTTCTGCAAAGAGGCCATGACTCCCCTTCCTTCATATGGTATAGGTGGCCTCGCGCGTTCACTGCCTGGACATCAGAGGTCTTCACAGTACTGGCGTCTAGACCCATTTCAACCTCTCGACAACATCCTTTCTAGACCCTTTGATAGCCCAGGGAACAGATTCCTCGGGCCCTCCTACCACACGATTTGGGTCCTCAGCAATTGTACCGGAGCCTACAAAGTTGATCGTCATTAAACCTGGGCAGTCCATTAGGATCGATTTCACGTTTTCAGCCGACAGCCATTTTGCGTTCCGAATATCAAGCTTTTCTAGATGTGGTAGATTGGTTAGATACTGAATGATTGCATCGGTGCTGATGGGTTGGACTTCTCGGCTGGCCTTTGTCCATGACCTTGGGACGTCTGAGACAAAGACCATCGATGATGTTGCAGTGGCGGGGTATGCAGCTGAGTTGACTACAAAGTCCTTTAGAATGGATTTGAAATGTAGGTTGACTCGTCTGTTCGATATGAGTATGCTAGTAGATGGGAAGCCAATTGTGAGCGTTTACCTGAGGTTTTTACATGCGCTGAGTACGTGCACAATAGCTCCCACAGGGATCCCCATCTCGCCAGTATATTTCTTCAAAAATTGATTGCATCTGGGGTGCGTTGCCGTCTTGCTCGTCTTCCTCGTCTGCCCTTGCGGCTGGGCTTCTGAAGGACGTGCAGCAAAAAGCGGCACGCTTCTGTACTTCCACTCCATCCAGCTCGCCAGCTCATCTCTCCGATTGTCTTCTTCGTGACTATCCCATAGAGAAAAGGAACGGACCATACTTGCCAGATGACTGGAGTGTGAAACTGTGGTGACGAACTGGGCGAATCTATAAGTACTTGAGAATCTTGGAGCCTTGTACAATTGGAGAGCTGCTGGCTCAGACAATGCCGTACTTGTAAGGAGCAATGCGTGGAGCTTTTTTTGAGATAAATGAGAGAAAATCTGATCCATGATCTCGGGTGGTAGAGACTTTAGTGGGAACCCAGCTGAAGCCATCTTGCCGTGGAGTGACCTAGATTTCGAGAGAATGATGGTAATAAAAAGGCAATATCAAGAGTGAGGGGGGGATCCGCTGGCTCCCATGTAGGATTGAAAGTTTTGATGAGCCTGGAATAGGCGTAGAATATTTGGCGGACAAATCTTTGGTGAACACGATATAGGTTGACAGCAAGTCACCTGCATGATTCTTTCAACTGTCAGTACAAAGTTTTAGGATCTTACTGAAGCTCTCGATTTTGCAATTTGGGCTAAAATATGGCAACAACATGAGCTGTTTGCTCATGCTTGTGCTGTTTTGAAAGCCCGAGGTTATTCTAGAACTGAAGATTGGCGCTAGGAATGAAGACCAATAAAAACAGGCTATTTCTTGGCGCAGATACTCACACCTCAATACAAGCCATTTGTCCCTTTGTTCTATCACTACGTTAAGTCAGCGGTGCCAACCTCACCTCCACAATTGACGTCCATGTCTATGTATACGGAGCGTAGACCTGTCTCAGGTCTCTTCGGCGTGATCAGCTTTCCGTTAAGATGACAAGCGTGTATGGCGCAGATGCCCCATCCATCAAGGTGGAATCCGCTCAAGATGCCGCGAATGGGCAAGATGTTCGTATCAAGCCTGATCCGGATCATTTAGGTGCCTCGCCTGGCCCTCAATTGGAAGACGACATCTATGAAGATGCGGGAGACCTCGACTTTGCTGGGGCGGAACAAGGCTTCTATCTCACGAAGCTGCCCAACTTCCTCTGGGATAGCTTATCAAAGCTTGACGCCAAGCAGGGAATTCAAGTTGGCACGATCAGAGTGGAAGGCGATATGGACAACATCAAAAGGGTCAGACTACATGTGCTCGGTTTGTACTACATGTCACTGATCTGTATCCTACAGATGAGTCTCTTTTTGACCCCACAAGCTGCCGCGATCCACCAGCTCCCAAGAGAATACAATATGCCTGTCATCGAGCAGGACTCGATCAACACGTTCGTCTTTTCGGAGAAAGATCTACCAGGTCACAGAAAATATATACCTGGTCGGGCGCCGCCTCGATCCCAAGATCGAAAGAGGGTAGAGAAGCCCAGAGCGCCGGGGAAACCTTTCACCAGGTTTATACCGAGTATGTGATCCTTTATGCATCGTGAAATCCATCTGGTTGACACAGGAGGACTAGAACAAACGAGGTTGTCGGGCCATATCCAGTCCGAGTTCAACTGTCTTCCTGTCGAGAACACGGAATTCCAACAATATAGTTTCAGAGAGAGTAATCGAAGAGAGGCTCAAAAGCCAAAGATAAAGCCCTGGCTTGGTGGGGACGTCGTGATAGATGGGGAGCCTACCAACTACTTTGACGGCCTAATCGTAAGTACCAAACTCAACCGTACATATGGGGTGAAGCTGACAGCACTTCAGTCGAATACGCAAACTATGAGGAAGAAGAACAAGGAGAAGACAGCCAGGATCGCACAGAACGAGCTAATGGACCTCATCTTTGACTGCTTCAAGGATTTCAAGTATTGGACTCTTGCAAGCCTAAGGGCTAGGTTGCGTCAGCCGGAGTCTTTCCTCAAGGAGACCCTCGAAAAGATTGCGATCCTTATGCGGGCTGGAACAATGACGGGAAAGTATCAACTAAAACCTGAATACACCAATACAGACGCTGGAACATTCGACAACGTCAAAGCAGAAGCTGCGCCTGAAATGGATCTTGGTATGCTTGGGATGGCGGAAGATGACGAGGATGAAGAGATGGAGGATGTTCTAATATGATACTCAATCGCTCATAGTTTGCGATCTTGCGCACACTTGTAGATTTCTAGCATAGCGATGGAGTTTACGAGACATATCCTCAATTACCTTCGCTCTGAGGCTGTGGTGCCACACTCTTGTGGAGCATGTAACCTAGGATGGTCTTTCCTTTGAATGACAAGAGACTGAGGCTTTACTGTGCTGATTAACAAGTGGATTGCCACTTTCGGACTGACCGTATCAGGACTAGCGCATCAGCGCTCGCTGATCAATACCAGTCTTTGTCCTTCATCAAACACCTGCATCTTGTTTACTACCATAATTATAGCACGCTGCCCACTGTACATTTTACGGTTTCTAGCTGACTGACTGAGAAGTATGTCGGAGGATCAGATCTTGCTAGCTCGAATAGGCAAGCTTTCAGGTATATTCTCTCCTCCAAAGCTCTGCGTAGTCACTAATGCACAAAAGGCCATATAAACCACCACAAGACTCAGAGCCCATCAATACGCTCCGATGAAGCGTATACATATAAGCAGTTGCACGCCCCGAATGGTTTCACGTCTGGCACTCCAAGCTCCACTGCGCCCTGGCCCACGTCAAGCGGTGCTTCATCTAATCGTGGACGAGGACGAGTTGGCAAGGTTGCGATCAATCCTCATCGGAATCGTACGCTTGTCTTGAACCACAAAGCTGGGACGCAGACCCAAGGCCATGAAGGGTTTAAGCCAGATTCGCAACAGCTAGATACAACCACTATCAAACCTGGGTCCGGTATTGGGATTGAGCCGTCACAACCAGCAAACGGATGGGTCACAAAGCGTGATCGACATATGCAACTCATCAACACTTCCATCTTCGACAAAGAAACCCAAGTCCGTAATAAAGCTATAGAGGAGACTCGGAAGCAGAAGGCTCTTCGGAAGGACCAGCGAGAGAAACATAAAATCGAGAGGCATCTTAAGACACTTGCTCCTCACACTAGGCCTACGATAGCTTCCCCTACCGTTCATGAAATCACCATTGATGGGCTTCGATTCCACGTCCTTGATGGTGGTAGCAAGCTCGCACGCGTGCGCGGTGAGATCTTTCATAAAGGAAGCCATCTTCCATTGAGCTTACGGCTTGCAGGCGCAACTGACTCTCCGAGTACTACGCCCAAACAAGCAAACATTGGAGGTGTGACTTTCCTACGAAGCAAACACGGCAATCTATACCGCTCGGGGGTGGTCAAAGCCAAAAGGTGAGTTCACGTTTCCTATTGGATGTCTTTGTGCTGCGAGAATGTCGAAGTGAGATGAGCCCTGACTGACGTTTACAGGTTGACCGGCAGGCCGAAGAAGATTCCCGAACTTTGCAAACGATTTACTCTAACCGGTACCCTTTTCTTCACTCCGCCCTAAGCTCGACGCCCACGTTGGGAATCAGTCACTACCCACTGGAATCGACTTATGTACAACGCTAACCACAACTCTGTGTGTTTAGGACATTGCCCAAAAGGCCCACTATGCTCTTATATCCACGATAAAGACAGACTCGCCATGTGCAAGGAGTACCTCCAAACCGGCAGCTGCCCCGCTGGCGAATTTTGCGATCTCTCCCATCAACCTACCCCAGAACGAGTTCCTGCTTGCCTGCACTTCCTTCGTGGTAAATGCTCCAATGCGGCCTGTCGCTACGCACACGTTCGCGTGAACCCAGCTGCTCCTGTCTGCAAAGACTTTGCCGTCCTTGGCTACTGTGGCAAAGGAAAGGCGTGTCCAGCACGTCATGTTCATGAATGTGCCGACTACGCTAACACTGGGGTATGCCGCAAGCGCAAATGCCATTTGCCACACGTTGACCGAGCTGGACAAATGAGAAAACATGCTGCTAACGTTACAGATCCTACCATCGGCTCAGCAGACGATGATGATAGCGATCTAGTAAGTGATGACGACGAGACCGATAGCGACGATGTCGATTCGGATGGTTTGGAAGATGATCCGATGCATCTTCTCGATGATAGCACTTCCCAGGCTTCCCATGCGCTGTCTCAACAGCAAGACTTTGTGCAGTTTTGAAATGAATGAGGTGCCGCGAACTGCACCAAGAGGCGACTTGACGCGGCGGATGAACGGAACGTCTGACATTGCACAGCGACGGCTCACGGGGTTCTAATGTGCATGCTCATGGTTAGCATTTTACGAGAAGGCGTCTCATCGGTTCATTCAGGCGGCTTTTATGGTCCGATTCGCTCCATGGAATCACAGAGCAGAATGTGGGGTGCTTGTTGTCTCCTACATAGTCCTTTCATAGCCAATACCAATAGCAATTCTATCTAGTAGATCTATGGCTCCGGCAGCGTTCGAGAACCGTTGTGCATGCTACAAATAGCTGCCATGTACTCTTTCCAGCGATAAGTAACAAACGTAAGTGGCCAGCTCCTTAAGGGATTATCGGGTCGTCCACAATGCGGCCAGCCGCCGTGCAGCTAAGAAAGGTTCCGGGGAAGGATGGCAGGTTGTGAGGCTGACGGTTACGCATGCTTAGCATTGTTCCAACTCTTGGGGGAGACGTCTCATCACGGAAGGCGCAGTCTCAATTGGATTCATTCCTCAGCCTCGATCCCATGGCCAGCATCATTCGCTATTCTATTCCACCATACTGGCAAAACAATCAAGTCACGGTCGTAGCTGGAGTTCATGACTATTTACGCTTTCCAGCCTGTCTCATGCACCGTTCGACACTTCCATTAACTAAGGTATGTAGTAAAGATTCCGAAATAGACTGACCATTGATGGAGTCAGTGGAGAACAGTGGAGAACACAAAAGGTCCCTAAGGTGGACAGTTAGACGTCGCGATAGAGTTCGAGATGTCAGCTGTCAAACGAAATGGCATATGTCATATGGACAGACATCACTTGGACATGAAAGCAGGGACGGACGGACGGACGGAGAAGGGAAGCTCGTACTACCCGCAACAAATCAAGTGCGAAGTTTTCAATTTCAGAATAGAATACGAGGGAATTGTTTGCAAGATCAAATAATCTAAGGCTTGGAAGTACTTCAGCCTCCAGATCCGAGTACCTAATGTTGGCTTGCGCTGAACGCGAATGACAGTCTACAGGCCACGGTCTGTTGTTGCCACGAGATGAAGGTTAGAAATAATGATATCAGCCGTGGAAGCTGTAAACCAAGTATTCTACAAGCCATGTGAAATTTTCTCAATGAGTCAAATGGAAATGAATCGGGCAGCTATCACATCTTCTACAACGAGAGTAAAGTAAGGTAGGTTTTGTACCTTGGTACCTTAGCTGGTCTACGAAAGAGACCCATCACATCCATCACATCGTCGGAGCTCATCTATGGCCTCAAGAATACTGGTAGAGGAACAAGCCATGGCCCATCATCTGCCATTTTCTGAGAGCCAGGGCCAACCATTTCGACTTCAGTCATGGCAGCCTTGCTTTTGGTCATCACCCCCTTTCAAGCCTCTCTGTCTCTCTCTCTCTCTCTCTCTCTCATGGTTTCAACCCCACGGAAGGTCAACTTGTCAAAGGTCATGCAGTGGCAGCAGCAGGGCGGAAGGGAGAAGCGGGGTCGGTAAGTACCTTAGTGGCTTGATGGATTGTAGGGCTCAGCTGCCACACTCCCGATTGGCCGAAACCTTCTCAGCAGGTTTGGCAGGGGGGGGTGGCGCTCCATGCATGACTACCCAACCTAACGCCATCGGTTGCAGCCCGTTCGCACTTTCCGGTCGCAGTTTATTTCCAGTTGGGCGAATGGCGAGGGGAGATATGCGGTGGGCTTGGTCAGGTAACCCAACTATACTGCCCCATTCGATCCCTCTTGGTTCGGGACTACTGCTCCGGAGGAAGACTACGCCATGATCTGGGTTGATGCTTGGATCAAATCCTGCTATGGCCACTCCCACTCCTACTCCTCCTCCTCTCAGAGGCTTGCACTCTGGTACTTTCCTGAGTAATACTAAGGTATGTACGGAGTAGTACTCGGTAGCTCCAGACTTCCCCACGCTAATGAGGAAGGAAACTTACAGGCCGAAAAGCGATAATCGATCACATACGCACTCCATCGCATAGAATACCTTACCACCTTACTAACTAAGTACATACTTTCCTCGCTTGATCTCCCATACGCCGGTACGGATCGCCCACACAAGTTTCCCTCCCTCCCATCGTATGATCTGTGTTTAGCAGCAGTCCTCAGGCTGGAAAGGCAAGGCCGGACTCTCCATTACCTTATTCTACCCACCTCGGATGAGTGCATCACTAGTCATAAAGCTGCTACTATCTTCCTCTTTTCCCAGTCCCTTTCCGGTGTACATTTGGTCAATCATTTCCATCATCACCACTTTTACTACCATTTGGCCATTTGCCTTTTCGCTACACTATTAAATTCCCACTGCAACGCGATCTATTTCCAGCTCTCTATTCTACTAGAATCTAGGAAAGTACGAGACGACGACCGCCAAGCTCCGTACACAGTCGGCTGGATCTGGACCGGCGATCATCCCAGAATTATCCCCCCCCGCCTCTCCCTCACCGCCTGTTCTGGATATTCCAGCCTTCAACTTCACACACGCCAACGACCGCTGGCTTGGCCCACTACCAACTTTATTCAAATGAGCCGCAACCTGCACTGCATTGGCACAAGACATCTCGCGAAAGGAGGAGAAGACGACGGCACCCTCGACGACAATATCCTGGACTCCAATCCCTTCAACATGGCTGCTGTAGAGCACAACCACCGGCGAGAGTCCTTCGCCAGCAGCACGTCACTGGTCTCGCCCACCCAGCCGACATGGACCGACTTTTCCTACAATCCCGACGCTGCGTCCAACTATCCCATGAGCAATCATCACCCGACAAGCCTCTTCCCAGAGCAGGCCAGCGTTCAGTTTCCCCAGCATGACGGTTCGCACTTTGCCAACTTCTCAAACCATATGGCACCATGGCAACAACAGACCAGTCTGGGACCCGATGCGATCAACACCGGCTTCGGCACCTTCGCATCCGAGGTCGATACCATCAAACCGGAGGCGCCATACACCGGTGACGTTGATTCAGCAAACGGTGCTTATGGAGGATTACCTGTGCAGATGGACTCCGAATACTCACAGTACCCTGCATCCGCTGCTTCCCCTCAGTGGTCGACATCATCCTCGGATGCTGTAGAGAAGATACCCCGCAGCGGCCAATTTCAAAACCCCATGTTCAACCACAACCCTCCTCACCTACGACGAGATGGTGTGCGCAAAAAGAACGCGCGCTTTGATATTCCAGAGGGACGGAACCTTCAGACCATCGATGAACTGATCAACAGCGCCAACCCAAATGACGAGGACCAGATCAAGGAATTAAAGCAACAAAAGCGCCTCTTGAGGAATCGACAAGCAGCGTAAGCTCAACAGTCGCGCTTTATGTCTGGCAGTCGGAGATGCTAATATTGATCTAGTCTCGACTCACGATGTCGCAAAAAGCACCATACGGAAAAGCTGGAAGAGGAGAAGAAGCATTTCCTTGCTGTCATCGACCGACTTGAAGATGACAACCGAAATATGCTTTTGAATGAGCAGCGGTGGATGCATGAGCGACAGCAATGGCACCAGTACACAGAAAACCTCTCACGAGAAAAGGAAGAGCTCCTTCGCCAACACACCTTGGAAACCGCTGAGTTGCGCCGAAAGAACAATTATCTCATGGAGGAAGCTCACAGGTTGGAGGGAGCCGCCATGTCTGCTCAGCCAAGCTCGACCGGAGTATCCGCCGGCTTCCCCGAGTTCCAACACTTGACCATGGACAGTAGTCCCTTTGACGATTTCTCCTTCATCGACAATTCAGGCCTGGATGTGGAGAGTCGACCGGAGTCATCTATTGTCATGCAGCCGAAGAGAGAAAGCCCTACTCCAACCAATACGGAAGACAGGTCGGCTGCTTCTGGTCTATTGTTGATGCTCCTGCTGTGCGGCGCTTGGGTTGCGTCGAAAAGTACCTCATCCACAAGCGCTCCTATCCCACGCATGCCAGACGATGTTCGCGTAGCCTCTGCCGTGGTGTTGGAGAATATATACAAGGACGCTGGTCTTCAACCCCAGGGTTCTGCCCAATCAAACGTTGAACCTGCTGGCATGAACCGTCCTGGAGCACTTCGTGCATCCGTCAGCCGGACCCACTCATCGCCCCTTGCATCGATGCACCACGACCTTACCACGCCAAGCCAGCAACAACAACGAGATCAAGTATTCTCGCTGTCTGTGGATCAGTACAATCACATCACCTCGGACGACAACTATGATGAGCATCTAGGTCTGAGCCAAGCCCCACGGAAGCGAAACTTGGGTGACACTCTTGCTGCCATGCGAGCCCAGAAGCAAGGTCCTGCCGCTGAGGTATACACACGCTCGCTGATGCTTGACAAGGTGCCGGCAGACGTGGTCAGAGATTTTGCACGGATGATGGAAGATAGCAAGAGAGCCGAGCCCCTGAACTGAGCGCAAGATTGGTGACTGGAACGGGCATGGTTCCGCATCGAGTAGGGAAAAGGCGGAGAGTAGCAGAGCGTTAGCGGAAAGGCATTGGGGAGGACGTGCAGAAAGCCGAGATGGCTGATCCAGAGGGCCCAGAAGCGACGAGGACAACAGAACTCACGAACGATTATCACGAATACTGACTTGTCCATTACGAACACATCACCACGTACGAAGAACCATCCCAACTCATGAAATGAAGAGCCATCTTCCACATTCCACGATTACGATTACGATTTTCCTTACTTACGATATTCAACGATCACGACCAAAGCAAGATTCAAGACGGCGTTCAGCACGCACACGGTTACGTAACTCCGCAAGGGGGCCTCCAAATATCCACATTCGACGGCTTTTTGATCTTTTACGAAATGAACAGATGAACAAATGAATGTTTTTTGCGAGCGAGCGGGCGAGTAATGGGATTTTTAGTGATGTGTTTGCTTTTCTATGATGCCGTCTTCACCGGTTGTCGTGTGCGCCATTGTTGAAATTGAAAATAGCAACGGGATGGGATGGGAAGGGATGAGGATGGTATGAATGAGTGAAATTGAGGCCAAGGCTGGCCATCAGGCCAACCTTTGCTTTGCAATGACAGGGTGACACTGTACTTACTCCGTAGGTAGTCAATAGGTACCTTAATCTACTTTACATTAACCCATACACTCATCAAAAGCCTACTTTACTTACCCCCTCCCCTCCCCTCCCACTCATCTAGTTCCACACACTCGTCAAGACCACCCCTTCCCCTTCCCAATCCGCACCCACCCATCATCCATCCACCCAACCCAACCGTCCCCTCATCTCCGCCCACCAAAGAAAACAGTACCGTATACCAGCCCCACCGCATCCCCACTCCAATTAGCATAGTAATTGTGATTAATATCTATCTCCTCGTTCCCTGGGACTGAAAGAACTCCAAAACTCCCAATCGCAATCGCGCACCATCAGTTGGAATATTCCAAACATCCACCTTCTTCTTCTTCTTCTTCTTCTTCTTCTTCTTCTGCCCGTCTTGTTATTTATTACGTAAATAAGGTATTTATTTATATACCTGTTATATTATATTATATTATATTATAGAATAGAATAGAATAGAATACTGGATTTTATAGTTAGTTATACTTTCTATATCCTAGCTTGCCTTAGGTATCTTAACTACCCTCCTCTTCCTCTTCTCTACTACTTTCTACTGTACTACTTTTCTACTATCCTTTTCACCATATATCCCCCTTCCCACCATCTCAATCCCCACCAGTCTCAATCCCCTCTCCCCCAAAAAGAAATCCCAAAGGATACCCTTCATCCTACCTAGTACATAGTAAATAGTAACTAGGAGTGAGAAAAATCCGTACTTTGGTGGTACGATAGACTATTGGCATTGATGGGAGATGGGAGATGGGAGATGGGAGATGGGAGATGGGAGAACGGTGGGGAAGATAGAGGATAGGATAGGATATCCGATGGTCACCTTACCTTATAGCGTCTAGATGATACTAGAGTCTCAAGTAAGTAAAATCCGTAGTGTATAAAGTCGTGGTTATAGCGTATAAACACCACCAAGAACAATTCAGTCCTTCCTTCCTGACGACTTGGCGGTTGTGGGAAAAAAAGGACAGGTTTTACATGGAATACCAAAAACGCGACTCCTCCTGAAAACCTTCTATCACACCCAAGCCAAGCCAACCCACCTCGTACTGAATGTAGGAAGACACAAAAACACAACGACACGCCTAACCGTGTCCTGTTTGGCAACTCTACATCCCATTCCCACCCCATACCATACGCCTATCCGATCCCCGTCCCTGATCCCGTCCCTGATCCCGTCCCTGATCCCGTCCCTGATCCCATCCCCACTTCCAGCTCCAGCTCCAGCTCCAGCCTCCACGCCAAGCAGATAGCGAAAGACCTTAGTTCGTTGGCGGATTATACTTGTCTTTCCAGATCCTATTCGGGAGACGAAAATAGAAGTGGTTAGCCTAGCCGAGAGACAGATTTATTTGTACGAAGCGAGGGGATCGACGGTGGATCATCGCTCGGTACATCTTTCCACTTTTCATTTCCATTTTCACCAACGTTCACGGTTCACAACGTTTGTTAGGTATGTTAGGCTTGTCAAAGCTTGGACAAAGAAAGATTGGGAGCAGTGGGTGGCGGAGCGAATCCTTCACCGCTCGCTCGCTCGCTCGTATAGTGTGGGGTAAGGACTGGGAATGGGAACGCGATTTGGGAAGACGAGGACCAATCATCCAAGATTGATCGTAAGGGGATGAAACATGATCGTCTAAGGTACGTAACCAGGGCTGACGAGGCTGTTGGGACTTGAAAGTGGGACGGGGATGCTGGATTGGGTTGGATTGGGTGTCCAAGTGTAGCGGAGGGGGTTGGGCTGGGAGGAGGAAGAGGAGATGGCACGTACCATGAATTACCCAAGGTTTTGCTACCGTTCTTTTCGGCGAGCCGGTAGTATTGCGCTGCTGTGTACTGTGCGCTTGTTAGCAGGACTTTGAAAATATGCGTTGATGCCTGATGTGATGTGAGAGAATTAGGGAAAAGTATGGGTGCGAATGGGGGATATGTTATCCACGGGTGACTGTGCTGCTGATTCTTGATCGCCATAGCCGGTGTTGTAGCTCGTCCATACAGGGCGTCAAAGAGCACAATCCACCTCTGACTGGCAGACATAGCTACGCCAAAGCCGACAGGGATGACTCACCCGATCTTTCTTCCCACCGTACCCGTCCTCGTAGCACCTCGCAACCTCGTTCATCGCATCGGTATCGCCAAGGTTCGCAGCGGTCTCATAGTACTTCCTCGCGGCAACAGCATCTTTCTCCACCCCCCACCCATGCCTGAAGCTATTCGCAAGCTCGTAAATCGCAAGCACCAGCTCCCCCTTTGCCGCGCCTCCTTTCTTCATGCCGGAAGAAAGCGCAGCTGATTCGACCTTCGCCGACGATGCGGCTGCTCGAGAGAGATACTGAATCGCAAGCGGGGGATTGGGAGGTATGCCCCAGCCGTGCCGGAGGGCGAGACCGTACATGATCTGGGCCATTGCGTTGCCTTCTGCCAAGCGGCCGAACATGGCTGTCGAGGCGGAGAGGTCGCCGGATTCGTGGAGGCGGATGGCTTCTTGGATGTTCTCGTCACCTTTGGCGGAGCTGACGCTGCGGGTCATGCTCGGTCGATCTCCTAGATGAGCCTGCCCGCGCGCATGTACGTTCTGATTGGGGTCCACTGGTCTAGTGGAGTGCCCGTCCTGAGATCTTGGCCGTGCGTTGGGGTTGCTGTTTGCCAAGATCGTGGCTCTTTCTTCCCATTTGGCCTCCTTCTCTTCTGCCTCGATGGAGAGGTCCTTGATATCTGGGAGGTCTGAAGGCACATTGACGGAATTCTGACTGGAAGCTCGTGAATGTAGATGTAGCCTTTGAGACAACCTTCGCTCGCCCTTGTCACCTTTGCTTGAGCCTGGAGACATCGTAGAGGCATTGGAAGCACTCCGTAAGCGCTGAGACGTGTTAGAGACACTCCTTAAGCGAGACAACTTTTTGGTGATAGAGTGCTCCTCTGCCGGAGCTGGAACAACGTTGTCATCCGCGAACGTGGGCGCCTTTATGAACTCTTGGGTATTGGTATCGGAGCGCATAATGGTGAACGGAGGAGGAGACTCCTCTTCAGAAGGTGCATCGGCGACTGTAGGCGTGGCATCCTCCCCAATCTTCTCTTTCTTCTTGAAGACATCCTTCAGGGTCATGTTTGCTACTGATGTGACAGGTAGTACGGGGTGGGTGTTGTTGTTGGTAGCCTTTGGATGGGCGTGCTAATACTCCGGTATACCTATTGACGCGCCATTCAGCTAATACGAATGCTTTCTTTGTAGCTTCGGAGACGCCTCTTGAAGGTATTTGGAGTCATTGTTCGGTCGAGCTGAAGGCGGAGGTGGTACAAGCCTCCGCAAGACGTTCCGTTCGGCTCAGCCCCAGGATGTCGCTTGCGCTCGTCAATCTCAGTCGACGATTCAGTTCCACCCTTCATTCAATCGCATTTAACTGCGACGGAGGCCAATTCAAGTCTTGGTACGTCTCATTGATTGTTCCAAAAAAAACGCATGGTAGGATCGTCGAGACTCAATTGACGGCTAGTTGGGTGGAAAAACCTCAGCACCGAGGACTAATCTACGTCGATAGATGGTTTGCGGCTTACAATACCCACATTCGCTCGCCGTGAAGGCATGTGTATTGACATCTTCGAAACCACAGTATTCGAATCACGCCGTAATGATGACAAGGTATTCGATTCACCTGAGACTCGATCAATGCGATCATGCTCCTCTAAATCTCAATATGGAGAATCTTAGCTTCAAAGATAGGCATTGCAAGAGTGAGGCTCGTCACCTTGAATCCGAAAACCTGCTACTCGAATTAGGAGCGAGTCAAGTCAGTCTCAAGCTTTCCCCAGATGGTTCGTTGACCAATTTTGTCGATCATAGCTCAGTCCGAGCTGTGTGCATGAGCTGTATTGTGGGATCCAATTGGATGTCTAGGACATTGTGCAACGTTACTGCAAATAGGCTATGGAATTACTTGACACTGCTACAGTAACAGGTGGGTCTTCTTTTGTGATAATTCTATACACATGATTCTCTGAGTATTCTTCAGCATATCCTCATTATGTATATGCATTCGTTCATTCATAGTGCGCTGAATCACTTTAAAAGCTTCGTGGTGAACCCTACATGCATCTTGTACGAAGCTCGCGAAGAATCTTGGATCCGCGGAGTTTTCTCACTGTCTACTTGCACAACGGATTCAGTCGTGCCAAACCCTCAAGGTTCCGCCAAGATCTGTTCAAGCCATTGCCGAGTTTGTATGGAACCTTGTATATATATATCAAGTGGAATAGTTTTTTCCTACGCCCTCAATCCCTGAGGTATCTCTCCACTCTCTTCAGGTACATAACCTAAACTTCGAAATCTCTTTCAATAAAAGTGGGTCCATACCCCCATTCTTGGGATTCAAAGTCTACTCGATGCTTGTCCATGCAAATTGTACTGGAAGCGGTACTCAACAAACCTTATAAATCTCTGTTCACATCTACGCCGTTGCCAAGCTTGCCCGGCACCTTCAATATCCGAATTAGTCCTTCTCTACTACCTCTATACTGCTTATGTCGTTCCCCAATCCCTTCAGGTACACACTGTAAGTTTCCATACCTATTTCAAAAGAGTTCACCCATCCTTGGGGCTTAAAGTTTGCCCCATACCTATGCATGAAGAACTTACTTAAGACCTGCATTTGCCGTGTTCTTTCCTAATCCATTCACCTGACCACTCATCTCTCGAAGATAGCAGGTTGGAGCGTCCTAAGAATTTGATTAACACCTAACATCGTTGATCAAAATGTTCGCCCAATCTTCTGCTATCCGGGCATTCGCGCTCATTGCGCTCTCATTCTTTCTGGTGGCAGTGTCAGCGCTGCCACAAGCTTCCCTTCCTGCCCTGAGACAATGGCAAAACGGAACAATCGGTTGGAACGCCACCAGCGATTCTATTCCTGCTTCTTTCGTCACGTTAACTGCCTCACCAGAACCTACATCACACCTGGTCGACTCAACCATCGCCACCTCATCGACACTGGAGTCCTCTCTTACTGTCCCGTCCTCGCCTCCAAGGTTGTTTTTGTCCGCTTCACTCTCCGATGTCACCATCGTTATGACCAGCCGTGAAAGCGAGGCTAAGTCTCTGGCGTTCGGCTCTCGTCCTGCAACGGCTTCCATCACGTCGTCCATGCAACTATCTACGTCTTCTCCAGTGGACTTCACTAGGGCGAGAACATCTAGTGAAGAAAAGCCTACCTCGCCCTCGTCCACCTCCAGTCCGGTCATGGAAACATCCCTTGTGCCATCCACGGCATCGTACGTCGATGCCACAACTATAACATCCGTTACTCGTGGCTACAAGCCTGACTCTTCGTCTTCTGGGTCCAGTTTGACAGTTACAGATGATGTGACATCGTCCCAATTATCAGGGGATAATTCCATTGAAACAATGACTATCAGGGGACACACAGTCCTACTTCTTCCCGGTTCGACGAATAGTCCAACGACGACCAGACATTACGCTTCACCCACACCTTGGGTTGACACAAACACCACAATGCAAATGCCGAATCGTGACAAGGTCAAGAAGATCGCAGGCATATGTATCGGTTCTAGCGTCGGCGCTGGTATTTTGAGCTTTACCATCAAGAAGGGCGTCTGGATGGCCCTGGAGAAGGCTCAGACAGTTCATCCGGATTGGAGCAAGTCGAAAGTGATAGACTACCTCATCAGGGGTAGTCACAGCACCGACTCGTCATGGAGTAGTGAGTCTACTGACAGTTCTGATTTTTCTGACAGTACAGACTCCTCGGACAGCAGCTGGATTGGTTTCCCATCTCTTACAGGAATAGAAGGACATGCTTTGGCTCAAGTCGAGGATTTCCTGATACAGGAAGAAGTCCAGAACCCTGGGTCTGTGTTTGAGCCGGAGCCGGCAGGGCAGATTCGATCCGTGATTGGAGAGCATGCTTGGGGACAGCCTTATGCGCTATCTGGCCCAACATTGCCGACTGATCTTGATCGTAGCAAAGCCAAGGGAAAAGGCAAAGCCACGGGAAAAAACGAAGCCACGGAAAAAGGCAAAGGACCCCAGAAAGCAGCCGGCTCTGACGAAAGTTTTGAGGACAAGGCTAGCTGGTCTTCCAAGACCTTTGACTCGAAGACGGCAACTACGAATCCCCAAGACGCGGGTAGTGTCACCATCACGACTCTCATCGGTGGAAACACTGTCTTAATCCTTCCACCTGGAGCCACGCGTGCCCCTTTACACCTACCGCCAGTCGATCAAAACACCCCATGGAAAGTCGAAAGGAGTCTGGTATCGAATGCGACGGTGTCAGACGGGAACGCATCGAATATAACAGGCTACACACCGCCCGAAGACAATTCAAGGGCTTTAGCGGCGAGCATTGTCGCCCCTGCACTGGGCATTCCGGCCACGTTTGCTGTCAGCTGGGGTATCTACAAAGGCATAAGAGAGTGGGTTTATCACGATAGTGCCATCAAGGAGGCCCAAGAGGCGGAAAAGCTAGCAGAAGTCATGGAAAGGATGATCCGGGTACAAGAGAAGATGCCGCTAAGTCTGGATGAAGGAAACGAAATGGCTCAGATCGAAAATTTCCTCATGATAAGAGAGACTTACAATCCTGGTGGTACTTACACAAAGGCCGAGATGAACCAGATAGCAAAAGCTCTTGGCAGAAGCTCTACTAGTTTTTGGAAGGAGGCAACGATTGAAGGCCTTCCCAAAGAATCAGAGTTCTTAGCTAAGCATGGGGTATCAAACGTGTTTGGGAACCACGGCATGGATGAACCGGAGCCTCGTCCTTGGCCCAAGCAGGTAAGCCATATTCTTGGTTCAGATCCTTTCCCACCGCGAATCTGATATGGATCGAAGTCTCTGAATCAAGAGTACCTTGCTCCAAACAACTAATGTTTCGAATATTCGAGAGTTGCTGACACCAATGTCATCTAGTGGGGACCCGCACCGCCCGGTCTGTCATCCGAGGAGCCAGTCCAGCCAGATCAGCCAGACCCGAGTGAACCACCAGTTGATTATACTATGAGTGGTGGTCTTGGAGATCCTCCGCCTGATGATGAAGTTCCTCCAGACGCTGTACATGCAGGCCCTCCATTTGGGCCATGGCGATGGATTCCTGATTCGCCTGCTCCAGACCAGCCAGACCCAAGTGAACCACCACTTGATTATACTATGAGTGGTGGCCTTGGGGATCCTTCGCCTGCTGCTGACGACGGTCCTGATCAAGACAATGACAACGACGACGAGCCAACTTCGACAACACCGACAGCAAGGCCACGGAAATCAGTACATTGGCAAACACCGCTGACATCGATTTTTCCAACTGCTGTTCGGCGCCCATGGTGGAAGGGCCCAGGCGGTGGCGCTGATGACAACAAGTTTTCCGACCCTGGTTCCAATGATGCCACTCCCACAAATGAGCCGACATCAAGGTTTCCAACGACTGAACCTAAAATCACTCAGCTGGGAAATTTGACGGGACAGAACGTGACCACCACTGGACTTACGACTTCACCACCCCTGAAACCGGAAGGATCAACCGAACATGCGACCAGGCAGTCTACCTCTATTTCGACATTGACGGGGTCATGTACAGCTGCAGATTGTAGGTCATCGAGACGACCCACTCCCACGGAGCACGATTCGGTCCGCTTACATGACCTGTCGTCCATGCATCCGGAGTGCTCGTCCAACGATGGGCACGGGACCTGTCTGTCCTCCAAGCAGCCGACCCCAACAAGCCATAAATCAATTTGGTCATTGCACGTCGACTTGACGAACACACCGCCAACGACAACGCCATTGCCTCGTTCAACGGTGGTCATTCATACAATGGTGACAATCTCCGTGGCTACTGGTGTGGTGCACCCTAAGGTCACTGTAGCTCCACCTGCTCCACCTGCTCCACCGCTACCCCCAACTCCACCCCCTCCACCACCATCGCGGCCTCGGAGGCAGCTGTGTGGAGGTGATCATTGGACGGACTGTTGTGTCTATCGATATGGTCGTAGTGATGGCATGATGGATTGCTTTGATGGACCACTCCCTCATAAGCATCATATGAACCCTCCCTGTCACGATGGCAAGCTGACTGACTGCTGCATCTACAGAAAGGGGGTTGCTATGCGCTGCTCGCCGACGAACCTACTAGGCTAACGTGAGTGATAGTGAGCTTAACATTACCTGTACAGTGGTTCTTCTAGCTTTTTGGATGACGACGCAAGTTTTTATATCTGCGATCTGACCCACACCATCACCACGGACAGCCTATGTCGTGTGTAAGACGAGAGCTGAAGCTGTGTCTAGGGAAACCAATATGTGACATCAAGTTTAGCAGGAGTCTTATATCAAGCGGTTCCGTACAATGAGGGAAGAGATTATTGGGTATGGTTAGGCGTTGGAGTCGTGTCATATTTTTCGCAACCAGGCCAGGTCCACTGTATGGATTGTCTTTTGTTTTAGGGATCGTTCTCTTATAATGAGAAGAACCGCTCTAGCCGGTGTAGACTTAGCGAGCGTTGTTCGATCATTCCTAGATTATATCTGCTATGTGATTGGTCCTTGTATCTAGCAAAGTATTAGAGGCTCAGCCATAGTAGGCCTCCTTAAGGCGGCTGTATCGAAGGTTCAATTCCATGTCAGGATGCTGTGGACTCTGTTGATGAGGGGGCTCCTGCTGTTGACCTCGGTCTCTTCATTATAGGAAAATGCAGCCATGCTTCCCCACAACCATAGCTCGTTCAGAATGACATCTCCTACTTCCCACTTTCTCGAACTTCCTCTTGAGATTCGTAATTGCATCTATACATATCTATTTGTCGACGGAGACACAATCTGCGAAGAACGTGAACTCAGATGTGATGAAAGCGATCAGATCTGCCTGAGCGAGATAGATGACATCTCGAGGGAAGAGCGTCTTTCCTCGAGTGAAGAGGGTGACTTCATGAGTACAGCAAGCAGTGCTGCGGCCACAAATGACAGCATCTATCCGCAACTTGTCCACGGCGCTGTCATCATAAGTGAACTCCATCCAGGGCGATTCAAGCCCGGCTTACGGTCGACTTATTGGACAGTGAACTGGGACCAGAATAACCAAATCGAGCAGCAAACGACTTATTGCATAGGATCCGATATCGATCTCCGGCTCTTGCGTGTTTGTCGCCAAATCTACGAGGAAGCCACCTATATATTTTACACGAAAAATCGTTTCTATGTAGAATCCATAGAAACGTTGGCGCCGTTCTTGAAAGATCGATCAGGTCGAGCCCGAGCCCTTCTCAAGACATTGTCCATCCCGATCCCATGCGGGACCCAAAGAGATGAAGATGGATACCGGATTCGAAGATATTATAGTGTCAACTACTCTACATTTGACGCAGCTTGCCGCGAGCTATCGAACCACCCCGAGCTATTGGCAAATGTGAAAGAACTAGATCTTCGAGCGTGGGATTTCAACACGAGATACTGTGTGCGAGCGAATCCAGCCCTAAAGACGCTCAAGATCTCTACCAGACGTGCAAAGCAGCTGGCTTCGATCGCTGAACCCGGGGTGATGACTCTGTCCTTCTATGACTGGCAAGAATGCGGAAGCTGCGGACCAAGTTCACATTCGATATTTGAGCCATTGCCATCTTCTATCAGCAGGAAAATCCAACGATTTCGTGAGGACTTCTTGTGGGGCACGCACAGCCCGAAACTCGACCCCATCGAAGGGGAAGAAGGTGATAGTGAATCTGATGAGAATGACGATGATGATCACTACACGTCATGGACGGACATTCTGATGGGTCGACGTGGGACTAACGCAATCTGAGCTTGAGGACAGTCATCGTATAATGTCAGTGCCGTAGAGAGACCTGCGGCCGACAACTTCGATATCCCCTCCCCACAGTTGTCACTAGCTAGAACTAGTTCTATCTCGATGTATGTCTACCTACACCAACTACTAATCTCACACATCACGTCCGGTTCTCTCTTTGCAAGGCAGACGGTAGTGGGAGGAAGTTCTTTCAGCCCTCAAAAGCGACGTCTTGGCAGGATTTCGTGGAGTCAATGAGTTGTCGGCGTTGTACGACAGCTATACCATACGTGGCCGTGCAGGAAACAGACTCGCAGGCCCAGATCACCCATCTATACATCTAAAATGTAGATACAACAGTCGTGGAAGTGCGACGTTGCTCAGTCAAGGCACGTGTGGCTGGGGTGGTATTAATGATCAGGGGGACTGTTGGAAGGACACTGTCCGCATCTAATTTATACGGCCGATTGGGTTATTAAGATCCTACATATGCATGTAGACTGTGGTAGCAAGCCTTGTACATGAAACATGACTCAAAGCAAGGGCCGTTGAGAGAACGATTCAAGTGTGCAAATGATCATGTTCATAACGACTATCAGGATGTTAGCAATATACTATGTAAATGGTATCTTCGTCACTGGTCATCACACCCTATGGTGGTTGGCCGTGGTACTGGTATCTATGCAATCGCTCAAGCGCCTTCAATGCCGTACTCCAGCCCTTCGCATGCCGTTCAATGAACCATATTGGCCGTCGCAAAATCCTGGAGGGCTTTGTAAGTCCCCGTTAGGAGGCATAGATTAGAGCATACGTACTGGGTACTGAGCCTGTAGCATCGATGCCACGCGCTCGACCTCCTCTGCAATACCCTGCACCTTCGCGTCCCATTTCCTCATCTCATGGCCTGCAACCTTCTTTGTCTTCCTAGCATCAGTCCTCTCCCCGCTGCCTTCGACTCCATCAAAGAAGATCACCCCGTCTATTTGGTCTATTCTTCCAGTCAAGCGTCCTTGCTCCAGCATAGTAGCAGCATACTGCTCCGCCTTCTCGGCATCCAGGTCGAGCAGTAGGCCGAGTTCCTTGACCCCAATGTTGTTGTAGAGCCTTGATGCACTGAGGAGATTATGTTCAACCACGGCTTTCGCTAGAACGGTACTGCCGTCGGCCGTCTTTGCAAGCTGATGGGGGGCGAGGTTACTCGCAAATTTGTCCACCTCTTCCTTAGAGAGCAGCCGGTCCAAGAACATCTTTTCCAAGATGCCAAACTCTGCCGCTTCTGAGGCTCTCTCATCCTTGTATAGCTTGGCCAGAGTCCGTGAGCGTTGTGGACCCGCTGGAGCCAAAACAGCACAAGTAATCGAGGCAGACAAGGCATGAATCCGCTCTTCCTCAGCAAGCGCAGGAGTGAAACTAACACTGTGGAACGCTGCACTGGCATCCAAGAACCTCCTCCGAGCATCTAAGATCCTGGCCTGTGAGAGATGAAATTGCAGGTTGAGTTCTGTATCATCCACTTTGTAGAGCAAATTCTTTGCTCGATTTAGGTAGCTCTCGGCACTTGTAGTATCGTCTTCTTCAATGTAAAGCCGACAGATCCGCATCCATGTCCTGACCTTTGCATCATCGGAGATCTTGCGCTGGGAAGATTCCAGCTGTATGCCCTGCAACATCTTGGCCGCATCAATGAAATCCTCCTGCTCAGTGTAGGCATCCGCCATGATTTCGCGTATCATGGCATCCTGCTCCTCGAAAGACACAACCCTCGACTCCAGACTCTGTATTGCATGTGTTCCAACATCGATCTTAGCTTCAGTACTTGAAAGTGATCTGATCGCCTCAACCGCTGAGCCCAGCAGAGGTCTTGCTGCCACAATGCCCACGGACTCTCCAAGTATGGAGTCGATGTATGCGGCGAGACTCGAAGAGACCTGTGAAGGATCGGATCCTGAGGCAATCTTACTGAGAAGACTGTTGTAGTGAGCCGGTCGGTCTGCTTGTGGAGTCGATGAATCCTCAATCTTCGCAAGAGCTGCGTTTACATTCGACGAAGCCATGATGGCGCTCGACTGTGTTTAATCAGAGAGTGCTAGTAGTTCACCTGTATCTCAAAGCATTTGGAGTTGTCCTAGGAGGATGAAAGTGAGGATCGTAAACACATGTAGCGGGAAATCTGTCGTTTCTGGAAGCGTGTTGGTATTCTAGTAGATGGTGGCCTCCTGGGAATTGGTGTTGATAAGGCTGATGGCCGAGCACTTGTTGAGTGTCTACTCGTACATCATGCCGTGAGACTACGTTTTACAGGTTCATAGAGTTTTGTGGCACATTTTAGTTCTCTTGAAATAGTGTGCCCGTAGTTATGTACAGACGACCACGGGATTGCAGACCGATAACCCCAGAACCTGAAAAGCCGACCAGAAAGCCATCATTGGGCTTTAGACGATACAATTTCTGTACAATCCTTTAGTGTCGATTCGCTGTGAAGCAAGGGGTACAAGCAACTTACTCTCAACATCGGTAACACTTTGCTGGAGAATTTGTTGAAGGGTCTTGGGGTTCTCCAGCTCCTTCGTGATTTTATTGATGATGCTCTCCGCAAGCTCCTTCTGCTGTCTTTGCTTGACTTGGCCTTCGTATCGCACCCATGATTCCAGGACGGCCTTAGCCTCGGTGGCCAACGCTGTTTTCTGCTCCAATTCAAAAGCTCGAGCTTCGAGTCTTGCAGTCTCCTATGATACGTTAGTATACAGGATAGGTGAGTGTACATGTGAAGATGACCTTTGAGACTTCAAACAATTGCTTTGTGACATCGATGACACTGCCCAATTGCTTCACATTATCGATTCTCGACTGAACAGCCTTGGTGTGGTTTTCCCGCGCGGAATTAAGGATTGACTTGATCTTGTTCACCTGACCCTCTGCCCACGATTTATACATTGGCCCACCATAATGGAATATAGCCCAAAATACGCTGAGTGTCGCAAGCATGACAATGGATTCTTCGTTGACGACGTAGAATTCATTGCTGATAGCGAACACTGAGAGTGAGGCACCTGCAGAAAGAATGGCAGTCTTAGAGATGAGGGATGAGCCTGGGAGGGCGTCGATGATCGATTGCGCCCTTTTAGAAGGTTCTTCAGCGGGCACGTTAGATGCGTATCGTTGTGATGTGAGAGACGTGGATAGCGGAGAGAGGGTGCGGAGAGGGAGTGATGCTGGCCGGAGTCGGGCAGCGCCTTCATAGAATTAGCTAAGTTCTTATTTCCATCAAAGGAAGTCTCAATTGAGTTCAACTCACCCACAGCGCTTCGTGCTAATCGAGAAGCCATTGCATGCGATTGTTGGGACGGCGATCTAGAGAGCTTCAATGAGGTGTTTCTGTTCGATAGTGCGCTAGAGTCCTCTGGGCCTAGCGTCTCCAGCACTCTTGGCAATATCAAAATGCCGTCGACGATCAACCATGAAATTCACAGAGTTGCCTTATAACTACATTTCGCTATGCTGGAAACCACCAACGGTACTGAGCACCGATTGAAGCGAAAGAGAGAGGATGGCATTGCTAGCGCATCGAGGAATAAGAGACAAGCAATGGAAGGGGACTCTGCGAAGACAGATGATTTTCACACCCGAGTCTCACATCTAGAGGAGGAGATCCTCGCATCAAGGAAAAATTACAACAACATCTCGACGCTGCTTGGATACGTAAATACTGGCGGTGATGGGCAAGAAGACCATGTCGCCGCTGTAGCTCTCTGTCGCGTGTTTTGCATACTCATGGCTGCGGGAAGTCTCGTCAGGGGTCGGGATCTATCCGAGAGTGAGGCCACCATTGTCCAATGGCTGAAAGAGAGATATAATGAATATAAATCAGTCCTTCTGCAGCTGCTTGAGAAAGTGGCTGTTGTCAGGCAACGCACCGCACTGACGCTTCTAATGCAACTTGTGAAGATGGAAAAGATTTACCTCTCTTCGTCTGGTGATGCCATATGGCGGCATGGTGTATTTGCAAAGCTCGTGCAGGCGTTGCTTGCAGGTACTGCTGCAGATGAGACGAGGGAGAAGTTCATGGAGGACTATGTGGCGAAATATCACGATGTTCGATATTACACCTTCGAACAGCTGACAGAGATATCACTTTCTGATACATCTGAACCAAATATGCAGAGAACTATCTCTCTTCTCACCGCCATTGAGCCGATACCAGCACAGCAAGATGAACTTCGTGACCCTAAAAAGTTCTTCGTTGCCCTTCCAAGCAGAGCCAAGCACGACCTTTTCTCTCTAACGGCGCACAAAACGCAAGCACAAAAAGCATGGATGACTGTACTAAGAAACAATCTGAGTAAATCACAGCGAAAGACTGTATTAGGATTGATGTCACATCGCATAGCTCCCTGGTTCCTGAAAGTCGAGCTTCTGATGGACTTCCTCACCGATTCATATAGCATAGGTGGCTCATCCTCGCTGATGGCACTGTCTGGTCTCTTTTATCTGATCCAGCACAAGAATCTGGACTATCCTCAGTTCTATCATAAGCTCTACTCACTGCTCGACTCCAACATCCTTCATTCAAAACACCGCTCGCGATTCTTTCGGCTACTTGACACCTTTTTGGTCTCCACACATTTGCCAGCAGCATTGGTAGCAAGCTTCATCAAGAGACTATCAAGATTAACACTCAACGCACCTCCTTCAGCTATTGTGGTTATAGTACCATGGATATACAATCTTCTGAAAAATCACCCAAGCTGTACTTTCATGATACATCGGAATATTAGCACCTATAAAGATGAAGAAGGGTGGCAAGATCCTTTCCTCATGGAGGAACCTGATCCTATGGAGACAGATGCTCTGGAGAGTAGTCTCTGGGAAATCCAGACGCTGCAAACGCATTATCATCCTAATGTTGCCACCATTGCAAAGATCATCTCAGAGCAATTCACGAAGCAGGCATATAATTTGGAAGACTTCCTAGACCACTCGTACGGCACTGTGAGTGATTCTCACATTAATTGATCAAATGTATCGGGCTTACCTTGGTAGATGCTTGATATGGAGCTCTCCAAGGACGTAAAGAAACCGCCTGAGATTGAATATGAGATACCGAAAAGGATCTTCTTGAAGCACGACGTTGAGTCAGGAAAGGAGGACAGCTTGCTCGTGAAGCTTTGGAAATTCAGCTAATGCGACAGACGTCCCAATATGTCAATCCTAGCCGTATCACAAAGTCAAGTATACGTGAGATAGCCCTGCTATCTGATCCAACTCAGAAACGACTCGCTTTCGCATGGTTACCGCCAGTATCATACGTTGAGAGATCGGCGACCTCTCTTGTAGGTATCAGAACATTCCTCGGAATCCCTTCCAAATTCCTGTCCCAGTCCCAGCGCTTCTTCATCTCCACAGGCAGCTCATCTTTGAGCACCTGCACGACGTACTCACCTATAATCGGCAGAAATTTCCACTATCATTGCCCGAATTGATCAGCTGCTCTCTGGGGTGGTAAAGAAATGGCTCCGGAATGCACTTACACCGTGAAATGAACCCGCTGCGGCAATGAAGAGATTTTCACAGCGTGGGTGCTTCGATATGAACCAATTAGAGTCTTGGGTGATCCCATCCCTACCAGCCACTTCAGCGAAGACGCAGCCCGGGGTCAGTAGCGTCATAGTCTCACCAGCAAAACCGGTATGTTGAAATCTCGAGATCCTGCATCTCTTTACCGTATATACCTTTCATGGACTGTCGAATCTCGTCTTTGATCCCACTTGGCATTTTATCTGGCGACGTCCACTGGCTCCTATCTGTGCTGGTGAACGGGACGGAGAATTTCTGGCCGGAGGCATCATGCTTGACACTATGGAGGAATGGTATATCCCGGATGAACTTGAGCTGTCCACTGCGTGTTGGTGGCATTGTTTCGCCTTCGGCCCCATCTTTGTCAGCTCAAGTGCTGGCACCAGTGTTTCAAGACATTACCCTGAGTTTCGTTCGCATCAAGCACGAAGCCTGGAACGTCTTTGAATCTGGCAACCTGCTCAGGGTTAAGGCTGACATACGCCTCACAAACGCCGGCAGCAACTATCCTATCTCCCACCTGCAAGTCCCGCTGCGTCGGCGCGCTATCTGCCAAGAGTTTTGCGGTATATGCACCAGCGGATAAGATGACTTTTGAGGCAGTGAAAGTTTTACCGTCTTCTGTAAGTAGCCCGGTGCAGGCTCCATCTTTCAATATTAGTTTTGCAACCGAAGCGGTGACATAGTGCACCCCGTTCTCAACGCAAGCTTGTACCGTGTCTTTCAACGCATAGTCAGCTTCGGCCCAGCCACAAGATGGATTCCACAACAGGTTCTTGACATCAGTGAGATCAGTATCCGCATAGATTCCTCCGAACCTAGTCTTCAAATCCTCAGGATCGAGCAGCTCAGCCCCAACATCCACCCCAAGCTCCCTGTAATTCTCAAAGATCTTTCCAACGAGATCTGTCGCGTGATCCGTCGCTTTCAGCAAGCCACTCTGATGATACCATTTCCGGAACAAAGGATCCGTTCTCCACTTCTCGAGCGTCTTCAAGCCGAGCTTGCAGTAGAAAATGTCACCATAATCCGATCTCACTATCTTGTTGATGTCATGGGATGCGGCTATTGGGCAGGGATATGGCAGTCTGTCTACCAAGGTTATCTCTGGAGCTGGGTTTTGTTGGGAGAGATGGAGGGCAGTTGAGGCTCCAAAGACGCCTGAACCAATGATGAGGTAGGAGTCTGCGAGTGGAGACATTATGTATGTAGATTAGTGGTGATGACGGTATATCAATTGTGTAAGACGTTGAACGAACATGGTAAGTAGTAGCCTTCAATAACGGCACGATCGAAGTCGGTCGACGTCATACTGCATGATGTCCGAGTTCTTCCGCTTCTGCTACTGCTTCGTTCTTGCTAGATCCTCACTATATACGCCTTATATGGTTATTTCGGAGGATCACTGACTACGATCCTGGTCCTTCCCCTGGGTTTAGGATGATGAGCCTTGTGAGTCTCCAATGGTGATTCTTGATTCATTGCGCCAACGCCCTTTGTCCCCCGTATGATATACCCAAGGATATCCAAAGATGCTTTCTGTATGCTTCCAACATATACAACCTTCCACACATAGCAAAGAGCAGTAAGCTCTCCGAGAGGTTGGTACATCTTCATATACCCAACCCTAGTCCTCCTCGGAAGTTCTCCGCTTTGTATCCTCAGGAGAGCCGAAAAGGTAATCTTCCATCCTGGGGCTCTCTCGCAAAAGCACTCTTTCCGTTCCCCAAAGAGGGCTATGTCAGAACTTAGCAATCGCACTCTTCCTGTAATTGTGTCCGGAATGCACTCACCTTTCTGGCAAATCCTTCACTTTCAGACCTTTCACCCGAGAACGAGGCTTCCAAAAGGCAATTGGTCGCTGGGTTTCTGTGTCGTCCGCGAATCTCAATTTGTAATTCTCCAGCGCGTGCGACTTGTATGTACCTTCATCCTCTGGACCGGGACCTTTCCGGATTGTCCGTGAGCGAGCCGATGGATGTATATATTCGTTCGTCTGCCGCAACGGTCGTCCTGTCGTTTCGCCAGTGTCGGGATCCACTCTGCAGTACATGCCCGGCGTACGAGTTGTCCTTCCACCGAGGATGTATATTCCAGTCATGGACCTGTATATTTCACCGAAACTCCATGGTCTGGGTTTTTGATCCGTCTTTTCGTAGTGTTCCTCGGCCTCGTCATATTGTTCCAGAATGTAATCTTTGTTGAAATCCAGGAAAGGCTCTACATTCGCCATCATCCACGCCAATGTGAGGTTTGACAGTCCTTGGTCTGGGTAACCGCCTCCAATATTTTGATGGACTATATGGCTTCCAAGTCAGCATATCCTCGATAACGCTTAGGTCGATCAACGAAACGTTTCGAACGGGCATCTTCCGCAAGAATAGCCTACGCCTCATGGGACCTTCAACCGTGACCGGCTCCGAATGAAAACATGACCTACCACCAGGAAACCACACCTGCCTCAAGTTGGTCTCATTCCCACGAGGCCTCTCCCACACGGCTGGGGAGAACGCACTGCGGTGTTCATCTAGCGCTAGAGCTTGAAAAGCGTATTCAATTTTGTTGTTCAGACTAGTGTCATAGAACAAGTATTCTTTTGTAGATCTGGTCTGTAGATGAAGATTTTCGAGCCACGAGATTCGGGGTATCCCTAGAGACCCTAATGATTGGACCATTAGAGGAGCAATTTGAGCGCAATAAATGCACTCGACTACCTACCGACAGTATCCCAAACGCCGACTACCTTGATTCCAATATCCATCCTGGAGAGGCCCCGCTGTCTCAAGTCAAAAGCTAAGACTGAGTACATGGAGCAGCGGATATTACCTTCGAGAGCTCCTCCATGTACCTTGGACTAGCCGCACTTGGCTTCTCCGGAAACGGAGTATCCGGATAAGCGGGCTTGTATCGAGGGTTCTCGCGATTCTCTGCCCGTCGTGTTTGGAGTCAGTCATAACGTTTGGAATAGGCCCTGAGGTGCGAGTCATGTCTGCATAAGACCCAAAGCAAATGCTGGTCGAAGACATGAAATGCGACACAATATCCGGCGTGACAGGAGGAAAAATCACAGCGAACTAGCGTACCAAAATCCTTGAAAATTTCGGCCAGGTACGGGATACCGGCTTTCGTCAATAGTCCAACGCCATCGATGAGGCCGGCAACCGATCTAGCGGTAAATGCTGCATCTTCCTCTTAGTAACTGCATGACTATGAGTCTGTAGATCTTACCTCCTCGTGAAAAGCCAAACAGGAAGATTTCGTCTCCACTCGCATGACTAAAATCCAGCTGTTACTATCATGATACCGAATACATAGCATAAACAGACATACTTGGTGGCAATGAAGGCATACTAAAAAGCTAATCAGACCTAAGTCATCGTAAGATCAGGAAGCAAGGGGAACCGACTGCGTTTCTGATATTCTCGGACAGACCTGCGGCAGTGGCTCCCCCAACGACCCTATTGAGGAAGCTTCTACAATGTTTTCGAAGTTAGCATCACCATCTGTGGTCGTGAAGCAGTGCTCAGAACCAAGTACAACGTCCCATAGGCACAAGAGCCCTCGTTGCTCCCAATGGGGGGGAACTCCATGTTTCAAGAGAGCGCAAGGATTGAATGCATTCGGCTGGAAGATTTGCGTACCCAGTACTGCCAATTCCAGCTTGATAGTATACCACCTCGATGATGGTAAGCACATCTGCCGAACAACGGCAATATGTGACAACGCACCTGCTGAATACCATTCGAGCTTACAGGCTTCATAGCTTGACTCATGCGAGTGACATTACTAGGAATCGGGAGTTTGCCACTCATGAGCCCACTAAATGATTGTGAAGTCAGCATTCTCTCACCCAGGCAGATATACTGATCATGAGATATGTCTCGAGTACGAGTTTCCCTCAGATATGGGTCATGAATCTCGGCAGCATTGTACTCTGGAGATAGATAGATGGCAATATACCCCTCTGAGTCGAGCCATGTCCCTTGATAGTCATGATAGATTAGCATCTCATCTTATACTGAAATCTTTCTTTGATCGTGGATGAATGAAGAGGGTTGAGGCCAGGTACACACCGTCGCAACAGACTACGAGCCTCTTCATGCTAGATCTGACAGCCTTGACTTGATGCGATTTCCTTTCTGTTAAAAGATGGAAGAAAGCAGCTTCAAGCGGTAGATATCTCTTGAGATTAAAAATTATGCGGATGCAGATACAAAGTGGCTAAAATGGCACATTTGCCTAGTAACAGTTTTCTGCTCGATCTTGACATGGTCAAGTCCTACTATGTCTTCTGGTCTTCGCAGATTAATGATGTTCTTGTCTAGCGATGAGGATGTCACATGCTCGCGTCGTATAGCACGGACGCCTTCCGTTTCAGGTTGTTAGGACGATCTAGGATTCATTCGCAATGCTGTATCTGTATCCCAAGATATAGTAACCAAGATAGGGTATCCAAGGACCTCGAGACTGCACGCAATATTATTGACGTAAATAATGAAGAGCCTCAGAGGCGCCGACCTCTTTGGCGTATGCAAAAGCTTTGGGAGTTATCCTGCCGCGCGTGCCTACGCTAAATGTCTCCGCGACTGCGGCGCAAGGGCATATCCGGACTCATACAAGCCGATAGCCCATCACCCCATTTACTCCAGAGATCATACCATGTCTTTCATGACATAGAGACTACTGAAGAGAAACATGTTACATTTGGTTTGCCTGCACTTACGCCTCTTGCTTGCATGAACCAAAGTACCTCCTGCCATTGTCCGGCCTCGTCAATTGATACGCCACCTATGTTGTAATTCACTTTCCTCCTTCACTCGGTCAGCGCCGTTGTAAATTCGTTGCCTACAGAAGTTCAAGCATAGCCAAACTATGCTTTTCTATCCATTTCCTGATGCCAGAATCGATCCGGCCATTGCTCCAGCGTGGCTTACTATTCGTTTTCGCCTGCTTCAACTACCTCGTGATTCGGAAGGGAGGGCTATCACAACCTAGCGATGATAACCTGTCTTTGATGGTGGTATTACTGGGATGGATCCAGTTCGATCAACTAGCCCAATTCTTCGCAGCTCGGATGTATCGAATGCTACGGAAGCAGATGACAGGAGTGATATTCGTAGCATCCAAAAGGTATACTTGGGCTTTAGTGGGCTCGGAAATGCACGTCGCATCTTTGTTGGAACCGCGACGTGTGTTGCACTGCTCTTGAGCATGCGACTTGGGATGGTCTGCGCGGCATAGAATAGATAAATATGTCAAAGCATATTTATCACCAGAAAAATAACCACAGAAAACCGGACAGAAGGAGACCTGGTGAAGACCCTCCAGCAACATGAAATGATGCCAGCTTCGATTAGTCCATGATACGTGGATACATCATCAGTTTTGCAAGAGCCACATACGTTCTGTGCTCTATACAACCGAGTTCAGTCATGCACGGCTGGGAAGGATATATGATTGAACACATTATCGCGTAGCGCATAGCTAAAGAAACTTGAACTGTCTATTGCGATAGACCATTAGGACCGGTCACAATGTTTCGAAGAGTAGAAACGAGGCCTCAAGACGTCATTTTTATCCACAAGGGGTGTTCGCAGCGGCTGCGTACTTTTCAGAACTAGCCTCAGTCATGCTTGGCAAACGATGTTTCCTCCGGAGCTTGAATTACCTGCATTTAGGGGACGTTCCCTTCTGCCGGCTATATGACGAAACTCCATATAATTCCAGCAAGAAATATGAAGCTTTTTGAAGACGAATAAACAAGTTCACATTATAAAGCACTCTAACGTGCGGCTTGAGTTCCGAAAACTTCGTGGTCCGCTGGCGTCACGCGAAGGACCACCTTCTTGACCACACCCCGAGTGCCGTTCCAATCGACAAGAACATATAACATGGCATCTCTTGGGGAAGACCTCCTCGGTGTAGTGAATAAGTTGCAGGATCTAGTTTTCAATACCATTGGCAATGATTCGCTCGATCTCCCCCAGATTGTATGTTTAAAATACCTCGGCTGCATAGATCCTGAACTCGGACTGACAATGTTCAGGTGGTGGTAGGCTCCCAATCTTCCGGGAAGTCATCCGTATTGGAGAACATCGTTGGCCGCGACTTTCTGCCTCGTGGTAGTGGCATTGTGACAAGGAGGCCTTTGATCTTACAGCTTATCAACATACCCAGCGAGCGTGAAGACAAGGCGGAAAATGACGAGATACACATTCCACATACGTCGGCAAGTGTGGCTGGGCAGGGAGAATGGGCGGAATTCCACCACATGCCTGGGCAGAAATTTCGTGACTTTGGGGAGGTCAAGCGGGAGATTGAGAACGAGACGGCACGGATAGCTGGGAGCAACAAGGGAATCAATCGACAGCCCATAAATCTCAAGATCTATTCGCCTCACGTACTCAGTCTAACTTTAGTCGACTTACCCGGTTTGACAAAAGTACCCATTGGAGATCAGCCGTCAGATATAGAAAAACAAACCAGGAACCTTATCTCCGAATACATTGCGAAACCAAACAGCATCATACTGGCGGTCTCCCCGGCGAATGTTGATATCGTCAACTCCGAAGCCTTGAAGCTAGCTCGTCATGTGGATCCTATGGGGCGACGGACGATAGGCGTATTGACCAAGATAGATCTTATGGATCACGGCACAAATGCTCTTGACATATTGTCGGGTAGAGTATATCCTCTCAAGTTAGGCTTCATTGGTGTGGTCAATCGGTCACAGCAGGATATTCAAGGGAACAAGTCTTTAGCAGACGCATTGAAGGACGAAGCAGACTTCTTCAGACACAACCCTGCATATAGGAATATGGCGAACCGTTGTGGGACTCAATTCCTCGCGAAAAGCCTCAATACCACCCTGATGGCCCATATTCGAGACCGGTTACCGGACATCAAAGCGAGGTTGAACACATTGATGGGGCAAACACAGCAAGAACTTGCTAGCTATGGCAACATGCAGTTCAGTGGAAAAGAACACCGGGGGTCTCTCATACTTCAATTAATGACACGCTTTGCGTCCTCATTCATATCTTCAATAGACGGCACATCCAGTGAGATCTCGACAAAAGAGCTTTGTGGTGGTGCAAGGATATATTACATTTTCAATTCGGTTTTCGGTAATTCATTAGAAACCATCGACCCTACGACCAATCTCTCCGTACTCGACATTCGAACAGCAATACGCAACTCCACTGGTCCTCGCCCCAGTCTCTTCGTACCAGAACTCGCCTTCGATCTCCTCGTAAAGCCCCAGATCACGTTGCTCGCAATCCCAAGTCAGCGATGCGTCGAGCTGGTCTACGAGGAGCTTATCAAGATCTGCCATACCTGCGGCTCGACCGAGCTCTCACGATTTCCTCGCCTCCAAGCAAAACTCATCGAAGTGGTTTCCGACCTGCTTCGGGAGCGATTAGGACCCTCTTCGAACTACGTAGAATCCCTCATCTCCATACAACGCGCATATATCAACACCAATCATCCCAATTTCCTAGGCGCTGCGGCAGCGATGTCGTCAGTGATTCAAAATAAGCAGGAGAAGGAGAGAAAGGCAGCGGCAGCTGAAGAGCGGAGAAAAAAGGAAAGGCGGCGGATGAAAGAGCTGTCGTCCGGTCTCAATGGTACCGAGACTCCGGAGGATGACGAGGAGGCTGCGGATGAGGTCAGCAGTATACACACGCTACCACAAAGGGGCCATACATTGAAAGGTAGCCGTAACATGTCTCCAGCCGTAGGTCGGCATGCAGAGAACGGTCATAGCAGCATCGCCGCGCAGATGAACGGCCGAGCGAGCTCGCCATCACGAATAGGTGGTGCAGCCTCGGGGAGCACACGCGATTCGTTCCTCAACTACTTCTTCAGTAAAGAAGGCGGGCTTCCCTCTGCTGGTGGCATGAATGCAGTTGGCGGCACAGCTGCCGCCGCGGCAGCAGGAAACCGTCACGTCAGCCACAATGCCGAACCCAGCTTTAGCCAGAGCATACGGCGAGGGGAGAACAGACATACTGAGCGAGCTCCGGCCATGCAAGCCTCATATAGCCAAGATGATTACGATGTCGTACGGCCCGGTACAGGGTATAACGATTACGATCAATTCGTACGGCTTCCTTCACCCTAACAGTTATCTATATTGCTAACAACACATTCGTAGCCTCCATCCCCAACACAAGGCGACCCTGAGCTTACGGAACGGGAAGCCCTGGAAACCGAGCTTATTCGCCGGCTCATCTCCTCCTACTTCAACATTGTCCGTGAAACCATCGCTGATCAAGTACCAAAAGCCGTCATGCATCTCCTTGTCAATCACAGCAAAGACGTCGTGCAGAACAGATTGGTGAGCGAGCTCTACAAAGAGGACCTCTTTGGCGACCTGCTGTACGAGGACGACGGTATCAAGGCGGAGAGGGAGAAATGCGAGAAGCTGCTTGGAACTTATCGGGAAGCTGCGAAGGTAAGTCTTACGTGCAAATGCTTAGTTCTAGACAAGAAAATGAACGCTGACACCGAGACCTCCATCAGATCGTAGGCGAGGTTCTTTGATGGATTAGACGGTGTCGACGGCAGGTTGTATTTGTAACATCAACATGTACTTCGATAACGGATGGTGTAGTACCCGCGTCTGATTTCCGCTCACTTTCGGGGCGGCGGCTTACATCTGTTGGCCCGATAATAGCTATGGTTGTGCACCTTGAGCCAGGGAGCTGCAGGTAGAATACCGTTATTTATGTTATTCTATTCACCATTAACCATCCCAGGAATGCTTTTTGCGAGGCCATTTGTCATTATCGTTATACCTGATGGTTTAGTTCAGATCGCCTCGAACCAGGGAGCCACGGACAGACTACTGCTGTATATGCCAGCTTTGCATGTGATCTGGGGAATATTTGCATAGTTCTCTATGCTCCTTACACCCCATATGATGGAGGGCTCATAGTCTACAGAGGGTATCAGACTACAATGCAGTTCTACAACCTATATCATTCCTTCTTATCATCCTTTTTCGTTCTTTCTCCAGCCCTCTGCCCTTCCCACGCCCAAACCCCTGCACTCCCAAACACCACCGCCGCGCCCGCAACAACGCCCGGTGGCAGCTTGTTCCCAAACAACCATATGCTGAGGAAGAGACTGATGAGTTTTCGGATATTCAAGACGATGGAGACGCCCAGTGCTGATGTCCGAGCGCCGAGGAGGTTGACACCGCGGATACACGCATACTGCGTCAGTGAATTGAGAGCGAGGGTGAGAATGTGTCTGGGTATGGGTATGTTGACTGACGAGGGTACAGTGAGTATCGGTCGGACTTTTTCTGCAAACGTGGAGTTTGCGTGGTGGGTGAACAGTAAGGGATTTTGATCGACTTGGATGGGTGTGGAGGTTAGGAGCTTGTGGAATTGGGTTCGTAGGGAGGGGAAGAAGACGGCGAAGAGTGGGATGGAGAGAGCGTGGCTGTAGAAGAGGTTCTCATGCCAGTGGGAGCCGTATTTGGCGTAGGTAAGCTGGGTGTAGAGACCCATGAACGCGGAGAGGAGTTGGGCGACGAAGAGGATGGCAAGGCCGGTTAAGAAATCAGAGTCGAGTTTACTGCTGGCTTTTGCATTTGTCTTGCCCTACGTGGTGTATATTAGCATCTTGGAGTATGAGTGAAGATTGTTGAGGGTATCACCTTCGCTTGGGCATCTCCCATTGCTGCCATGATGATCCCAATGGTGAGCATGGCCACGCTAAAGACTGCAACACATTCAGCTGATCCGTCCAACTTTGTCATGCTTGCTGAAGGGAAATGTCATACCTTGCACTTTGGAATATCTCTTCCCCCATAGGTAGCCGACACCCATGGTCATGACACTGCCACCGCTCCGTAGAATAATGTGTACCGGCACAGAGATGTTGTAGCCAAAAGCGAAGTTGTTCAGCATGTTGACAGCGAAGAACATCGCGATGTTTGGAAGCCATCGAATCAAAGGGACAGCTCGATCTTTGACGAAGAACGGAGGGCGGGAGGCGGAGAAGTGAACAGGCCAAGTGAAGAGAGCCGTGACAACGAATTGGACGAAGGTGATGAGGAGACCGCTATCAGGTTCTTCTCTGTGGAGATGCCGGTCAGCGCATTCAAGGTAGCAGGCTTTACTGCAGCAGCACTTACTTGATAATGGTTTCCAGGGCAAAGACCTGAGGTAAAGTGTCAATCCACGAGGTTTTGTAACTTCAAAAGCCATCACTGTTCACGGACATTGGAGCAGCAACCGCCGAATATCAAGCCCACCATGGCGGTGAATGGCAATACGGCTACTGCAAGTTCTACAGCTCTACCAAACGTCCATGGCTCTGTGTCCCTTGAGCTTCCTTTTCGAATGCCTAGATCTCCATTGCCTTGTCTTGTCGCTGTATGACTGGGGTCAGATTTGGCAGCATTGGTATCAACTTGGCGCTGGCGATGGCCATTGGCTGAGCTTGTGCTAGACATTGAACGTTTGCTAATTAGGTGACTGCGAGACATTTAAGTACGATGCTATCGATCGAACAGGGAAAGGGGAAGAAATACCATGGCAATTGATGGGGATTTGAGATACTGTTTTGTGCGTTCTGCGCGCCAGGGGAAAGCCTCTTGCATGCGAAGAAGCAGATCAGCAGATCTGTGATCTTCGCCGTTGAAGCGGCTCAGCGGCCCAGGCCGAGGGTCGGTTTGGAAATGGAAGGAAGTCGGCAAGGATTTTTGCAATCGACCCTCGGGCCTTGGGGCCCTAAAGTAAGTAGTGTGTATAGGTGTGAGGTCGTAGGGACATCTACTCAGAACAACAGGTACTTTACCAATGCGACAGTGCATTGACTAAAGTCACATCATGATATCAGCGAACTCGGTTTGGTAATACTCTATCTACCATGTTGATAGTTCCACCATCCGGCCGCCCATCAATGCTTCATTACCACCATGAGGATCTGGACTATTTTCGTCATTCATGCCGTGAAACAGCTATCAGTCCCCCGTCTTCATGCAATAGGCGACCGTCTTATAAACGGGGTGGGTCAAATCCTTTTCAATCAGTCCTGGGACTGTTCATGCCTGCCCGGTTGAAGTTCAGTGATACATTCTATGAGAAGGACCCCCACGTTGGACAGATGAGAAGCATGCATCAGCACTTGCCAAGCGAGCATGACTGGGAGTTGCATTTACGAAAGCAGTGTATGCTTACAATGCCGAGAACACAAAAAGCTACATCCCTAACGTCAGCATATTGCTCGTGAAGCGAGAATTGGGGCTCCGAGACATACATTATTTGTCGCCGCAATCGCTATGCTATCTTCGAATGGATGCCAGCTCATGTGTAAGATTTTCTTGTTGAAATCGATTTGGTCTGCATCCGTTTCTTTCTTCATTCGCCCGCCTTGGCCTCCTACTCCTGCCGCTGGGCTGCCAGCTCGGGAGGAAGCCTTTTTGTTCGACGGCCCGTTCGTAGGGCTCGTAGATGAATTGATCGGTGTCGGAACACCAATCTTTTTCTGCTTGAAGGCTGATTTATCAGCTTGGAGCACAACCTCGGTCTCCCTTTCTGGGTCCGATGGGTAGATCATGAAATTGTTATTGTAGCTGCCGGTCATGACATTCTTGGCATCTCCTGAGAAGACGACCTCAAACTTGTCGAAGATGCTATCGTTCTCGTAAGTATCACAAAGTCGGGGCCGCAGGTGCTCGTGGATCGGTATGGTCTTAACGGGCGTCCGCTCCATATTGACATCCCAAATTTTGACGGTCAGATAGTCTCGTGATAAGATATACCTGCCGTCATGCGAAAATCGTACATCCGATATCGAAGATATGATTTCTGAGAAGAACGAGCGAGCCGAAGGGTCTTCTTCTTGTTCGAATTCTGCACAGGTCACATTAGCTTTTATGCGTCTCGCGCATGACATTCGAAAGCCTACGCTTGGCATGCTGATCGCAAAGAGCATTCTCTCGCATGTCTGCCAGCTTGATGGTGCCTTTGGAGCTCGCATACATGAACCAATTACAACTTTGCGGGTGAAACTCGGCAGCGGTGATGACCTCGGTCAACTCTTCCATGTTTGTAGGTTTTATATCAACAATATTAAAGCTCTGATCTTGTATGTTGAGATTCCATAAGTTTATTCGTAGGTCATCACTACTGATGAAGGTTTCTCCGTCACTATTAACAGATATGCTGTTGATGTGGTATGCATGGGCGTTTGCGTAATTTCGACGAGGAACTGCAGCGACGACGGTATCATGATGTGTCAGGCGAGGGAGCTTTAATGACGATGCGTCCTTGAATGATACATTAGGATTCGGTCGTGGAGCGCCTCCACCTCCGCCGAGTGCACCACCAGGTGTGAGATCGTGTGAGAGGTTGTTCTCCGCTACAACCTTTAGTGACTTCTCGAAGACTTTCCACAGCTTGATCGTCTTGTCGTTTGTTGAAAGCAGATAGTGAGATGCATTCTGCCTTCTGCACCACTTGATCTTGTTGATCTTTTCTTCTATCTCCAAGGATTTGAGGTAATCAAATTCTGGCTCGTGGGATTGAAATTCGGTGTGAAACTTGTACTCGCACGTTTTCTTCTGCCAATGGTCAGCCAAGCAGGTCTTTGGCTTTGCAAGCCCTAGCAGGCCTTCTTGCTCAGGGTCTCAACTACCGATTCATTTCTTTCGAAAAGCACCACCCTTCCCCCCTTATCACCTGTAGCCAAATAGTTTCCTGTGTGGTCGAATTCGACAGTCGATATTATGTCCGCTAGAATAAAGTTGTCAGCATGGTTCCGACATAAGGACGTCAGCTACTGACCTTCTGTAATGTCTTCTACATCCCCTTTGTCGCCAAAACACCTAAAGTCGCGCGTCAGTCAATGCCTAATCACTAGATTGAAATCCTCGTGAAGCCGAGTACCATCCGATTTGGTGTGATCGGTTTGTCGATGCTTTGCCAAGATGCATGTGTTTGAAGATGTATAGGCTTCACTCCTAGTGACACCATCCTTCCTTGCCACATCGTAGAAGACCTGAGCTTGACACTTACTGAGTGAACTTCCATGTTGGCTGGGTTGGCTCATCGGGAGCCACCATCTTCTCAGGCCCTCAATGTCTCACTACTGTTGATCGTATAGTTTTGAACCCCCACTGCGGTATCCGATTGTCGAAATTCTCCCAGGGCAGTAAAATTGAAGTCCCGGAATATTCCTCTACGCTTGTGGGCGTTCCTGTATAGGCGATGGAGACGGAAATCCCAGTTGGAGAATGGCGACTGTGTATGGTTATCTTGAGGCAAAGGGGCAGCGCGAGTAGGATTGTAGAATTTATTTTGATCGGTTCCCTATGCCAGACTCAGTGGTCAAATCACACTGTAAAATCATGTTCCTGCATGACCTTTACAGCTTGAAGACAAATCAATAGATCGGCAGATGTGAATGAGTTTCGAGGCCGAGCAGGGAGGTGTAATGGGTGACAATGCCAAGGCTGATCAAGAAGGGCTCCTCACGTGCGTCACCGAGCAGAGCCTCTTTCTCTTTCGGTCTGCACACTCTTTCAACCCAAAGTTGCTACCTCATTGTAGTTCCGTGTTGCCAGAGGAGCTCAGGATGTATTATATCACTGTCATCTACCCTGACACGCTTCACAGTCTTAGAGGATCGCTTTGCTCGAGGTCAAGGCCGATGTCAAGCGAATAAGCTCTGCCATGATCGGATATCTATCTGACATTTGCTTTACTTTCTCCCCCGACACCCACCACATGAAATTCTAGTCCGTAAGAAAGTAGTTTCCTCCGTGACCATTTGCCTTATCATTAACCCCAAGACCTCTGAATGAAGAAGTGATCACTTGATCAGGCCCCAAAGCCAATCGTTAATGCCCCTCTATCAAATACCCTACAGGACTGGTGAATGAACACAAGCCGAGCGAGAACAGTAAGACCACTCGACCATATCCTTGATCCTCGTATTGCGCAACGCCCCTGGCTCCCTTCCCTGACTCTAATGCTTTGTTGAAGCCTCCTGGCCTGGCAAGATGCCATTAGGCGGCCTTCAGAAGTCGGAATTTTGCTGCATGGAGCTTTGCTTTGACTTACTGGACTAATATCAAGACAGTACTGAGATGAGATGCAGCCTCTAGCCATATGGGCTCGTGAAAAGCTGGATGCAGTACGAACTAGTCTTGTTCACAACACCATCCCGCGCTTCAGTCATAAGGAACAGTTTCCCGGATAATTCAACTACCCACCGATGATCAAATCGACATTCGAAGGGCAGCTCACGTGCCTTTGGCGAGCTCATCATATTCCTTCATGAGCTTGAGTGCTCTCTCATATGTCCACATAGTGACCGCACTAGCTGGGGCAGATTTGACCAAACCGACTCCAAGTCCTCTATACAGCCCCCTCCATCCTTCTTGCCGAACGATGCTTCTGCTCGTTCTCCAAACGCCTTCCCTATAAATGGGAACCCTCCCTCCGCAGTATCGTGCCCTGGTCGGGCCCTGCACCTGCAGTCGCTTCCTGATCAAGTCTAGTGGGTATACTGCAGTCTTCGCCAAAACACTAGCGATGACACCAGCCGAGGCGTCACCAGATCCCCAAGGCAGCGATAGCGTCGCTAGGGGTGGACGAAGAGCTTCGTAGGCGCTAAAAAAAAGCCCCATGTACGGTACGACTTGGCCGACTCCAGCGCGCAAACCTTGGAAGAACCCTTTCGCCCCTTCCTCGCGCCAGATGTCGCGAATGCCACCTCTTAGGCTTGCATAGACCCTGTCTGAGCCTTGTGCTGCAAAACGGGTGCGGAGGAGATCGAGCGGGTAGGTGAGCGTGGTTGCTGATGCACCTGCGACGGCACCGGATATGAAAGCTTCGGCGCCATTAGGAAGTTGGAACGGCCGGATGGTTCGGGTGGTGAGGCGATATGTCGAGAATTGGACTGCGCCATAATTTACATAGAGTAATTCTGCGCTTAAATTGCCTTTCCAGAAAGCCTACAGACATCAGCTCTGCGTGGCATTGAGCTATAGCATTAGCGGCATCAATGCCTACAGTCACACCCTCATCTCGAAGAATATTCTTGAACGTTGCGACCGTGCCATAACGCGCCTTGCGAGCTGCATTCGTTGGGTCGGAGAGCGAGTGAACCCGGAGCTGGAGCCGGATCTTAAGGACGTCGAGGGGAGCTATACAGAACCTAGAACGCCGTCAGCGAGAGAACATATGTTGGAAGCGATGGGTGATTGCCTACCTGGACACGAGGCCGGCGATAGCTCCGGCTGTCACTACCTGTATCCTCGAACCCTGATGCTATTCGTCAGCGATATTGCGCATTGTGCAACGATGATTGCAGGATACCTCATCTTTGAGATGCTCACCACCCCCAGACATCCAATGGATGCTCCTTCAGCAGCACATGTCCATGTTGGATGACGACGGGGGAAGGTACGATTCCCAGCTGTTATTTGGTCAGATTTCGCCGCGCTTGGCGTGCCACAAGCCGCGGAAAATTCTCAGCAGGCACGCACAGCATGATGTGCACAAAAGATATCGGCCTTCTACGGAGATATTTACGAACAGAATGTCGGGAGAACAATGTTCGTCGAATTCATAATATTCATGGCTAATGTTTCTTCATGATGATTTTATCAACATAGCTGCTTCTCTTTTCAAGTGCTGATCGGTGCTGCCTGAGCCTCCGGCGCGGCCATACCACCTTTTCCCTTAGGAGCTGCTTGATATTCGGAGAAGTATTCTGGGTCGCTTTCTAACTCTTCCTTCACAATATCAAGACCACCAACAAGCTCCCCTTTGAGGTACAGCTGTGGAAAAGTTGGCCAGTCAGACCAAGCCTTCAACCCTTGCCTTACCTCTTCGTCGGCAAGTATACTAGAAGCAATGAGTACTCGATCCTCTGTTCTCGATGTTCTGGAAGATCTTACTTGAAGAACCCATATCTAACACCCTTTTCCCTTAGTAGCCCAACAAGCTGCCTGCTAAAACCGCATTGGGGCGTACTTGGTGTACCTTTCATGAACAGCATCACAGGTGCAGCCTTTACCAATTCCCCCAACCGCTTGTCCAGGTCTTCTTTCTGCCCTTCTGTAGATGACATCTCAGGCGCCGTTGCAGCATCATTACTCCCCGGGGCATAGCTGCTCAAATCTTGAGTCTTCTCAATTTGCTGTCCTTTCTCCCCATCCCCTTTGGGCTTCGCCTCCAGCGCCGATGGCAGTCCTAGCTTCCCCGTATTGCCTCCCTTGCCGGCATTCCTCTCCACGGCGTCTCGCACTATCGATGCGTCGCTTCCACTAACGCTCTCGATAACTTTGCCATCTCGCTGTAGGACTAGGAAGGGAACTGCAGTGACATCATAGGATTCTGAGATATCTGGTAATGCTTCGGCGTCAAGACTGAGGAAAGAGATGACTGGAGGAGACTGTAGGGGGTAGGATGAAGCAAGTGTTTCCAGAATGAGGTGCATTTGCTTGCAAGGTGCCGCCCATGGTGTGTGGAAGGATATGACAGCAAGGGCGGTGGGCGGGAGAGAGGAGATGTGAGAGTGAAAGGTAGACTCATCGCTGATATCTGTGATGGTAGACATCTCGTCGTCTACCAGCGAATTAGTGAAAGGGGGTAGAATTCGTAAGCGCAGTAGAATATATCCAAGCTAGGTACGATGCGCGTAGGAGTGTGATCAATGAAGGATTTCTATATTTCGCTCTCCAGCTGCAGAATATTATGGGGTGTATATAGATCGGCAGAGCGTCGGTCATGTGCTGAGAAGGGGTTCACTAATTGATTGAGCGTGCTGATCAAGTGAGTGAGGGTCGTTGATCAGAAAAGAAATATCAACATTCAAATCATCGATGACGTCAAGTTCTAGGCCTTTTTCATCGATTCCGGAGTTACATTGCGCTTATCTATTGTAAAATAACACATTCGGCAGTAACCCAACGTGTACTAGTCAATGAAACGATCTTGAGGCATATGCGGGGACTGCTGGGAGTGTTGTTATAGAGTATGTTGTAATGGTTTAAGGGATTACACCAGCCATCCAAAGCCATGCGCATGTCTATTTTACGTAAGGCTATGTACAATGTATAACGTGGAAGGTGTATCATCACAACATTAATCGTCAAGCCGACATTCGATTAGTCGCTCTGTGGCTCGTCCATGTTGAACCATGCAGCTCTACACTCCACAGCTTCCTTTCTGACAAGCCTTTTTGGGTCATCTAAGACCGTCAAGAGTCCTCCTGTGACCGTATTCTTGTAGGGTAGGAGTGTGCTGTCTTTGATCCTTCCTGGGAAGATCCGCAGGCATTGCAGAGCATTGTGGCGTACACTCGATGCGCTTAACTTTGGATCTGATGCAGATGTGAGAAGTCTGCTCACAAGGGTACTTATGTGACCTTCAACAGCTTCGGGACTCTCCTGGCTGATGACTGTCAGACTCTGGATCGTCGCTGCTTTGACACTGGGATCTTGCAAATCTAGACTTTGCAACAACAATGGGAGCAATGTATTGATTTCTGGCATGATGATATCTGTAGGCATGTTCTTGAGTATTCCCGATATTGCAATAAGATAATTTGGCTTGGCAGCTGTCTCCGCGTTTCTGAATTTCTTTGCAATGGCTGGGATGCAGATGTTGAAAACCTTCTGCTTCGCCAGCAGTCGGACACAGGCACCATTCTCTTTGGATAGCACGTCATCTGGAGTTAAAAGAAGGCCGAACCCACGAGCGCTCGGAAGGCCACTTTCGGTGTTTGACAGCAGGGATAAGAGTAGCTCGAGGATCTCATCCGTATGCGCGAGTCGGAGAATGAGTGCTTTGGCTTCCCAGAAAATGATTCGTATTGCGTTTTCGGGTAATATTGTTTTCTCCAATAAATCAGACACTAAGCGTTTTATCATGGAAATAACCTCTTTCGTTTCTTGTGGCTGTAGAAACTTGTTGATCAAGAGCCCGATCTGTCTCAATACAGCTTGTCTTACTGGGGAAACATCCTCAGCCAGAGCGAGTCTGACCAGCTCTGCGAGCAGTTTTGGTATGGAGCCGTTGCTAAACTTTGTGAATTCCAGCGTAGCCTGACACTTGTAAGTACGTGTACGAATTTGCAATGTGGCAAGCTTACCGATCTCCCCACGCCAGCCATCAGAGCCGTGGAAAGAATCATCGTCGACCTTTGCAAGCGTGATGATTTCGTTCCGAAAGGCACTGGCGTAAAGGTGTCTTCATCGACGAATAGTGAATAAATCTGTATCGCAACGGAATTTTGTTTGTGTTCTCCCATGGCACGGACGATCGTAGTTGCCAAACGCCCCAATATTTCCAGCGTCAGGTCCTCGTTTAATGCCGTGATCTTAGCCTGGCCTACAGAAGCGCGCACTACTCGCCCTATAAGACCAACAACTATCCTCTCGTGGTAGCTACTAAGGTTCTGGTCTTGGGGAAGGTCCCGCTGCCTCAAGACATGATGTAACGTAGACAAGATCGCTTGTGGGTATGTTGATGAGCCGTCATGTTGGAGAACAACGTCCAGTCTATTCAAAAGCCTTCGAATCAGAGTGTCTGACACATACTTCTCCACACTGAGCTGGGCCAACCCTTCCAGCGTGACGAGGTAATCCCAATCATTCGAAGGGCTCGAGTCGGGTAGTTTCGCCATGAAAGCAGGAAATGTAATATCCATGATTAGGTTTGGTTTTATCCTGGATAACTCGACCAATGCCTTGATAGCCTCCTTCTTCAAGTCTGCCTTACCACTCGGATCTTCTGAGAGTACGATCTCATTGAAGTACTGAACGGCTAATCCTACTTCATTGTCTTGGAGAAATTTGCGTAGCATACACAGACGTAGCAGGGCATTGAGCGCTACGACACGGAATGATACTTCATCTACCGCAGTACTCATCAAAGCTTGGCTTGTTATCTCGAAAAGCCGGTCTTTGAAAGAGTCCAAAGGGTTCTCCACATCTGTCCTTGGAGCGGGTATCGTCAGCGTACCATATACTGCGATGGCCGAATCCAGTATCTGTACCAAAACTTCTAACAAGGCTCTCTGTCTAGAGATACTGTCGGCATCCTGGTAAAGTGTATTTAAAGGCGGTATTGTTGCTTTGACAATCAAACAAAAGGCTACAGGCGACGCTATTGCAAGCGCCCCCAAGATTTGGCCGACGGGCTTGGCCTGCTTGTGTTGCGGCTCCTGAAGCTGCTCGTTGCACTCCTTCGTTATTGTTCGTATATATCTAGCCAGAGGCGTTTTAAGATCCGTTGATTCCAAACCGCGGCTGAGCCTGATCGCTACAGCCTGTAGCGTGACCAAGGCTTCTGTTGCTAAGTCTTCTTCCTGAGCGTTAAGAACTTCAAACTTCAGTGAATCCCACAGAGTGACTGAGTAATTAGAAATTGTAGTAAGACCATAAGACAATGCGCAAGCTGCAATTGTTTGCAAAACATCTTTCTGGTCTACATCAGAGCTGTCTAGCGTAGTGACCAAGGGGTTGCTCACCTTGACGTTTGGCGAGGTAGAGTCTAATTTATCAATCAACTGGGGTAACGCATAGGGGGCGAGTTCCTCGGATGCTGCAATACAATCTCTGAGCCGACTCTTAAGGTCCTGTGCTGTAATGCTGTAAGGATCATTCGGTGGTGGCCGGAACGTTATTGGAAAATAGCAGAATACGGACTCGAACAGGGTCTGCGGTGTTTAGAATATTATCGTGCTGGTGGAAAACAGAGACAGACCTCAGCGTGGCCGGATATGTCCCACTCGATCATTACCACCCTGATAATTGAGAAGATGACCATCAAGTTTCTTGGATCCTTCTCTCCACCAACAAGGTTCGTAATCCCGACGACGGATTGATCTCCCAGTTCTCGGAGCGCATCACGGTGCTTGAACATTAGATCATGGAGCAATTCGAGAATCTCCAGCCTTTGCGCTTGTGGGCGTATCTGCAGGTCCTGAAAATGCTCGAGCATTCTGTGATCAAGTCAGCTCACCCGCCAAGATAAGATGAGAAGCTCGAAGGGTCGCCCAGGGGTTTCGTAGAGGGTGCGACGTCTTAATGTATCGCGCCTACAGCGACATACTGCGGGCCCAAACCATGTGTAGACACGCTGATACACTTACTCACGCTCTGAACGTCAACGATGCCATCTCTTTGTTAAATCGCCCCAGAGCAGCCAGCTTCCTGAGACCTCCCACGGCCCCTCCATCTTCAATCCGATCGCACAAGAATTGGCAGAGCACCTGTATTTGTTGCCTCGATAGAAACGTGGTTGACAGTTGGCCGATTACTTGTGAAAGGTAGCCAATCGCTCTTGACCGAATTGTAGCATCCTCATCGTTGATGTAATCGCCCAAGGACTGGACGAGGTCTATCAATGTTGACTGCTTCGTTTCAAGACCTGAATCACAATCAGGCTTGTGCGTAAATGGTAGCGTGCCTTACATACCTCGTGCTGTATCTTGGACAATCCTTAGAGCTTTGGTCTTATCATTACTGACCGAGAGCAAATATTGTTGGACATCAGACATAGTCAATACCACCTCACTATCACAATTGTATCACTAATCGAGCGTCATTGCTCTTGCCTCCATAGGGTACTTTAGTGTGTGGAATTCGAGGCTGACACGGTATCTTCCATAAAGTAGGTACCTAAGTACTCGGATTATCTTACGGAGATTTAGCGTGTGCAAGACCAATGCGAAACCTTCGCGGTGAAAATAAATATCCCCCCCCCCCTTTTCTTAGATGTAAAACCATATAAATAGGTAATTATTACACTTATATTAGTCCAGACAGGCTGTTAAGTATACGGTTATAATCTGAGACTAAGTAATAATAATAGAATGTAATAGAATAAAAGAAGATACGCTAAGAATTCGTCCTTATTTTATTATAAACTGACGTGATAGTAATAGAAGGGTTCACCCCCTTCTAGTCCAAACTTACTTCTAGTCCAACCCTAAGGGGCTAGCGGCCCGGAGCTTTTAAGACTCCGTACTCCCAGCCCTAGCTCTAGGGCACTCTTAGGCCTAATAGCATTCTATATTCATATCTATAGATCCTTAACTAAGCTAATTCTAAATGTAAGTTTATTATAAGAATTATTAAGCGTAAGATTTCCTATAATACTTATAGCGAAAAGAAGTTAATAAAGTCTATCGTTATAGAAAGCGAGGGCGTGGACTAGAAGTAGGTATAGACTAGAAGTAGACTGACCGCGTCGAGTCGGTACTTCGAACTCGAGTCGAGTACCCGACTCGAGTCTTAGCGATTTAATACTAAAATCTGGTACTAAGTATTTAAGTTAGTACCTAGGTAGGTACTAAGTATTAGTACTAAAGTATTAACTTAAATTACTAAGACTTTAATTTTAGTAAGGGTATTTTACTAGACTATAATGTTAGGAATACTTTATAGTAATATAAAAGGGTAATATAATTACTTAATAGTTATTAGTAGATAGCCTATCTATCTAGTTAAATATCTCTATAATCTTATACTTATAATCCTTCTATTTATTACTATCCTCTTTACTATTATTATACTTACTATTATTATCCCTACTACTACTACTAGTCTTACTAGTATCTTCTAGCTTATGTTCCCTATCCTCTTCTTTATCCTCCTTAGTAGTATACTTAATTTCTTTCCTATTAATACTAATTTTAATTAAGATATCCTCCTTATCTTAATTCCTCTTTATAAGGTTAGGTATAATATAATCCTTTATATTAAACGCGTTAGTATACTCTTATATAAACTTAATATAAGTATTTATAATATTAAGATCTTATATATCTTTTAACTCCTCTAGACCCTTATAATATATAATCCTTTACTTAATAATTTATATAATTAGTAGATTAAATCTAGTAAATTCTAGCTTAATAATATTTATATCTTCCTTAGAAGTATTCTAAAAGTTAAGTTAATTAGAAGATAAGATTAAAGACTAATTATATATTTACCTCTTTTATAAAACTAGTTATACTAGTTATATTTTATATATAATTTACTAGTTTATCTAGCTTAACTTATTCCTTAGTAGCCTCTTTATTATCTTTAAGGTATAACTCTATCTTAAAATATTCTATTATATAGTATTAGCTATTTAAGAAGTATTATATTACCTAATTATATTATTATAAATCCCTCTTTTATATCTTTCCTCCTTTATAATATCCTTTACCTTAATTACTAACTCTATATAATCCTCTTTAGTAGCTATCTTCTATATATCTAATTCCTTTAACTTCTTAATTCTTTTTAATACTACTTCGCGGTTATTAGATACTTTTATATATAATAGCTTCTATTACAATTACTATGCATTTATATACTATTTACATTATAGCGATACCTAAATAGGCTTAGCGTCCTTCCTCGCTAGAAAGCCGGACTTCTTATATATAGAGAATACATCTTTTACCTACTATTCATATTTAAATGTAATAAATAGTAGCAATTTATAGCGATTACTATGTATTTATATGCTATTTACATTATAGCAATACCTAAATAGGCTTAGCGTCCTTCCTCGCTAGAAAGCCAGACTTCTTATATATAGAGAATATATCTTTTACCTACTATTTATATTTAAATATAATAAATAGTAGTACTACCTTCTAGCCTCTACTAAGTACTATTAATTGCCTAGTATATCGAGATCATATACTAGCGGTATTAGTACCAGCTCCTTAAGTACTAGCAGTATTAGTACTAGCTCCTAGAGTACTAGTCCTCCCCCCTACAAAGCCTTCCGCAGCGACATTAGTCTATTAGCTACGATAGCAGGCCTGTCTATTAATTTAAACGCTATTAGTAAGACGCATACTAGCTTTACAAGTACTACTAGCTATATTAGTACTAGCTCTATAAGTACTAGGTCCTCTATAGCCTTCAGCACCGTACTATCCCCAGTCTATTCAGCCTTAGACTAGGCTATCTACGAAAGCCATCCTAACTAGTAAAATACCCTACATATTACTATTAAAGCTTATACTAGACAAGGGCCTAGTTTATTACTTCCTACTATCATCTAATAGTATTAGGATTTCTTTTACTTTTACTAAGGAGAGACACGACTTTTCCCCGTATTAAGTCGACGTCTACTAGCTAGGACAGCGGGTCTATCCATCTTATCAGCTACTTATAAGGTACTAACAAGGTCCTTATTACTATTAGAAATACTACACCCCTTAGTAATAATAGTTAAGTACTATTAGGATTCTTATTTACTACTCCTTCTATTATTCGGAGAAAGCAGCCTAAGTAATAGGTATAAATCCCCATCACGGTTTTTAATAATATTAGTAAAACTCCCTACTACACCTAATCTACCAACGATAATATAGATACTCCTAGCTTTTCAGACGCTTAGTATACTAAAATAGTTAATATTATAGCCTAGGCTATAAAGATCTTTAATAAGACTTAGGTAGCTCGTCGTATCTTCTAGCTAGAAGATATTAGCTATTTTAATCTATAGGTAAGAGATAATAATATCTATTATAATATCTTTAACTTTATTAATCGTCTATATCTTAAGGCTAATAGTATAGATATAGATATTATAAGATAGAATATTAACGCTTACTTACTTAGTACCGTAAAAGACTAGTATAATAATAAACTAGATTAATTAAGTAAATGTAGTCTATAATATACTCCTAATAGTATTATTAAATAGTACAAGTTATTAGAAGAATATTTCTACGACTTATTAAGACCCTTATTACCTACCTCTATAAAGCTACAGCTACAGCTAATTAATATAAATAAGTTTATTAGAATATTAAATATTAATAGCGAGAATACGTACCCTTAGCTATTCACGCCACCCTTATTTAATATACCAGCCTATTAGCTAACGGTATATGAAAATAAGACGCCCCTACTAGCTAAGACTACTCAGCCTAATAGAGTTACTATTTAGGAAGACATTCCTTAGCTAACTACATATAAAAATAAGACGCTAATTAAGACTACTTAGCCGCCTACTAGAGTCTCTATTTATAAAGATATACCCTAACTAACGTCGTTAATTCACCTTATAATTAATAGCTCTACTAATAATATCATTTATAAGGCCCTATAGAAGCCTTCCGCAAAGGTACTATTAAGAAGGACCTTGATAGCGACTAATAGTCCTACTATCCCTTATATAGTATAGCACGTTCCTATAATATATATTACCGCAGGTAACGGGGATCCGCGTGCTATAGTTACTAGTAACTATATAGAATTAGATAAATAGTATAATAAAGACGGAATAGTAATAGTTACCCTCTTATCTACCCTCTCCTATATTATCTATCTAATAAGGTCCTTTATACCCCGTTAGGGCCTCCTACGTACTAGACCCGATGCGTAGGTAATAAGAATTAGGGTTACTAGGTTATATACATACATTTCTATTTAGTATTACTTACAGCATATATTTTACTACTAGACGACGTCTATAAGACATCTAATTAGTTAGGAAGTATAATATATTTATAACTAATAATAGTATATACTATTAGGGCGATGGCTTTTATTTTATTATTAGTATTTATTATAATTACTATATATTTACATACTATTTACATTATAGTAATACCTAAATAGGCTTAGCGTCCTTCCTCGCTAGAAAGCCGGACTTCTTATATATAGAGAATATATCTTTTACCTACTATTTATATTTAAATGTAATAGCTTCTTATTATTATCCTAGTCTTTTATATATTCTCTACTTATAATTAATTTAGGATTCTAATTATAAGGACTTAATATTATAATAATATTATATTAGCTTATCTATTTAATAATATATTTAAGTAATATAATTAGTAATAAATACTTATTATATATTAATAACCTATCTTACTATAATATCTTAAGTATATAAAGGTAGGAGGAGTTATAAAGAAGATTTTAAGGGGTAATTCTACTTATAATTACACCTATAATTACGCGGAATATTCCGCCCGACGTTACTTTACCTTATATTAAAACTTCTAAACCTTATATTCCTTCTTTTATCTACTATTATATATATTTAATAACTTTAATAATAGCTTATACTAAGTAGACTAGTAATATTATTTTATAATATATTTCTTACTCTATATATTAATAGGTAGATAGTATAAGGAGCTAATAAAACACTAAAATTACTAGCTAGAGGGGGTAAACCCTTATAAAGTAGAGGAGTAAATAAGCTGCTATATAGGAAGGGAAAGGTAATATAAATAGGTAATATATTAAAATATAATTAGCTAATCCTTTATAATTACTAGTACTAAAACTAATAATAAAAAGATAAAAGTATAAGGTTAACTTAAGTCTTAGAGCTTTAAAGGAGATAAGATAATATTAAAAGTCTATTAATAACCTTATCTTAAAGCTACTATTTAGTTATATTATAAGGGAGGTTATAGTAGATATTATAGGAGTTAGTATAAACTTATATTAAATCTAAAGTTTAGCTTTAGAAGTATTATAAGATATTATAAAAGTATTTATAATATCTTTTCTCTTAAATAAGTATATTACTATTTTATATTACTATTAATCCTTATAATAATTACTTACTAATATATCTTATAATATAGATTTAAATCTACTTTATATTTATACTAAATATATTACTATTATATAGAGGGATTTAATACTTATAAAGGAATTAATAGGGAGCTTTAGTATTATACTATTTAGCGCTTAAGAGTAGTAATAGTTTTATAGTATTAGGAGTAGAGGGTAGGTCTAGGATAGTATAGCGCTTCTAGTATTATAACGCTCCTAGTATTATAATACTCCTAATATTACGGCGCTCTTAATATTATAATACTCTTAGTAAGATAAAGAATTATATTACCTTCTTATATTACCTTCTTATATTACCTTTATATATATATATAGAAATTAAACCTACTTTTTAAATATACTACCTAATTATTAAATAACTTTAAAATAATAACTACTAATTTATTTATCTTAAGATATCTACTAATTTTAACTTAAAAGGATCTTTACCTCTATTAATACTTTAATTAGTATCTTCTTCCCTTTAAAGAATATCCTAGGGTTTAGTAAGAGCTTCTTTAGGGTCTAAACTTATAATATAATTATAATACTTTAGA
>JAABUP010000156.1_pt1 | contig 150911 bp, 138 predicted proteins | sample 5559201 | NCBI WGS metagenome assembly JAABUP01 (sample SAMN10711887, study PRJNA513373) | rock metagenome | isolation source: Antarctica rocks | place: Antarctica
TAACCCACTGACACGGGCTCGTGGAGAGCCGGATGCGTGGAGACACGCACGTCCGGTTCGGCGGGCGGGCTGGGGAAACGTAACGCCTGCAAAGACGTCAACGCGCCCCAGCCCGACCCAACTCGTCCACGCTCAGCACGACCGCTGCTTCGGGCGGGTTCAGGTAGAGCCCAATGACGTCGTAGACCTTCTCCACGAACAGCGGGTCGTTGGACAGCTTGAACCCGTCGGTCCGGTGCGGCTTGAGCTCGAAGGTCTTCCAGATCCGGCCGATCGTGGACTTGCTCAACCCGCTGCGCTGGGCCATCTTCGCCCGCGACCAGTGCGTCGCGTTCGCCGGAACCGACTCCAAGGTGGCGACCACGACATCCTCAATCTGATCGGCCGTGATGCTCGCCGGCCGCCCCGGGCGGTCCTCATCCGTCAGACCGTCCAGCCGGTGCTCGACAAACCTGCCACGCCACTTGCCCACCGTCGCCTCAGAACAGCTCAACTCGGCCGCCACGGACTTGTTGTCTTTGTCTGCTGCACAGGCCAACACGATCCGAGACCGCAACGCAAGAGCCTGCGAAGACTTGCGACGCCGGGCCCACCGCTGGAGCTGATCACGCTCCTCCGTGGTCAGCTCCAACACTGCCTTGGGGCGTCCCGTACGCGGCATAAGCCATTCTACGACTTACACGGCGGATTTAGGGCGCAGGACACTAGGAGCGTGTGTCCGAAAGGGCGAGACTGGCCCCTTCGGCCAGTTTTCGGGGGTCCTCCTCACCTCGGCAGGTCTCTGTTCGGGCCTCTACGGCGAGCTGAGGGCTTCGACTTCTGTTTCACTTGTTTTCGACACACGCTCTTAGCGGACCCGTAGGCGGCGCTGACGTTGAGCCAGCTTGCGCCGGCGACGAGATCTTGACAGCATGTTTATAGATGTTGTTGACTCTGGGATGAGAGTAAACCGCGCGTCAACATCTTAGACCGGAGTGATCATGACCGTCCCCACCGGCTACAACACGAACATCGACTTCTTCGCCACGCGCTACTCGCAGGGCGGCCGGAAGCAACCGGGACCTTTGGCCCTACCCCACCGGAGCACTGATGCGTAGAGTGACCTGAGCTCCCGGCATTGAGTCGGTTGCCAGAGAAACCGGGAGAAAGATGAACGGTAAGTCGATCAGAGTGGCCGGCGTCGTTGCGGCGCTATCTGTGGGTCTCTACGCGGGCGTAGCCCAAGCAGAGGGCGCGGGGGTCAGCACGGCCGGACCGCGCTACACGGCTCAGCAGATGTTCGAAGGCATCGTCTTCAGACAAGGGCCGGTGGCTCAGCAGCACCCGGACCTCGTGCTAACCGGCACCTCAATGTCGGTGACCCCGCAGCAGATGGCGGCCGTGGAGTCGTCTATGACCAAGGTCGATCCCAGCTTCTTCCAGGTCTGGGGTTTCGAGATCACGTCGGGGGACCCCTACAAGGCGGAGGAGTCGCTGACGAGGATGTCGAAAGACTTCGCCGCGGTGGTGGCCAAGGCCACCCTCCCCGGGCCAAACGTGGTCTGCTATAGCAGCAACCCCTGCGGCGGCCCCAGCGGCGGCGGCCTCACAATATCGCCGACGGCGCCGACGAACAGCAACAAGGTGGCGGCGATCAACTATGGGGTACAGGTCAACATCGTCGCCGGGGTCAACGTGGGGGCGGTCACGGCCGGCGCTGTGGCCGTGGGGGTCGTCGTTGTCGTCGCTGCCGCGGTTATCCTTCCGGTCGCGATCTTTCTGTCGAACCCTGGTACGACCGGCCCCAACGGTGTGTTGCTGAAGACCATGTACGCCAACTGGGCGGGCGATCTCAGCGGCGCGCTGATCCCGGCATGATGAAGGAGGACGGCGCGGTGCCGTTGTCGCACGCGCTTCTCGGGTGGTTCACCGCGGGCCTGCTGTTGGTTGGTCTGCTCGTTGCCGGCTACTCCGTGGACGCCAACGCTTCCCAGACCAACGTGCAGCTCCCTCTTGAGGTGCGCTATCACAACGACATCCGCGCCGTCCTCCCGCAGGGCTGGTCGTTCTTCACCCGCAACCCAGAATCCGACACCTACGTTCTCTTACGCACTACGAACGGGTATGCCTCGGCCGCCACCCTGCCAGGTTCGGCACCGTCGGAGTTCTCGGGCATAGTTCGCACAGCCCGACTGGTGGAAGTCGAAGCCGAGGCACTCAAGAGCAACGTTCCCGCCAGCGACTGGCGACAGTGCACCGACAGCGACACCGTTTCCACCTGCGTCACAGGTACCGCGACAGGGCACGAGCAGGTCTACCCGAAGGGGCCGACGTCGGTCTGCGGGTCCCTGATCCTTGGTCACTTCACCCCCACCCCGTGGGCCTTCTACAAGATCATCCGACGGGCATCTAGGCTCGACGCCATCGCCCGGCTGGACGTGGAATGCAAGTGACACCCAGCTTGACCCCGCGGTTCGTCACTCAGCTGGGCGCCTGGGCAGAGGGACACTCCACCGTCGCCCCCTGGACGAACGTCTACGGCCTCGCCCGCACAATGATGGCGCTGGCCACCGCCACGACGCTGCTGACCAATCCCAGTGATGTGCTGTGGGTGACACGAGCCCAGGCGGCCGGCACGTGCGTCGGGATCAGGGGCGCGACCCTCGGTTGCGTGGTCGGCTTCCAGCACCCCGGTCTGGTGACCGCGATCGCGGTCGCCATCCTCACCTCCGTGATCATCGGCTGGCGTCCGCGCTACACCTGCGTCCCGCACGCCTGGGTCGCGTTCTCCGTCGCCAACACGCTCGTCACCGTCGAGGGAGGGGAACAGGTCGCGCAGCTCGTCACCCTCTTCCTGATCCCGGTTGCTCTCACCGATGCGCGCCGGTGGCACTGGGGCAGACCGGCGCGAGCTGCTTGCCCCCTGGCCACGCTGATCGCGCGCTTCGGTCTCACGCTGATGGCCTTCCAGATCTGCGGTATCTACTTCCAAGCGTGCGTTAGCAAGCTGGGTGTCGCGGACTGGGCGAACGGGACCGCCATCTACTACTGGCTCAACGAGCCGTACTTCGGAATGCCGAGCTGGATCCGCCCAGTGGTCACGCCGCTCCTCCTGAACAGCTACACCTTGGCGGCCTTGACCTACGGGTCGCTGCTCGTGGAGTTCGGGATCGCCGTGTCCCTGGTCTACCGCCCCCCAATCTTCAGGCGAGCCGTCCTCTGGTCCGGGATGGTCCTACACATCAGTATCGGTCTGCTCATGGGGCTGCCCAGCTTCGCGTTCATCATGGCGGCAGCCCTGCTGATCTACCTCGAGCCGCTAGGGAGGCACCTGGGGTTCTCAGACACCGTCATCCGCGTGGCCGAGTCGACACGTGGACGACTGCGGTCAGCGCGACTGCGGTCAGCGACCAGTGCCCGCAGCGAGAGCCCCGCCTTGGCCGCTCCCTTGCCATCTGACTTGCTGCCCGACGTGCCCACCCCACTTCCGGACGTGCCCACGCTGCAGCCGACTAGTTAGCAGGGGGGCTTGGAGCAGCCCTAAGGTCCCTCCCCGCGTCCGGTAGTTAGGAGCGTCCGATGTCCGTAAATGCCGTGTTACTCGGCCTTAGCGTTTGGACGGTGTGCTTCACGAGCGTGAACCTCATCGTGGGTGAGCTGTTCGCTCACGACAAGGTTCGCCCCACGAGATATCAGGGCATCCGGCTTGCGCCGCTGCTGAAGAGCACTGGTGCGTGGTACGCAGGCCACCGGGCGGCAGGTTCGGGCATGGTTCGCGCGGGTGTAGTAGGTCTCGTCCTGGCAGTGGCCATCGGCGCTCTCATCGTCGCGGGTGCACCTCAAGCGCCGGCTGTCGCGCTCGCGCTCGCGGCCGTGGTCGTGGAGGTCGGTGGCTTCGTGCTCGCCATACGCCAAGCAGTCCGGGTGGCTCGTGCCACCGCTTAGGGCAGTGACCTCCGCACCGCCGGAGTCCGTGACACGACGGCCTCTGCGCGACCGTGGCTCTGGGTCCGGCCGCCTCTTCATCGACGGCACCTGCGGCTACTGCACATGGTCCACCAGGAACATCGCCGAGCGCAGTGATTACCGAGTCGGCATCGTGCCCATCCGTGCTGGCGACACCACGCTTCGGCCGTACGGCCTCGATGCCGGATAGGTGCAGGTGAGCGCGGTCTGGGTCGCCGACGACACCGACGTGGTGCTCCGCGGCCACGAGGCACTCGCCGCGTGTTGGCGGCGCAGCAGGGCCTGGACGGACCGGTTGCTGGCTTGGACAGCGAGCAGCCGCTTCGGTGGACGGGTCGCAGCGGCTGTTTACACGCAGGTCGCGCGACATCGACACCACTTGCCCCATGGATCCACCGCCTGCACCGTCCAGTCGGGTGCTGTGATGCACGACGAATCCCCGACGCCGGGAGCACCTCTTGAAGTTCGCGGAAAGTCGCCGGCAGCTGCTCGCTCTCGCCAGCTCGGCCGTCCTCACGTCCTGCGCCGGGGGCCGGCCCCCGGGCCGGCTCTGCATCGGCCACTGCCGGCCCCATCCGGGTTCCTAGCGCCGACCTCCGGGGCGCGTGTCCCCGTCGTCGAGCGTCCGGTTGCTCCAGACGATCTCGGTGGCGTGGTGCTGGTGGCCGTTGCGGCCGTTGCCGGTGCGCCGCAGCACGCGGTAGGTGGTGCGGCGCCAGTCGGAGTAGAGCCGGTCGTAGAGCGGGCTGGGGTAGCCGGACAGCAGCACGGTGGCGGGGGTGGTGGTGAGGACCTCGGCGAGGGCTTCGTGCTAGGCCTGGCTGGCGAACTCGTGCCGGTAGTCCCGGCCGGGCGCCGGCCGGCCGCGGTTCGGGTGCTGGCCAGGTAGGGGGGTCGGCGTAGACGACGCTGTCGACGGTGGCGTAGCTGGTGATGCAGCTCAGGGCGTCGCGGCTCTCGATGGTGATGGTGGCCAGCCGGTCGGCGAGGGCGAGAAACCGGTCGATGCGGTTCCACACGGTGCGGGCGTTGTTGCTGCCGCGCATGACGGAGGTGGACCAGCCGGTGCTGTCGATGCCGGTGTAGCAGAAGCTCTGCGAGACCCGGACCCAGTAGCGGCGGGCGCGCTCGAGGTCGGTGACGGTGGGGTCGCTGAGGTCGGCGGCGGTGAACTCGTCGCGGGCGTAGGGGCTCAGCCGGCAGGCATAGTCCAGCTCGTCGGGCCGTTCGCGGAGCACCCGGTAGACGTTGACGAGGAGCCCGTCGACGTCGTTGAGGACCTCGTGGGTCGCGCGGGGCTTGGCCAGCAGCACCGCGGCGCTGCCAGCGAACGGCTCGACGTACCCGCGGTGCGCGGGCATGAGGGAGACCAGGTCTGCGGCGAGCCGGCCCTTGCCGCCGTGGTACAGGATCGCGGGCTTCACCATGGGTGGCGGTTAGCGTGGGGGGCGGTGGCCGTCCGGGGCTGCCGGGGCTGGTGCTGGCAGTCGCAGTTGCGGCCGCACCGGGTGTGGTCCGCTTGCGAGCAGGGTCGCAGACGAAGCCGGTGGGCCCGGTGTCGGCGCTCACCGCGAGTCGCCCATGCAGTGGTCGTCGTGGACGGTCAGGGCGGCCGCGGTGAGCTGCTGCAAGGCGGCGGGGCCCGGGTCGTGCAGGCTGTGCAGGAACAGGCATCCCTCCTCCTCCAGGTCGACGCCGGCCCTACCGGTGCTGACGCTCGCGACGCTGCTGCCGGGTTGGCCGGGGGTGCTGGGGCTGTCGAGGTAGAGGCCGACGGTCCATCCGGTGCGGTAGCTGCCGGGCCGCAGGCTCCCGGCGGCGTCGGTGACCACGAGCAGGGCGCCGGGCAGGGTGACCTGCAGGCCGAAGACGTTGCCGCCGAGCCCGACGACCTGCGGTGGCTGACCACCACGGGGGCGGGTGATGCCTTCGAGCTGGGCCAGGGCGGGCGCGTAGCCGCGGCGGTAGGCCTCGTGCCGGGGGCTGTCGTGTTGGTGGCTGCTGTCGGGGTCAGCCACGGTGCACGCTCGGGCGTGTGAGGACCTGGAGGTGGCCGAGGGTGGGGAGGGCGGCCCATGGCAGGCCCTGGTCCCAGTCGAGCCGGTCGATGCGCCGCCCGTGGGGTGCACGGTCGCGTAGTCCCGCGAGGATCCGCAGCAGCGGCACGCTGCGGGCGGGTGTTGGCCGTGTGTTGGGCTGGTGCGCCCGCCGGGCTGCCCATGCGGCGGTGAAGCCAGGCGCGGGCGACGGTGGTGCTGTCGGTGCTCGCGGGCAGGTCCGGGCGGTCCGGGTGGTCGTGGGGCTGCCGGGTGGGCTCAGGCATGTGCGATTTCCGGGCGGTCCAGGTAGCAGGGGGCGGGGGCGGTGGTGGCGTCGAGCAGCACGTCGGCCCAGGGGCTCAACTGCGGGTCCACGGGTTGGGTCAGGACGGCGTCGGCGACATCGCTGGGCAGGGTCCACAGGCCGAGCGCGCCGCGCGCGGGGACCGGGCGGCGCAGGGGCACGACGTGGTCGAGCACCAGGTGGTGCACGGTGACCACCGGCCCGCCGCCCAGCTGGTGGGTGGGGGCGCTGTCGCCCCAGGGCCGGCAGCAGCCGCTGTCGGGGTGGCAGTCGAGGAGGTCGGCGAGGGCGACCACCGTGTCGGGCCGGTGCGGTAGCGCGAGGACACGGGGGTCGGCGGCCCGAGCGGGTGCACCGCCTGTGCGGCGTGGATGGCGAGCTGCCCGCGGTAGCCGGTCCAGCTCGCCGGGGACGTGGTCGTGCGGTCGGATGTGCGCTGGGTGCGGCCGCGGTTCTCCACCCGCTTGGTGCCGTGGCTGATGGCCCACGCGTAGGGCTGGCGCACGGTCAGGGCCCGCAGGGGCTGGGCAGCGGATACCCGCCGGCTGGCGGCCGCGGTCACCGGTCGGCCTCCGGGGCGGGACCGGGGCGCTCGGGGCTGATGTGCGGGTCGGGTCGGTTGGCCGCGCCGGCGGGGCCGACGGCGTGTCCCCCGGGCTGGTGGCCGGGGAGGGGACGCTCGCCGCTGCCAGGGACGGCGATGGTGAGCCGGTCGGCGAGGGTGCGGCCGGGCTTGTCCTCGGGGAGCGGATCATCCCAGGCGTGGGTCTTGAGCAGACCGGGGACGTCCCGGCCGCTGGCGTGGATGCGTTCGAGCTGCGTGGCCAGGGCGGGCCAGTGCGGGTCGGTGGGCAGGCGGAGGTGGACGGCTTCGGCGGCGGGCCGCCAGCGGGTGAGCGGGTCGTGCAGGTCGGCGTCGGTGAGCTCATGCAGGGCGTGCTCGTGGTCGGGTGTCTGCTCGTGCGTGCGGGCAGGGTCGGCGCCCGGCGGGTCGAGGGCGGCCTCGATCGGGGGGGTGTGGGGGTGACCGGGGCCGGGTGTGACGGTGGCTGTGGGTGCGGGGCCGAGTTGGGTGATGATCTCGGCTAGCAGTCGGTGGTCGTCGTCGGGTAGGAACAGCACCTCGTTGGCACGCACGTCGATGCTGCGTCCCCAGACTGCTGCGTCGTCGGGGTCGGTGCCGACGTAGATGGTGCGGGTGATCGTCGCGACGCCGGTGTGCGCGGCGTCGCGGGCAGCGGCGGAGCCGGCGAGGAGTAGCAGGCCGTCGGTGGCGGGGACCAGGGGCGCGCCGCTACCGGGCAACCGGCCGAAGGTGGGCGTGGCGATGCGGGGGTCGAGGGCGCGCACGTGCTCGGCGAGCAGCGGGTCGCTGGTCAGGAACACCGCGCGGGGCGGGCGCGCGGGCAGATCGGAGACGTTGTCGTGAGCCGGTGTGGTCATGGCTGCTCCTTCTGTGGTCCTCGGAGGTGGTGGTTCGGGCGTGGTCGGGGGGCTTCGGTCGGGCGGCTTCGGTCGGGCGGCTTCGGTCGGGCGGCGTCGGTCAGGCGGCGTGGTGGGCGCTGCGGCGGCGGGACACCGTGCGGCTGGTGGTGCTCAGTCGCTCGGCGATCTCGTTGAGGGAGTGACCGGTGTCGGTGAGGCGGCGGACGGCCTCGGCCTGCTCCAGGGCAGTGAGTGCGGGCAGGGGGAGGCCACCGGCAACCGCGCGCTCGATGGCGATCTCGTCGAGGTCGTGCGGGTCGCTCGCGTGCAGATGGGCTGGGCTGGGCCCGGGGTCGGGGTCGTTGTCGATGTCGTCCCAGGCCAGTGGTGCCAGCCAGCCGCAGCGCAGGGCGCGGGTGCGCGCGTGCTCGGCGGCTTCCTGCTGTTCGGGGGTGGTCGTGGTGGGGGGCCCGAGGCTGAGTCGCTCGTAGATGTCGCTGACCTGCTGGGCGGTGGCGGCGGTGACCCGGTGCGAGTCGAGGACCCACTCGAGGCGTTGGCTGCTGCGGCCGAGCGCGGCGCCGAGCTGCTGGACGGTCCAGCCGAGCCGGAGCAGGGCCTGCAGGCGGCGTCGGGTGGCGCGGCTGTCGACGTACTTGCGGGCGGTGCGCTCGGCGGCGGCCAGCCGCTGCACGGCGCTGACCTTCGCCGGGCTGGAGTGGATGAGGGTGGCGTGCAGGCGCTGGACGCGTCGTTCGGTGGTGACGTCGACCTCACGGCCGGTGAGGGTGCTGTTGTAGCTGCGCAGGGAGCGCTGCAGCGACTGCGAGAGGTAGCCCGGTGTCCACCCGCGGGAGGTGAGGTCGGCCAGCAACGCGAGGGTCGGTGCTGCCGGGACGCGGCTCTTCATGGCCCGGTTCGCGGCGACGGCGGTGATGCTGAGGACGCGTTCGGCGGTGTCCCAGGTGACCCCGCGGGTGTTGCCGGCGGGGGGCTTGGACAGGCGGCGGACCAGGGTCGGCGTCGTGCTGCTGAGGTCGGCGATCTGTCGGAACCCGATGCCCTCGGCGCGCAGCCGCCGAATGTGAGCGCGGACGTCCTCGGCGTCGCGGAACCCTGGTTGCCCGTTGGTGCGACGGCGGAAGTAGGCGGCCCTGGCACTGGCGGCGTTGGCGGCGCGGCAGCGCTGGCAGCGGCACCCGTCCTGGTTGTAGGCGGCGCGGGTGCCGTGGGTGTGGTGGGCGCGGGTGTGCTCGCAGGGGCGCAGCCCAGGCTCAGGGCTGCCGGGTGCAGGGCTGCCGGGTGCAGGGCTGCCGGGTGCAGGGCTGCCGGGTGCGGCTGCCCGCCGGGTGTGGCTCACGGCTGCCCTGACGTGGTGCCGGTCCGGGCGCGGGGTCGTTGGTGGCCGCGCGGGGGGCGGGCTGCGTGCTGCTGCTGGGTCGCCTGTGGTTGCGGGGCGAGGACGGCCAGGTCGTAGCCGCCGAAGCCGCTGTGCGCGGGGACGTGCCGGGTGCGCGCGGCCTGGCGCTGGGTGCGGATGGGCCCGCCGCCGGTGAGCCAGCCCGCCGGGTAGGCGGCGTGGACCTGCGCGGCCCAGCCGGTCAGCCGCGTCCGGGCGGCGCTGCTGGTGCCGCTGCCGGTGTCGGGGCGGCGGGGGACGGTGGGCAGGTCCCGCCACCCGGGCCAGCTGTGGTCGTGGGCGTCCTCGACGGCCGGGTTCTCATGGTCGCGGACGGGGCCCTCCCAGGGGCAGCCCAGGCAGGCACCCCGGTAGTAGAGGCCGCCGAGGCAGCAGCAGGGCTGGCCGTGGTGGTCGCACCGCAGGTCCGCGGTCATCAGGGTGGGCAGGCACCGGGCGGTAGGGGCCTCGGCGACGGGGCTGGTGATCGCGGTGTGCCAGGCGTGGGACCGGCTGCTGCGCGAGCCGAAAACCCCGTACAGGGCGGTCCACTTACTGAGTGCCTCCTCCCGGGCGTGGACGCCGCGGGCGGGGCTGTCGTAGAGGCTGGGGGCCTGCTCGGCGCGCAGGCGTTGCTGTTGCTCGGCGAGGCGGGCGGCAGCGGCGTCGAGGTCGGCGAACAGGTCGAGCTGCGCGCCCGCGAGGGCGTGGCGGTCCTGCGGGTGGAGCAGGACGCTGCGGTTGTCGCGGACGCTGGGGTTGACGCGGACGCTGGGGTCGTCGCGGGCGCTGCCGGCCCGGGTCACGACAGGACGTCCACGGTGATCCCGCCGAGCCACTGGGCGACGTTGCTGGCGACCGCGTTCCCGGCCTGCATCTGCTGCTCACCGCTGTTGCCAGTGATGACGTAGTCATCGTGGAAGCGCTGTGCTCGGGCGGACTCCCGGGGGGTGAGCATCCGGAAGTGGCAGTGGTCAATCTCGACCATGTCGACGTTGCCGACGGCCGGAGTGGCCAGAGCAGCTGACTCCACGGTGGCCTGGGTGAGGAGCGGGACCTCGGTCGTGACGGTGCGGGCCTTGCGGTAGGGGATGACGAGGCTGACGTTGGTCCGGGCGACGGTGGTGCACAGCGGGTCGCTGACGGGATTGGTCATATGCCCGATCGCGGCGTAGTCCAGGCCGCCGTGGTGGGTGTGGACGAACGCCCCGGCCGGGACGGTGCGGCCGTGGTGTCGCGCGGCGGCCAGGGTGGCCAGCGGGCCGTCCAGGCCGTCGGTGCTGCCGTTGCGGCGCAGCATGGTGATGAACGCCTCGGGGGTCAGGACGCCTTCGATGTCGCGGGTGATGCGGGTGCGCAGCGGGTTCTGAGTGCTGGTGCAGGTGTCGTTCCAGCCGCCGCTGGCGGGGACCATGAGCGGGGGGCAGGCCAGCCCGTCGCCGGTGCGCACGGTCCGGGTGGGCAGGGGCGCGAGGGGCGCGAGGTGCGCGGGGTAGGCGCGGCCGCCGTGGGCGGTCTGGCTGGGGTGGGTGACGGTGACCATCGCGGGGCAGGCGAACTGGTCCAGGCCGGTCTGGATCCGGCGCATCGTGGCCGGGGCCAGGGGGCGGGTGCGGTCCCCGATGCGGGTGCCGATGTTGGCCCAGTCGATGACCCTGCTGGCAGGGAGCACGAAGGGCTCGACCAGGGTGTGCTTGCACGCGATGTTGGGGCAGCGGTAGTCGTACTGCTGCCGGTACTTGCCGACCTGCCGGCGCTCGGGGTGACGCCAGGACTGCACGGCGGCGGTGACCTGGTCGCAGGTGGGGCACCAGGCCAGCGGCTTCGGGCGCGCGTCGGGGACGGGCACGCCCTTGCCGGTGGCGAACACGTACAGGCGGTCGCGCCACTGCGGGGCCGGGCTGTTGCCGGGGCTGCCGACGTGGGCGGCGTTGACGCTGATCAGCTGCACGGTGTAGCCGAGGTTGCGCAGCCCGGCGAGCCACCAGTCGAACATGTCCCAGGCCACGAACTCCACGACGTTCTCCACGATCAGGACCCGGTAGTGCTGGGCCTCGGCGGCGCGGATCACGTCGTAGGCGGTGGCCCGGGACCGGATCCCGGCGTCGGTGGGGACGTAGTCGTCGAACATGTCCAGCTGCGCGCGCGCCCGGCTGGCCTGCCGCCGGCCCCCGGCCGGGCTGTGCCAGGTGCACTCGGGGCTGAACCAGCCGACCTGGGTGCGGGGCAGGCGGCGCATGTCGTAGTTGCTGACGTCGGCGATCAGGTGGTCGGCGTCGGGGAAGTTCGCGGCGTGGGTGGCGACCGCGCGGTCCCAGTGGTTCGCGGTGAGCGTGAGCGTGAGCCCGGCAGCCGCGAGGCCGCTGGAGGATCCGCCTGCCCCGCAGAAGATGTCGGTGGAATCCAGGGTCATGTTCGTGTGCCTCCGTCGCCCGGTGCAGTATACGCCAAGTATACTACGCTTGGCGTATACTGCACACCTGGTGAGGGGTACGAGTTGTGTAGTGTTGGTGGGGTGGAGGGACAGCCGCCTGTGCTCGGGCCGACGGAGATCGCGGCGCTGCTGGGTGTGTCGCGGGGCCGGGCGAACCAGCTGCTGGCCAGGGACGGCTTCCCCGCTCCCGTCGCGGTGCTGAGCACCGGCCGGGTCTGGGCCTACGAGGCGGTGGCCGACTGGGCGCGCGGCACGGGACGTGAGGTGCACCCAGTGCGGGCGCCGGGTCCCACCGGCGGGGCCTGAGGCGTCCGCCGCCTCGTGCACATCGAGGTGCCCGGTCCTGGGCGGGGGCGACGGGCAGGCGCGCGAGGTCCACGGGCAGCGCGGGCGCCTGATATCGCGGGGGTCGACCTCTGCGTGGTTCACGTGCTCTCCCAGCGACGGAGTGTCCTGTCGCAGGGGAAGGCGGGTTTGCCGGGGGGGTTGCTGCCACCCGGCCGCCGACCAGGCCGACCCGGTCACCCGGATGCAGCAGCGGGGGCGCCGGGTCGGTCGGGTCGATCGGGTGGGCGCCGGCGCGGCGTGGGCGTCGACGGGCGGCCCGTCGGCGCGCTAGAGGCTGTAGCCGGGTTCCTGGGCCGCCGGCGCCGGGGTGTGGTGCCTCCCCCCGTCTGGGGCCTGCTGAGCCGTGGTCGACGCGGTCTCGGCGGGCGCCGGCGGGGCCCAGGGCCGGGTCGTACCGGGGGCGACGACGGTGAGCAGGTCTTCCATGTCCCGGCCCGGGTGCTCGGCGGACAGAGGTCGGCGCTCCGCGGCGTGGCGGAGCAGGGCTGGGACGTCGCCGCCGTGGTCGGCGATGAGGTCCAGGCGTCGGGCGAGCTGCGGCCAATGCGGATCGGCGGGTAGGCGGGGATCGACCGCGGCGGCGATGGTGGCCCAGCGGGCGCCCGGGGGGGTCGGCTCGGTCGCGGTCACGTCGGGGGTGGTCGCCACCCGGCTGGCCGCGTCTGCGGCCGGCGGCGAGCCGGCGGGCTGGTGGGCAGCGTTCGCGGTGGATGCTGCCTCGGCGAGTTCCTCGGCGAGTCGGCTGCTGCGCTCGCGTGCGTCGGCCAGCGCCTGGGCGTGGGGGAACCCGGCGGTCATGCCGGCGCGGGCTCGCTCGACCTCGATGGTGGCCCGCTCATGCTCGGTGGTGACCTTGCCGGTGGTGTAGTCCAGGTCGCTGACCCGGTTCTCCAGCTTGGTCACGATCCCCAGCGGTCTGGTGTCGCGAAGGTCGGGGTACTCCACCCGGAAGGCACTGCGGGGTATCTCGGTGATCTCGACGAGCAGGTAGGGGGTGTCGACGCCGGTGCGGCGGGTGGCGGTGACGGTGAACCCGGCGAGGGTGCCGACGGGGACCGGCTGGCCGAGGTCGGCGCGCACGGGGGGATCTGGCCGAGGTCGGCGCGCAGCGCGATCGCGGCGTCGGCGCGGCTGGTGTGCCGCCGGCCGGCCACGGTCATGGTGAACCGGTCGCCGCTGGTGTCCACGGCGCGGTCACGGGCGGCAGTAAGGACCTCGATCTCGTGGGCGAGCAGCGGCAGTCTGTGCTCGGCGCCGGCGACGGTGGCGGCGAGCACGCGGTGGTTGCGGGTGTGGCTGCGTTCCAGCCGCTCGAGGCGCACGAGGTCGGCGTCGACGCGCGCCTTGTCCAGGATCCGGGGGTCGCCGGTGGCCAGGGCCTTGACCTCGGCGTAGCTCATCGCGGTGTCGCCGACGTCTTCGATCTCGCGGCTGTCCAGCCGGCCGCGCATGACTTGGCCGATGAACCTGGCCTTGCGTTCCACGGTCTGCCACAGGTAGGCGTCGAAGCTGGCCTCGGTGACGTACCGGAGGATGCTGACCTCGGGGTTGTGGTTGCCCTGGCGCATGATCCGCCCGTCGCGCTGGGCGAGGTCGGCGGGTCGCCAGGGGCAGTCCAGGTGGTGCAGCGCGACCGCGCGCTGCTGCACGTTGGTGCCGACGCCCATCTTCTCGGTGCTGCCGATCAGGACGCTGATGCGCCCGTTGCGGGCGGCGGCGAACATCTGCGCCTTCTCCTTGTCGTTGCGGGCCTCGTGGGCGAAGCGGATGCCAGTCTCGGGGACGCCCCGGCGGACCAGCTGGGCCCGCAGCTCGGTGTAGGCGTTCCAACGTCGCCCCGCCGGGTCGTTGCTGCGGGCGGCCGGGGTCCCCAGGTCGCAGAACACGATCTGCAGCGCGCCGGGGACCTCGGAGCCGGCGTAGCGGCGACCGGCGTGCTGGTGGTGCAGCCCGGCGATCCGGGCGGCGGCCGCGGCGACCTTGCCCTCGGTCCGGCCCACCTCGCCGAGCTCCGCGGCGAGCTCGGCCAGGGCCTGGCGGACCTCAGGGTCCTCACGGTCGGGCGGCTCGGGGTCCTCGACGTCCTCCCCGTCCTGGCCGGGGTCGGGCAGGTCCAGGCCGGCGAGGGCGCTGAGCGCCACATGGTCGGGCAGCAGCCGCAGGTCCAGGGCGGCGGCCCGCCCGTGGCTGGCGATGCGCAGCATGTTGTCCTCGTCCGGGCGGACCTGCCGGGCCTGCACCCGGTCCGCCCGCTGCGCCAGGTCGCTCATGAACCGGCGCAGCGCGTCGCTGGCCGGGACGACGACGGTCTCGGGGGCGCCGCCGTGCAGGTCCGGGGTGGGCAGGTCGAGGTCCTCGGCGGTCTTGATGTCGGCGGACACATGCCACATGCGCAGCAGCTCGGGGACGTTGCGGAACTTCGCGAACCGGCTGCCCATCCGGAACCGCACCCCGTCGGGGGCCAGCTCGAGCTCGGTGGTGACCTCGCCGAAGGTCGCGGCCCAGGTGTCGAAGTCGGTGAGCCCCGCGGCCTGGAGCAGGTCGGGGCGGCAGAAGCGCTGCATCACGTAGGCCTCGGACACCGAGTTCGCGATCGGGGTCGCGGTGGCCAGGGTGGCGACCCGGGCGCCGTGCCGGCCGCGCAGGTAGTCCAGCTTCATGTCCAGGTCGGTGGCCCGGTTGCTGCCCTCGATCGCGACGTTGGGGATGTTGGACTCGGTGGCGAGGTTCTTGTAGCCGTGGGCCTCGTCGACGAACAGGTAGTCGATGCCGGTCTGCTCGAAGGTGATACCCGGGTCCTTCACGGTGTCCAGCAACTTCTTCAGCTTCTCCTCAGCGCGGGCCAGCGTTGCCTCCAGGCGCTTGACGGTGAGGCTGCCGCCGCGGGCCTTGACCGCGCTCAACTGGGCGCGCAGCAGCTGCGCCTGCCGGTCCTGGTAGTCGTGCCGGGCCTGCGGGGACAACGCCAGCCGTTCGAAGGCGCTGCGGGACACGATGACGGCGTCCCAGTCCCCGGTGGCGATCCGGGCGATCATGCGCCGGCGGCGCTGCGCACCGAGGTCGTCGATCCCGGTGGCCAGCACCCTGGCCTGCGGGTACAGCTGCATCCACTCCCGGGTGAACTGCTCGAGCATGTGGTTGGGGACCACCACGGCGGGCTTGCGGGCCAGCCCGAGCCGGCGCAGCTCCATCGCCCCGATCGCCATCTCCGCGGTCTTCCCGGCGCCGACCTCGTGGCCGAGCAGCACCGCGGGCTCGGCGATGATCCGGGCGACGGCGGCGACCTGATGGCTGCGGGGGGTGAAGCTGACGGTCAGGCCGGGGAGCTGCATCTGGGTGTCGTCGTAGCTGCGCAGCACGATGCTGTTGAACATCCGGTTGTAGCGGGCGGCGAGGGTGTGAGCCCGGTCCGGGGACTCCCAGAGCCACTCGGTGAACCGTTCGCCGATCTGTCTGGCCTTGTCCTGGGCGACGACGGTCTCGGTGAGGTTGAGGAGCCGGCGTCCGTCGTCGAGCTGGTCGTGGACCTTGATGGGCCGCTGCTGCAGCAGGTCGGCGACGATGCTGGGTGCGGGGGCGCGCGGGGTCCCCCAGGTGGAGGTGCCGAGCACGCTGTGCCCGCCGACGCGGGACCTGACCGCCCACCGCGCGCCGCCGGCGTGCTCGACCTCGGCCCTGGGGTCGTCGAGCAGCTCCCGGACGAACCCGGTGACGGTGGCCTCGTCGATCCAGGCGGCGCCGAGCCGGCCGTCGATCTCGGCGGGGGTGAGGTCGGCGGGGAGCACGGCCTGCAGGGCGTCAACGTTGGCGGCCCAGGACGCGGCACCGTGGGTGTCGGCGGCGGCGCGGACCGCGATCAGCTTGGCCCGGACGTCACCGGACAGGTACTCCGCGGCGGGCACCAGCTGCCACTCCGGCACGGGCTCGGGCTGGTGGCCCGGCTCGGTGGCGGGGCTTGGTCCGGGAGTGGTGCCGGCAGGGGTGCCGGAATGGGTGCCGGGGGGGCCAGCGGTGCGGGGCTGGTCGGGGTCGGGGTAGACCAGGCCGACGAGGGCGGCGCGGGTACTGGTGAGGTCGCGTCCGAGCAGGTGGGCGATGACGTCCAGGCGTATCTGCCCGTGGGTGTCCAGGCAGATCGCGAGCGCGTCGGCCGGGGTGTCAGCGCCCCGGCGGGGGGCGCGGGGGGCGACGACCCGCCGGGTGAACACCGGGGGCTTGGCGGTCGCGCCGGTGGTCGCGTCGTAGTCCTCCAGGGCGTAGACGGCGGGTGAGTGCGGGTCCTGGCGGAACCCGCCTTGCGGGGGGCTGACCCTGGCGAGCTTGTCCTCGCCGGTGACGTCGTCCACCCGTCCGGTGCGGCGGAAGGTGACCCGGTTGATGGGGCCGTGACGGCCGAGGTAGGTATCGTACTGGCGGTTGAGCCTGCGGCGCAGGCCCTGGATGTGTTCGGTGTCCTCCGCGGTCGCCGACTCGGCGTGCAGCAGGGCCTGGGTGGTGTCGCGGAGCGTTAGTAAGGCTCGCAGTTCTTGGGCCTGCGTGGCGGGGACGGGGTGCTCGACGAGCGCACTGGCATCGACGCGGGTGAACCCGCCGCCGGCGGTGCTGTCGATGCGGTCCTGCAGGTGCTCGGCGGGGGCGGGCGCGAGGGCCGGCGGCGGTCCGCTGGCGTGGCGGGGTGCGAACCACGGGGCCGGACGCGGCTGGTCCGTCGCGCTGGGCCCTGGCCCGGCCATAGCGTCGGTCAGGCGGCTACGGAGGCGGTCGGCGAGCGCGGCCGGTTGCAGTGAGGCACTGCGCGCGCCCCCCGTGTCGCGCGCGTCGGCGCTGGGTGTGTCGATGCTGGCCACTGGCTCATCGGTGACGTCGAGCTCGGGGCCGTGGGGCCCGCTGCGGAGGCCTAGGCGGCCGAGGACCTGATCGGGGTGGTCGAGAAAGTAGGTGTTGACCGTGACGGCTTGTTGGTCATCCCCGCCGATCCGCCGGGTGCCCTCCCATGCGGCGGGGCTGCGGGCTGGTTCGCCGGCGGGCCGGCGGCGCAGCACGAGGACGTCGGTGACGACGCTGGTGCCCGCGGCGCGTACGTGCGCGGTCAGCGGCAGCCGGACGGCGGTGAGCAGGTCGGCGAGGTCGGCGATCTCGCGCCGCGTGGCGGGGTTGACGGAGTCCATGGTCCAGTGGCTGGTGATGACGGCGACCAGCCCGCCCGGGGCGGTCAGCGCGAGGGATTTGAGGATGAAGTAGTTGTGCAGGGAGTGCCGGCCCTGGTTGTGCACCCGGTCGGTGAGCACGGTCTTGGCGAACGGCACGTTGCCGATGACCAGGTCGACGCTGCCGGCGGCGAGCCTGGTGTCGGCGAAGGACTGCGTCCGGACCTCGGCGTGGGGGTTGAGTTTGGCCGCGATGGCCGCGGTGGTGGGGTCCAGTTCGACGCCCAGCAGCCGGGTGATGCCGCGGGGGGCGAGGCCGAGGAAGGTGCCGGTCCCGCACCCGGGTTCCAGCACGGTGACGGGCTGCTCACCTGCCTGCAGCACCTCGTGCAGGCCGGCGGCCTGAACGGCGGTCCACATCGCTGCGGCCAGGCCCGCGTCGGTGTAGTGGGCGTTCAGGGTGGTGCGGGCGGCTGCGGCCCACGCGGGCGGGTCGAGCAGGTCCCGTAGCTGCTCGCGCAGGACGCTGTTGTCGCGGTCGTCCTCGTCGAAGACCTTGGGCAGCGCGCCCCAGCCGGACCAGCGGGCCAGCGTCTGCTGCTCGTCCGGTGTTGCCGCCCGGTCGCCGTGCTGCTGCAGGTGGCGCAGCAGGCGCAGCGCCGTCAGGTTCGCCGCGGCCTTGGCCCGCAGACCCGCCGGCGCGAGGTCCACCTGGGCGGAGGCGCGGAAGCCGGTTGGCTGCGGCCCGCTCGCGGTGGCAGGCGATGAGTCACCGTCGGCTAGTCGAAGTAGGGGTCCCCCGGTCTCATCAGAATGGGCAGCCACGGCGCCGGCCGCGGCCAGGGGCCCGGGTCGTCCGGGTCCTCCGGCTGCTGGGTGTCCCCCGTCCGGAGCTCCTCGAGGTCCCAGGGGCTCGTCGGGCGGCCCGCCGGGTCCTGTTCGGCCTCCGGGTGTCCCGGCTCCGGGGGCAGCAGCACCATGTCCCGGAGCACCGTGGCCTCCGCGGTGAACCTGGCGTGGCCCAGGCGCCCGGTCCTGTCCAGGTAGCTCTCCCCCGTCGGGCTGTCGCCGGCGATCTCCGCCGCCATCGAGGTCACCTGCTCCTCGACCTCCTCCCCCAGCTGGGCGAAGAAACCGGCCGGGTCCAGGATCGCCAGCAGCTGCCCCGGCCGCCACCTCGCCCAGTGCTGCCACGCCATCCGGCCGTACTTGTTCACCCGGCCCACTGTCCTCGGTGGCACCGGGACCCGCGTCCCCCCAGAGCAACGCATCGAACGACAGCTGACCTTCACCGACGCCTCCCCGCTTGTCCTTGCCGGTGCCCATGTGCGCAGGCTCGGAGATCCCTCTGACAGCTCCTCGACCGGCCACCGCTCCCCCGGTCCTGCCTGGCGGGTTGCTTCGGGATGTCAGAGGCGTGCAGGACGCTGCCGGGCACGAGCACAGGCACGCACACCTGATGGAGAAGCGGCTGAGCGTGAGCGCGACCGACCGGACCGCCCGGACTCGGAGGAACAGCGGCGGCCACCGGCACGGCGGTCCGGCCGGCCGGCACTACGGCGCGCTGGGAGCGCTCACGCAGCTGCCCGCGGTCGTGTTCAGGCTGGGCGTGATGCTGGTGGTGGTGGCCCCGTTGCGCGCTGGGGGCGGGCTGGTGATCTTCGGCTGGGCTGCGCTCGGTGCGGCCACCTGCCTGCCTTTCGGGGAACGGCTGGCCGTGCGCGCGCCTGCCGGTTCAGGCGCCCTGAGGCCGACCAGGTGGTCGTGGTCGAGGCGCTCGTGGCGCCCGTGCTCACTAGCTGCGGTATCCGGCGCCGGGACGTGGAGGTGTTCATGGTCGACTCCGCCATGGTGAACGCCGTACGCCGCGGGAGCGCGCAGCATCGCGGTCACCCGCGGTCTGCTGGCACAGTTCCTGTCCGGTGACCACGGCAGGGACGGGGCCCGGTCCGTGGTCGCTCACGAACTGGGGCATCACGCGGTGCGGAGCACCCGGTAGGGGCTGGCCTGCGCCTGGTTGTCGTGGCCCTGGAGAGCCTTCGCGTCGGCGTCGCTCGCGGTCGCGTTCCGGGCCACGGGTCGTCGGCAGTTCAGGGGCAGCGTGGCGGTGTGCGCGCTGGGCGTAGCCGTGGCTGTGGTCCATGCCGCGGCTACGCCCTGCGGGCCCACCAGTGGTCGGTGGCGACCGTGCTGACCGCGGCGGCGCTGTCCCTGACCGCCTCTCCCGCCCTGAACGCGTGGCTCCAGCGGGCGGTGCGAGTTCGCCGGCGACGCCTTCGCAGCGCACGGCTACTCCCGGGGCCTCGCCAGCGCGCTCGTGCTACACAGCCCTGCCAACGGCACGTACTCCCTGTGGAAGCGGACGACCGCTGAGCATCCGAAGCTCACACGACGGCTCCGGACACTGGATCAGTACCAGGAGCACCAACACCCAGAGCAGCGCCAGCGCGTGCTGATCGCGTCGCCCACCTGACCCGCAGCGAGCGCCGCCACCGCGGCCGATCACCTCACCGTGGTGGATGCCGCACTCGCCCAGATACCAGATCGGTGGCGGAGCAAAACCGATCCTGATCCGCGCTGATGGCGCCGGCTACTCCCCCCCGCTGATCAGCGCGCTTTCCGCGCAGGGCCTGGAGTTCTCCGTCGGCTACTCGGTCGACCAGGCAGTCCGAGATGCCATTCGGGCCGTCCCGGCGTGGACGTGGAAGGTCGGACTGAGAGACGACCACGGCCCGAACGACCAGGTCGGCAAACGATCGTCCGCGAGACACTTTTGCCTCGAGGACATCGATGCAGGCTGTGGTTGTCAAGCAGCCAGTGTCCGCAGCTCTGATGCGCGATGGCCCGTTTACGGGGCGGCGGTGCAGCCATTGTTGGGGCCGGTCTTACCTGTTGCCGGGTCGCGGTCGCGGTCGGGTTGAGGCTGGTGACGGTGACGGTGACGGTCTGCAGCAGCTTGACCCCGTTGGTCGGGAAGTCGCTGTCGAGGATGTTGGTGTTCGAGCCGTCGGTGTTGTTCCCGTTGCGCCGACTGCGCACGTGCGCCCCAATTGTCTTTTTCCTCTGTTTCCTCTGCGTGTAGGCCGTTTGCGGGCTCTCTGGCACGGGGTTAGCGGGTGGTCACGTTTGGGCGCGACGACGGCACCGGCGAACGTCAGCCACACCCTTGGGCTTCGGGCGGGTGTCCTGGTTCCTTCGAAGTGGGGCGGTCGCTGCGCTGCCGGTCGCTCCGCGGGTGAGAGACGGCGAGCCCCGTCCCAGAGGTCAATGCCACAACCTCGTACCGGAAGGCCCGTACGGGTGGGACAAGCCCCTCCTCCTGCCGACGGTGGGGCTGCCACCTTCATGTGGGTGGTTCTTGCGGCTCGCCGGGTTGCGTTTGACCACAGCCTGGGTACGTGCGACGGGGTGTGTCGTCGCGCGCTCCCCCTGGCCCTGCTGATTTGCACAGTCGCTGGATGTAGCAGCAGCAGGACGCCATCATCGGTACCGGCGACGCCGCCTAGCGCAGTAGGGCAGTCCCTTGTCGCGCCTCCTCCGAGCGTCTCGAAGTCGTCCACCGTGGCGCAAGCTGCGCCTTCGATCACAGCAGCGAGCGGACCTGCGGCGACGACGACGGCAGCCCCTACCCCCGCGGCCCCATCCAGTAGTGGACCTTCGGCCGCGGCAACCCAAGATCGGTGTGACATAGCGACGCTGGCTGTGACTGACGACGCCGGCCAGGCGGCTGGAGGCCGTCTGACTGGTCGCTTGACTTTCCGCAACATAGGTGAGGCGCCTTGCATCCTTGGCGGCTTTCCCGGGCTACTCCGCTTGGACAGCTCGCGGCGCCCCCTGCGGACCAACGTTGAACGCGCGTTGACTTCCGCGCCTACTGTCACCCTACAATCAGGGGCGAGGGCCTCGTCGAGCTACAGCTATCCGGGGGAGGCGGCATCGGGTGTCAGCTCGTGCCCGAAGCCAGCCCAGTACGCCGAAGTGACTCCCCCGGGCAGCAAAAAATTCATCGTAGTGAAATCGCAGTTGCGCCCTTGCGACGAGGCTGGGACGATAAGTGTCTCTCCGGTGATGTCTGACGCGACTTCGTGACAGCCTTGCTACCTCTTCGGGTTCAGGTCGCTTTCGCGGGCAGCGACAGCGGTCACGTTCAAGGTGTAACAAGGCGCGATCGCCAGGCGCCGCGTGATGCTTGGCATTCCAGACAGCTGGACGCTTACATATCTGCTGACTCTGCAAGATCGTCCGTTGCTGCCACTGCCGACGTCGCTCAGCGCGAAGACGACGTCCCCCTTTGGCTGTACTCTTAGCGCGCGGCTGCCTGGGTCCCGGGCTTTCATGTGGTCGGCACCGCGGCGAACGTGGACGCTAAGTGGCTGGCCTTGGTCGTCTAGCAGTTCGACATTGGGGTAACCGGCAATGCGGCAAGGCGCGTTGCTAACGTTCGTGAGAAACAGGTCGGTGCGTGCGTGCCCCAGAGTCGCCTGGATGTACGTCGCGCGACTAATGCTGAGATGTTGACAAGCTGGCTCCGTACCAGCTTGCGCGCTGGTGTTCGGCAGCCATAGGTAAGCGACCGCGAGGGCCGCTGCTGCCGCTGCGGGAGGGCAACGCCGCCGATCACCCATTGGTTATCTGACCATCCTCAAGGTCTACATCGACGCCCCCGGGCCCGCTGAAGGAGTACTGCCAGCCGGCCGGAGCACTAGGTGTAAAGCTGCCTGGACAATGGAAGCGCGGCGCTGACGTGACCTTTGGAGCACCACTTCGGTGCACGTCGTACGGGTTGGTCTTGCTGCCGCTGTCCGCGACGAAGAGGACGCTATTCTTGTTGATCTCGCCCATGGACAGACCGTTGTCCTTGGTGGTGTTGGCGCTGCAGTACGCGCCACCAAAGTAGGGGCTGCTACTTGCGCCGGCATTGTAGTAGAAGCCGGGCTGAAAGAAGAAATGGTCTTGCTTGAATGCGTTGTAGTAGCCCTCCACCCAACCTGCATCGGTGGCGACGGAGCCTGAAGAGTCCGGATTCTCAACGTCACCGATGATGGTCGTACCCTGTTTGACTGATGCGTGGCCTTTGCCATCCTTCAATGCTTTGGCGTTCTTGATTGACGTCTGACCGTCCGCCAGGCCCTCCGAGTAGCTGCTGTACGGCTGCTGACTACCTCGCACTCGACCAAGATAGGCGTCGATTACCCACACGGTTGATTTCTTGCTATGCAGGAAGCTAATATCAGTGCTATTCAGTATATGGGCTCCCCCCGGACCCACTGTTCCACCCAGGTACTGACCGTAGAAGTCCGGCGGGAAGCCGTTCGAGTTGTACCCGTTCTCGGCGCTTGAGTACTGGCCTTCTGCAGCACCGGAAGTGGAGTCGATGCCCCACAGTTGCTTGCCGCTGCTTGGCTTCTTTGCGGGCGGCGGCATGGTGGGTTGGCCGGCCGGGGGCGGCGGCGGCGGGGGGGCTGCCTGGGTGATGAGCAGCCGTGGGGCTTGGTCCCCGCCGGCTTCGCTGGAAGCGAAAATCTTCCACGCCGTGTTGTCGGTTTCGTTGCTGCGGATCTCGAGCCCGTAGTTGTTGGCGTTGGCGTTCCAGGCCTGCACGATCGCGGTAACCGGCAGCTTGACCTGAGCGGGGCCGCCCGCGCAGGTGTCACCGGCAGCGAATGCTGGGCTGGGTATCCCGGAGCTGCTGTCGATGCTGGGGGTTTCACCGTTGCTGCCAGCGGCCCAGGTGGCGGTGTTGGCCCGCCATAGGGTGGTCACCCGGTAGACCGTGACGGGCTTGCTGGTGCACGTCCAGGAGTGGGTGTTGGTGAGCTGCAGCTGGGCGCTGCTGATCTGCTTTCCCTTGAACGCGCTCACGTCGAACTGCAGGAGCGGGCGGGCGATGTCCCCGCCGTTGTTGTAGGTGCCGGCCTTCAGCACTTGAGCACCGCCTTGTGCCGTCTTGGGACTGGCCTTTTGGAGGAAGGTGTCCTGGGTGAGCGTCACCGGTGGGTCGATGGTGACGGGGAACGCGGTGCTCGCGGCGTTCAGGTAGCTGGCGTCCGGCGCCAGGGTGATGTCGTACCCGCCGGTGGCGGACGGAGTGAGCAGGGTCGTGATCTGACCGACGTTGGAAGGCTCATCGGAGTTCGGATCAATCTGGCTGTCATGCATGGTCGCCGGGGGGCCACCGAAGACCAGGTTGCCCAAAGCGTCGCTGATGACCAGGTTGCTGCCGCTGTCCAGCGACGCGGTGAGGCCCGGCGACACGTCGAGGTGGAACCGGTAGATCTGGGTGCCAGCGGCCTTGACCGACAGGCTGTGGTCGACGCCGCCGGGCTGAGCGCGGATGAGCAGGTCGGTGTTCGGCGCCGCGTTGGCGTACGTGGCGGTGTCCCCGTTCGTCGTGGGGGCCGGCAGGGTGCTCTGCCAGCTGAACGTCATGTTGCGGTTCTGGCTGTCGGTGACGCTGTCCATCCGGGTGCCGCTGGTCCCGAGGGTGATGCCGAGGGCAGAGACGGCGGGACGCAGGGTGCTGCCGTCCTGGACGAGGTTGGCATCGAGCCCGATGAAGCTGCCGTCGTTGGCTTTGACGCTGGCCGTGGCGGGGGCCAGCTCGCTGGTGAGGGTTCCGTCGGGCTCGGCGTAGGTGACGCTCGTGCTGGTGGTCAGGCTCGGGATGGGCACTCGGGCGCCGTAGGCGCTGGCGAACGAGGTGGCCCAGGAGGTCTCGACAGTCGCGGTGGCGTTCAGGCCGCCCGGGGTCGCGGTGACGGGGTTCGAGGCGATGCTGGTCGGCCCGGTCCCGACGTCGTTGGCGGCGGTGACCGTGAAGGTGTAGCTGACGCCGTTGGTCAGGCCGGGGACTGCTGTGACGAGGTTGCCGTTGCTCGAGACCGTCGCCCCGCCTGGGGACGTCATGACGGTGTAGTCCGCGATGCCACTGCCGTTCTCCGCCGCAGGGGCCCAGTAGACGATGGCGCTGCTGTCACCTGCAATGGCCACGACTCCCGACGCGGAGCCAGGCAGGGCAACCGGGAACGCCGCCGGGCTGAGTGCCGGGACGCCGGTTCCCGGGGATGCCGCGGCGCCGCCGGTGACGGAGCTGGCTCCAGATTCGTTCAAGGCGAAGGCCTGGACGACGTAGGTCGATCCGCCCAAGGGGGTGTAGGGGGAGGTGCCGCAGTAGCCCGCGGTGCCGTGTGACGAGTCGAACGTGAAGTTGGTCGGCTGGTTGCCGTTAGCCGGCACGACCTGGCAGCTCAGCGGTGCGCTGTACGGCCAGCTCTGCCCGGCCGGGTACAGGAACAACAGGTACTGGTTGACCGCGTACGGGCGGGCAGCGGAGAACGGGCTGCGCCCGTCGCTACCGTCCACAGCCGGGTAGTTCAGGGTGCCGCTGACCGAGGTGACACCGCCGGTGATCGAGGCGAAGGTCGGAGCCTGCGCATAGGTTTGGGCGAGGGCGTTGACGGCGGCGTTGTTGTTGTAGCCGGCGTCGTTGTGCGGGAACAGCAGGTAGAAGTAGCACTGGCCGGGGTTGATGCCGTTGTAGGTCCAGGTCTTGCGTCCGGATGTCTCGGGGATCCAGGCCCCGGCGACCATGTCGGGGCCGCTGTGGCCGCACTGGTAGAGGTACCCGGTGTACCCGTCCACGGGGTCGGCATCGGCACTACCCGCGGGGGTGTCCCAGGAGGCCGTGAAGGTCCCCGCGTTGTTGATGCTGGCGGTGACGTTCTGCGGGGCGTTGGGCGGTAGGCCGTAGTTGATGACGAAGTAGGAGGGGTGCTGGCCACCGGCCCCGTCGAACTGCGTGTACTCGTAGCCCCAGGTCTCGTTGTCGTTCTTCAGGACGAAGCCGTAGTACGGGAACTGGTTCGCCAGCGCTGCACGCGTCGCCGGGGTGACGTCGACGCCGCGGTAGTAGGTGTTCGGGGTGGCGTCGAAGCTGACGCACTGGTCGCCACGCGGCGCCCCGCCCGCGGTGTTAGCCCAGGTAGTGTTCGGCCCGTTGCCCCAGAAGGTCCCGCCGGCACACAGGTCGTGAATGTGGGTGGCGTTGTTGTCGCTGCCGGTCGCGTAGAGCGCGAAGTAGGCCTGCCGCAGGTAGGTGCCGCCGTTGGTCAGGACGCTGATGTCCGGTCGCAGCAGGGCGCGAGCCGTGTAGCCGACGTTGCTCGCGGCGTCGTAGTAGTTCGTGCCGTAGGGGCAGTAGTTGTTGTTCTGGTAGCTGCCGTCGAACAGCTGGCAGTCCCACATAGCGTTCTCGTACTGGTCCACGATCGTGGGGTCCAGCACGATCGGGAACGTCTTACCGACCAGCCATGCGCTGTCCACCGTCTCGGTGACCAGGTAGGAATGCGCGCCCGCGAGGGTCACCGTCAGGTGCGCCGAGGACGGGTCCGGCGGCATGCCCTGACCGTTGCCGGCGGGGGCCTGCTGGTAGGCGTAGGGCGGGGTGATGGCGTACTGCCCGCCGTCGGCGGGGAACTGCCAGCCGCCCTGCGGGGTCGCGGCTCCCAGTCCCCCGAGGGCGCCGGTCGGGTCGTCGAGCAGCAGCGCGAGGGTCCGCGGCGCGCTCGCGTCCGCGAGGACCAGGTCGACCCGCGGCCCGGTGGGCGTGCTGCTGACGTCGAGGTCGGCGTGCTGCAGTGCCCTGGCGAGCAGCACATGCCCGGCCGCGGTGCTGACCGCGGTCGCCGGCAGTGGCGCGGGGACGCCGACACCCTTAGGCGCGGCTGTGCTGGCGGGTGCCAGCCGGACCGTGATGGCGCCGGTGGGCAGGTCCCAGCGGAGCAGGTGCGCGCTGTCGGTGCCGATCCCCAGCGGGCGGACGGCATGTGGTGCCTGCCTCGGGTAGGCCGCGTCCGCGACTGAGACGATCGAGGGGTCGGTGCGGACCCGATGACCGGACTCGGTGTGGAACACCGGCGTCGGGTAGCTCACGACGCTCAACGTCCCGTTGGGGGCGGCGAACGTCGTCTTCCGGTCGCCGCTGAGGCTGTCCACCGCCACCCGGTGGCCGTGCTGGCGTGCCGCCGTCACCGCCAGGTCCTGCGTCGCCTGCGCCTCCCCGGCGGTGGCGTCCGCCGGCAGCCCGGCGAGCTCTGCGGGCACCCGGCCCGCCGGCACGGCTGCGGGAGCCGCCTTCGCGGGCACCGGCACGGTCGGCGGGGCCGGAGACGGGGACCCGCCACCTACCGCGGCCGGCGGTTGCGATGTGCCCGTGGGGGCTGTGGGTGCTGCCGCGGCCCGGGCTGCCGTCAATGGCAGGACCGCGGCAAACAGCACTCCGGCGGAGCCGATGAACAGGGCCGGTGGGACACGCCGCATAGCTGCTCCTGACGCAGACCCGGACTGTTACCCCGCAGACGACCACATCCGGGCGGCCACCGGGCTAGTCCTTCCGGGCCCCGCCCCCTCTGGTCACAGCACACCACCACCCCGCCTTGCGACCAAGCCGAGCCGTGCGCAGACCGAGGAAGCCACCCACTGGCTACACCTACACCTGCCGGGGGTCCGTCGCCGGACCCCGGAACGGACGGAGCTGCTGGGCGGCGAGGGCGAGGGCGAGGGCGAAGCTGTAGCGGCCGAGCATGCTGATGTGCTCGTGCACGAACGGTGACAGCCGCTCAAGGTCGGCGTCGCTGGGCGGGTGGCCCTCGCGGGTGAGCTGGTGACGGCGGCGTCGAGGTAGCGGGTGTTCCACAGCACGATCGCGCTCAGGCTGAGCCCGAGGGCGCCGAGCTGATCTTCCTGGCCTTCGCGGTAGGGCTGGCGGATCTGCCCGCGGCCGCCCTGGAACACGTCCCGGGCGACCCCATGCCGTGACTCCTGCAACGCAAGCTGGGTGTGGATCTGCCGGCGGCGGCCAGCGCGGTGCGGGCGCTGCCCACCCCGGCCAGTGCAGCCAGCCCGGGCCTTGCGCGACACGCCGAACTGCGGGCACCGCGGCGATCTCGACCACCCCGGACCAACGCTGAAGTGGCCGGTGAACGAGGGCCAGACCGAGCGCTTGAACATCGTGCCGCGGGTTCTTGCTCAGGAAGTGCCCTGGCGTAGGGAAACCAGCGCGGTCCGCGCGGCTTCCTCACTGAAGCGGCTAGTTTCCCTATCCGGTGAGCACCACTGCCCGCGCATATGTCAGGGCGGCGTGGGCGTGGCCGCGATGTCCGTCGTGCGGGCGCGGGACACCGTGCAGTCAGGAGACGTGGTCACCGGATACGAAATCTCGTCCAGCAGGTGACCGATGACAGGAAGGCCGGGGAGCGCGGGTGGCGGGGACGCGGTTCCGGTCGGGGCAGCTGGCGGCGCTGCGGGCGGTGGCGGGCCTGCGCCGCGTCCGTCTGGCAGAGCTGGTCGAGGTCCGCGAGAGCACCGTCGGGCAGTGGGAGCGGGGTGCGGCGTCGCCGTCGGCCGGCAAGGTCCCGCGGCTGGCCCACGCACTGGGCGTCCCACCCCTGCAGCTGTACGAGGTGCCGCCGGGCGCACCGTCGTTCCGGGCGTTGCGCTTGACGGCGGGGTTGACGCTGATGGACCTGGTCACGCGATCGGGCGTCTGCTATGCCACGTGCAACCGCCTGGACCGAGGGAGAGGGACCGCCCCGGAGCCCCGCAGCTTGGCGGCGCTGGCGGCGGCGCTCGGCCTGCCGGCCGGGTCCGTGACCCAGGCTCTGGTGCGCAGCAAGGCAGACCCGGAGGTCTAGAACGCGGCGGCGGCCAGGAATCCGGCGACCATCGCGGGACCGAGGGGGACACGCCGCTGGACGGCACCCGCGGTGCGACGCCGGGTGAGGAGCAGGGACAGCAGGCCGGCAGCGGTGAAGGCGACGCCGCCGGCCAGGGCGCCAGGCCGGGTGAGGTGACCGAGGCCGAGACCACCGAGCACGGCCAGCCGGACATCACCGCGACCGACGCCGGCCAGCGCGACGAGCGCGCGGAAGACGGCACCTAGAGCCCCGGCGGTGACGAGGGCACGGGCTGTCCCCGTCCCGCCGGCGATGAGCTCCGCGGCCAGAAGCAGAAGGAGGGTCAGCACGGTGGCCTGGCGCGCCAGTGCTGTGGGAACGCGGTGCGCGCGCCCGTCGACCACGGCGATCGCGGCAAGGGCAACGGCCCAGACGAGGAGCGCCGGCGCCTGCCATGCCTCGCCGGCCCGCCTGTTCAGACACAGTCCCGCCGCGAGACCTGCGACTGCGCCCGCTGCGGCTGCAGGACCATGAAGGGCCGCCCGCTGGGCGATGCCCCCGCGAGCGCCGTTGCGGTTGGTGCGCAGCTGGCGTCCGGCGAGGAGGGGCACCAGGCACGCAGCCGCGATCGCGCAGCCGGTGCACACCGCGACGGGAACCACCCCTGCTCCTCTCCTCGGCGGCAGGCAGCTCAGCCGCCGGCGAGGGTCATTTGTCGCGCGGCCGGCACCTGCTGTCAGAGGGACGGGTTAGACCCTGATGGCCTAAGGAAGGGCGGACCATCGTGGCGAATCAGGCAAGGGTGACAGAGGCACAGCAGTCGGGCATCTCGCCGGCGGTGGACGCACACTCGGCCTTGCGTCGCGCCGGAGGGGCCGGACGCCCAAGGAGGTCGCTGTGAGTGCACGCCGGGTTCTGTCGCTCGCCAGCGCGTTGTCGGCTGCTGCGCTGGCAACGGGTTGCTCTTCCTCCTCCCGGCCCTCGGTGGCGCTTGCGCCCACGCCGGCATCGTCCTCGGACGCCGCCGTCGCATCCGTCGCCCCTAAACCGGTGAGTCCGGGTCCGACTTCCGCCCAATCGTCGTCACCGGCCGCCAGCAAGGACGCCATCGCGCGTGCGGAGGTACTTGCCTTTGTGCCCACCTACTACGCCACGGTCGACCGCTTGCAGGCGAACCCCGGCCCGCACATCGGTGAGATCAACGATGTGGCGACGCAACCCAACGTTTCCACTCACATTCGCGATATCAATGGGTTCCGCGGGGCGGGTCAGCACACGATCGGCACAACGAAGGTCGTGAGTATGCGTGTGGTGGCTGTCAACCTGACCTATCGAACGAACACAAATCCGACCATCTTCCCCACGGTGAGAGTGGTGACCTGCATCGACGTGACTGACGCGCACGTGGTGGACAACAAGACCGGCAAGGTGTTCGCGGTGGCGTCGCGACCGGACTTCTACACCGAGACATTGACCATGGTCGACGTCGGGTACCCCGCGTCGAACGGATGGCGAGTCGCTATGGACAAGAACGCGCCCGTGAAGTCATGCGCAGGCTGATTATTGGTGCGGTCGCCCTCTCCGTCGCCGCAGGCTGCCTCGGACAGAGTGTCGCGGTCGCGGATGACGGGGGCGATGCCTCGTGTCACGGGACCTACAATCCCGAATCAGGAATCTGCACCATCGAGCTACCGCCCGTCATGCCAGGGCAACCCGCCCCGGTATCGGGTGGGCCTTCCGCACCCGCGCCGACGGGTCCTGCCGTGCCCGTGTCGGCACCGGCAGGCCCCCCGGTGTGCCTCGGATCGTCCGGCACGGTGATCCCGTGCACGACGTCCTACGGTGCCTGGAGCTCCGAGTATCAGTGCTACCTCATAAGGGCTATTCCTCAGCCTCCGATGACGGCTGCGGTGCGGGGTGGGCACACCGACGGCGCGGTCTATGACTGCACCTCGAACGTGGGGCCGGCTCCCCTCAATCCGGAGGTGAGCCAGGTGTGGCTGGGTGCTGCACCGGCTGCCGTGCCGCCAGTGGATTTCCAGGCGCTTGCGCGGCAGGCGCTGGCGCAGCTGACGTTCACCCAGCAGGCGGTCCGCCATTACCCGTCGGGGGCGCTTGCGGACGGGACGCCGTACACGGCGGTGAAGGTCCCGACGTGGTTCTGGGCTGACGCCGCGGCGTGGAAGCCGATGAGCAGGCGGGTCTACCAGGGGGACGCCTGGTCGGAGGTCACCGCGACGCCGTCGACTCTGATGATGTCTCCGGGTGACGGTGCTGCCGCGGTCACCTGCGCGGGGCCCGGGACGGTGTGGAGCGAGGAGACCTACGGCCCGTACGTCTCCTCACCGTCGGGCTGCGACTACCGCTACCCGCACACCTCGGCCGCCGGTCCCGGTCAGGTGGTGACCGCGGAGTTCGCGACGCTGTGGACGACGGCCTGGACGTCGTCGTCGGGTGCGGGCGGCGCTCTGGAGTCGGTGACAACCCGTATGACGTCCACGTTCGCCGTGGCTGAGGTGCAGACGGTGGTGGTGAAGTGACGTTGGAGGCCGAGCGGGCGCCGGGCAGCGCGACCCCGGCGGTGGCGCAGGCCGTGCCGCTCGCGAACCGGACGGCCGCGGTGGCGCGGCGCCGGAACACCCGCGCGTACCTGCTCGCCGTGCTCGTGGTCCTGCTGGGCGGTGTCGTCGCGCTGTTCGGCGGCCTCGGGTTGAGCCGGCACTCCCAGGTGCTCGCGGTCGTCCGGCCGGTGCAGGCCGGGTCGGCGATCGTGCAGGACGACCTGGCGGTGGCGAACGTGACGACCGACCCCAGGTTGTCCCCGATCCCCGCCGCGGAGGAGTCCCAGGTGATCGGGATGATCGCCCAGGTGCCGCTCGCGCTGGGGGGGCTGCTGATCCGCGCCGAGCTGGGCACCGGGACTGGGTTCACCGCGGGCGAGGTGCTCGTGGCGCTGCCGCTGAAGCCGGGGCAGTTCCCCGGCCGCGGCCTCATCCCGGGCCAGCACGTCCTGGTGGTCGCGACAGCGGGTTCCGCGGGCGCGGCCGCTGCTGGCGCTGCCGCTGCGGTCGAGCCGCCGGGGACCCAACCCGGGGGGACGCAGCCAGGGGGGACGGTGACCACGGCGGCACCGGGCAGCGGTGCGGCCGCAGGTGGGACGCAGGCGACGATCGCCGAGGTGGGGGCAGCGGATGCCTCGTCGCAGGTGACGGTGGTCGACGTGCGGGTCGCGGCCGCGCAGGGGGGCGTTCTGGCGGACCTGGCGTCGACCGGCAAGCTCGCGCTGATCCTCCTGCCGACGGGGGGCTGACGCGGTGCTGGTGGTGGTGACCGGTCCGAAGACCTCGACGGGCACGACGACGACCGCTGCGGCTTTGGCGCTGCGCTGGCCCCGGCCGGTGGTACTCGTGGACTGCGACCCGGCCGGCGGGGATGTGGTCCCGGGTCTGCTGCCGGGCCGCGCTCCTGCCGACCGGGGCCTGCTGTCCTGGGCCGCGCAGTCGCGGGGGCTGCCTGCGGTGGCGGCCGCCAGGCTGTTCCAGCAGGCGGCGGTCGGCCTGCCGGAGCGTGCCGACCTGTGGCTGGTCCCGGGGTTCACCGCTCGGCCGCAGGCGAGGTCGTTCACGGCGGAGACCTGGGAGCTGCTGGCCTCCGCGTTGGAGGTCTCCTCCGAGGCGCTCGGGATGGACAGCCTGGTCGACGTCGGGCGCCTCGTGCACGAGGAGGTGGTGGCGTGGCCGCTGCTGCTGGCCGCCAATCAGATCGTGCTGACGGTGCGGCGCACGGTTCGATCGGTGCACGCCGCGCAGGTGGCGCTGACGCTGATGCGCACCCGGATGCCGGTGGACACGGTCGGGTTGCTCGTGATCGTCGGCGACGGCCCCTACAGCGCCGAGGAGATCGCGGCCACGTTGGGTCTCCCGCTGGCCGGGACGGTGCCCGAGGACCGGCGGACCGCCGCGGTGCTGTCGGAGGGGGCCGCGGCGGGGGAGCGCGCGCTGCGACGGGCACCGCTGCTGCGCGGGGCGGACAAGGTCGCCGCCTTCCTGGTGCGCAACGGCGAGCTGCAGCGCGAGCAGGCGAAGGGAGTGGCCACCCCGTGACCACCGACTACCGGCAGCCGCCCTGGGACGCCTCAATGCCCGCTGCGCAGCCACCGGGCCTGCCGCCGCCGCCCTCGTCGCCCCCGCCCTCGCCGCCGCCATCCTCCCCGCCCGGGCCCTCGTCGCCGCCCCCAGCTGCCTACGCTGCGGCGCCGCCGGCGGTCCCGCCGTCTCCGGCGGCGAGCAGGGTCGCGACGCTGTCGGCGGAGCAGTACGCGCTGGCTGCGCGGCTGCAGGACGCGGTCGCCAGCCGGCTGGCGTTCGACGGCGCGGGCTCAGACGACGAGGACACCCGCCGGGAGCGCGCCCGGGAGCTGATCGTCGACGAGTACCAGCAGTGGCTGCTACAGAGAACCACCCAGGGACTGCCCAGACCCGACGACGCGGTGGAGGACCTGCTGTTCGCGACCGTCCTCGCCGACCTGACCGGCGGGCTCGGACGCCTCTCGCCGCTGCTGGCGCGCACCGACGTGGAGGACATCTTCATCACCGGGTGCCGTCCTACCTGGCTGCGCCTGCGGACCGGGGAGCTCGTGCAGGGCCCGGCGATCGCTGACACCGACGCGGAGATGGTCCGGCTGTTCGCCTCCGCCGCGCAGCGCGTCGACCCGGGGCAGAGCAGCCGGGAGTGGAACTCCCAGAACCCGATCCTGAACATGCGGCTGCGCGAAGGCGGCCCGATGGGCGCGCGGGTGATCGCCAAGATGGACGTCTCCGCGCGACCCCAGGCGGTCATCCGGCTGCACCGCTACACCGACGTGACCCTGGCGGACCTCGCCGCCACGGCCATGATCGACCGGGCGATCCTGGAGTTCCTGCAGGCCGCCGTACTGGCGGGGGCGTCGATCCTGGTCACCGGGACCACCGGCGCGGGCAAGACCACGTTCCTGCGCGCGCTGATCGCCCAGATCGGCTTCCCCCATGTGATCACCACGATCGAGGACAACTTCGAGCTGGGCGTGCACCTGCCCACCGCTGACGGCTGCGACAAGGTGGCGGTGGTGAACACCTGGGAGGTCCGCGAGGCCAACGGGGACGGCGTCGGCGGGATCGGCATGGAAGACGCGCTGCTCTCGTCGCTGCGTGAGGCACCCGAGTGGGTCGTGGTCGGGGAGGTCCGCGGCGGTTACGTGGTGCGGCTGCTCGAGGCGGCCAGCAACGGCTCCGCCGCGATCATGGGCACGATCCACACGCGGACCGCCGAGGCGGTGGTCAACCGGGTGGTGACCGCGGCCAAGCAGTCGGCCCGAGGACCGGACACCGAGTCGGTGCTGCGGACCCTGTCCGATCTGGACCTGGCCGTGCATGTGCGCCGGGACAACCGGTGGAACCGGTTCGTCTCCGACATCCACGAGTTCGGTCACCTCAACCGCGACGCCGGTGGTGACGTGGAGCTGCGCACGATCTTCACCCGGCGCGCCGGTGACCGCCGTGGCGTGCCCACCGGGGCCGGTCACCTGTCCCAGGACCTGCGCGAGCGGCTGGAGGACGTCGGCTACGACCCGCTGCGGTCCTTGGACCCGACCTACAGCTCGTGGGGACCCGTGCAGGCCAGCGCCCCGGCACCGGCACCCGTGCAGGACCCGGTGCACGCGGCCGGTTGGTACGCCGGCGACCCGGGGAGCAGCTGGTGAGCGCCTACCTGGTGCTGCTGACCTTCGGGGGGCTGCTCGTCTCCAGTGGCGTCGTGATGGCGGTCGCTGCGGCCACGGGTGTGCGGCTGGGCACCGGCTGGGTGCGGCGCCGGCGGCGCACCGCGCCGGTGGCGGCACGCCTGCGGCTGGGGGCGCTTGCGGCTGGTGCGGTCACCCTGCTGGTGACCGGGTGGCCCGTCGCCGCGGCTGCTGTCGGCGCCGCGGTGATCTTCCTGCCGTCGGTCCTGGGTGGAGCGAGGGTGGCCCAGCGCAACATTGCCCGGGTAGAGGCCTTAGAGGAGTGGACCCGGCTGCTCGCCGGCCTGGTGGAGTCCCGGGCCGCCGGGTCGGTGGTGGAGGCGCTGCAGCTGTCGGCGAGCATGGCCCCGGCGCCGATCGAACGGCAGGTGACCGACCTGGCGCTGCGGCTGGGCCGGCAGGACACGGTGTCCGCGTTGCACCAGTGGGCCGGCGAGGTGGACGACCCGTCCGGTGATGTGGTGGCGATGGTGCTGATCCGGCGGCAGAGCATCGGCAGCAGCGGGCTGCACGGGGTGCTCACGGGTCTGGCCGCGGACCTGGCCGCGCGCACGACGATGGTGCGCGAGGTCGAGGCTGAGCGGGCGAAACCGCGCGCGAACGCCCGCACCATTGTGACCGCGACGCTGGGGATGATCGCGCTGATGGTGCTGTTCGCCCGTTCTTACCTCTCCCCGTATGGCAGTCCCGCCGGCGAGCTGGCGTTGCTGCTGGTGGTGGGGGTGTTCGCGGTGGCGCTGCGGTGGATGCGACGCCTGGCCAACCCGCCGGAGAACGTGCGGGTCCTCGTCGACCCGCGAACGGCCCGGCCCACCCGGACCGTCGCGGTGCTGCGATGACCCCGCTGCAGGTGCTGGCCGTCGGCGGTCTGATCGTCGGGGCCGGTCTGGTGCTGCTGGTCACGGCGGTCCGTCCCGCGGCGCCGACGCTGCAGGCCTCGCTGGCGCAATTGTCGCTCACCCCGCGGGTGACCCGCAGCTCGGCCATGACTGTCGAGCCGGAGTGGTGGCAGCGGCTGCTGCCGGCCTCGGTGCGCGACGTGCTGCACCGGCACGTCGGGGTGCCCGAGGCGGACCTGAAGCTGCTGGACCTGTCCAGGGCGCAGCTGATCAGCAGCAAGCTCAAGCTGGGTCTGGCCGGGCTGCTGTACCCCTCGGTGCTCAGCGCCTGGTTCGCGGTGCTCGGGGTTGGCGTGCCGTTCGTCGTCCCGGGTGTGCTGGCCTTGGTCCTGGCCGCGGTGCTGTGGCTGCTGCCTTCCCAGAGCGCCCGCGAGCGAGCAGCCGTGGCCAGGCTTGAGTTCCGGACCAACCTGCAGGCCTTCCTGACGCTGGTCGCGGGGGAGCGCGGCTCCCGCGGCTCGATGCAGCAGAACATGCAGGAGGCCGCGTCGGTGTCGAACAGCCGGCCGTTCGTGCTGCTCAGGCAGACCATCAACAGGGCGGTGACCCGGGCGCGGAGCACCGAGGCGCAGGTCTGGGGGGACCTGCGGACCCTGGGGGAGGAGATCGCCGTCCCTGACCTGATGAAGCTGGTGAACATCGCGGAGAACGCGCAGGTCGGCGGCAAGGTCGGCGCCTCCTTGGTGGCGGCCGCGGCCGGTCTGCGTTCCGCCGAGCTCAACGACCGACGCGCCGCGGCCAACGAGGTCAGCGAACGCATGTCGCGTCCGCTCGCGCTGCTGGTCGCCGGCCTGACCCTGTTCTTCCTGATCCCGTTCGTCCTACGGCTCGCCGGCGCCAGCTGAGCCGCCGGCGCGCACTCGCACCCCTGGTCCGTCCGCTGCCCGCCCACCGTCCGTCTGTCCAGCACCCACCTACCGGAAAGGCCCCACAGTGACCCACCGCAGCACGCTGTCTGAGACCACGAGCACGCTCACCCCCGCGACGCGGACACCCCAGCGCCTGTCAGCGCCGGTCCTGTCCGCCCCGGTCCTGTCCGCCTACGTTGTGCTGCTGAGCCTGCTGACCACCGGCCTGCTGTCGGGCAAGGCCTGGCTGCGCGCGGAGAGGCCGACGGAGGACAGAGGGGACGCCACCGAGAAGGCCTTCATGATCATCCTGGCGATCACGGTGGGCACCGCGGTGACGGTGGCGGCGGTGGCGTTCGTGAAGACCAAGACCGACCTGTTCAAGTAAGCGTGTGACCGCCACGGGGCCGCGCGCGACGCGCAGCACAGCGCGGTCGGCCCGCGCAGGGCAGGCAGGGCTGCCCGCTCCGACGTGCCGGGTACGGCAGCGCATGGACCGGGGGCGGCTCGGGCCGCGCCCCCGGGCAGTCCCGAGCGGGGAGGACGGTTCGTCGGGGATCGAGTCCGTGATCCTGTTCCCGGTGGTCGCCGGACTGCTCCTGGGCGGCCCGCAGCTGGCGATGGCCTACTTCGCGCACGAGGCCGCGGAGGGAGCCGCCCAAGCCGGTGCCAGAGCCGGCGCCGCCTACGGTGCCGGCGGCCAGGACGGTGCGGCCGCAGCCACCGCGTACCTGGACCGGCTCGGCACCGGCACGATCACCAGCTACAGCGTGGCCCAGACCGGCACCCCCAGCACGGTCGCGGTCACCATCACCGCGCGGGTGCCCAACGTGGTGCCCCTTCCCGGGTTCACCCCGTCCGTCACGGTCACCATCACCCGGCCGCGGGAGCGGTTCACCAGCCCCTCCAGCCAGTTCACGAATGCTGAAGCACCGAACGGCGGGAACTGACGTGGGTTCGTCCGCCTTGGGGGGGTCTTACGACGTGGGTTCCGCTCCGCTACCAAGCTTTTGGGACGGGGCGCCGTCCGGCGGTCGGGGGAGCGATGGTTGCGTCGCCTCCTGGCGTCGTCGGGACGAGGTTCAGTCGTGCCGGTCGACCCCGTGGGAGCCGATCTTGGGTGATGGCGATACCGGCGATCACCAGCAGCGCGCCGACCGGCTGGTTCCACTGCAGCTGCTCCGACAGCAGGGTTGCTCCGAGCGAGACTCCGACGACCGGGGTCAGGTAGGTGACGGTCGAAGCGTTCGTTGCGCCCCAGGCCGACACCACGTTCGTGTTCCACACGTAGGCCAGCCCGGTCCCGACGACACCCAGGGCCGCAACGCTGGAAACGACACGCGCGTTGAGTTGCAGTGGGTGGGTCCCGAATGCGGGGCTCAGGACCAACATGATCACTGCCCCGGCACAGACCTGGATGGTGGCTGCCGCGATGGCCGGGAGTCGGTGCGGTGCAACAAAGCGCCGCAGGTACACGAAGGCCAGGCCGTAGCACGCGGTCGCCAGCACGCATTGGGCTTGAGCCCATGCGCTGCCGGCGCCGACGCCACGCCAGGGCCCCAGCACGATCAGCACCCCAGCGAATCCGGCCAGCAGGCCGACCAGGCGCGAGCGGGTCGGGCGCTCCTCGGGCAGCGCGACGAGCGCTACGGCCATGGTCATCAGCGGGGTCGTGGCGTTGTAGATGCTCGCCAGACCGGAGGAAACGTGCTCCTCGGCGCGAGCGAACAGCAGGAACGGGGCGACGCACAGGAGCACGGCCACCACGGTCAGGTGCAGCCACACAACACCGAGATGTGGGAGGCGCACGCTGGAGACGCTGACGAGCAGCAGCAGGGCGAGCGCACCGGACAGGAGCCTTCCCAGGACCAGCTGCGCGGGAGACAAGCCCTCCAATCCCACCTTAATGAACAGGAAACTGGCGCCCCACGTGAGGGCGAGCACGCCGAACTGCACGACGATCAGATTGGACTTCGTGAGTTTCACAGGAGCGAGCTTCGTACGATCAGCTGGTCCCGTCTGGCGGGTATCGGACCTCGCGATGTGTCACTGTCGTCTCAGCTGAGGCCGGGTCAGGCACGTCTCGCCGTCCTACGTCGCTTCGAGGTCGGGCAGGTATCGCAGGGCGGCCGCGACGGTAAGGCCGAACAGGTCGCAGATGCGGCGGACATCACCGCCGCTGGTGTGGATCTCGTGAAGGATGCGGTCCTCGCGGAGCATCCGAGCGGGCATGCCAAGCGTCAGGCCCAGCCAACGCTGCCCGACTGGCTCAAGTCGGTTGCTGTTGCCGGGATTGATGAACAGGTACGGGTTGCTTGTGGCTGGCCAGCGCCGAGCCCGGTAATCCAGCCAGGCGGCGATGCGGACCTGCGCTGGCCCGGCCAGCGGAATGCTGCGGCTGCCGACCTGGATGCGCCGGTCGGCAAGGTCGGTGACCTTGGCCTCGCGCAGTTCGCCGGCGCGCAGGGCGTGGAAGGCGGTCAGCGCTGCGAGTGCTGCCCGAGCGGGGTTGGCAGATTGGAGGGCCTCCCGGATCACATCGACCTGAACCGGCAGGGGTTGCCGCCGTTCATATCCGCCGGTGCGGATGCGGGCGAGCGGGTCGACGAAGAGCGTCTTGCGTGCTCTGAGCACGGAGGTGATCGAGCGGAGCCCGGCGCCCATCGTGGCGCGGGGGTTCCCGCTGGGCGGCAGGACCGCGCGCACGTCGTCAGGGCTGACCTCCCGCAGCGTCTGGTGGCCCTGGCTGCTCCATGCGGTGAGCGCGGGCACGGCCCAGCGCAGGTGCAGTCGAATGGTGATCTCGGCGCGTGGGCGGCGGCGCGGCGTGCTCGTGCTGCCGCGGAGCATGACGTCGAACCATTCCTCGAGCTCCGCCCGCATCCGGCCGGGCAGATGCGCCGTGTTGTTCGCGAACCAGTTGTGGATAGCGGGTTCGCGGTCGTCGAGCATGAGGCCGGCGGCGCAGGCGACGTCGATCAGCGGCAGGACCGTCAGACTCACCTGGCTCAGCAGGAGGGCGTCGCTGGCCAGGAGCGTCGCCCCGGGCGTGTCCTGCAGTCCCTGCAGAACCCGGCCGGCCTGGCGGGTGCGTTTGATGGTGGACGTGGGCCAGCCGTGTCGCGCGGCGTGGTCGGTGATCGCCTGGTCCAGGACGGCGGCAAGGGTCGGGTGCGTGGGCTCGGGCAGAGTGCCCCGCCGATGGGCGTTGGCAAGATCGCGGGGCAGGTGCTGGAAAAGCACCTCCTGCTGGTGGCCGGCCGGGCGGAAGCCGAGTCGGGTGGTTCTTCGCGTGGTCGGTGCGGGGTTCGCGGGGAGGGCTCTGCGGGCGGTGCCCGTGCGATCTCGGCGGTGGGTGGCGGGCCAGGGCAGGTTGGCCAGGAACAGCTGCTGGCCGTCGCTGTTCGCCTGCTCCAGGGTGGCGCCGAGCGTGATGGTGGTCTGCTGGCGGCACAGGAAGCAGACCCGGTGTTCGTCGACGGGGAGCGCGGCACGGTCGCACAGCTGGCAGGCGCCGCGGGTGAAGCGCTGTCTCCAGCTCCGGCAGCGCCAGCACAGCCACCGGTGCTTGCGCAGCACCCCGAAGGCGAGACAGTCGTGGCAGGAGTCGTAGTGCTGCGGGGCGAACAGATGGCAATCGGCGCACAGGCCCGCGGAGAAGTAGTCCCGCGTCGCGCCGCAGCGCTTGCATGGGGGCGGCGTGAACGGGCCACCGGGCAGGCATCGGTAGCAGACGTCGACGCGCGGGGTGGACCATGCAACCGGGCGTTGCCGGCACACCTGGCAGTTGCGAGGCGGACCCCGGGTACCGCTCACGCGGGCGGCGTGGTGCGGTTCCGACCGAGCCGCGGCGTGACCGCTGCAGCGCCCAAGCGGCTTGGACTCTCGGTCGGCGAAGCTTGGGCCTGCACGGCTGGCCGACGGGCCGCGACCGCGTCTGGCTCGGAAAGCAACAGCCGGGACGGGTCGCACTCCAGCACGGCGCACAGCACGTCGAGGTCGTCAAGTCGGATGGTCGTGGGGGTCCCGATCCACAGCGCCGACATCTTGCCGGCGCTGATCTCCATGCCGGCCGCAGCGAGTGCCCGACGCAGTTCGGTGGACTTCCAGATGCCGCGCTCGGCGGCGACCATCCGCAGGTTCCAGCGCATCAGTTCACTCCTTGGTGTCGCGGATCGGGGCGGGGCTAGCGGTGGGGAGCAGGGTTGGGTCGCGCCCAAGCCCGAATCGGTCGGTCAGCTGGATGTTGGCGGCGGCCCAGGCCCGCTCGATGTGGTCGTCGTGGACGTGGACGTAGATCGTCGTGGTCTGGAGCCACTCGTGGCCGAGGAGGTCTTGCACGGCCTTGAGCGCCATCCCTCGCTCATACAGCGACGAGGCGCAGTAATGGCGCAACACGTGCGGTGTCAGGCGGTCCGACCACTGCGGAAGCCATCGGCCAACCGCGTCGGTGAGCCCGGACCGGAGCGCGTCGGGACCGGCCCGCGTCGGCCGTCCGGTCGCGTCATCGCGCCGCTCGCTGGGCAGCAACGGGGCGTCAGGGTCGTCCCAGTCGTCACCGAATTGGTGACGGACGTCGGTCAGCCACCACGTCATCAACTCAGCGACGCCGTTGATGGCCGGCACGAGGCGAGGCTTGGGACCGCGGCCACGAGCCCCCTTGCCAAAGCGAACGTGGAGCTTGCCGTGCTCGCCGAGGTCTGGTCGCCAGTCGCGCAGGTCCAGCTTGGTCGTCTCGGCGATGCGCAGCCCGACCCGGCGCCACAGCGAGGCGGCCAGGTAGTCCCGCGCCGCCGGCAGGTACTTCCGCGCTCCGGGCAGAGCTTCTCGCCACGCACCGAACAGCGCGTCGACCTCGCCGTTTGCCGGCGGCACCCGCACCGACTTCGTCCAGGAAGCAGCCGGCCGGTTGAACTCATCGATCGGCTGCACGACCACCACACCGGTCAACGCATGGAGGTCACCTTGGTACCTACTGATCATGAAGTCGAAGAACCGCGCAATCGCCCCGGCCTTGCCTTCGATGGTCGACCTGGCCTGGCCGCGCTCCCGCCTGAGCCACGTCAGAAACCTGTCTGCATCGGCCTCAGTCGCACGCCACACGGGCTTGCCAACATGTCGCACGAACTCCAGGACCGCGGACCGCTCGCTGCTGATGTGACTGTCTGTCAGACCGGCGCCCACCATCGCCAGGGCAAACTGATCAACGATCTCCTGCTCGAAGTCCTCGACTTCGATCGCGGTCTACAGGCGTCGGGGCGCGTCCAGGGAGCGGACAACCGCGAGCGCCATCAAGGACTTGCGTATTCGACGAGACCGACCACAAGCTATGGATACCACGGAAACGTCGAGAACCTCGACAACGCGTCGAAGCAAGGGACAAGCCCGGCAAGGCCTCCAACACCTAGAGATGCTGCCCCGCAGGCCAGTGCGACGAGGAACGAACTCGTGGCACTGGGGGCAGGGGCCGGCCCGTGATCCGCCACCCCGTGGACAGGCGCGGTGCTGCCGGCAGCACGCTGCCCTGCGGCGAGGAGGGGTCCGAGTCGGTCGAACTGGCGCTTCTGCTTCCTGTTGTCCTCTCGGTCCTCGCGCTGATCGTGGTGGGGGCGCGGGTGGCGCTGGCTGGCGAGCGGGTGAGCGGCGTGGCCAGCAGCGCGGCCCGGGCGGCCTCGCTGAGCCGTTCCGCCGGGACGGCGCAGACCGCTGCGGTGGCCGGCGCGAGGGCAGCGCTGGCCGACGCGAACCTGCACTGCGCCTCCACCGCGGTCACGGTGGACACCGCGGGCTTCACCGCGGGGGCGGGAGTGCCCGGGGTCGTGCGGGTCACGGTCTCCTGCACGGTGTCGCTGGCCTCGATCGGGATCAGCGGCCTGCCCGGTTCGCGCACCCTCACCGACACCGCCGTCAGCCCGCTGGACCCGCTCAGGGACACCCGATGACCGGGGGAGCCCAGACCGGGCGTCCCCGGATCAGCCCGAGCGGCACTGCCCGGTCGGCGGCGGTGCCGGCGGACGCCGGCTCGGTCGCGGTCATGGTCATCTACATCGTCGTGATCGCCGGACTGCTGGTCACCGCGCTGCTCGACGCGGGCGCCCAGCTGCAGGCCGTCAGCCAGGCCGACACCTACGCCGCGGAGGCCGCCCGGGCCGCCGGTATCGGCGCAGGACCTGGAGCAACCGGACCCGCTGCCGCCCACCGCGCCGCGGCGGCAGCAGCGGAGTACCTCACGCAGGCCGGTGCCGCCGGCACCGTGAGGATCACCGGACCGGGCACCGTCGCGGTCGCGGTCACCGTCACCCGCACCAGCCCCGTCCTCGGGATCACCGTGACCCGGACCCGCAGCCACACCGCCGAGCTCCTGGTCGGCGTCACGACAGGGGGAGCACCATGACCTGGAGCGCCGCACACACGCCGGCCCCGGTGTCACGGGCCAGGCGGCTGATGACGGCGCTCGCCGCCCTGGTCGTGCTCATGGCGGTCGTCGCCGGTGTCCCCGCTGTGCTGGTAGGTCTGGGAGCGGTCCCGACCCACCTGCCGTCGGGTCAGACGCTGAGCAGCCTGTTGACCAGCCAAGACGACGGTCAGCTCGCCGGTCTGGTGCTGGCCGCGGGCGTGTGGGTCTGCTGGGGACTGTTCACGCTGTCGCTGCTGCCGGAGATCGCGGCCGCGGCCCGACACCGCCCGGCCGTGCGGCTCCCCCTGGTCGGCGGCTTCCAGCGGATGTCCGCCTGGCTGGTCACCGCCGTCGTCCTGGGCTTCGCCGTGCTGCCCGCAGCAGTCGCGACCGCGGACCCTGCGCCAACGGCTGCCGCCCAGGTGAGGGCGCCAGCGTCGGCCTCGGTGCCGCTCGCGACGTGGTCGGCACCAGCGGCACCGTCAGCGCCCGCGGCACCGAGCGCGCAGCCGGTCGCTCCCGCAGCCGGGTCCCCGAACACGGCCGCGGGCGTCGCCACCGCGGGGCGCCCGATGGCCGGCCCCGCACCGCGGCCGGGGACCCCGCAGGCGGCGGCCCCGACCAGCGCTGCATCCACCAGCCCGCCGTCGACCGGTACCCCAACGGGGGCGACGGGCCAGACCACGGCCTACCTGTCCGTCCGTCACGACACCGTCTTCGGGCTCGCTCAGCGCTACCTCGGCAGCGGGCAGCGCTGGCCCGAGATCGTCGCCCTGAACAAGGCGAGCCTGGGCCCGGACAACCACATCACCCCCGACACCGTCCTGCAGTTGCCGGCCGACGCCGGGCTGCCCGACTCGGCGGCCCAAACGCAGGTCGTGCGAGTGCAGCCGGGGCAGTCACTGTGGAGCATCGAGGAGGCCGTCACCGGCAGCGGGACCAACTGGACGCAGGGCTGGCAGGCCAACCACGACCGCGCCGAGCCCGGGGGACAGCACTACGACAACCCTGACCTCATCCGCCCCGGCTGGGTGCTGGAGATCCCCGTCGCAGCGACCGACGCCGGTGAGCGCCCGTCGAGCGCCTTACCAGCAACGCCGGCTCCGCCGTCGGAACAGGCCGCCCCGAGTCAAAGCAGCTCCGCCGCGACCACCACCACGACCACCCCGACGGCTGCGGACAGGGGGGCGGCCACGACCGTGCCGACGGCGGCGGCGGCACCCGCCACAGCACCTGCGGTCGGCGCGCCGACCGCGACTGCTCCCACGGCCCGGCCGGAGCCGTCGGCCGCCACCGCCCCACCGCAGGCCATCGCCGCCCCCACCCCGCCGCGCGCAGCTGGCGAGGTCGACACCACGCCGAGCACAACGGCTGCACCTGAGGAAGCCAGCGGTGATTCCCACACCGACCGGCTGGAGTCGCAGTTCCTGTCGTTCGCGGGTCCCGGGGCGCTCCTGGCCGGGCTGTGCCTGGCCGCGCTGACCGTGCACCGCCGCCGCCAGTGGCGGAGCAGGCGCACCGGGCGGATGATCGCCCCCACCCCGGCTGCGACGCAGGCGACCGAGGCCGCGGTGGTCACCGCTGGGACCGCGTCCTATGCGGACATCACCTGGCTGGACGAGGCCCTGCGGGGCCTCGTCCGTCGGCTGGCTGAGCAGCCCGACGGGAGGCTCCCCGACGTCGTCGCGGTCCGCCTGACCGCCACGGACCTGACCCTGGTCCTGGCCCGGGCAGCGACGGCCAGAGCACCCGGGCCGTGGCTGGAGGACGGGGACAGGACCACCTGGACGCTGCAGCGGTCCGCCGACACCGGGTACAGCCTGGACAGCCGGGCCGAGTTCTTCGCCCCCTTCCCGTGCCTGGTGTCGATCGGGTCGACCGGCGACGGGGAGCACTGGCTGGCCGACCTGGAGCGGGTCGGGACGCTCGCGCTGACCGGCAGCCCCGACCGGTGCCTGGAGGTGCTGCGGCACGTCGCGCTCGAGCTGGCCAACAGCACCTGGGCGGAGATGCTCTCGGTGACGCTCGTCGGCTACGGCGAGGACCTCGTGCCCGCCAACCCCGGCCGGCTGTCCTACGCCGGCGACGTGGACCGGGCGATCCTGACCGCGCAGCGCCGGCACCACGCCGTTACCGCGACCTCCACCCGGCTCGGCGTGGACGTGCTGACCGGCCGGTTGCACGCGGTCAACGGCGACGCCTGGGCCTCGCACGTGCTCCTCGTCGCCCCACACGTGGCCACCGACGCAGCGGCGCTGCCACGGCTGATGGAAGGCCTGCGAGCCAGCGGGATCCGTACCGCGCTGGCCGTGGTGATCGCCGACGGTGACCAGCACCCGGAAGCGCGGTGGCAGCTCAGCATCGCGGCGGACGGAACGATGGACCTGCCTGCAGTCGGGGTCACCGGGCTCAGCGCCGTCGCTGTCCCCGCCGCGGAGGGCCGAGACATCGCACAGCTGCTGGGACAGGTCGCGGCCTCGACTGACGACCTCCCGATCCCCGCCGCCACCGGCGAAAAATCCTGGGACGCCTGGTACGCCGACGCGGCTGGTGCCATCCGGCAAGACCTCCTGCAGCAGCCCGAAACGGGCCTGACGCTGGTTCCCCCCCTCGCTCCCGACACCGCCGAGGCCGTACCACCTGCTGCGGACGCCGACGCCGCAGGGCTCGACGACCAGGAGTCGGCTCGCCAGGACGAGGACCTGCCCTCGCCGGCCCCGACCCCCGCAGCGTCGGCCGCGGCCGCCGGGGGAGCCGACGGCACCGACGACGCCGGAACCCCAGCCGGGCGCCCCGTCGCCGGCCCAGCAGCATTGCTCGCCGGGGACCGGGCCGCTGTCGCGCCGGCGTCAGCGCAACGCGCACACGACGACCCGACGACCACCAGCACCACCGGCTCGAGCTCCGGATCGTCGCGAGCAGCCGTCCCACAGGGCCACCCCGACATCAGCGCGCAGATCATCAGCAACGACCACGGCCTGGACCGCGACCTGACCGACTGGTACGACCCGCAGTGCACGCGGCCCAAGGTGCTGGTCCTCGGCACGCCGCGCATGCTGGCCCACGGCGCACCACCGCCGCCGCGGGAGCGCCGCGAGGCCTTCTACACCGAGCTGGTCGTGTACCTCACGCTGCACCCGCTCGGGGTCACGCCCGCCCAGGCCGCCTGGGACCTGTGGGGTGACGAGACAGCGGTCAAGAAGGTCGTCAAGGCCATGAACGTGCTACGCAGATGGCTGGGCCCCGACCACCTGCCCGTCGCGACCGTCAGCGGCGTCTACCAGCTCCACGGGGTGATGACCGACGAGGAGTGGTTCCGCAGGCTGCGGCTGCGCGGTCAGGCCAGCACCGGACAGACCCGGGCCGGCTACTGGAAGCAGGCCCTGTCGCTGGTGGAGGGCCCCCCGTTCGACCGGCAAGGGAAGCGGGAGCTCGGCGCCTACAAGTTCCTCAACGACGAGCCCTCCGACGTGATCCTCGCAGCCGGCGTGTTCGACCTCGCCAACGAGCTGGCCGCCCACTACCTGGCCGACGACCCGGCGTTCCCCCGCGACCCCGAGGGCGCCATCGCCGCCGCCGACATCGCCATCCTGGCCGGCAGCGCCGAGGACCGACCTCTGCTGAGCAAGATGCTCGCCTACGACGCCATGGGAAGAACCGCCGAAGCCGAGTCCTACCGCGCGCGCGTCCTAGCCAACAACCCCAGCGCGGACATCGAGGAGGACCTCCCCAGCGACACCTACGAGGTCCTGCTCAGACGCCAACGACGACTTGACTCAGCAAGCTGACCCACATCGACTACGGGAAGACCCCTTGAGCGTGCCACCGGCAGCACCCTGCAAGCCATCGCCGACCGCTCAACGCCGAGCAGGTCAACACGTCCACCGGCCGGGAGTGGACCCCCGCCAACGTCCGCAAGATCACCTTCCAGGCCCCCGCCGACGAGGACTCGACGCCGGCCCACGCCATCTGACCCACTGCCCGACAGGAGAATCGCTGTGCCCTCGACCACCCACCGCCGCTTCGGCCGGGTCCGCAAGCTGCCCTCCGGCCGCTGGCAGGCCCGCTACCCCGGCCCGGACGGCAAGGACCGCCCGGCGCCGGACACCTTCGCTACCAAGACCGACGCCACCCGGTTCCTCGTCGCTGTCGAGACCGACCTCGGCCGAGGGACGTGGCTCGACCCCGCCCACGGCGCCGTCACCCTGCGCGTCTACGCGACCGCGTGGCTCCAGACGCGCACCGTCGCCGGCCGACCGCTTCGCCCTCGGACCCGGGCCGACTACCGCCGGGTGCTCGACGGGCACATTGCCCCGCTGGCGGCGCTCCCGCTGAGCGAGATCACCCCGCAACGGGTGCGGGTCTGGAACGCCGAGGTCGGCAAGTCGGGACCGGCGATGGCCGCCCTCTGCTACCGGGTTCTGCACGCCGTCCTCCAGACCGCGACGGACGAGGGCGTGTACGTGGTCAACCCGGCCCGCCTGCGGGGCGCTGGACAGGCGCGCGCTGCCGAACGCCCGCTGTTGGGCGTGCACGAGGTGGAGGCTCTGGCCGACGGGATGCCCGAGAACCTCCGCGCCCTCGTCCTGTTGGGGTTCTGGGGTGCGTTGCGGCTCGGCGAGTTGGTCGCCCTTGAGCGTCGCGACCTCGACCTCGACGTAGCGACCGGCCGCGGCACGGTGCGGGTGGAGCGGGCTCAGACCGAGGTTGACGGGGTCCCGTTGGTCGGCCCGCCGAAGGCCGACAGCATGCGCACGGTCAACCTGCCGGGCCCGGCGGTCCGCGCACTCGCCGAGCATCTGGCGCGCGGCCCAGCGGGCCTGCCGACCGCTTGCGTGTTCGTCCGCTTGACCGGGGAGCCGCTGCGCCACTGGGATGTGCAGCGCTACTGGGCCCGCGCTCGGAAGGCCGCCGACCTACCCGAAGCGCGCCTGCATGACCTGCGCCACGCCGGTCTGACCCTGGCCGCGCAGTCAGGCGCGACGCTTCGAGAAGTGATGCGTCGAGCCGGGCACTCCTCCCCCGACGCAGCGATGCGCTACCAGCACGCCGCGGACGACCGTGACCGGGACCTCGCCGCCCGGTTGGAGGGCACGGCCGAGGCGCGCCGTCCCGCCCAACGGGCACGTAGCGGGCACGCAGAGATCGTTGATCTTTCGCGCGTGACACCTGGATCTGCGTAACGGCAGGTCAGGCTGGGTGCGCTCGGCAGGACTCGAACCTGCAACCTTCTGATCCGTAGTCAGATGCTCTATCCGTTGAGCTACGAGCGCGCGCTGCAGATCATACCGGCCGCCGGGGGCGGGAACCACGCGGGCGAGGGCCGCGGAGAGGTCCGGGAGTGAGATCGGCTTGGTGAGGTAGCCGTCCATCCCCACCGACAGCCCGCGCACCCGCTCCTCGACCATCGCCGACGCGGTCAGGGCGAGGATCGGCACCCGGGCAGCGGCACCTGGGAGCAGCCGGATCGCCGCCGTTGCGCCGTACCCGTCCAGCACCGGCATCTGGCAGTCCATCAGCACGGCCACGAACCCGCCCGGGTGCGCCTGCACCGCCTCGACCGCGGCGTTGCCGTCGCCGACCACCGACACGTCGTACCCGAGCCGGGTGAGCATCGCCACTCCGACCTTCTGGTTGACCGTGTTGTCCTCCGCGAGCAGCACGCGCAGCCCGGAGCCCGGCAGCGGCGCGAGCTCGTCCGACGGCACCGCCGGGGCGCTCGCCACCTCCGGCAGGGGCAAGGACACGGTGAACGTCGAGCCGACGCCCTCCCGCGACTCGACCGTGAGGGTGCCGCCCAGCAGCCCCGCGAGCTGGCGGCTGACCGACAGCCCGAGCCCGGTCCCGCCAAACCGCCTGGTGGTGGACGTGTCGGCCTGCTCGAAGGGCTGGAAGAGGGAGCCGAGCCGGTCGGCCGCGATGCCCACCCCGGTGTCCGCGACGACGACCGTGAGCAGGTCGGTGGCCCAGGAGACGGTGACGATGACGGACCCGGTCGGGGTGAACTTCACGGCGTTCCCCACCAGGTTCGCGACCACTTGACCGGTACGCCGGGCGTCGCCCCGCACCCAATGCGATCGGGTCGGTGCGTCCAGGCGCAGCTCCAACCCGGCCGCGGCCGCCGCCGGACGGGCCGCCCCGACCGCGTGCCGCACCAGCTGCACCACGTCGAACGGTGCGTCCTCGAGCACGACCTTGCCGGCCTCGATCTTGGCCAGGTCGAGCACGTCGTCGAGCACCCCCAGCAGCTGCCTCCCGCTCTGCTGCACGGTGCCGGCCCAGTCGCGCTGCTGCGGGGTCAGCTCGCTGGCGAGCAGCAGCTCGGTGAGGCCGAGCACCCCCACCAGCGGGGTGCGCACCTCGTGGGAGGTGTTGGCCAGGATCGCGGTCTTCGCGCGGCTGGCGGCGAGCGCCTCGTCGCGGGCCCGCGCGGCGTCGACCGCTGCCTGCTCTCGCAGCAGCTCACCCTCCCGTCGCGCGGTGACGTCACGGGTGACAACGTTGTAGGCCCCGACCGTCCTGTCGGCCCGGCGCTCGACGGTCGTTATCGTCTCGAACCAGGACCAGTGGCCGTCGCGGTGCCGGCTGCGATAGACAACGGCGGCGGTGTCCCGCGTCGCCAGCAGTGCCTGCGCGGCGAGGAAGGCGCCCTGGTCATCGGGGTGCACAAGCTCCGCGCCGTCGCGGCCGAGCCGCTCCTGCACGGTGTACCCGGTCAGCGCCTCCACCGCGGGGGAGACATAGACGCAGGTGCCGTCGGCGTCGAAGCGCGCAATGACGTCTGGGCTGCCCGCCACCAGGTGACGGATCTGGGCGTCGCGGTCCTCCACCCGGCGGCGCTGACGTCGAAGCAGGACCGCCACGACGAGCACGAGCCCCAGCCCGAGGAGGCCGCTGACGGCCGCGCCGACCCGGAGCAGGCGCGTCAGCCGGTCAGCGCCGGCGAACGCCTCTGCCTGGTCCTGGCGGGTGATCACGCCCAGCGTCGTACCGGGCACGGGGACGTAGGCCTGCGCGAGGTTGCCGTGGTAGCGCGGCGAATAGGACATGGCGGTCGCGTCCGCCCGAGCGGCAGCCATCCGCCGCGTCGCGGCCGCGAGCAGGGGCTGGCCCTGCGAGGAGCGGTCGGCAGACAACGCGATGGTGCCGTCGGCGTCGACCACGGTGGAGGCCCCGGAGCGGCCGAAGCGCTGCAGGGCCAGGTCGGGCACCACCCGATCCAGCGCCACGTCCACGACCAGCGTGCCCACCCGCCGCCCGTCCGGCGCGGTGATGGGGACCTGGTGCTGCTGCAGGGCCCGGTCGGCTTGGAAGCGCAGCCGGCCGTACCGCCCCGCCGCGAGCTGGGCGGCGAGACTGGCTGCGACCGGGGCGCCGGCGGAGGCGAGCAGGCGCCCGCCGGCGCCGTAGACCGCCATGCCGGCGAGGGGTTCCTGCTGCAATGTGATGTCCAGCGAGCGAGCGACTCTGGCGGCATCGCCGCGGGGAGTGCCGTCGACCACGTTGGGCCGCGCGGCAGCCCCCGGCAGCGATTCCAGGACGGCGTCGAGCCCGTGCGAGACCTCGACGGCGACACCCCTCGCGGTGGCCGTCTCCCCAGCCAGCACTCGGTCCACGACGACTGCGTGCGCCTCGTGCGCCGCCCAGAGCAGCCCGGCGACGGGCAAGGCGATGGCCAGCGACGCGAGCGCGGCCAGGCCTCGGTGCGGGCTGCCTCGGTGCCGGCGCTCGTGGCGGCGCGGCGTGGACGGGTGCTGGATCACCGGCTGGACCTCCTCGCCGGTGGTCTCGACCGGCGAGGGAGTCCACTGGAGGGGCGGAGGCTCCGGGATTCGAACCCGGGATGGGCTTGAGACCCAAACCGCATTAGCAGTGCGGCGCCATAGACCAGGCTAGGCGAAGCCTCCCCGCGCCCCGGGTGGCCCCGGAGTGCCCGGTCAGCATATCGGCAGGTCAGTGGCCGCGCGTCAGCCATTCCTGCAGGTGCGGGACCTCGGCCCCGATGCTGGTGTCGCCACCGTGACCGGTGTGCACCAGCGTCTCCGGCGGCAGGGTGAGCAGCCGGTCGCGGATCGAGTCCACGATGGTGGGGAAACTGGAGAAGCTGCGGCCGGTGGCGCCGGGGCCGCCCTCGAACAGGGTGTCCCCGCTGAAGAGCAGACCCTCGTCGTACGCCGAGAAGCAGACCTCGAGCACCTGGGCGTCGTCGCCGACGAGCCAGATGTTGTTGTCCACGTCGACGGTGTCGCCGTCGAGGCTGAAGGTGCCGCTGGTCACCAGATGGTCGACCCGCAGCCCGCCGGTCACAGCACCACGACGCTGCGCAGCACGTCCCCGCGCTCCATCGCCCCGAACGCCGCCTCGACGTCGGCAAGGGCGATCCGCTCGCTGACGAAGGCGTCCAGCGGGAAACGGCCCTGCTGCCACAGATCGACCAGCAGCGGGAAGTCGCGGGAGGGCAGGCAGTCGCCGTACCAGCTGCTCTTGGTAGCCCCGCCGTGGCCGAAGACCTCGATGAGCGGGATCTCCAGCACCATCGTGGGAGTGGGAACGCCCACGAGGACGGCCGTGCCGGCCGAGGCGGCCGGCGTGCACCAGCGTCTTCTCCGCGAAGGCCCCGACGCCCAGCGCCGGGGACAGCGCGGTGCCGTCCTCCAGCGTCATCGGCTGGGCGGCGTTGTGCGTGTCGAAGCACAGCCAGGGCCGGCCCCGGGCGCAGCTGCGGCAGACCCCGCAGACCGCACGCCAGTTCAGCACGACGAAGTCCCCCGGCTGCACGTCGGTCACGTCGTCCCCCACGCCAGCCACGATCCCGGCCGCCTCGTGGCCGAGCAGGAAGGGGAAGTCGTCGTTGATCCCGCCCTCGCGGTAGTGCAGGTCGGTGTGGCAGACGCCGCAGGCCTGGACCTGGACCAGCGCCTCACCGGGACCGGGGTCGGGGACGACGATGGTGGTCAGCTCGACCGGCTGACCCTTGGCGCGGGCGACGACGCCCTGGACGCGGTGCGGCATGCGCCCGACGCTAACCGCGCGTCAGCTGAGGATGTCCTTGCGGGCGAAGAAGCGGGCGCCGATCAGGATCGGCACGATCGTCCATGGCACCTGGACCACGATCCCGCTCACCATGTCCGCGGTCTGCTGCGGCGAGCTGAGCAGGCCGAACCACGCCGAGCCGTAGTGCGTCGGCAGGCCGTAGCGCAGCACGCCGAGCGAGGTGATCGCGTCCAGCACGCTCGACACGATGATGATGAGCACCGCGCCGCCGACGGCACCCAGCGGCGCGTCGGTCATCGTGGAGATCATGAAGGCCAGCGCGCCGACGGCGCCCAGCTGGGTCACGACGTAGGCGGCCGTGAGCCCGTAGATCCGCAGCGACTCCCCGCTGCCCAGGAACGCCCCCAGCGGCGTGGTCAGCCCGCCGGTGCCGAAGAACAGCCAGCCGCAGACGATCGAGCTGACGACGAGCAGGGCGGCGGCAACCAGACCGTACGACGCGCCGACGGCGAGCTTCACCCGCAGCAGCCGCCCCCTGGCGACGGGGCGCACCAGCAGATAGCGCAGCGAGCCCCAGGACGCCTCGCTCGCCACGGTGTCCCCGCAGAACAGCGCCACGATGATCACGAGCAGCAGCTGGGAGACGACGAACAGCGCGAAGAGCGCGAAGTTCACCCCCGAGCCGGTGGCCAGGTCCGGCAGGAAGACCTGGCCGCCGTCACCGCCGGGTGCGCCGACCAGCTCGAGGATCACCGCGATCAGCAGCGGCAGCCCGAGCATGGTGCCCAGGCCGATCCTGGTGCGCCGACGCAGCCACTGCCGCCGGAACTCGGCGTTCACGCTCGGACCGGCATCAGGACACCAGCTCCAGGAACGCCGCCTCGAGCGCGCGGCGCGGCGTCACCGCCGCGACGGGCACGCCGGCGGTGACCAGCGCCGCCACCAGTTCCGGCCGCGGCAGGCCGTCCAGCGCCACCAGCAGGCCGGTCGCGTCGCGGTCGACCGAGAGCACCCCGGCCAACCGGCGTACGAGGTCCTCGGCCTGTCCCACCGACGCGGCCGGCACCTCGACGTGGACAGCGCGGTCGGCGCCGATCACCTCGTCGACCGTGCCCTGCGCGACCAGCCGGCCCTTGCTCATGACGGCGACGTGGCTGCAGACCTGCTCCACCTCTGACAGCTGGTGGGAGCTGACGACGACGGTGGTGCCGCGGTCGGCGAGGTCGCGGATGACCCGGCGCATCGCGACGATCTGGGGCGGGTCCAGGCCGTTGGTCGGCTCGTCGAGCACGACCAGGTCGGGGCGACCGAGCATTGCCTGCGCGATCGCGAGCCGCTGCCGCATGCCCTGGCTGTAGGTCTTGACCCGACGGTGGATCGCGTCCCCGAGGCCCGCGACCTCGATCGCCTCCTCGCTGTGGGCGTCGGCCCAGTCGCTGCCGCTCGCCGTCCACCACAGTCTGAGGTTGTCCAGCCCCGCCAGCGTCGGCACGAAGCCCGGCCCCTCCACGAAGGCCCCCACCCGCGCCAGCGCCGGCGACCCGGGCAGCACGCGGGTCCCGAAGAGCCGGATCTCCCCCGCGGTCGGGTGGATCAGCCCGAGGACCATCCGCAGCGTGGTGGTCTTGCCGGCGCCATTGGGCCCGAGCAGGCCCAACACCATCCCGGACTCCACCCGCAGGTCGAGGTCGTCCACGGCGGTGAACCCCCCGGGGTAGGCCTTGGTCAGCCCGGTGAGCACCAGCGGGTCGGTGCGCTCGGCCACACCGAGCGCCGCGGCGCCGGTGACGACGGCGGTACGCCGACGCGCCCGGCGGGTGACCAGCGCCGCGACCCCGCCCAGCGCGAGCAGCACCAGCGCCACCAGGCCGGCGAGCGCCAGCGGGCGCAGGCCACCGCCGGCGGGGGCGGGCGACAGCTGAACGGTGAGGCCCGCGCCGGGGACGGGCGCGATCGTGTAGGACGCCCCGACGCGGTTGCCGAGCCAGGCCTGGTCGGTGGTGGCGACGGTGAGGCGCACGTGGTGGCCGGTGGCGAAGCGGTAGGACAGCAGCGGCAGCGCCACGTCGACGGTGCGCCCCGGGCTGCCCGCCGAGGCGGTCGGCAGGCCGGTCAGCCGGAGGGGGGTGAGCTGGCCGAAGGGCAGCCGGGCGGTGCCGTCCGCGTCGACGTCGACGAGCTTGACGAACAGCACGGCGGTCCCGGTGCTGGAGGTGACAGCGAACCGCACGCCGCCGCCGCCGACCACCTCCAGCGGAGACTGCAGGGTCGGCCCGTCGAAGGTCACCGTCTGGGGCGGCAGGTCGAGCGTCAGACCGGGGGCGAGCGAGGACAGCGCCCCCAGCCCCGGCAGCGTCGTCAGCGCGGCGGGGGATCCCCCGGGCGGGTTGACCAGGGTCAGCGGCGGGCCGTCCCCGCCGGTGGGGCCGGGGGGGCCGGCGGAGACGAGCGTCCCGCGGCCCGCCGCGGACGCGAGGTGATAGCTGAGCGTCGCGGCGGTGGCATCCGAGCCGGCGGTGAGCACGGGAGCCCCGGCACGGGCGGCCTGGAACGCCGCTCCAGTGGGCGCGCGACGGTCCGCCGCGACACCCTTGTCCCTGAGCCACGCGTCGAACCAGGTCGCGGTGAGGTCGCGCACCCGCCGGGTGTCCCCCCCGAATCCGCCGTCGTGCCCGCCGGCCAGCCAGACCTCCTGGTGCGGCACGCCGTTGCGGGCCAGCAGGTCGCTCGTCGCCCGGGCCTCCGACAGGGGGAACAGGGTGTCCCGCTCGCCCTGCATCAGCAGCGTCGGGACCTTCAGCCGGTCCCCGACACTGGCGATCGAGGAGCGGTGCAGCGTCGCCAGCGCGCTCGGCGGCGCGATGCCAGCGGCCTGGGTGTCGGCGTACGCGGCACACACCTCCGGCACGAACCCAGGACAGACCTGCGGCGTACGGCGGGCGGCGCCACCCGCCTTGCCGGCCGGACCGGCGTCGCTGCCGAGCGTGCCGAGGCCGAAGAAGTCGCTCGCCCAGCCCTGCTTGAAGACACCGTTGGGGGCGAACGCGGTGGCCAGGTCGTTCCAGGTGATCGCGGCGGCGACGGCATCCACCCGGGGGTCGTAGGCCGCGGCCAGCAGGCTGATGCCCCCGCCGTAGCTGCCGCCGCCCAGGCCCACCAGCGGATCGCCCGGCGACTCCTTGCGCACCTGCGGCAGGCCGGCCAGCAGGTCGACGAGCTGGTGGACGTCCTTCACCTCGTAGTCGGGACTGTCCAGCCCGACGAGCCCGGTGCTCTTGCCGAAGCCCCTGGCGCTGTAGGTCAACACCACGTATCCGCGCCGCGCGGCGTCGAGGGCGTCGCCGCGCACCTCGTCCAGGCTGCCGCCGAAGCCGTGCGAGAGGATCACCGCCGGCGCCGGGTTCGCGGCGTCGACGCCGGCCGGGGTGAACACGTCGGTGTCGATGACGACGTGCTGGTCGCCGGCCGGCCCGTCCGTCACCGGCAGCAGGGCGCGACGCTCGGCCGGTGCTGGGCTGCCTCCAGCGCTCGCAGCAGCCAGCACCCCGCCGGCGGCGGCGAGCAGCAGGACGGTGGCGCCGCCAGCGAGCAGGGTTCGGCGGCGGGGCATCCGCCTATCTCACCCGAGCCGGGCTGTGCCCGTCCTGAGGGAGCCTCAGGCGCCCAGCCCGACCGGGCAGGAGACGCCGGTGCCGCCGAGGCCGCAGTAGCCGTTGGGGACCTTGTCGAGGTACTGCTGGTGGTAGTCCTCGGCCGGGTAGAACTCGCCGGCAGGAAGCACCTCTGTGGTGATAGGGCCGAAGCCGGCCTCCTTGAGCTTCTGCGCGTAGGCGTCCCGGCTGGCTACGGCGTCGGCCTGCTGGGCGTCACCGACGGTGTAGATGGCCGAGCGGTACTGCGTGCCGACGTCGTTGCCCTGACGCATCCCCTGGGTCGGGTTGTGGCCCTCCCAGAAGACGGCGAGCAGCTGCTGGTAGCTGATGGTGGCCGGGTCGAAGACCACCCGCACCGCCTCGGTGTGGCCGGTGCGGCCACCGCAGACCTCCTCATACGTCGGGTTCGGGGTGGTGCCGCCCTGGTAGCCGACGGACGTGCTGTAGACACCCGGGGTCTGCCAGAAGGCGCGCTCGGCGCCCCAGAAGCAGCCGAGCCCGAAGTAGGCGACCTGCATGCCCTCCGGGTAGGGGCCGTCCAGCGGCGTGCCGAGCACGGTGTGGCGCTCTGCGACCCGCAGGCGCTGGGCACGCCCAGGCAGGGCGTCGGCGGGGTCGACGAGCGTGGTCTTGGCGCGGCCGAACAGCACAGGTACCTCCTGGAGGTCGATCGGGGGACTCCACATCCAACAGCGACGGGCGGTACGACGTTCCCGATCCGGACGTGGCGCCGGTGGTCAGTCCGGCCTGACCACGGGTGCGTCCAGGCGTTCCCCGACGATCTGCTCGCTGTGCACCGATGCCGACACGGCCTCGGTCCCGGGGACGAGATCCACCGTGAGCGTGACGCGCTCGTAGGGCCGGACCTCGGTGCTGACGACCGGCACCTCCTGCAGCAGCACCACGACGAGGGGACTGCTCGCACCGGGCGTCGCACCCGGTGCCGGCGGCACATCGTCCAGCGCCTCCCGGGTGATCACCAGCTCCTCGCGCTGGAGTGTCACCTCCACCTGACGGGTCTCGGTGACCGTCCGTCGGCGGACCGTGATGCGCTCGGTCCCGACCCACCGCGTCCCGGTGCGCAACACCTCTTCCGACCGGACGAGCTCCCGCGGGCTCGAGGATTCGGGGCGGCTCGGTGGCGGTGCCGGCGGCCCTGCGCGACCGCCGGCGCCCGTGCTGGACCCACTGGTCGGTTGTGACATAAGCACTCCTGGGTCAAGGGCAGGGGGGTGAGACTCAGCCAACGGTGATGGTGGCGCGACGGTTCTGCTGGCGGCCGGTGGCGGTGTCATTGCTCGCCACCGGGTCGGACTCGCCCTTGGCGCTCGCGGTGTTACTGGGGACCGGGGTGTCACTAGGCACCGGAGTGTCACTGGGCACCGGCGCCTGCGTCGTCTCCAGCGCACCCGTCGTCGCCGTGGTCGTCGCGGGGCCGGGGACCACCGCGGCGGCCGGCTTCTTGTCGTTCCCGCGCAGCAGCAGGTAGAGCAGCAGCGCCAGCAGCAGCAGGGCAAGCAGCCCCAGCAGGGCCCATAGCAAGCCCTTCTTGCGGCGGCGCGGCTCGCCACGAACCGCGCCAGTGCGGCCGGGACGGGAGGGGGTGCTCATGGCTGTCCGATCAGGTTGCGTGCTGCGGGAGGGGAGTGGGCTGGGATTGCTGAGCTGACGTCGCTGGGCGGGTGGTGGGCGGTCGAGGCGATCGCCCACCACCTCGCTGGTTCAGCGCGTGGCGCCGGGCTTGCCGTCGCCGTCGGTCTCGATGACCTCCTTGCGCACGGTCTCGCTCACCTGCTCCTGGTCTGTGACGGTCTCGGTGCCGAGCCGGACCCGCTCCACCGGCACGGTCTCCTTGGCCACGACCGGCTGCTCCGCGTGCAACGTGACCTCGACCTCCTCCTCCGACAGGTCCTTGCCACTCATCGCCTTGTCACGGTTCGCCTCGGTGATCGGCTCCCGCTCGACCCGGACCTCCTCGTGGCTGACCGGGATCGTCGTGCTGACCTGCTCGGTGACGATGTGCTTGCGCAGCCGGGCCTTGCCAGCGACCACGTTCTGCTTGCCGACGGTGAGGCGCTCCTCCGACCGGGTCATCGCGTCGTCGGTGTTCGGCCCGGAGGTGTCCCGCGCACCGGTGCTCGGGGGCGCGGTCCCGGTCTTCGCGGGGGCGCCACCGGTCTCGGCGGTGACGGTCTCCCCGCCGTAGGGCACGCCGTAGTGGGTGAACAGACTCGCCTCGGCGTCGTTGCTCAGCTCCGCGTCCGGGTCGTGGTGCGGCGCGCTCTTGATCGTGTCCTTGGTGTAGGGCACGGTCAGCTCCGAGCCGGTCGCGGTGGCGTTCACCAGCGGCACGAGGGTCTCGTGGTTGCCGAACATCCCGGTCTTGACGGCTGCCCACTCGGGCTTGTTCGTCTCGACGTCGTTGAACACGCCGCTGACCTTGCCGACCTTCGAGCCCTCGCTGTCCAGGACCTCCAGGCCGTGCAGGCTGTCGGGATTCATCGTGCGGGGCTGCGTCATCAGTTCTCCTTGGGATGGGTGTGCGGATGGGTGGGGCGTGCGGGGTGGAGCTGCTCAGGCGCGGCGGGCGCCGGAGGGGGGCTGCTGACCCTGGACGGCGCCCTGGGCCTTGGCCTTGGCCTGCTGGGCCTGGTCTTTCACGCTGGGGGCATTGCGGAGCTGCTCCTGCATGCGGGGCTTCTCCTGGTCATAGGTGGCAGCAGCGGACTCCCAGCGCTGGCTCATGGTGGAGATACCGCCACCGCCGACCGCGACAATGACCACGCCGACCACGGCGACCAGGACGGCGTAGAGCAGCGCGTTCACGACGTTCGTGGCGATGTGGAGCTGGTCCAGTGCTGCCACGACGAACAGCGCGATGATCACCGTGCTGGCGACGTTCGCCAGCGTCTTGCCGTAGGACAAGCGGCCGAGACTGCCCTCGATCAGGGTCTTGGCGGCCGCCGCGACAGCGGTGCCGATGACCACGATCACGATGGCGACGAAGACCAGCGGCAGATAGGCGATGACCGCGCGCAGGTAGTCGCTGATGGGGTTCTGCCCGAACACGCCGAAGGCCGTGGACAGGACGAACAGCAGGATCGCGTAATAGACGACCTTGGCGAGCAGCGCGGCCGCGTCGTACTGCGACTTCTCCAACGCCTTCTTGACGCCGCCTCGCTCCACCAGCCCGTCGAAGCCGACCTTCTGCAGCACCTTCGTGACGACCTTCGCGACCGCCTTGGCGATCAGATAGCCGACGATGAGGATGAGCAGGAAGACGACGAGCTTCGGGACGAACGTCGCGATGTTGCTGAAGGCGTTGCTGACGCCGGTCTTGTAGTCGATGGCGAGATCCACGGTGCAGGGCTCCTGTCGAGGGGTGCGCGCAGGCCACGACCGGCCTGCCATCCTCTAAGAGCGGCTCACGCCGCGGCCATGACGCACGTGGCGCCGACGCACGCAGGAAGGACGACTGTCGTGACTGCTCCCGGCCGCGTCCTCGACGCGACCGCGGCAGCGGAGCTGCACCGGCTGCTCACCCGGGTGGTCGCCAAGCGGGTGGGCGACCCGCAGGACCGGGAGGACATCGTCCAGGAGGCGCTGACCAGGACGCTCGCGGCCGGGTTGCTGCTGGCCGACGACGCGGTGGCGCCGTACGCGGTGGCCGTGGCGCGCAACCTGGTGGCGGCGCACCACTCCCGGCGCGACCTGGAGCGGCGGCACCAGCCGCGGCTGCTCGACCTGACCGAGGCACCACGACCCGACGACGTGGTCGTGGGCGCCGAGAATGCGGCGGCGCTGAGCGCCGCCGTGGCCGGTCTGCCCGCCGCCGAGCGCGAGGTCCTGCTCGGCCACGTGACGGAGGGCCACGACACCGCCACGCTCGCGGCCGCGACCGGCACGACCCCCGGTGGGGTGGCGGCCCGGTTGGCCCGCGCCCGGGCGAGAGCTCGCGTCGACTACGTCGTCGCGTTGCGGCGGCGCCAGCTGCCCAGCCCGGAGTGCCGGCCCGTGCTGCTCGCCGTGTCGGCCGCGGACCGCCGCCGACAGGACGCTCTCGACACGGCCGGGCACCTGCTGCGCTGCAATGTGTGTGCCGAGCTCGTCGACCCGCTGGCCGAGCGCCGCTCGGTGCTGGCCGGGCTGGTCCCGATCCCGCTGCTGGTGGCCCTCGCCAGGATCCGCTCGAGTGGTCGACCCGCCCAGGCGGCGGCCGCCGCGGGGGTGGCGGTCCTGCTGGCCGGCGCGGCGGGGGCGGCCCTGCTGGCCAACGAATCAGAGCGTCCGCCGGGGAGCGCGGGGACGGCCGAGGCGGCGCGGACGGCGGTAGCGGGTCCGGCGGCCGCCCCCCTTCCTTCCCCGCCGTCAGCTGCGGGTGGCGAGGCGGTCGCCGGCGTTCGCACCCTGGTGGGCATCGTCACCGATGTCGCTGCCCCATACGGTTTCTGGATGCGCGCGGGTGGTCGCGAGGTCTACGTTTCCTTCATCGGTCGGCCCGCGCGGCGGGTGCGGCTGGGCGACAGGGCCGCGGTAAGCGGCACCACCGGGCCGGTCACCGACACGCTGCTCACCGACCCCCGCGCCGTCGCCCGCGGCGAGCGTGGCCGGGTGCGGGCCGCGGGGGTCGTCCTGCAGGCCGACGCCCGGGACATCCGGCTGACCCAATCCCGCCGGGGGCTAGGCATCGGCTAGTGCCTCGGCGCGGATCGTTTGCCCGCACCGCGCGGACCCGGTCCTGGGCACCCTCGTCCGCGGCGCAGAGTCGAGCACGCGGGCAGGGGTCGCCGGACCGCTGTCCGGACCCGATGGCGCTGGGCTCGGGTGAGCGGAGCGTCCTGGCGGTGGCGGTGGCGGCGGCTCGGGCGGGGCGCCGGGAACCTCTGTCGGCTGCCGGTCCGGCGGGAGGCGAGGGGCAGGTCTGTGCGACGTGGCGATCGTGAAGATCGTCGTGAGACTGGGATCGGGCGGCCCCGTTGTCCGCCGCCCATCCGCCTCCTGGAGGCTCCTGTCGTGCACGCGGTCCGCAGCGGGCCCGGCCGCGCACTCGTCCTCGTTCCCGGCATCGGGGCCGCCGTAGCACCTGGCGTTTCGTGCTGGACGGACACGAGGCCGAGCGAGAGGTGGTGCGGCTGGAGCTCCCGGGTTTCGGCCACTCGCCGATGCTCGCCGGCGAGGTCACCGTTGCGGCGTACGCGGACGCCGTGGAGGCTGACCTGCGCGCCGAGGGGCTGCAGGACACCGATCTGGTGGGCAGCTCGCTCGTCGCTCGACTGGTCGTGGAGTTGGCCCGTCGGGGCCTCCCGGCGCAGCACAGCGAGTCTCGACCCTGGCGGGACTTGGACCGCGCCGCAGAAGAAGGTGTTCGGTGCGTCGCTCGCCGCCTCGGTGGCTCTGGTGCGGACCGTCGAGCCGGCGCTGCCCACCGTGCTGGCCACCATGCTGCCCAAACCGGTGGGGCGCACCGCCCTGCTGGCGCAATTGTCAGCGCGACCCTGGGCGCTGCCGGCGGATTTCGTGCCGTCGGAGCTGCCTGGGCTTGCCGACGCGCGTGGAGCGCCCGGCGATCAAGGCGCTCGCGAGCGGGCCGAACCAGCTGGGAGCGCCGGCTTCGCTGCCCGGCCCGATGCTGCTGGTGTGGAGGGCGTGGGATTCGAACCCACGGTACGAGTCACCCCGCACAGCGGTTTTCAAGACCGCCGCCATCGGCCACTAGGCGAGCCCTCCCGGTGCGGACCCAGTGTGCCCGCAGCCGGCGGGCGGCGCCGAGCGACCATCACCTCACGCGGCCTCAGGCCGTCAGCCGTCACGGCATCCGCAGGACCGGCTTCACCACGTCCCCGGCGTACGACGCGTCGAGCGCCTTCTCCACGTCGGCCAGGTCGAAGAACTCCACCAGCCGGTCGAAAGGGAAGCGGCCCTGCTCGTAGAGGGCCATCAGCGCCGGGATCAGCTCACCGCTGCGCCCGCCGCCGCCGAGCACGCCGACGACGGTCTTGCCCCACAGCGTCGAGATGTGGTCGAGGGTGAACTCCGCACCGGCCGGCGCGCCGCCGATCAGGATGCAGGTACCGAGCATCCCGACGCAGTCGGCGGCCTGGCGGACGACGCTCACCACGCCGGTGCACTCCAGCGCGACGTCGGCCGGGCCGCCGCAGATGTCGTGCACCGCCTCGACCACGCCGCGACTGTCAGCGCCCAGGACCGGGGCATCGACCGTGTGCGTCGCACCCAGCGAGGTCGCCAGCGCCAGCCGGCTGGGGTGCCGGTCCACCGCGATGATCCTGGTCGCCGGGGACACCCGGGCGGCCATGATCGCGGCCAGCCCGACCGTGCCGACCCCGAAGACGACCAGCGAGGCACCGGGAGCGGGCTTAGCGGTGGTGAAGACCGCGCCGGCGCCGGTGGACAGCCCGCAGGCGAGCGGGCCCATCAGCTCCAGCGGCAGGTGCGCCGGCACGCGCACCAGGGAGGTCGCCGCCGTCAGCGCGTGCGTGGCGAACGAGGACTGGCCGAAGAAATGGCTGGCCACGGAGCGCCCGTCCGGGCGGTGCAGGGCGGTGCCGCCGCCCAGCCGACCGCCCCCGGCGAGGGCCTCACCGAGGCGCAAGCAATAGCGCGGCTGGCCGGCCAGACAGGACCGGCAGGCGCCGCAGGACGGCCAACCGATCACCACGCCGTCGCCCTCGGCGACCGCCGTCACGCCGCTGCCGACGGCGAGGACCCGCCCGGCGCCCTCGTGGCCCAGCACGCCCGGCAGCGGGAAGGGTAGGTCGCCGTGCCGGGCGAGCCCGTCGGTGTGGCAGACGCCGGTGGCGACGAGCTCCACCAGCACCTCGCCCTCGGCAGGCTCGTCGAGCTCCAGCGGCTGCAGCACGAACGGCCCGTCGAGCTCCTCGACGACCGCCGCGGTGATCGTGCGCGTCATGGTCCGACCTCCACGTCAGGGCCTAGAAGGGGTACGCCGGGGGGACGCTGCGCATGGTCACCCATCTGGTCTCGGTGAAGGCCTCGACGTTCGCCGCCGGGCCGCCGAAACGCGAGCCGGTGCCCGACGCTGCCACCCCGCCGAAGGGACTGTTGGCCTCGTCGCTGACCGTCTGGTCGTTGATGTGCACGATCCCGGTCGGGATGCGGTCGGCCAGCGCCACCCCGCGCAGCACGTCGCGGGTGACGATCCCGAGCGACAGGCCGTAGTCGCTGGCCGTGGCCAGCCGCACCGCCTCCTCCTCGCTGGCAAAGCTGGCGACCGGCGCCACCGGGCCGAAGATCTCCTCGGCAAACGCCGGGGAGTCCGGGGGCACGTCGGCGAGCACCGTGGCCTGGTAGAACAGGCCCTGGTAGGTCCCGCCCGCAGCCACCCGCGCGCCCCGCGCCACCGTGTCGGTGACGATGCCGTGGATCTTGTCGCGCTGGCCGGCGTCGATGAGCGGGCCCAGCGCCACCTCCTCAGTCGCCGGGTTGCCGACCGGCAGCCGCGCCGCCTTCTCCGCCAGGGCCGCGACGAAGTCGTCGTAGCGGCTCTCGTGCACCAGGTGCCGGCCGGTCGTCATGCAGATCTGCCCCTGGTGGAAGAAGGTGCCGAACGCCGCGAGCGTCGCCGCCTCGGCCACGTCGGCGTCGGCGAGCACGATCAGCGCCGAGTTGCCACCGAGCTCGAGGTGCGCGCGCTTGAGGTGCCGGCCGGCCAGCTCACCCACCCGCCGGCCCGCCGCGGTCGAGCCGGTGAAGGAGATGACCCGCACCAGCGGGTGCTCCACCATCGCCTCGCCGACGTCGGCCCGGCCCGGCAGCATCTGCAGCACGCCGGCGGGCAGCCCGGCCTCTTCGAAGATGCGGGCGATCGTCACCCCACCGGCGACGGCGGTCCGCGGGTCGGGCTTGAGCACGACGGCGTTGCCCAGCGCGAGCGCCGGCGCCACCGAGCGGATGCCCAGGATGATCGGCACGTTGAACGGCGAGATCACGCCGACGACGCCGGCCGGCACCCGGCGGGCCATCGACAGCCGCGGTTGCTCGCTGGGAAGCAGCTCGCCGTAGGGCCGGCTCGGCAGCGCGGCCGCCTCGTAGCACTCCTGCTCGGCGACGTGCACGGAGAAGCCGGCCATGGCCGGCACCGCCCCGACCTCCCGGGTGTTCCAGCAGGCGATCTCCGCCGCGTGCTGTGCCCAGAGCGCCCCGGCGCGGCGCAGCACGGCGGCCCGCTCCGGGTGCGGCAGGGCGGCCCACCCGCGCTGCGCCTCGGCCGCCACCTCGGCGGCCTTGCCCAGGTCGGCCGGACTGGCGAGCCCGATCCGCCCGAGCACGCCGCCGGTCGCCGGCTCGACGACGTCGATGGACCCGGCCGATCCGGCGACCCAGTGGCCGTCGAGGAAGACCCGGTCGGACCACACCGACGGGTCGAGCAGCGGTGCTGGCGAGCTGGGCGAGCTGGTCGTCATGGACACTCCCGGAGGTCGGCGGGGCGGGCGATCGGGGCGACGCTAGGTCCGGTGGTGCCGGCCGGCAACGGGCGTTCGAGCAGCTCAAACACCGGCTCGGGCCGACGCTCTGGCCGGCAGCGGGAGGCGGGAGCCTTCTCCGTGCCCGCGATAGCCCATCCGCGCCGAGATCTCCCCGGCGGTGCGTCGCAACGGGGCCTCCAGCCGGGCCAGCATGGTCTCGGCGGAGCCGCCGCCGTTGGACAGGTGCACGGCCACGTTGACGGCGGCGATGGCCTGCCCGGACCGGTCCCGCACCGGCGCGGCGAGCGAGCGCAGGCCCTGCGCGAGCTCCTCGTCGTTGACAGCGATGCCGAGCCGCCGGGTGCGCTCCAGGACGGACAGAAGCTGCTCGCGGGCGGTGATCGTGCGAGGTCCGCGGCGGGCCAGGTCGGTGCGGTCGAGCAGCCGCCGCAGCGAGCGGGGGTCGAGGTCGGCGAGCAGGATCTTGCCCATCGAGGTGCAGTACGCCGGCAGGCGCGAGCCCACGTGCAGGTTGAGGTCCACACCCTGCGTCCCCGGCCGGCCGCTCCGGCGCCGGTCGACGTAGACGATGTCCGGGCCGTCCAGGATGGCCATGCTCACCGGATAGCCGGTCTCGTCCGACAGCGCCTGCAGGTGGGTGGCGGCGACCCTGGTCACCTCCAGCGAGCTGATCGCGGCGAAACCGAGGTCGGCGACCCGGGGGCCGAGCTCGTACTTCTTGGTCACCGGGTCCTGCTGCAGGTAGTCCAGCCTGGTCAGCGTCGCCACATAGCGGTGGGTGGTGCTCTTGTTCAGCTGGACGGCCCTGGCGATGTCGGCGATCCCCAGCACCGGCTGCTGCTGGGTGAACGACGTCAGGATCTGCAGCCCGCGCCCCAGCGACTGCGAGAAGCCGGCGGAGCTCGGCGCCGCCTCCCCCGTCGGCAGCTGGCCGTCGTGCTCCTGCAGCGTCGTCATGCCGCGACCATCCGTGACGGCTGTCACACCGGTCGCGGCACCATTCCACTCACCGGAACGCCGGTTCGACTGCCGGACCCCGGTCGGACCTCCCGGGGTACGGCGGAAGGCGGCGAATCCCCGGCTCCCCGGGCCGGTCGCGCCGGACCGCCCGACTGCCGTTTGGACCAGCCGAACGGCGCGTTGACCACCCCACGGGCCGCTCCTAGCTTTCGCTCCCTCAACTCGACGGGGAGGTCACTGTGAACCCAGCACCGGCAGCACGCGGCATGGATCGGCGCTCATTCCTGCGGTCTGCGGGGTGGGGGCTGTCCGGTCTGGCGGCGGCCCCCCTGCTGTCGGCGTGCGCGAAGAGCACCACGGCCGGGGCGGGGACGTCGTCCGGCGGCGGCGGCGGCACCCTGCGGATCGGGTTCGTGAGCCCGCGCACCGGCCCGGCGGCGAGCTTCGGCGAGCCGGACGGTTACGTGCTGGACCTGGCCCGCAAAGCCTTTGCCGGTGGACTCACGATCGGGGGGAAGAAGTACGACGTAGAGATCATCGACGAGGACGGGCAGTCCAACCCGCAGCGCGGGGCGCAGGTGGCCAACGACCTCATCAACGGCTCCAAGGTCGACCTCATGCTCGCCACCTCGACCCCGGAGACGGTCAACCCCGTCTCCGACGCCTGCGAGGCCGCCGGCGTGCCGTGCATCTCCACCGTGGTGCCGTGGGAGGCCTGGTACTTCGGCCGCGGCGCCAAGCCGACCGACACGGCGGCGTACAAGTTCACCTACCACTTCTGCTTCGGCGTGCAGCAGTTCGCCAACGCCTACACGACCATGTGGCCGCAGGTGACGACGAACAAGAAGCTCGCCGTGATGTGGCCCAACGACTCCGACGGCAATGCCATCCGGATGGCGCTGGGCCCCAGCCTGACCAAGGCCGGCTTCGTCATCAACGACCCGGGCGCCTACACCGACGGCACCAACGACTATTCCTCCCAGATCTCGAAGTTCAAGTCCGGCGACTGCGAGGTCTTCAATACCTTCCCGATCCCGCCCGACTTCGCGACCTTCTGGCAGCAGGCGGCGCAGCAGGGTTTCAAGCCCAAGATCGCCCAGGTCGCGAAGACGGGCCTGTTCCCCAGCCAGGTCGAGGCGCTCGGCGCGATCGGCGTGAATCTGGCCGGCGCGGCCTACTGGACGCCGACCTACCCCTACACGTCCTCGCTGACCAACGTCACCTCCAAGGACCTCGCCAGCGGATACGAGGGCGCGGCCGGCAAGCAGTGGAGCCAGCAGCTCGGGCCCAGCCTGGCCCTCTTCGACGTCGCCGCGGCGGCGTTCAAGGGCGCGGCCGACCCGAAGGACCGGGCCGCGGTTGCCAAGGCCATCGGCGCGGTGCAGGTCGAGACCCCGGTGGGCAACCTGGCATGGGGCAAGGGACCCAACGCCAACGTCGTCGCCACCCCCATCCTCGGCGGCCAGTGGGTCAGGTCGACGGGCGGCAGCAAGCACCCGCTGGATTTCGTGCTCTGCGAGAACTCCTCCGACCCGATGGTCCCGGTCGCGGCGAAGCTGCAGCCCTACGCATGACCACCCCGACAGTGCTGGCGGTCCCCCGACTGGCCGGGGAGGGCCTGTCCAAGAGCTACGGCGAGGTGGTGGTGCTCGACCGGGTCGACTTCCGGCTGCAGCCGGCCGAGGCGGTGGGGATCGTCGGACCGAACGGTGCCGGCAAGACGACCCTGCTCAACGTGCTGGCCGGGTCGGTGCGCCCCGGCGCCGGCACGGTGCGCATCGACGGCCGCGACGTCACCGGGCAGCGGCCGGAGCTGCGCTGCCGCAGCGGGATCGGGCGGGCGTTCCAGATCCCGCGGCCGTTCGGGGCCATGACGGTGCTGGAGAACGTCGTGGTCGGCGCGTCATTCGGGGCCCAGCTGCGCCGGGGGGAGGTCGGCGCGCGCTGCATCGAGGTGCTCGAGTTCTGCGGGCTGGCGGAGCTGGCCAACCGCCGGGCCGAGACGCTGGGCCTGCTGCACCGCAAGCGGCTCGAGCTCGCCCGGGCGCTCGCCACCGACCCCCGGGTGCTGCTGCTCGACGAGATCGGCGGCGGTCTCACCGACGCGGAGGCGGCCGAGCTGGTGGTCACCGTGCGGCGGGTGCGCGAGCTCGGGATCGCCGTGGTGTGGATCGAGCACATCGTGCACGTCCTGCTGCAGGTGGTCGACCGGCTGGTCGCGATGGACGCCGGGCGGGTCATCGCCGACGGCGAGCCGGCCGAGGTGCTGCGCGACGCGGCCGTGGTCGACGCCTACCTCGGGCGGGCAGGCGCGTGAGGGGCCAGCGCAGGAGGAGGCGGGCATGAGCCTGCTCGAGGTCGAGGAGCTGCACGCCCACCACGGGCTGCTGCATGCCGTGCGCGGGATCAGCCTGTCCGTCGCCGAGGGCGAGACGATCGCGCTCGTCGGGGCCAACGGCGCCGGGAAGTCCACCCTGATGCGGTCGCTGGCCGGGGCGCACCCGGCGTCCGGCGGCCGGGTCTGCTTCGACGGCGAGGACGTCACCCGGCTGCCTGCGCACGCCAGGGTCGCCAAGGGCATCGCCCTGGTGCCAGAGGGCCGCAAGCTGTTCCCCGACCTGACCGTGGAGGAGAACCTGCTGGTCGCCGGCCGTCGGGCCCGCCCGGGCCCGTGGGCCGTGGACAGTGTGCTGGCCGCCTTCCCGATGCTCGCCCCCCTGCGGCACCGGCGCGCCTCGCAGCTGTCCGGCGGCCAGCAGCAGGCGACCTCGATCGGGCGGGCACTGATGACCAACCCCCGCCTGCTGCTCATCGACGAGGTCTCGCTGGGCCTGGCGCCGATAGCGGTGGACGCCGTCTACGACTCGCTGGCGCGCCTGCTCGCCGGCGGCGCCACCGTCGTGCTCGTCGAGCAGGCGCTGGACCGGGCGATGAGCGTGTCGAACCGGGTGCTGTGCGTGCTGGAGGGCCGCGTCGTGCTGGCGGCGCCCTCCTCGACGCTGACCCGCGAGCAGGTCACCGACGCCTACTTCGGGCTCGCTGGCGCCGGGGCGGGGGTGGCGTCGTGAGCTACGTCAACGCCGTGGTGCAGGGGATCCTGCTCGGCGGCCTCTACGCCCTGTTCGCCTGCGGACTGTCGCTGCTGTTCGGCGTCATGCGCATCATCAACCTCGCGCACGGCGACATCGCGGTCCTCGGGGCGTTCCTCACCTATGAGGTGACCACCCAGCTCGGCGTGTCGCCGTTCCTCGCGCTGGTGCCGGTGCTGCCGCTGATGCTGGTCGCCGGCTACCTGCTGCAGAAGACCGTGCTCGAGCGCAGCCTGTCCTCGGGTCCGCTGATCCCGCTGCTGACGACGTTCGGGCTGTCGATCCTGATCCAGAACTCGCTGCTGCAGATCTTCAGCCCCGACGTGCACTCCCTCGGCCCGCTCGCCGGGTCGATCTCGGTCAAGAGCCTCAAGATCTCCGACACGCTGTCGCTGCCCTACGTCGGGATGCTGGTGCTGCTGCTCGCCGTCGCCGTGCTGGGCGGGCTGCAGCTGATGCTGGCGCGGACGCCGTTCGGCCGGGAGATGCGGGCCACCGCCCAGGACCCCGACACCGCCTCGCTGGTCGGCGTCCCCGCCTCGGCGGTCTATGCGCGGGCCACCGCGATAGCCGTGGGCACCGCCACCCTGGCCGGCGCGTTCCTCGCCATCCGCTCCACCTTCGAGCCCTCCAGCGGCCCCACCCAGCTGATCTTCGCCTTTGAGGCGGTGGTCATCGGCGGGCTCGGCTCGCTGTGGGGGACCCTCGTCGGGGGGATCGTGCTCGGGGTCGCGCAGACGGTCGGGGCCACCATCGACCCGCAGTATTCGATCCTCGCCGGCCACCTCGTCTTCCTGGTCATCCTGGCCAGCCCGCGGGGCCGCTTCCTCACCAGCCGGAGGGTCGCGGCATGATCGAGACCGAGCCCACGCCAGCCGGGTCCCGGCCGGCCGGCGCCTCGGCGGCACCGGCCGGCTGGCGGGTCAGCCGCTCCAGCCGGTCCTCGCGCACCGCCTCGGGCGGCTTCCTGCTCGTCGTCGCCGCGCTGTTCCTGGCACCCGCCCTGCTGTCGGCCAACGCCGTCGAGCAGCTCACCAGCCTGCTGATCTTCCTCATCCTGGCGGTGATGTGGAACGCGCTGGCGGGCTACGGCGGGCTGGTCTCGGTCGGGCAGCAGGCCTTCATCGGCGTCGGCGCCTACGCGACGATCTACCTGACCCAGCACGGCATGGCGCCCTATCCGGCGATCGTGGTCGCCGCGCTGGTCTGCGCCGCGCTGGCCGCGGTGGAGTCCCTGCTCGTGCTGCGCCTGCGGGGCGGCCAGTTCGCCGTCGGCACCTGGGTGGTCGCGGAGGCGCTGGCGATCCTGGTCATCCTGGACAAGGGGCTCGGTGGAGGGACCGGCATCTCGCTGCGCGGGCTGAACGTCTACACGCCCGACCAGCGGCGGGCCGACACCTTCTGGCTGACGCTGGGTTTCGCCGTGCTGCTCCTCGGCCTGGTCTTCGGGCTGCTGCGCTGGCGCACAGGTGCTGCGCTGCAGGCGATCCGGGACGACGAGGAGGCCGCCGCCGCCCTCGGCGTACGCGTCCGGCCGCTGAAGTTCGTGCTCTTCGTGCTGGCCGGCTTCGGCTGCGGAGCCGCCGGGGCGCTGACGCTGGCGACCACACTGTTCGTGCAGCCGCAGTCGATCTTCGGGGTTCAGTTCACCGCCTACATGATCTTCATGGTGCTGGTCGGCGGCCTCGGCACGTTCGAGGGCCCGATCATCGGCGCCGTCGCGTTCTTCCTCATCCAGTACGAGTTCGCCGACCAGGGCGCCTACTACCTGATCGGCCTCGGCCTCGTGGCCGTGCTGTTCGCGCTGTTCCTGCCGCGCGGGCTGTGGAGCCTGGTCGCGGATCGGCTGCCCGTGCAGCTGCTGCCCGTGGGCTACCGGCTGGACCGGACCGCGGCTCCGCGCGGGATCAGGTGGTCCGGTGCGGCCCGTGCTCGCCGGGGCTGAGCTGCCGCGACAGGCACGCCGGTCGCGACCACCCCGCCAGGAGCGCCCGCCGCTGCTGGCACAGCACCTCATCGGCGGAATGTGGACGCCCTCGTCGAGCGGCGCGACCTTCGCCGACCTCGACCCCTGGGACGGCACTGTCGTGGCCTCCGTCGCCGCCGGAGGGCTGGACGAGACCCGCGCCGCAGTCGACGCGGCGCAGGCGGCCTTCCCGGACTGGAGCGCCGCGCCACCCGCCGAGCGACAGGGGGTGCTGCTGCGCGCGGCGGACATCATGGCCGGCCGGCGCGCCGAGGTGCTCGGGCTGCTCGCCCGCGAGACCGGTGCTGGTGCCTACTTCGCCGGGCTGCAGGTGGACTTCGCCGTCGCGATGCTCCGCCAGACGGCCGCGCTGCCCTACGCCTCCTACGCCGAGCTGATGCCCTCCGACGCCGCGGGCACCCGGTCGATGGCGCTGCGCCGCCCGGTCGGCGTGGTGGGGGCGATCGCGCCGTGGAACGCCCCGCTGATCCTCTCCGGCCGCGCCGTCGTCGCCCCCCTGGCGCTCGGCAACACCGTGGTGCTCAAGCCCTCGGAGGAGTCCCCCGTGACGGGTGGCGTGATCTGGGGCGAGGTGCTGCAGCAGGCCGGGCTGCCCGCCGGGGCGCTGAACGTGGTGACGCACGCGCCAGGAGAGGCCGGGGTCATCGGCGGGGAGCTGATCGCCAACCCCGCCGTACGCCGGCTGTCGTTCACCGGCTCCACGAGCATCGGCCGCCGACTGGCCGAGGCGGCGGGCACCCACCTCAAACGGCTGGTGCTGCAGGTCAGCGGGCACAACCCCCTGCTGGTGCTCGCCGGCGTCGACCTCGACTACGCGGTCGAGGCCGCGGCGTACGGCGCCTTCGTGCACCAGGGCGAGGTGTGCATGTGCGTGCGCCGGATCATCGTGGAGCGCAGCATCTCCGCGGCCTTCGTCCAGGCCCTGGTGCGCAAGGTCTCGACACTGCCGGTCGGCGACCCGTCCGATCCGGCCACCGTGATCGGCCCGCTCATCAACGAGTGGGCGGTGGCGCTGATCGCCCGCCGGGTGGACGAGGCGGTGGCGCTCGGGGCCCGGGTGCTGGTGGGCGGGACCGCCGCCCCGCCGTGCTATCCGGCGACGGTGCTGACCAACGTGCCGCCGGAGGCCGAGCTCGCCTTCGACGAGACCTTCGGCCCTGTCGTGATCGTCGACGTCGTGGACGACGCCCGGCACGCGGTCGCCCTGGCGAACGCCAGCTGCTTCGGACTGGCCGCCGGGGTGCTCGCCGGGACCCTGGAGCACGGGCTCGAGATCGCCCTGCAGCTGCGGGCCGGGATCGTGCACGTCAACGATCAGCCGGTCAACGACGAGCCGCAGATGCCGTTCGGGGGCATGAAGGACAGTGGATGGGGGCGCTTCGGAGTGGCCTCGGCGATCGAGGAGTTCTGCGAGCTGCAATGGGTCTCGGCCCGCTCCGGCCGGCGCACCTTCCCCTTCTGAGTCGGCCGGGCGGGATACCCCAAGACTTGCGGTGCAGTCGCTAGCCAGTGGGCTGCCCCAGGCCGACCAGCCCGGGGCCAGCACGAATTGGTTGTGCTCTCAGGACTACGCGGGCGCGGCGGAGGGCTCGACGGTGAGTACGCGCGGTCCGGTCCCGGTCACGGCAATGGTGTGCTCGAAGTGGGCGCCGCGGGAGCCGTCTGTGCTGCGGAGCGCCCAGCCGTCGCTGTCGAAGCTATAGGCGTCGAGCCCGCCGGCGAAGAACCACGGTTCGATGGCGACGGTGAGCCCCGGTCGTATTTGCATTCCGCGGCCGGCTTGTCCGTCGTTGGGCACGTGCGGGTTCTCGTGCATCGTACGGCCAATTCCATGGCCGCCGAAGTCGGTGTGCAGGCCGAGGCCGCTTGGCGCGCGATCTGGCCGATGGCGGCAGAGATGTCGCCGCCGCCTCCGGCATCCCTGTCGAGACGCTGCGCAAGATCGAGACCGGCCGCATCGCGACGCCAGCCTTCTTCACCATCGCGACACTTGCGGACACGCTCGCACTGGATCTCAGGGACCTCGCCCATGAGCTGAACGCCGCTTGCCAGGACGCGCTTTCCGCATGAATGCGGGCATGTGGGTGCTGCTGTTGTCCCGTTCACTGGCCATGGCCCACAATGACGGCCCATCGAAGATGGCCGATATTCAGCAACGCCTCCCCGAGAACTCGGGCGTCAGGCCGTCCCGTCGAGGACGCGTTGGGCGACGGCGAAGGCGCTGTTGGCGGCGGGCACGCCGGCGTAGATGGCGGTGTGCAGCAGCACCTCGCCGATCTCTGCCGGGGTGAGGCCGTTGGTCAGTGCGGCGTGGACGTGCAGCGCGAGCTCGGTCTCGTGGCCGAGCGCGGCGAGCAGCGCGAGGGTCAGCGCGCTGCGGGTCCGGCGGTCGAGACCGTCGCGGGACCAGACCTCGCCCCAGGCATAGCGGGTGATCACGTCCTGGAACGGCGCGGTCAGCTCGGTGGTCGCGGCGATCGCGCGGTCGACGTGCGCATCGCCAAGCACCGCGCGGCGGACCAGCATGCCGGCCGTGCGGGCGTCGGTCGGGCCGCGGCCGGCGGGGTCGAGGTGGGTCAGCAGCGCCGCGGTCACCGCCGCCGGCTGCTCCAGGTTGGCCAGGTGCGCGGCCCCGTCGAGCACCAGCCGCCGGGCGCCCGGGATGCCGGCGGCGATGGCGCGCAGGTGCTCCGGCGGCGTCGACGGGTCCTGCGCGCCGGCGATCGCCAGCGTCGGCGAGGTGATCGCGGCCAGGTCCTGGCGCAGGTCGGCGGTCTCCAGAGCGCCGCAGCATCCGGCGTACCCCTCCGCCGGCGTGCCGGCGACCATCCGCTCCGCGGCCGCCACGTCTCCGGGCCGCTCGGCACGGTACGACGGGGTGAACCACCGCTCCATCGCCGCCGCCGCGACGGCTCCGGTGCCCTCCGCGCGCACCAGCGCGGCCCGTTGCCGCCAGGCCGACGGCGGCCCGAGCTGGGCAGACGTGCACAGCAGCGCCAGCCGGTCGACCCGGTCGGGGTGGTGGGCGGCCAGCCGCATCGCCACCATCCCGCCGAGGGACAGCCCCGCGATGCTCGCCGTCCGCACCTCCAGCCGGTCGAGCAGCGCGAGGGCATCGCCGGCGAGGTCGTCGAGGTGATATGGGCCGGGCGGCACCGGCGACCCACCGTGCCCGCGGTGGTCGGCCCGCACCACCCGGAAGCGCTCGGCCAGCGCGGGCAGCTGCGGATCCCACATCGCGATGGTGCTGCCGAGCGAGCCGAGCAGGAGCAGCACGGGGGCGTCGGCCGGCCCGGTGACGTCGTGGTGCAGGGCGACGATGCCGCCGGGGCTCACCGGGCCGCCAGCACGCGGTCGACCTGCTCGCCCACGCCGGGAGGCACTCCACCGTCCGCGCCGGGGACCCCGGCAGTCAGCAGGTTCGCCAGCATGCGCGGGGCGTCGACCCGCAGGTGCTCTAGGCACTCGCGCAGCCACGAGGCGGCACTCCCGGTGCAGCGCAACAGGTCTGACAGCGTCTCCCACTCGGCGTGCCAGGCGCCGGCCGCACGCTGGTGCTCCTGGGCCATCGCTGCGTAGAGCGTGGCGGCCAGGCCCGGTGCCCGCAGTGCCCCCGCGCGGGCGCTGACCGCGGCCACCGGGTTGTGCTTGTGCGGCATCGAGGAGGATCCGCCGGTGCCGGCCCGACCCTCCAGCACCTCGGCCACCTCGCCCTGCGCGAGCAGCACGACGTCGAGCCCGATCTTGCCAACGATCCCGGACGCGGTGGCCAGGCAGCCGGCGGTGTCGGCGACCGGCCACCGCAGGGTATGCCAGCCCAGCAGCGGCTCGGCGAGCCCCAGCCGGCCGGCCAGCGCCGCGCGGACCGGGCCGGCCGAGGCCCCGACGGGGCCACCCAGCTGCACCGGCAGTCCGGCGGCGACCGTGCGGACCCGGGCCGCGGCCACGTCCAGGCCGACCGCCCATCCGGCGACCACCAGGCCGAAGCTGGTGGGCAGCGCCGGCTGGAGCAGGGTGCGGCCGAGGGCCGGGTCGTCCCGGTGCCGGCGGGCCAGCCCGGCGGCGGCGTCGGCGGCGGCAGCCAGGTCCGCCGCGACCAGGGCGAGCGCACGGCGGGACAGCAGCGAGGCGGCGCTGTCGAGCACGTCCTGGCTGGTGGCGCCGAGGTGCACCCACGCTGCCGCATCGCCGCCGACCACGGCCCGGACGGCCTGCACGAGAGGCACCACCGGGTTGCCGGCCGCGGCGGCGGCGCGGCCGAGCGCGCCGGCGTCGTACGCCGCGTCGTCCTCGCAGGCCACCGCGATCGCCTTCGCCGCCTCGGGCGGGACGGCCCCGGTGTCGGCACCCGCGAGCGCCAGCGCGGCCTCGACCTCCAGCAGGGCGCGCAGCCACGCCGACGGGGAGACGGCCGCGCCGACAGGTCCCCGCGACAGCACGCCGTCGAAGAGCCCGCCCGTCCGGGGCAGCGGGTGCTCAGAGGTCGAAGAAGACGGACTCATGCTCCCCCTGCAGCCGGATGTCCAGCCGGTAGCCCCCCGGCTCCGGTGCGGCGAGCAGGGTCGCGCGCCGGTCTGACGGCAGGGCGGCGAGCACCGGGTCCGCGTCGTTCGCCTCGCGCTCGTCGGCGAAGTAGAGCCGGGTCACGACCCGATCCTGCAGCCCGCGGGCGAAGACCGACAGGGCCAGGTGCGGCGCCTCCCACCCGCCGCCACGGGCAGGGGTGGGCCCGGGCTTCACCGTGCGCACGGCGTACTCCCCGCCGCGGGTCTCGGAGCGGCCGAAGCCGCGGAACCCGGCTGGGTACGGCGCGGCGGCGCCCCGGGGGTCGTCCGGGTGGTCGAAGCGGCCGCGCGCGTCGGCCTGCCAGGTCTCGACCAGCCCGTCGGTGACCGGTGCGCCGGCGCCGTCGAGGAGCCGGCCGACGACCCGGATGGCACCGGGGGTGCCGACTCCGACGACGTCGGGACCGTCCGGCCAGCGGAGCGCGATCGCGAGGAACGGGCCGACCGTCTGCGACGGCGTGAGGCGGCGGCTCACGCCGGTGCTGGCCCGGAAGGCCACTCGGTGGGCGTGGCATCCCGGCCACGGAGCACGATGTCGAAGACGTAGGCCAGCGCCCAGGACGGCGTGGTGGTGGCGAGGTCGAAGCGGCTGACCAGCCGCCCGCGCGCCGCGGCAGGGACGCTGCCGAAGATCGGATCCTGGCCGAAGAGCTGGTCGTCGGGGAAGTACATCTGGGTGACCAGCCGCTGCGCGAAGGCCCGGCCGAACAGCGAGAAGTGGATGTGCGCCGGCCGCCAGGCGTTGGGGTGGTTGCCCCACGGGTAGGCGCCGGGCCGCACGGTGGTGAACCGGAAGCTCCCGGCGCCGTCGGTCACGGCCCGCCCCACCCCCGCGAAGTGCCGGTCCAGCGGCGCCGGCCAGGTGTCGGCCGGGTGGGCGTAGCGGCCGGCCGCGTTGGCCTGCCAGACCTCCACCAGCGTCCCGGGCACGGCCCGGCCGTCGCCGTCCAGGACCCGGCCGGACACGGTGATCCGCTGGCCGATCGGCTCGCCATCCGACTGCGCCGTCAGGTCCGCGTCCCGCGCGGTCACCCGATCGGCGCCCAGCAGCGGCCCGGTGAGCTCGGTCAGCCCCTGCGGCAGCGGCACCAGCGGCCGCGCCGGTGCCCGCAGCAGCGTGGACCGGTAGGCCGGCGAGGCCAGCGGGGGATGCGCGCCCGGCTCCCCGGCGTACCCCGATGGCCAGTCCGGCGCGGTCTCGAGCGGCACGACGGCACGCTAGGTCGGCGCCACCTGTGCGACAGTCCTGTCTTCCACCCAGGGGAAGGGTCACCGTCGGCGGAGGGGGGTTCTCGTGGCGGGCGGGGCCGGTGAGCCGGGGCGCACGGTCACCTCGCGGGCGCTGGCGCTGCTCGGGGCCTTCGACGAGCGGCACACCCAGCTGACGCTGAGCGAGCTCGCCCGACGGTCCGGGCTGTCGCTGACGACGGCGCACCGGCTGGTCGCCGAGCTGGTCTCGTGGCGCGCGCTGGACCGCAGGGACGACGATCGCTACGTCGTCGGCCGCAGGGTCTGGGAGCTGGGGCTGCTGGCACCCGTGCACGGCGAGCTGCGCCAGGTGGCCCTGCCCTTCATGCAGGACCTCTACGAGGCGACGAAGGAGAACGTCCACCTCGCGCTGCGGCAAGGGCTGTCGGCCATGTACGTCGAGCGCATCTCCGGCCGCGGGTCGGTGCCGGTGCTGAGCCAGCCCGGCGCCCGGCTGCCGCTGCACGCGACCGGCGTGGGCAAGGTGCTGCTGGCGCACGCTCCCGCCGATGTCGTCGAGCTGGCAATGGCGGCCCTCACCCCGGTGACCCGGCACACGATCACCGACGTCGGGCGGATGCGCGAGGAGCTGGAGTCGGTGCGGCGCAGGGGCTTCGCAAGGACCGCGGAGGAGATGACGCTGGGCACGAGCTCCGTGGCCGTCCCCGTCACCGGCCCGGACGGCGGGGTGGTGGCGGCACTCGGGCTGGTCACGGTGACGGCCTCCGGTCAGCGCGACCTGACCCGGCTGGTCACCGCGGTGCAGGTGACGGCGGCATCGGTGGGCCGCAGCCTCGCGCGGGCCCGCGGCCACCCCGTCGCCTTCCGCTGAGCGGACGGCCGCCGCCGGGCGTCGTGGTGGGCCCAGCAGCATCGGCGGGTGCGCACCCAGGTCGGCATCATCGGCGCGGGACCTGCCGGCCTGCTGCTGGGGCACCTGCTCGCGGAGCGGGGGGTCGACGCGGTGGTGGTGGAGAGCCGTTCGCGGGCCTACGTCGAGGGCAGGCTGCGCGCCGGGGTGCTCGAGCACGGCACCGTGGACCTGTTGGTGGCGGCCGGCCTCGGGGACCGGCTGCTGCGCGAGGGGCTGCGCCACGACGGGATCCACCTGCAGTGGCCTGGTGAGCGGGCGCACCTGGACTTCCCGGCGCTGACGGGCAGGTCGGTGTGGGTCTACGGCCAGACCGAGGTGGTCAAGGACCTGATCGCGGCCCGGCTCGCCGCCGGGGGCCAGCTGCTGTTCGAGGTCACCGACACGAGCGTCACCGACGCGGACGGCGAGCGGCCGGTGCTGCGCTGCACCGACGCCGACGGCCGGCCGCAGGTCTTCGAATGCGACGCGATCGTGGGCGCCGACGGCTTCCACGGCATCAGCCGGTGCGAGATCCCCCGGCAGCTGCAGCGCACCTGGCAGCGGACCTATCCGTTCGCCTGGTTGGGGATCCTGGCCGACGTCGCGCCCTCCACCGACGAGCTGATCTACGCCTGGCATCCCCGCGGCTTCGCCATGCACAGCATGCGCTCGCCCGAGGTCAGCCGGCTCTACCTGCAGGTGGACGTGCAGGACCGCATCGAGGAGTGGTCCGACGACCGGATCTGGTCCGAGCTGCAGACCAGGCTGTGCCTGGACGGGTGGGAGCTGCGCACCGGGGCGCTGACGGAGAAGGGCATCACCCCGATGCGCAGCTTCGTCAGCAGCCCGATGCGACACGGGAGGCTGTTCCTGGCCGGGGATGCCGCGCACATCGTGCCGCCGACCGGCGCCAAGGGGCTCAACCTCGCCGTCGCCGACGTCGCCCTGCTCGCCCCTGCCCTGGCGGCACTGCTGGCCGGCGACGCATCGCTGGCCGACTCCTACTCCGACCGGGCCCTGCGGCGGGTCTGGCGCACCACGCACTTCTCCTGGTGGATGACGTCGATGCTGCACACGGCCGGTGGGCCAGGACCGGTCGACCCCTTCGACGCCGAACTCCAGCTGTCCCAGCTGCGCTACGTCACGTCCTCCACCGCGGCCGCCACCACGCTGGCTGAGAACTACGTCGGCCTGCCGATCGACTACTGAACGAGGCCACTGGCCGGAGCGGAGACAGTACTCTGAGTCACTATATGAACGCCGAGAGTAGGCGCATGATGGTGCGGTGACATCTCGCGCGCTACCCCTCACCGCAGCGGCGGCGCTGGCCGTTGCCGCCACCGCCCTCGCGGTCGCGGCACCCGGTCCCGCAGCTGCCCTCGGCCCGCCCCCTGGCGCGTCGAGCGTCCCGCTGACCCTGGCGGCGGGCACCGGGGCCGCGCCGTTCGACACCCCACGGACTGTCACGGTGCCTCCCGGCTGGACCGCCGAGGTGTGGGCCAGGGTCAGCGGCGCGCGGATGGCGGTGTGGACGCCGGCCGGCGACCTGCTCGTGAGCAACCCGGGCGCCGGCACCGTCACGCGGCTGCACCCCGCCTCCGATCCGGCCGCCGCACCCGCCGTCAGCACCTTGCTGGCCGGCCTCGACCAGCCGCACGGCCTCGCCGTCGACGGCAGCACGCTGCTCGTGGCCCAGTCGACCAGGGTCGACCGCTACCCGCTCACCGGCGCCACCACCGGCGCGCCGACACCAGTGGTCACCGGCCTGCCGGACAGCAAGAGCCCGGAGCTGCACGGGCAGTACGCCCACGCCCTGAAGTCCGTCGCCGTCGGACCGGATCGCACCGTCTACGTCACGGTCGGCAGCACCGGCAACACCTCGCCGGAGGACCTGACAGCGACGCCGCCCCGCGCGGCGGTCCTCGCCGTCAACCCCGACGGCACCGGGCTGCGGCGCTTCGCCACCGGCGTACGCAACGGGGAGGGCCTGTCCTTCGACCCCGACGGCGCGCTCTGGACCGCCGTGAACAACCGGGACAACATCGCCGTCCCGGCCGGGGAGCCGCAGGCCGGCCAGGTCGTGCAGGCCTATGTCAATGACCACCCCACCGAAGAGCTCGCCCGGCTCACCCCCGGCCGGGACCTCGGGTGGCCCTACTGCAACCCCAATCCGGACCTCAGCGCGGACTGGACCACCTCGGCGCTGCACTACGACGCCCTGCGCTACCAGCGCGACGAGCAGCAGAACGCCGACGGCAGCAAGCTCGACTGCTCCGCGCTCACCCCGATCGAGCGCGGGATCCCGGCGCACTCGGCGCCGCTCGGCCTGACCTTCCTCACCGGCAGCCGCCTCCCGGCGGCGTGGGCGGCGGGCGCGGTCGTCGGCATCCACGGCTCGTGGAACCGCACCCCGCCGCGGGCTCCGGAGCTCGCCTGGTTCCCCTGGGACGCCGCGCGGCACACCCTGGGCGAGCAGGTAACCCTGCTCGGTGGGTTCCAGCTGTCCGACGGCTCCCGCTGGGGCCGGGTGGTCGATGCGGTGCCGGGTCCCGACGGGGCGCTCTACGTCACCGACGACACCGCCGGCGCGGTCTACCGGCTGGTACCGCCGGCTGCTCCCGCCGCCCCGGCGGGGGTCTCGGTTCCAGGGGCAGGTCCAGCCGCAGGCACGGCAGCCGCAGGTACGACGGCAGCCGCCGCACGGGCCGCGCTCGTCGCCGCCACGGCCGGGGCGCCGGGGCCGGGGAGCCGCTGGGGCGTCACCCTGCGAACGCGCCCGCGCCAGGCGCTCGTGCTGACGGGGACGCTCACCCGGCTGACCGGCCGGGGCTGCCCGGCCGCCGTTCCCGCGTCGACGGCGCACCTGTCGGCAGGCTGTCGGGTGTCGACCACCAGGCTGTCGGCGGTTGTGCACGCGGACGCGGCCGGGCACGCCAGGGCGGTGCTGCCGGCATCCGTGCGTGGGGCCAGCTGCTGGGCGCTGCGGCTCGCCGTCCGCCCCGCGCCCGGCCCGGCCTCGCACACGCTCGTCTTCACCGCGGACACCCGGCGCCCGCGCCTGCACTGACCTGCCACGATCGACCCTCGCCCCACATCCCGGCCCGCATCCGCGCAGGCGGCGTGCGAGGCTGGCCGGCGTGCACGCCGTGACCGTGACCGGCCCGGGAGACGTCTCCGTGCTCGGCTGGGGAGAGGTCCCCGACCTGCCGCCCCCTGGTGCCGGCGAGGTGCTGCTCGATGTGGTCGCCACGGCGGTCAACCGCGCCGACATCGCCCAGCGCGAGGGGCACTACCCACCGCCGCCCGGCACCAGCGACGTCCTCGGCCTGGAGGTGAGCGGCCGGATCGCCGCGGTCGGTGCTGGCACGACCGGCTGGGCGCCCGGCGACGAGGTCTGCGCGCTGCTCTCGGGCGGGGGGTACGCCGAGCAGGTGCTCGTCCCCGCCGGCCAGCTGCTGCCGGTGCCGGCAGGGGTGTCGCTCGTCGAGGCCGCTGCGCTGCCCGAGGTGGCCTGCACGGTCTGGAGCAACGTGACCGACCTGGCCGGCCTCCGGCCCGGTGAGCTGCTGCTGGTGCACGGCGGGTCGAGCGGCATCGGGACCTTCGCCATCCAGTACGCCACCCGGGTGGTCGGCGCCCGGGTCGCTGTCACCGCTCGCAGCCGGGCCAAGCTCGATGCCTGCGCGGCCCTGGGCGCCGAGGTGCTGGTGGACTACGTGAGCGAGGACTTCGTCGCGGCGGTCCGGGCGGCGACCGGGGGGGCCGGGGCCGACGTCGTACTCGACACCGTCGGTGCCAAGTACCTCGAACGCAACGTCGAGGTCCTCGCCCAGGGGGGCCGGCTGGTCGTCATTGGTCTGGTCGGGGGGCGCCGGGCCGAGCTCGACCTCGGGGCGCTGATGACGCGCCGAGCCTCCGTCAGCGCGACCACGTTGCGGTCCCGGCCGACCGAGCAGAAGGCCGAGATCGTCGCCGGTGTGCTCCGTGAGGTCTGGTCTTCGGTGGCCGACGGGCGCATCCGGCCCGTCGTCGACAGCGTGCTGCCGGTCACCGAGGTCGCTGCCGCCCACCGCCGGCTCGAGAGCAGCGACCACATCGGCAAGGTGCTGCTCACCGTCGGGTGAGCGACGGGTGCTCAGGTCGTCGTGGTGCCGGAGCCACCACCCCCCGGGCCGGGGATGACGCCGCCGAGGTCGGACCCGCAGACCTTCCACACGCCGGCCGGGCGGACCAGTCCGACCACGATGTCGGTCTGCATCCCACCCGTCAGCACGAGGCGGCCCGGCACCCTGGCCTCGTCGCCGTGCACGGTCACCCCGCCCGCGCCCTTCCAGGAGCGGATCCCGGTGCCGGTGGCGTCGTCGGCGTGGATCTCCCGGTCGTAGGCCGCGAGCCCGCTCTGCTGCTGCTCGCTGCACAGCCGGCCGAAGGCCGCCGGAGCGTCCAACCGCACGAGCGCCGCGTAGTACGCCGCCACCACCTTCCGCGGGCTCCCGTCCTGGCCACCGCCGGATCGGTCGAGGACGACCAGGCCGCCGGCCAGCGCCGCCAGCAGCACCAGGCCGGCGACCAGCGGCAGCAAGAGCCGGCGGCGGCGGGACCGTCGCGGGGCGCCCGGCACGAGGGCTGCCGGGCGGGCCGAGTCGGCCAGGTCACGCGGGGCCACGGGTGGCGGGGACAGCGGCCAGGCGCCCGCTCCGGACAGCAGGTCCGGGAGCGCCTGCTGCTGCGGCTGCTGCGGTTCGGGCGGGGGCGGGACCGCGCTCATGGAGCGTTGGGGCTGAGCAGCCCCCCACAGAGCCGCCAGCCGCCCCGCTGCTTGACCAGGTCGACCACCCCCGCGCGGGTCGTCCCGTCGCGGTAGGTCACAACGCCACCGACGGTGCCGGACGTGCTGCCGTTGACGGTGGAGACATTGACGGTGCTGGTGCGCCACCGCAGCATCGGCTTGGCGTCGACCAGCCTGGTGAACACGGCGAAGGTGATGCCAGCGCCGGGACAGACCTCCTCGAAAGCCGCGCGGTCGTCGCCCCTGGCCAGCGCGCCGTAGTAGTCGTCCACCGCCTGCCGGGCCGGCGCGATGCTGGTCCGATAGACGGTGTAGACGATGGCACCGCAGCCTCCCAGCCCGAGCACCAAGCAGAGCGCGAGGATCCAGGGCCACCGACGACGCCGCGGCGGTGGTACGGCGACGGGCCGGCATGCTGAGGCCCGGGGTACGGCGGCCAACCGGCCGGCGGGCCGTAGCCGGGTGCTGGTCCGTACCCCGGCTGCGCGCCGTACCCCGGCGGCGGGGCGGTCGGGTAGCCCGCGGGCGGCCCGCCCCACTGCCCCGGCGCGTATCCGGGCAGCGGGCCCTGCGGCTGCTCGGTCACGCAGGCAGTGTGCCGTCCCCGCGTGGCCGCGTCACCCGCCGCGGACGGGGCAGGCCATGGACATGACAGCTCCCGACGGCCAGCCAGCTGGCGAGACGATGCCGACGCCCGCCCCGCAGGTGGTCGTGGTGGGCCCCGACGGCGCGCTGCTCGACCCGCCAGCCGCGGCCGTCGGCGCCGCAGAGGGGGAGCCGGCCGCGGTTGCGGCTTCCCAGGTCAGCGCTCCGGACAAGGTCATGCGGATCGGGACGATGGTCAAGCAGCTGCTGGACGAGGTCCGGACCGCGCCGCTCGACGAGCGCAGCCGGGTGCGGCTGCGCGACGTCCACCGGCAGTCCATCACCGAGCTTTCCGACGGGCTCTCCCCCGAGCTGCGCGACGAGCTGGGACGCCTGGCGCTGCCCTTCGGCGAGGACGAGGTGCCGAGCGACGCCGAGCTGCGGATCGCCCAGGCGCAGCTGGTCGGCTGGCTGGAGGGCGTGTTCCACGGCATCCAGGCCGCCCTGGTCGCGCAGCAGGTGACTGCCCAGCTGGCCCAGCAGCAGGGTCGCGGCCGTCCGCAGCTGCCGGCCGGAGCCGGGATCCAGACCCCGGCGGCAGCCGGCACCGGGCAGTACCTCTAGGCCTTCCGGACCTCTCTACCAGGCGCTGCCGACGACACGCCTGGACCGGTTAGCTCGAACACGCGTGCGAGACTAGGTCCCGCCCCGGACACCGGCCTCGGGGAAGAGCCGCTCGAGCACCCTCGCCACGCCGTCGTCGTCGTTGCTGTCCGTCACCGCTCCCGCGGCCGCCCGGGCGGCGGGGTGGGCGTTGGCGACGGCCCAGGACCGGCCGGCCCACGCCAGCATCGGGACGTCGTTGGGCATGTCGCCGAACGCCACCACGTCGGCAGCCCCGACCCCGGCCTCGGCGGCCAGCCGGGCCAGCCCGGTGGCCTTGCTGACTCCCGCGGCGCTGACCTCGAGCAGCCCATCGGTGGAGGAGTGCGTGAGGGTGGCGAGGTCGTCGTCGACGACCGCTCGGGCGGCCGCCAACAGGGCGTCGGCATCGTGGCTGGGGGTGCGCACCAGCAGCTTGAGCAGGGGGCGGTGGAACACCTCCGGACGCGGGACGACCAGGGTGTCGGGGCTGTCGCCGTACGGCGCGTGGTAGCCAGCCTCTCGCCAATAGGCATCGCCGGTCTCGCCGGCGAAGACGGCGTCCGGCACGGCGGCGAGGACTCGGGCGGCGATCTCGGCTGCGGCAGCCGGCAGCAGTGGGTCCGTCCGGAGCAGCACCTCCGCGTCCAGGTCGTAGACGCCTGCGCCGTTGGCGACCAGGGCGATCCCGCGGTGGCCGGTCTCGGCGACCACCTGGGCCATCCAGCGCGGCGGTCTCCCGGTCACCACGACCAGGCGCGCACCCGCCGCCTGCACCCTGGCCAGCGCCGCCCGGCTGCGGTCGCTGACCGTGCCGTCGGAGCGCAGCAGGGTGCCGTCGAAGTCGCAGCCCACGAGCAGGCGCCGGTTCATGCGGGGAGCAGGACCTCGCCGACGCCGTACGCCGCCAGCGCCGGCCGCAGCACCTCGGGCACGACGACCGAGCCGTCCGGCCGCTGGTGGTTCTCCAGCACCGCCACGATGGTCCGGCCGACCGCGCACAGGGTGCCGTTCAGGGTTGCCAGCGTCGTGGTGCCGCCCCCCTCATCCACCCCGGCGCGGGTCCTGGCGCCGAGCCGGCGGGCCTGGAAGTCGGTGCAGTTGCTGGTGGAGGTGAGCTCCAGCCAGCGCCCCTGCGAGGGCAGCCACGCCTCGCAGTCGTACTTGCGGGCGGCACTGCTCCCCAGGTCACCGGCGGCCACCTCGATCACGCGATGGGGCAGCCCCAGCGCGCCGAGGAAGTCGCGCTCGAGCTGCAGCAGCCGCTCGTGCTCCGCGTCGGCCTCCGCCGACAGGCAGTAGACGAACAGCTCGACCTTGTCGAACTGGTGGACACGGATCAATCCCCTGGTGTCCCTGCCGTGCGACCCTGCCTCCCGCCGGAAGCACGGGGAAAAGCCGGCGTACCGCCGCGGCAGGGTCGCCGGGTCCAGGATCTCCTCGGCGTGGAAGGCGGCGAGCGGCACCTCCGATGTGCCGACCAGGTAGAGGTCGTCCTCGGCGAGCCGATACACCTCCGCCGCGTGCGACCCGAGGAAGCCGGTGCCCTCCATGGCACTGGGCTTGACCAGCGCCGGTGGTACGACGGGGGTGAAGCCGGCCGCCAGCGCCCGGGCCGTCGCCGTCTGGACCAGCGCCAGCTCGAGCAGGGCGCCCACACCGGTGAGGAAGCCGAAGCGGGCCCCGCTGACCTTCGCGCCACGCTCCATGTCGATGGCGCCGAGCAGCTCGCCGAGCTCGACGTGGTCGCGGACGCCCTCCCCGGCTGCCCCGGGCTCGCCGGGATGCACCACGACGAAGTCCTGCTCGCCACCGGCGGGGACGCCGGCGGCCACGATGTTCGGGATGGCCCGGTGGGTCGCGGTCAGGACCCCCTCGGCCTCGGCGGCCGCTGCCTCGGCGGCACCCACCATGGCCTTGAGCTCCCTGGCCAGTGCGGCCGCCGCCGGCTTGTCGGCCGCCGACCGGACGGCATCGGAGGCGGTCCGCTGCTCGGAGCGCAGGCGATCCCGCTCGGTGATCGCTGCCCGCCGCCGGCCGTCGGCCTCGATCAGCCGATCGACCGCCGCCGGGTCCTCGCCGCGGGCCCGCTGCGAGGCCCGCACCCGCTCGGGGTCCTCCCGGACCAGCCGCAGGTCGATCACGGCTCGACCCTAGGCCGTCGGCGAACTCACGCCGTCAGCCGGCCGAGCCGCCCCGCACCCTGGCCAGCCACGCCTCCGCGTCGGCGAAGTCGGCGGCGCCGGTCCCCGTGCGGGGCGAGGAGGGACCCCGCCCGTCACCCCTGGGGTAGCTGCCCAACACCAGCACCTCGGCGCACACCCGGTGCAGCGCCGACAGGGCCTCCCCGACCCGCGCCTCCGCGACGTGGCCGTCGAGGTCAACGGCGAAGCAGTAGCGCCCCAGCCCCTCGCCGGTCGGCCGGGACTCCAGCCGGGTCAGGTTCACCCCGCGGACGGCGAACTCGGTGAGCATCTCCAGCAGTGCCCCCGGCCGGTCACCCCGCTCGAAGAGCACCACCGTGGTGCGGTCGGCACCTGTCGGCGGCGGGGGCGGGCCGGGCCGGGTCACGAGCACGAAGCGGGTCACAGCCCCCGGCGCGTCCTCCAGCCCCTCGGCGAGCACGTCCAGCCCGTACGCCGCCGCAGCGGCCGGGCCAGCCACCGCAGCGTCGGGCGCCCCTTCCCCACCCGCGGCGACCGACCGCGCCGCCGCAGCGGTTGAGGTTGCGGACAGGACGGGTACGCCGGGGAGCGCCATCCGCAGCCAGGTCCTGCACTGGGCCGCCGCCGCGTCGATGGTCGCCACCGAACCGATGTCGCCGAGCCCGGTGCCCGGCCTGGCCAGCAATGCGAAGCTGACCGCGAGCAGCACCTCGCGGGTGATGGCCAGCGGCCGCGACCCGCGGGCGAGGTCGTCCAGGGTGCCGGCGACCGATCCCTCCAGCGAGTTCTCGAAGGGGACGAGCGCGGCGTCGACCGTGCCGTCGCGGACGCCCTCCAGGGCCTCGCCGACGGTGGCAACCGGGACGCCGACGCCGGTGCCAGGCAATGCGGCAAGCGCCGCCTCGGCGAAGGTGCCCGCCGGACCGAGGTAGGCGCAGCGCGCCGGGCTCACCCGGACTCGGCAGCTGGCGCCGGCGAGCCGGCGGGGGCCAGGCCCGCGCGGCCGGAGCGGCGGCCGGCCTTGACGGCATACCCGATTGCCTGCAGCTCCTCCGGGCTGAGCTGCAGGTCGCTGCCACCGGCCTTGACGCCCTTGGCGTAGCTGCGGGTCTCGGTGCGCCCGTTGATCGCGCTGATGACCAGCCCGTCGCCGCCGTCGTCGAGCAGGGCGGCGCTAAACGACAGCCGGCCGCCCATGTCGCCGAACGCGTCGTAGCGCACCACCGCGACGTGCCGCACGGCGTCGGCGAGGTCGGTCGTGAGCACCTCGACCTCGCGCCGGGACGCCTCGACCTGGCTGGCGAGTCCCTCGACCGTGCGGACGTGGTGGCCGACGATGCCCACCAGGTCGCCGTGCTCGGCATCACCGAGGAGCACCCTGAAGGCCCGGCGCAGCCGCCCGACCCGCAGGTGCGCTGCCAGCCCCCCCAGCAACGCCAGGCCGGCTCCCCCGGCCGCGGCGACCGCCACGATCGCCGACGCGTCGGGGGTCAGCAGCGGCACGCGGGCGAGTCTAGGGTCGGCCGGTGGACGTCGCCCCGGCGCCCGGGCCCGTCGCCGACCTCGGCTTCGCCCGGCTCGACCTGGACCGGCGGCGCCGCACCGGGGACGGCGAGACGGTGTACGCCGAGGGCAAGACTCCCGCACAGACGACGGCGATCGTGGCCAGGCTGCGGGCCGAGGGCGGGGCGGGGACCCTGGTCACCCGCTGCGATGCCGCGACACGGCGGGCGCTGGCGGCCGCGCACCCCGACGCCGAGGCCGACGAGGTCGCCGGCACCGTCGTGGTGGGGCCGCTGCCACCACCGCGGGGGCACGTGCTCGTGCTCTGTGCTGGCACCAGTGACCTGCCGGCGGCGCGCGAGGCACTGGTCAGCGCCCGGGTGCATGGCGCCGCCGCGGACCTGGTGGCCGACGTCGGCGTCGCCGGGCTGCACCGGCTGCTGGCCGTCCGCGACCGGCTGGACGCTGCCGACTGCCTCATCGTGGTCGCCGGCATGGAGGGCGCGCTGCCATCGGTCGTCGGCGGGCTCACCGGCGTGCCGCTGGTCGCCGTTCCGACCAGCGTGGGCTACGGCGTCGGGGCCGGCGGCCTGGCAGCGCTGGCCGGGATGCTGTCCTCCTGCGCGCCGGGCGTCGTCGTTGTCAACATCGACAACGGGTACGGCGCCGGCGTCCACGCGGCCCGGGTGGCGCGCCGGTCGGCGCCCCGGCCCGCAATGAGCCGGCCCGCTGCGACCGCCCGGCCAACCCCGGCGAAGGGCAGCAGTGCCAGCACCGCGAGCACGACGGCGCCGTAGGCATCCCGCAGCGGGTCGGCGATCAGCAGCGGACCGTGGTGGCGCACGATGTTCTGCCCCAGATAGGGCAGCCGGGCCCACAGCAGGGCCGTCACCAGCAGACCCAGCCGACGCCGGCGGACGTCGCCGCCGTCGCCGACCAGGAGCAGGACGGCGGGGACCAGCCAGACCAGGTGGTGGATCCAGGTGATCGGGCTGACCAGCGCCCCGACCATCGCCACCAGGACGACAGCGACCTGGTCGGCTCCGGCACGGTCGGCCGCCCTTGCGCGGCGCAGGCCCAGCACGAGCACCACCGCCGCGGCGGCCACCCAGATCGCGCCACCCGCCGGCCCGTCGGTGAGCCGGGCCACGACCCCGCGGATCGACTGGTTGCTGAAGTCACCGGTGGCACCGATCCGCCCGGTCTCGAACAATGCTCCGGTCCAGTAGTCCACCGAGGTGGCCGGCCGCACCGCCGCGGCGAGCAGCGAGCAGCCGACCGCGGAGAGGACCGCGGTGCGGGCCGCCGTCCGGCGCCCGGTGACCAGCAGGAAGAGCACGAACACGCCGGGCACCAGTTTCACCGCGGTGGCGACGCCGATGAGCAGCCCGCGGGGCCAGCGCGGGCTCGGCGCCAGCAGGTCGGCGGCCACCAGCGCGAGCAGGAACAGGTTGACCTGGCCGAAACCCAGATGGTCGTTGACGGGGCTGACCCAGGCGGCTGCTGCGGCTAACCCCAGCCGCGCGGCGGCGGCCCGGGCCGGCCCGTGCGCCGCCTCGACCCGCTCCAACAGCGACCGGCCGAAGACGTCGACCACCCAGACCAGGACCGCCACCTCCCCGAGCGTCCACACGGTGCCGGCGAGCCAGTGCGGCAGCACGGCGACCGGCACGGCCAGCACAGCGGCCAGCGGCGGGTAGGTGAAGGCGAGCGGGGGCTGCAGCCGCCGGGCGAACGACGGCGCGTAAAGGTCGCGCCCGTGCAGCACCGCCTCGCCGCCCTCGCGGTACACGGCGAGGTCGATGAGGTGGTGACCGAGGAAGACGACCGGCGCGACCATCCCGAATAGCACCACCACCGTGACCACCGGCGAGAGCAGCCAGCGCGGCACCTCCCGTCGACCGACGTCCAGCACCTGCGCCACGCCCACAGTCTGCCCAGCCCCGGTCTGCCCAGCTCCCGTCTGCAGCTCGCGCACACTGGCGCGGTGACCGCGCCGGCCAGGGAGGCACCCGCCAGCTCGGCGCGCGGGGGCACCAGGGCGGTTGCGATCGGGCCGCTCCTGCTTGGCTGGGCCGGCGTGTCCTGGGGGATCGCCCACGTCAACGGCTACTGGAGCCCGTGGGCTCTGCTCCTCCTGCTGCTCGGCGCGGCGGCAGCCACCGCGGGGGCGCTCGGCCGCGGCGTCGACGCCCGGCTGGCCCTCGGCGTGGTGGGTGGGCTGCTCGTCGCCACCCCGGTGCTGCACCACCAGGCCCAGCACCCGCATGCGGGCGGTCCGGCGTACGGGCTGTCGGTCCTGCTCGCCGGTGTCTCGGCTGCCGGGCTCGGCGGCCTCCTCCTGATCGCCGCGGTCAGCCGCATCCCACCGCGGGCGGCGCTGCCCGTGGTGGCGCTGCTCGCGCTCGCCGCGGACCTCGCCGTCGTCCGCGCCAGCCCCGAGCCGGCGATCGACGTGCACACGCTGCTGCAGCACAGCGCCGACGGGCTGGCGCGCGGCGACGACCTCTACCGGGAGACGTGGCCGGACTCGACGGGGCTCACCGGCGTCTATCCCTACCTTCCCGCCACCACGCTCCTGCTGGCCCCGGCCCGCTGGCTGCTCGGCGACGTGCGGCTCGGCCTGGTCGGCTGCCTGGCCGGCAGCGCCGTCCTGCTGGCCCGGCTTGCGGGGCAGGCCCCCCGGGTGAGCGGCCCGCTCGCCCGGGCCCTGCCCGTTCTGCCGGCGCTGGTCCTCGCCTTCCCCCGCGCCACCCTGCTGGCGCAGGACTCCTGGACCGAGCCGCTGCTCCTACTGCTGCTGATCGCCGCCGTGAGCTGCACCCTCGCCGGGCGCCACGCCGCCGCCGTGCTGCTGGTCGGCCTCGCGCTCGCCAGCAAGCAGCACGTCGCGCTGCTGCTGCCCCTGGCCGCCTGGTGGCCAGCCTTCGGCTGGCGGCGCGCGCTTGCCAGCATCGGGGTCGCGCTCGCCGTGGTGGCCCCGTGGCTGCTCGCCGGGCCCGGCGACCTCTGGCACGACGCGGTGCAGGCGCCGGCGGCGTTCCCGGTGCTGCCGCAGGCGCTGGACCTGCCGGCCGGCCTGTCCAGGGTGGGGCTGGGCGTCGGCTTCTGGCTGACCGCGGTGGCGCTCGCCGCGGCGTACGCCCTGTGTTGGCGGCTGCCGCGCGACGAGACCGGCTTCGCCGTCGGGTCGGCGATAGTGCTGCTGGCCGTGGCGCTGGCCAACAAGCAGTCGTTCTTCAACCACTACACGCTGGTGGCCGGCCTGCTGGTGCTCGGCGTCGTGCTCGCGGCCCGGCGCGGCGGGGCACCATGATCGGCTGGGTGACCGGCACGGACCGGCTGACCGACCCGCGGGTCGCCGAGGCGCTGGCCGACGCCGGCCACCCTGGGGTCGACATGCTGATGCTCGGGGACGCACCCCTGCTGCGTCCGGTCGCGGTCGGGTCGAGCGGAGCGGTGCGGGCGGTCGTCGGGTTTGCGGACCGGCCCGACGCCGTCGTGCTCGAGGCGAACGTCGATGACCTCGACCCCCGCCTGTGGCCCGACGTCGTCGCCGCGCTGCTTGCGGCCGGCGCCCTCGACGCCTGGCTGGTGCCGGTGCACATGAAGAAGGGACGCCCGGCATTCACGGTGGCCGCCCTGACCGGCCCCGACGAGCTGGCCGCGGTCCGGCGCGTGCTGCTCACCGGCACCAGCACGATCGGCGTGCGCGAGACGGCGGTGACCAGGACCGTCCTGGACCGGATCGAGGAAGTCGTCGAGGTCGGCGGCCGGCAGGTGCGGGTGAAGGTGGCCACGCTCGAGGGGACCGTGGTCAACGTCATGCCGGAGTTCGAGGATGTGGCTGCTGCTGCTGCCGCGCTGGGGGTGCCCCCCAAGCAGGTGCTCGCGGCCGGGCATGCCGCCGCCCTGCCGCTCTGGCGAGGAGACGCCGGGCGACAGGGCGGTGGCTGACGTGCTGGTGTGGTCAGGAACGTCGCGGGACGTCCTGGTCCGTCGTCGTGGTGCCGGTGGTGGAGGTGACGCCCTCGGTGTCGATCTGCTCCTTGCGGACGGTCTCGTTGACGGTCTGCTGCTCCTGAACGGTGTCGGTCGCGAGGCGCACGCGCTCCACCGGCACCGTCTCCTTGGCGACGACGGGCCGCTCGGCGTGCAGGGTGACCTCGACCTCCTCCTCGGACAGGTCCTTACCTGAGTAGGCCGCGTCGGCGTTGCCCGCGGTGATCGGCTCACGCTCGATCCGGACCTCCTCGTGGCTGACCGGGACGGTCTGGGTCACGTTCTCCGTGACGGTGTACTTGCGCAGCCGCGCCCTGGCGGCCTCGACACTCTGCGTGCCGACCTGCAGGCGCTCCTCAGAACGGGTCATCGCGTCGTCGGTGTTGGCGCCGGAGGTGTCGCGGGCGCCGTAGGAGCCCACATCGGCTGTCGCGGTCCCGGTCGTAGCGGGGGCCGTGGTGGCGGTCGGGGCGGCGGTCGGGGTGGTGGGCGGGGCGGTGGCAGTCGTCGTGCTGGTGCCGCCGCCGATGCCGTAATAGCTGTAGATCTCCTGCTCCTCGGCCTGGGAGATCTCTGCGTCATCGGAGATGTGCGGAGCGCCCTTGACGAAGTCCTTGGTGTAGGGCACGGCCAGCGCGTCGCCGGTCTGGGTCGCCCCGTCCAGCGGCACGAAGCTCGAGCCGGTGCCGAACAGACCGGTATGCACAGTGGCGAACCAGCTGCCACCGGCATGCGCGGGCTCGTAGACGTCACTGATCTTCCCGATCTTCTCGCCATCCTGCCCGGTGAGGGTGGTGCCGTGCAGAGTGCGGAACTGCTGGGCGTCCATGCCTGGACCGCCTTCCTGGTGGTCGAGTCGCGGCTGGCCGGCCGCTGAAGTGTTTCTGAGGTCTGCCACAGCCGCCATTCCCGGAGGCGTGGCTGGCGACACGGAAACGTGCATGCTGCCCTCCGGCGTCGACGTAGTGGCCTCCGCGACAGCCCCACGTAGGTCACAATTCGACTCCGGGTCAGGTCGCCGGGTCGGGGCAAACCCCGCTGCATGCTCCCCATCGGACCTCCACCCCCCGCCCGCCCAGTCGCGGCCCGGCCGTGAGCCACGAGGAGACCGCGCCTGACCGGCCCCGGATGCTGGTCGCGTTCTCACACCGCCAGGTCGCCCTGCTGGCGCTCATCGCGACGGTCCTTGGCGCTGCGGTGGGGGTGCTGCTGTTCGGGCCGGCGCGCGGAGCTCGCGACGACATCGGCTCGGTGCGCAGCGACCTGCACGGGTCCCGGCAGGCGATCGGCGCCACCCTCGGGACCGCCCGCACGGCACTCGGTGTCAACCAGCGGGCCCTCTCGGACACCACGGGCACGCTGGCAGCCGCCGAGCAGGGTCTCGCCGTCGCGCAGCAGGGCCTGACGATCGCCCGGGATCTGCAGACCGTCACCCACGACGTGCGCTCCGACACCGCCGGGGCGCTTGCGGCCACCACCGAGACGCTGGCGACGGTGCGCCAGGTGCTAGCGTCGCTCACACCGCTGCAGCACCTCCAGGGCCAGCTGCGAGACGTTACCGACGCGGTCCAGGCAGGTACGGCGCTGGCACGCACCACACTCATCGTGGCGCAACAGACGCTGCGGACCGGGAAGCAGGCGCTGACAACGGCGACCGCCACCCTGCAGACGCTGACCACCTCGTTGGACGTGCAGCGCCAGCAGCTCGCCGTCGCCCAGCAGACGCTGGAGCAGACCCGCGAGATCAATCGGAAGATCCCGGGGACGGTCGCCCCGTTGCCAGGGAGCTGAGCAGCGGTCGACCCGCCGGTGGCATCAGCGGCTCCCGAGTGGGCACCACCAGCGCATCCGACCAGGAGGACCTCGATGACGCAGTCCCCCGCCCCGGTGACCCGTGCCCTGATGCGGGTGCTGACCGGCGGCTCCCTGCCCCTGCCCCTGTCCCTCGACCACGAGCTCGACGAGCTCCTCGCCGCCCCGGTCGACCCACGAGACCGAGCACTCGCCCTGCTGCTGACCTACGACCTGCTCTCCGGCCCCTTGCAGCCTGCCTCCCGGCTGGCCCGGCACCCCGCCGTTGCCCGCGTCCAGTGGCAGCTGGAGTCGGCCTGGCTCGATGAGCTCGATGCCATCGGCATGCCGGCCGACATGCCGATCCAGCAGGATCTGGGCGCACCGGTCAGCCCCGATCGGGTGGTCGCCGCGTTGCGCTCGCTCGCCGCCCGCGACCGGCTGCCCGGGGTGTATCGCTGGGTTGCCAGGCAGGCGAGCCACGACGAGCTGGTCGCGTTCCTGGCGCTCGAGGGTGGACCGGACGCCGGCTTCGACGACCTCGTCGCGGCCTGCCAGGTCGGGCTCACCGGCAGACCGAAGCTGGAGCTGGCCCAGAACTACTGGGACGAGATGGGTGGTGGCGACCCCGCGGCCGTGCACACCGTGCTCCACGACCGGCTGGCGGCGGCGCTGACCATGCCGCGGGTGCCGCGGGAGGAGCAGCCGGTCGAGGGGCTGGAGCGGGTGGCATTGGGGGGCCTGCTGGCCGCCAACCACTGGTTGCAGCCGGAGATGCTCGGCGCGCTCGGGCTGATCGAGCTGCAGGCCGGGCCCCGCTGCCGGCTCGTGCTGCAGGGGTTCGAGCGGGTCGGTGCCCCCCGCGACGCCTACCCCTTCTACGAGGTGCACGCCGAGGTCGACCCGGTCCACGGGCGCGACTGGGTGGACAACGCGGTGGTGCCGGTGCTGGCCGAGCACCCGGAGTGGGCCCCCCGCATCGTGCGCGGTGCGTGGTGGCGCTCGCTGCTCAACGCCCGCTTCTTTGCGGTCGCCGACACCCAGCTGCGTCGAGCCGCGGCCGGCGATTCGCTGGCGGCCTGAGCCACGGTCGTCGCTAGCCTGCCGCATGCCCAGCGTGACGACCGCCAGCGTGACAACCGAGGTGGGCCGGCTGCGGTCGGTGCTCCTGCACCGTCCCGGCCCGGAGCTGCGCCGCCTGACCCCGCGGACCAGCGCCGACCTGCTCTTCGACGGGATCCCCTGGGTCGAGCGAGCCCAGGAGGAGCACGACGCGTTCTCCACTGCCCTGCGCGCGCATGGCGTCGAGGTGGTGCTGCTGGGCGACCTGCTCGTCGAGGTGCTCGCCGTCCCGGCGGCGCGTGCCGCCACGGTCTCCGCCGCTGTCACGCCGGCGCTGGTCGGCCCCGCGCTCGCCGACGCCCTGTCGCGCCAGCTGCTGGACGCCCACCCCGAGGACCTCGCCCGGGTGCTGGTGGCCGGGCTGATGATGGGAGAGCTGCCCGCCGCAGAGGGGCTGGTCGCCCGGCTGGGCCGCCCGCATGACTTCCTGGTGCCGCCGCTGCCCAACCTGCTGTTCACGCGGGACAGCTCGGTCTGGGTCGGCGACCACGTCCTGGTGACCGTGCCGTCGATGGCCGCCCGCCGGCGCGAGGTGAGCCTCACGGGCGCCGTCTATCGCCATCATCCCCGCTTCGCCGGCACCCCGACGCTGCTCGACCCTGCCCTGGAGGCCGCCGGGCTCGAGGGAGGCGACGTCATGCTGCTGGCCGACGGGGTTCTCGCGGTAGGTGTCGGGCAGCGTACGACGCCGGCCGGCGTGGAGGCGCTGGCGCTGGCCGCCTTCGCCGCCGGGGTGGCCCGGGTGGTGCTGGCGGTGCCGATCAGCCAGGAGCGGGCCACCATGCACCTGGACACGGTCCTGACGATGGTCGACCACGATGCGGTGGTGATGTACCCGGCAGTGGCGCACTCCCTCCTCGCGCACCGGGTCCTGCCTGGCGCCGGGGGAGGGGTGGACGTGGCGTCGCCAGCACCGTTCCTTGAGGCGGCCGCCGCGGCGATGGACATCCCTGCGCTGCGCGTGATCGACACCGGCCTGGACCCGGTCACCGCCGAGCGCGAGCAGTGGGACGACGGCAACAACACGCTGGCGATCGCCCCGCGACTGTGCGTGGCCTACGAGCGCAACACCCAGACCAACGCCCGGCTCAGCGCGGCCGGCATCGAGGTGGTGGCCATCGCCGGCAGCGAGCTCGGATCCGGCCGTGGCGGCCCCCGGTGCATGAGCTGCCCCCTGGAGCGCGACCCGCTCTGAATGCTCAGCGCAGGGTCAGCTGGCGGCCCACCACACCGGCCCTGGCGCGGCGCTCCCCGGCCGTGAGCGAACCGCCGGTCAGCGCGTCGTCGAGTCGATCCCGGAAGGCCGCCGCCGGCCCCTCCATCTCCTCCGCGAGCCTGCTGTCTGGCAGGTCCCACACCGGCATGACGATGCCGTGCGCGCGGAAGGCCCCTGCGTAGCGTGTGCCGTCGCCCAGCCCCAGTCCACCGCCGACGTGCAGCCGGGCCAAGCCGTCGAGCAGCGACTCCTCCTGCTCGGGCAGCGCCCACCGCAGGTGGCAGCGGTCGCCGATCCGGCACCAATAGGCCGCCGACACCGATGCCAGCCGGGCCGTCGGCACGACTCCGGCGTTCGCCTGCTCCAGGGACGCGGTCACGTCCTCGGCGAGCGCACCGGCGTCGGCGTCGGCCAGCCACCAGTCGAAGCCCGGGTGGACCGTGACCGACACCGGATCGGGCGCGACGAGCTCCTGCAGGCGCGGTGAGCCCGGCCCGGCGACCCCGAGACCGGCGAGACCGGTTCCCGGCTCGCCCACCAGCGCTGCCAACAGCGCCTGGCCGAGGTCGAGCGCGAGGTCGCCCGAGCGGGGCGGTGTCTGCAGGGCGAGGACCACCGAGCCGTCCCGGCGCACCATGGCCGGCCAGGCCAGCGGCAGCACGGTCGCGAGGGTCACTGCGCGGTCCGGGTGCTCGGCGGCGGGCCCAGGTGCAAGGGCGAGCGGAGCCGTCGCGCTCGGCACCACCTCGCGGAGTGCCACCAGGTCGGTCTCGTCGGCGCGCCCGTCGAAGGGCCTGCGGACGAACGCCGCGGCGCGCGCCTCCCTGGCCAGCCGCTTGCGCGAGGGGCCAGCGACCGTGGGACGACCGCGGCCCGGCGGTAAGGGACGGCGACTCACGGCTCCCGACCCTAGCCAGCGGCACCCGCCGGCCCCCACGTGCCGTACCACGCAGATCAAGGGAGGGTGGGGGCGTGGACATCGTGGTGGCCGGGGCGAGTGGCTTCGTGGGGAGCCGGCTCACCCCGCTGCTGGTGACGGCCGGTCACCGGGTTCGGGCGATGACCCGACGCCCGGAGGCCTACGACGGGGAAGGCACAGCGGTCGCCGGCGACGTCGGTGACCAGCCCAGCCTCGTCGCCGCCTTCGCCGGCGCGGAGGCGGTCGTCTACCTCGTGCACAGCTTGGCCTCGGCCGACTTCCGGCGGATGGACGCCGACGCGGCCCGGGCCGTCGCGCGGGCTGCCGCCGACGCCGGGGTGCGACGGCTGGTGTACCTCGGCGGCCTCGGTGACGACCGCGACGACCTCTCGGCCCACCTTCGCAGCCGGCGGGAGGTCGAGCGGCTGCTCGGCGCGACCGGAGTCCCCGTGACGGTGCTGCGGGCCGGCATCATCATCGGCGCCGGCGGGATCAGCTGGGAGATGACCAGGCAGATCACCCAGCACCTGCCGGCAATGATCGCCCCCCGCTGGGTCTCCACCCGCACCCAGCCCATCGCCGTCTGCGACGTCGTCGCCTACCTGGCCGGGGTGCTCAAGCTCGAGGAGACGGCCGGCGTCGTCTATGAGATCGGCGGCCCGGAGGTGCTGCGCTACCGCGAGATGATCGAGCGTGTCGCCACGATCATGGGCCTGCGCCGCCGGCTCATCGTCTCCGTGCCGCTGCTGACCCCTGGCCTGTCCTCGCACTGGCTGCGCCTGATCACCGACGTGGACCTGACCACCGCCCGCTCGCTGATCGACTCGATGAACAACGAGGTGGTCGTGCGCGACGACGCCATCACCCGGGTGCTGCCGCGTGAGCTGCTCGACTTCGACGGTGCCGTGCGGGTGGCGCTGGCGGAGCGGGACCGCCAGCGGGAGGAACGCTCCGGTGCTCCTGCCTGACAACCCGCTGACCCGGATGGTCGGCGTGCTGGCCCCGTCCACGCGGCCCTTCCATGTAGAAGCGCCGGGCACCCGGCAGCGCCGGCGCTACGGCGTGGCGCTCACCCTCGCGATCGGCACCCTGCTGCTCGCGCTCGCGCTGGGCACCAGTCCCGGGGACCACCGCTTCTATCCCCTCACCATCGCGCTGGCCTGCTCCTGGCTGATCGGGGCCGCCGTCAGCGGACCGCTGCACCTGGGCCGGTGGACGCTGCAGCGGGGCGACGACGAGCACGGGGGGCGCGACCTGCTGCTGCCGGCGGCCTTGGCGGTGGCGGCGTTCGCGGTCTTCGTGGCCGGTGACCTGCTCTTCCAGCAGGTCCCCGTGCTCGCGCGGCAGGTCACAGAGATCATCAGCCGGGCCGACACCGGCGGCAAGCCCCTGGTGGTGTTCGTCGCGCTGCTCAACGGCGTGGCCGAGGAGGTGTTTTTCCGCGGGGCTCTCTACTCCGCCTTCGGACCGCACCGGCCGGCCCTGTGGTCCACTGTCGCCTACACCGTGGCCACCGCCTTCACCGGCAACCTCGCCCTCGTCGTCGCCGGCGCCGCGATGGGCACGTTGTTTGCATTGGAGCGCCGGGCCACTCGCGGCGTGCTCGCCTCCGCGATCACCCACGTCGTCTGGTCGGTCCTCGTGATCGCCTTTCTGCCCCGGCCGTGAGCAGCGTCTGCGTCGTCGGCGGGGGGATCGCCGGCATTGCGTGCGCCCGCGCCCTCGCCGCGGCCGGCGCCGACGTGGTGGTGCACGAGCGCAGCCGCGCCGTCGGTGGCCGGATGGCGTCCCGCCGCGTGGCCGGCCGCGTGGTGGACACCGGCGCGCAGTACTTCACTGCTGCCGGTGACAGCTTCCGCGGGGTCGCCGGCGGCTGGCTGGAGCGGGGCCTGGCGCGGGAATGGACGGACACCCTCGACGTGTACGACGGGGGGACGCGCCAGCCGTCGAAGTCCGGCCCGATGCGGTGGGCGGCACCCGGAGGTTTGCGCTCACTCGTCCGCGACCTGGCCGAGGGGCTCGACGTCCGGCTAGACGGGAGCGTGACCGACGTCGGACCAGGACCCACCGTCGACGGCGCGGCGTACGACGCGGTCGTGCTGGCCATGCCCGACCCGCAGGCGCTCCGGCTGCTGCACCCGGCGCTGGTCGACGTGCGGGAGCAGCTGGCGGGACGGGACTGGGAGCCGCAGCTCGCCCTGCTCACCGGCTTCGCGCGGCGGACGTGGGACCTCGACGCGGCGTTCGTCAACGGTGACGAGGTGCTCTCGGTGGTCGCCGACGACGGGGCTCGCAGGGGCGACCTGGCACCCGTGCTGGTGGCCCACTCCACCGTCGCCTTCGCTACCCGGCACCTCCACGACCCGGCCGCGGCCACCCCGTCGATGGTCGCGGCCCTGCGCGGCCTGCTCGGGCTGAAGGAGCCGGACTGGGCACTGGTGCACCGCTGGGGCTTCGCCACGCCGGCCCGGCCGCGCGACGCGCCCTGCTGGGTCGGCTCCGACCGGGTCGGGCTCTGCGGGGACGGCTGGGGCACACCCAAGGTCGAGAATGCCTGGGCCTCCGGCGACGCCCTCGGCCAGCTCATCGCCGGCCAGCTCATCGCCGGCGCACACGCCGTCGGCGGGGCGGCGTCAGCGGGTGCGGGTGAACGGGGCGACGGCCAGGGTCAGCGCGGCCGCGACGACCAATGAGGTCACCGAGGCCGACACCCACACGGGGTGGCCGGCCAACCCGAGGTCGGTGGCACGGGCGCTCCACCAACTCGCCCAGCCGTCCCACCCCGTCAGCACCGTCGGCGTCACCAGCTGATAGGCCACGAAGCCTGCCAGCCAGGGTAGGCCCAGCAGCACCCGACCCCGGGTGGCCGCGCCCGCGGACCAGCGGTCCCGGTCGACCACGAAGAAGGTCACCAGCAGCACAGCGGTCAGTGGCAGGAAGACCGCCCCGATGAGCAACAGGAACGTCTCGTAGGAGGAGTAGTCCGACCCGAGTGCCACCGCCGCCCCCGTTCCTAGCGCGCCCACGACCCCGGCCAGCACCCGCCGGTCGAGGCGGGGCGCGACGTTCTGCACGGACACGGCGGTGGAGTACAGGTTGGCGAAGGCCTCGTCCACCTCGTCGAGGACCAGCACGGCGACGGCGACCGCCGCCACCGGCAGCGCGACCAGGGCGCTCAGCCCGTCCCGCCCCGCGGTGCCGGGGAACGCGGCGAGCGCCAGGACCCCCAGGCCGAAGTAGAGCGCGCAGGCCGGGGCGAAGCCGCCCGCCGTACCGAGGAACGCCGATCGGGGCGTGCGCGCGTGCCGGCTGTAGTCGGCGACCAGCGGCACCCACGACACCGGGATGGCGAGCACCAGGTCCAGACCGGGCCAGAAACCGTCGGTGCCGCCCGCGGTGAACGCCGGCAGCGGCCGGGCCAGCACGCGGGCGCCGAGGTAGCCGGTGGCCAGCACCACCGCGACGACCGCGTAGCGCCGGAGCAGCCGCACGGCGGCGAGCGGGCGCAGTGCCATCCCGGTGGCGAGGGTGCCGCCGAGCAGGGCGTAGGCCCAGGTGGGCACCGCCGGTGCCACCGCGTGACCGGCCGTGGCGATGACGGACACCTCGACGTAGGTCCATCCCAGGCACTGGGCGACGTTGAGCACGGTCGGCACCGCCGATCCGCGCCGGCCGAACAGCCCCCGGAGCACCACCATCGCCGGCTGGCCGAGGCTGGCACCGACGACAGCGCTGGCCCCCAGCAGCAGCGAGCCGAGCACGCTGCCCACCACGATCGCCGCCAGCGCCGCCAGCAGCGAGGTGCCCGGCGAGTAGAGGTAGCCGGCGACCGCCGGCAATGTGAGCGTCACGCCGAGGCCGGACCACAAGCCGAGCTGGTCGCGGAGCCCGAGCGCCCGGGGGGGCGGCTCCAGCAGGGTGAGGGGCGCCTCGCTGGGCGCCGCGGGCCGGTCGAGGACGGCTGCCATCGTGTCTCCCATCGTCTCCCTTCGCCGGCATGACCCGGATCAGGTGCGGACGGTCGGCGGGCCCATTCCCGCCCTCTCAGTCCGGTTCGCGGCCGGACTCCCGTGGACGGCACGAACGATAGCCGCCGCCGGCTACTTCAGCAGCCTCGACAGCCGCCGGTCGGCCAGCGGCTTGCCGCCGGTCTGGCAGGTGGCGCAGTACTGCAGGCTCTTGTCGGCGAAGCTCACCTCGCGCACCGGGTCCCCGCACCTCGGGCACGGCAGCCCGGTGCGCGCGTGCACCGCGAGGCCGGCCTTCTTCTCCTTCTTCAGCTCCGCGGCCGCGAGCCCGGCCGACCGGTCGACGGCGTCGCTCAGCGACGTCAGGATCGCGGCGTGCACGGTGGCAACCTCCACGGGGGTGAGGTGGGACGCCGGCTTGAACGGCGACAGCCGCGCCGTCCAGAGCACCTCGTCGGAGTAGGCGTTTCCCAGCCCCCCGACGAGCGACTGGTCGGTCAGCACGCCCTTGACCTGTGACCTCCCCGCGGCCGCAAACAGCCCGGCGAGGACCTCGACCGTGAACGCCGGATCCAGCGGGTCGATCCCCAGCCGCGCCACGCCGGGCACCTCGGCGGGGTCGCGCACGACGTAGACCGCCAGCCGCTTCTGCGTGCCAGCCTCGGTGAGGTCGAAACCGGAGCCGTCGTCGAGCACCACCCGCAGGGCGAGCGGCCCCTTGCCGGGCCGCGGCAACGCCGCGGGCTGGGCGGTCCGCCACTGGAGCCAGCCGGCGCGGGCAAGGTGGATCACCAGGTGCAGCCCGCCCACGGTGAGGTCGAGGAACTTGCCCCGACGAACGACGCCCTCGATCTCGAGGCCGGCGAGCGCCGACGGAGGCGGATCGAAGGTCTTGAGCACGTTGACGGCCGCGGGCTGCACCCGCGCGACCACCCGCCCGACGGCGCGCTCGCGGAGCACGTCGACGAGGGCCTGCACCTCGGGGAGCTCGGGCACGACCCGATCGTGACATGCGCGGGGGTGGGTGGACAGCGGGCCGCGGGGGTAGCGCTGGCACGACGGGGTGACCGCACGAGAGTCGACCCCCAGACTCGACCAGGGGAGCAGGCATGTCGCAGGCGACGTTGCAGAGCCAGGACGACGAGAAGGACTACGACGAGGACTCCGAGCTGGTGACCGACCGGGGGCGCACCACCATCGCCGACTCGGTCGTCTCCACCATCGCCGGGATCTCGGTGCACGCGGTCGAGGGCATCTACTCGGTGGGCGGCGGGGCCGGGCGGGCGATGTCGAAGGTCAAGGACAAGCTCCCCGGCACCTCCTCAAGCCCTGGCGCCGGCATCGGCGTCGAGGTCGGCGAGACCGAGGCAGCCATCGACCTGAAGGTGGTCGTCCACTACGGGTACCCAATCGTGGCCCTGGCGGAGGAGGTCCGCAGCACCGTCATCGCCAGCGTCGAGGAGCTGACCGGCCTGGCCGTCACCGAGGTGAACATCAACGTCACCGACGTCCACCTCGACGAGGGCGACGAGTCAGCGTGACCAGGCCGGCCGCGGGGCCGGCTGGGGCGCCGCCCTCGGGGCGGGCCGCCCTGCCGTCGCAGCCCACGGAGGCGGGAGCCGCCGCCCAGGACCAGCGCGACGCCGCCGCATCGGCAGCGGAGGCAGCTGGCGGCAGCAGGACCGGAGCGCGGCGGGCGAGTGCGCCGAGCGCACCGGCCAAGGCCGGCAAGAAGCCAGCTGGGACGCCAGTCAAGGCTGCCGGCAAGGCAGTCAGCAAGGCCGTCGGGCAGCGCGCCGGGGCCGCCGGCCAGGTCGCCACCGCCAAGGGCGAGGAGCTGGCGAGCACCGTCCGGTCCCGCGGTCCCGCGGTCGCTAAGCAGGCCGGCGCCGTCGCCAAGCAGGCGGGTGCGGCAGCTGCACAGCATGCCGGCACCGCTGCTTCCGCTGCGACTGCAGCCGCCCGCGAGGCCGCGGTGGCCGCGGTCGCCCCCGCCGTGAACCTGATGGCGGTGGAAAGGAAGGTGCTGGCGGTCCGCGGGGTCGTGCGCCTCACCCCGGACCTGCGGACTCAGGCCGAGGCACGCCTTCCCGGCCACGTCGGCGGCTTGTCCGTCAACGACGACGGCCTATCGGCGCGCCTCGTTGCCCGTTTCGGCGAGCGCCTCCCCGAGCTCGCCGAGCGCGTCCACAGCGCCCTGGAGCAGTTCGCCGAGGGGCGGCCGACGTTCGTGGAGATCGCCGACGTCGAGATCGCCGAGCTTGCCCCGTCCACGCCACGCCGTTCCCGCCGGTCCGCCGGCACCCACATCCCTGGAGGCACCCCATGAACCCCGCAGCTCTCGGACTCATCATCGGCACATTGCTCGGGATCGTCGCCGCCGTCGGCGACTTCGGTGACTTCGCGATCGCCGTGCTGCTGGCGGCGATCGGCTTCGTCATCGGCAAGGTCGTGCAGGGTGACATCGACGTGAGCAGCTATGTCTCCTCAGCCGAGCAGAAGGTCAAGGACAAGCTGTGAGCGGGGCGCTCATCCCGACGCCCTCCCGAAGCACCCCGGCTGCCCAGCGCGGCGGCCTCGACATCGCGCCGACCGTCGTCGAGCGAGTGGCCGAAGGCACCGCGCGGCTGGTCCCGGGAGTTCAACTGGTGCACCGGAGGGTGGGTTCTGACCGGCTCCGCACGTCCGCGCGCGTGCTCGGGTCGACTGCCAGCCTGACGCTCGACATCGCGGTGCGCTACCCCTCGCCCGTCCGGGCCACCGCCCGTCGGGTGCGCGACGATGTGGGCCGCGAGGTCCAACGGTTGACCGGGGTCGAGGTCGGTCGACTGGACCTCGCCGTCGTGCAGCTCCCATCGACCGGCGGCCGTGGCCGCCGGGTCCGGTGACGGCGTGCGCAGCCTGACCCGGCTGCTGGCCGCGGTAGTCGGCCTGGTGCTGCTCGTGGGTGGGCTTGCGGTGGCCCTGGAGGTTGCGCTCACCTCCGCCGCCGGCCACCACGTTCTGCTGCCCTACGACCGCTGGCTGCGTTACGGCGAGCAGCACGCCTGGTCGCAGCAGGTGCTGAAGGTCACCGGCCTGGTCCTGCTCGTGGTCGGCGTGCTCATGCTGATCGCCACCGTGCGCCGGCTCGCTCCCCTCGCGATCGCCGGCAGCAGCCGCTCGCAGCTGCAGGTCACCTTCGCCCGCAAGCCGCTCGAGGGCGCGCTCGGGCGGCTGGCCGTTCGTGACGGCGGGCTCGAGTCGGTGAAGGTCCGGGTGCGCAAGGGCAAGGTGGTGGTGGCGGGGGCATCGCTTGCCACCGACCTCGAGCGGGCTCGCGTCGATCTCGGCAAGCACGTCGGCAGCGGTCTGCACCGGCTGCCGCTGGCCAAGGAACCGTCCGTGGACGTCAAACTCCGGAAGGCCGACGCATGACGCGCGCCCGCAGCACGACCTACCGCAGGGGCGACGGCGTCGCCCGCACGGTGGTGCTGGTGACCGGGACGCTGCTCGTCGCCGCCGGCGGGGCCAGCCTGTCCAGAGGACTCGGCATCTGGGACGGCACCGCCGGCGCGCGGGGGGGCACTGATCGCTCCGACACCCCGGTGGTCGCTGCCAACGTAGAGCGCTGGTTCTCGGCGCATGCCGACGTCTTCTGGCCGTCCGCGGCCGGAGCGGGCCTGCTGCTCGCTCTCCTCGGCGCCCTGCTCCTGCGGCGCTCGCTGCGGGCACGGCCGGCGAAGGCCGGCACCGTGGACCTCACGGATGACGCCTCCCGGGGCACCACCCGGGTGCCGACCGGGGTGGCCACCTCGGCCTTCGTGGCGGACCTCGCCGCCATCCCCGGGGTCGAGGACGCCGCCGCGGCGATGCGGGGAGACCCCGCGCAGCCACTGATCGACGTGCGCCTCGACGTCGCCGACGACGCCGACATCGCCGGGGTGCTTGACGAGGTGGAGAGCGGCTCGCTGCGGCGACTGGAGGAGTCACTGGAGCTGCGGCCGGCCGCCACGGCCGTCGAGGTGCGGTTGCGGGAGCCCGCCGGGCGTCACCTGTCCTGACCTCACTGCTTGACCGCTACCCGAGAGTGGCCAGCGCAGCCCTCGCCTGCGGTGCTTGCACGGGTGAGAAGTGTGGATTGGTCGCCAGCGCCAGCATCAGGTCTCGTCGCGCTGCAGCGCGCTGGCCGAGAGCCAGCTCGATCATGCCGCGGTGGAAGGCGAACAGGGCGCTGCGATAGCCCGTCGCCGCCGCGTGACGGGCGAGCGGGAGAGCCGCAGCGTCCTGGCCCGACCGGTGCAGCGCCCAGGCATAGGCGTCGGCAACCACGATCGCGTGCCGTCGGCCCCATTCGGCCGCCGCCGCCGTCAGCGCGGCGGCGGGCCGGCCGTGGTCGGCCTCGTACAGCGAGGTCTCGAGGTCCACGTCGACGCCGTTGGCCTTGAGGATTGCCACGGTGGCCTGCAGCACGGCGTCCTGCTCGGCCGCCTCGCGAGCGCGTCCGACCGAGCGCAACAGGTCGGCGTACTCGGTGAGGAACTGCGGGGTGGGCAGCCGTCCCACCACCGTGGCGTAGTCACGCAGGGCGGAGGCCGTGTCCCCGCGTGCCCATGCGACTTTCGCACGGCCCTGGGTGAGCTGCACGCTGATCGGGTCAGCGTCCAGGCCCGCCTGGTACGCCGCGGCGGCGGCGGCAAGGTCGCCGGCGTTCCAGGCAAGCTCGCCGAGGTAGTAGTCGGCGAAGGCGGTGTCGGCGGTGGAAGAGGCGTCCTGCAGGGCACGCTCGAGCGCCTGCCGGGCCTCCGGCAGCTGGCCGTGGAGCTCTAGCTGGTAGGAGGCGCGCGTCAGCGACGACACGTCGGGGCGCAGGTCGAGCATGCGCTGCGCCGCATCGCGGGCGGCGTCGTACTGGCCGAGCTCTGTCAGCGCGTCGACCTCCACCCCGTAGGCCGGGGCCGACTGCGGGTTGACCGACAACGCCAGCCTGGCCTCCCGCAGGGCATCGGAAAAGGCGTGCCGGCCGGCGTCCAGCGACCCCAGCCCGATGGCGGCGTCGATGTTGCGCAGCGGCTGCAGAACCAGCGAGCGGTGCAGCGCCTGGTCGGCCTTCGGGTAGTAGCTCGGGTCGCTGGTCAGCCGCGCTTCCTGCACGTAGGCCGCCCCTAGCTGGGCCAGACCACGCGGATCATCGGGGACGGCTGCCAGCTGTGCCTGCAGCTTGGCAATCCCCTGCGCGAGCGCATCAGTGCTGCCCACCGGAGCGCCGGCCACGGGCAGCTTCACAGCGGGCGCCGGGCCCGGTCGCGTGGTGCCGCCACCGAGGGTGGCGGCGACGAACGTGCCGCCGACGACAAGGGTCACGACGACAGCGACCGCACCGGCGCCGCGGGTGAGGCGGGACCGGTGCGGTCGGTGCTGCGGTGGGGGTCCCGCAGCCGGCGGTCCGCTGGTGTGACCAGAGGCTCCCGCCGGCTGCGGGGGGGTGCTGGTGGTCACCCGACGTTGATCGGCTTTCCACCACTGTGCGGGAGCGCGACGTAGGGGAAGGTGCTGCTGAACGGCACGTCGTTCTTGCCGACCCGGTCGGTCAGGACGGGGACGTACTTCTTGGTGGTGAGAGCGCCGGCGATGGCCTGCAGCTCAATGTCGACGACGTCGTCGGTGAGGCGACGGCCGTTCGGGAACCCGGTGTCACCCGGGATGTTGAGCGTGCCGTCGGAGTTCGCCGTGATGGCACCGAAGGGGCTGGCCCCGCCGTTGATGCCGCCCTTGCTGGCCAGCGTGTAGGGAAGCGACGTGTTCAGCCGCAGCTCCTCGGCGATGGCCGGGTGGGCGACGTGGTCCTTGTTCACGGTGAACGCGTTGACCTTGTCGATGCCGGTCGCGAACGCCGCCACGAGGTCGGTGCGGTTCGTGGTTGGGAAGTTGGTCTTGAAGATCGTGTTGAGCAGGACGGCGACGTGGCTGTTGAGGATCGCACCGGCGAACTGCTTGTCGTTGCCGGGGCGCGAGGAGTTGAACAGGTCCTTCGCCTCGTAGGGCGCCACCACCTCGTTGACCAGGGGCGAACCCAGTCGTGAGACCTGGACCTGCGGCCCGATGTTGGTCTTCTTGCCGTTGGCGATGACGAAGTTGCGACGATTCGTGGTGCTCCAGACGCCGATCACCGGGTTGTTCTTCGTGTCGCCGTTGAGGACGAGGGCGCTCTTAGGCACCTGCAATGCGATTGTCTGCACATTGAAGCCGGCGAGCGAGTCGGTGCCCGTCTCGACCGGCGCGCCCTTGGCGATCTTGCCGCCGTAGAGCAGGTCGAACACACGGAGGTCCAGGAAGAACGGGTCGTCGGCCTGGCCGGCGAAGGTCATGCCTCCACCGGGGTAATTGACGGACGCCTGGTCCCGGAGCTTGCGGTAGTCCGGCATGGTGGCCCCGCCGACGTTCGAAGGAGCGGCGATCGCGTTCTTGAGCACGAGGTGGCTGTTGCGCCCGACGCCATCGGACTCGGTGACCGAGTAGGTCTGCTGGAACAGCAGGTTGGGGTCGGTCAGGCTGGTGACAGGGCCGTTGGCATAGAGGAACGTCCCCTTGGGCGTGCGCTTGTCTGCGAACGTCCAGGTGTAGATCTTATCGGCGAAGCCGTCACCGTTCATGTCGATGTTGATGTTGTACTGCGCGTCGGTCGCGAACTTGTAGAAGTTGGGTCCGCCGGCGGGGAACTCGAAGGGGTTCCAGTTGGCGATGAGGTCGACCTTGCTGCTGTCGTTGGGGTCGACGAACGTGTACGTGTCCGTGTTGTCCACCAGCGGGTCCTGACTGATCAGTGGCGCTTCCCGGTGGCTGGACGCCAACGTGGCCGAGGGCGCGAGGGCGGAGAGGCCCACCGCCCCGGCGCTGGCGGCGACGACCGCCAACAGTGCGGCCCGCCGGGTCCGGGCGCTGCGCTGCGGTGTGCTTGGTGCCATCTGGTGGTTCCCCTTCGGTCAGGTCGCTCCGCCCGCCTCGCGGCGGCTCATGGAGAGTTCGTGCGAGTCGATCACAGAAGTTCACCGGGAACGGTTCGCATTTTTCAGGCTGTCATCAGGTGGCTGCTCCGCAGGCGACCTCCGTCGCGTGCTGGGCCGCCTGCAGGTCGGCGCCGACGCTGGCTACGTAGCTCCCAGCGTCCACGCCGATGCGGAGAAAGCCGATCTCCTGGACCAGGTCCCCGGCCGGCCCGGCGGCCCCTCGGTCATGCGAGAGTGCCGCCAGCGGGTCCTGATCGGCGGTGAGCGGGTCGGCCACCCCCGCCGGTGTCGCCACCCCCGCGAGGAGGTCCCCGACGCGACGGTGGCTGTCCGCCAGCGCGGCTCCGGCGTCCGCGCATGGTCCGGCCCGCAGTCGGGTCCGGTCCAACGGCGGCTTGGTGTTGCGCGGGCCGCTGCCGGCCGCTACCGACGCGACCGCCCCGACGACCAGGGCGGCGGCGAGCACGAGCCCGCCCACTCGGGCACGGCCCGTCACGCCCGGGCCAGCTGGAGGAGCCCGCGACCGGCGAGATAGCAGCCGACGCCCACGATGACGACCGACGTCAGCACGGGCAACACCGCCATGGCGCCACGCACCCGGTCCGCCCGCTCCAGCCGACCGCGGAATCGGCCCAGGAGCAGCCCCACGCCGACGAGCGTGATCGCCATCCCGAGGCCGTAGCCGACGACGAGGAGCACGCCGAACCACGCCCGACCGAGGGCGAGTGCCGAGAGCAGGACGACGAGCGCGGAGGGGCTGGGCACCAGGCCGTCAGCCAGGCCCATGCCGACCAGGCTCGGCATCCGCACCCGGCCGTCGGCGGTGATCGTCGGGACGACGTGGGTGTGGACGCGGGCGCCGTGCCGGTGCCGGATCACCGTGCCTTCGTCGGTGCGTGTGACCGTCACATCGGGCTCAACCTGCTCTGTTACGGCGACCGATGCGACCGCAGCGGGCGCCGGTGCGGTGGCCAGGGCCGTGCCGCCCCCTCGCGACCCCGGCAACCCGCCGTGCGCGTGGTCGTGATCCCCGTGAGCGTGGTCGTGAGCGTGGTCGTGAGCGTGGTCGTGCTCGGCGGCAGCCGCCCCGTGCACGACCACCTCGTCGCCGTCGTGGCGGTGGCCGGCGGCGACGAGCGCCCGACCGGCGCGATAGCGGGTGCGCAGCAGCCCGAGGCCCAGCCCGATGACGAGCACACCGGAGAGGAGGCCGAGCAGCGGATAGAGCGACGGGCCGATCGCCGTGCTCGTGGCATAGAGGATCAGGCCGAGGATCAGCACGCCGATGGTGTGCGTGACCGTGACGGTGACCCCGATGATCCCGACCTGCTTCCACCGTCCGCGCTGACCGACCAGGAACGCCGCCATGATCGTCTTGCCGTGACCGGGCGAGAGGGCATGCGCGCCCCCCAGCACCAGCGAGAGCAGCAGGGCCAGCAGCGCCGCCGCGAGCGTGAACTTGCCAGCGACGAGGCCCTGGAACTTTCTCGACAGCACGTCGATCCCACGGGTCTGCACACCGAGGAAGGGCTTCTCACCGCCGAGCGGGGTCGCGGCCGGACCACCGGGCCGGACCCGCAGGTCGGCCGACCGCGTGTCGTCCGGAGAGCTCAGCAGATTGGCGGGATAAGCCCGGAGCCGGTCGCTCAGCGATGTCGTGGGCACGCTGCTCGACGTCAGGGTGGTGTGGTCCCCGACCGCCGTCATCTCCCGCCAGCCGAGGTTGCCCTCGTCGTTCGCCGTACGAAGGGAGACGTCGTGGTCGCCGCTGCCCAGCGAGGCCGGCGCGGACAGCGTGCAGGTCAACCGCAGCGTCGACAGGCCCGCGACGCCCGGCAGGAACCCCAGCATCGAGCTGTCCACCGTGAGCGGGACCGCCCGCCCGTCGACGGTGAGGGTGAGCCGTCCGGCCCGGCTGGCGCAGGTCGTCGTGCGGTAGTTGTCGCGCTGCGCCGCGGTGACGGCGGTGGCACGTGTGCCGCCGCCGCTGATCGACTGGATGGTCTGGAGCGTTGGCAGCTCGGCCTCGTCGAGCACATGGTCGACGACGATGCGGTCCTGGCCTAGGCGCAGCCCGCTGTACTGGTTGACCGTGGCGTTGCCCAACGGGTGCGCGGACGCGGCCACCGCGCTCCCTGCCAGCAGCGCGGCGCCGGCGGCGGCCACCAGCGCCCCGCGGGTGATCACGCGGGGACAGGGGTGGGGCACCAGACCTCCAGGGGCCGCAGCCAGTACGCCGGCGGGCACACGACCCGCCGCTCCACCTTCGCTGACGGCGGGAGGGCGACACGCCACGGGGTTCAGGTGCGAAGGGTTCGCGCCGGGAGTCCCGCGTCAGGCCTGAGCCTCAGGGGGCGGTTCGAAGGGGGTGCTGATGGCGGGCCCGTAGCGCTCGTCGATCTTGCGGATCTTGTAGTAGGCGACGGCCCCGATCCAGGTGGCGATGAAGATCCCCACGATGACCCGACCGGCGGTGTTGATGTCAATGCTGCCGATGTAGTCCCAGGGCTGGCCGGTCAGCCCGAGCTTGTCCGAGAGCAGACTGACCACCTCGATAGTGCCGATGACGAACGCCACGAAGATCGACAGCCCGGTGGTGGTGATGTTGTAGTAGATCTTGCGGATCGGGGTGACGAACGCCCAGCCATAGGCCTTGCTCATGAACACCCCGTCGAGCGTGTCCATGAGACTCATGCCGGCGGCGAACAGCAGCGGCAGGCTGATGATGGCCAGAGGGGGGAGCGAGACGCCGGCGCCCACGCTCGCGGTCGCCGCGGTGGCTGACAGCGCCAGAAACCCCACCTCGGTCGCGGTGTCGAAGCCGAGCCCGAACAGCACCCCGACCGGATACATCTGCCACGAGTGGTTGATGAAGCGGTTGTACCGCCCCTTGAAGATCCGGTTCATGAAGCCGCGGTTGGCGAGCAGGGTGTCGAGCTCCTCCTGCTGGTACTCCCCCCGCTTGACCTGGCGCCACATGCGCAGGATGCCCACCAGCACGGCGAGGTTCAGCGCCGCGATGAGGTAGAGGAACGTCGCGGACACGCTGGTGCCGATGATCCCCCCGGTGTCGGAGAAGCTCTGCTGGAAGCTGCTCGCCGCCTTCGCCGCGAAGGCAATGCCCACCGACAGCCCCAGCACGATGGTGGAGTGGCCGAGGGAGAAGAAGAAGCCGACTCCGAGCGGGCGCTTGCCCTTCTGCAGCAGATAGCGCGTGGTGTCGTCGATCGCGCTGATGTGGTCGGCGTCGAAGGCGTGCCGGAGGCCGAAGCCGTAGGCGACGGCAGCTGCCCCGGCGAAGATGAGGCTGCCGTGGCCGTCGGACAGCGCGTGGTACTTCGGCTGGTTGTTGTAGTAGGTGAACAGACCGAACCCCGCAACGTGCAGGGCTGCGACCACCCCGAAGAGGCCGGCCAGCCGGGGGATCTCGTCGCGGGTGAAGCGGACCCGCTGCTGGTCCGTCACCGACGACCCGTCGCCTCGCAACGCTGGCAGGGTCACCACTTCTGTCGTCATGGGTGCACCTCGGAGGCTGGTCGGGAGCCCGGCTGGGCAGCTGCGGAAACGATGGCACGAAGCAGTGGCACGTGCAAGCTCTTCGCAGGAGGGTGCCGGACGGTTCGCGCTGCGGCAGGATGAGGCGGTGGCTGTGCCCGTCCCCACCTCCCCGCGCTGGGACGACGTGCTGCACAGTGCCGGCCTGCGGGCGACACCGGCCCGCCAGCTCGTCCTCGACGCCCTCGACGAGCTCGGCCACGGGACCCCCGAGGAGTTGCGCGCGCGGGTCGAGACTCGCCTCGTCGGGCTGTCGCTGTCCACCGTCTACCGGTCGCTGGAGACCCTCGCCGAGCACGGCGTCGTCGGGCACACCCACCTGGGCGGCCACGGCAAGACCTACCAGCTGGCGACCCATGCAGACCACGCCCACCTGGTCTGCCGAGCGTGCGGGGCGGTCACGGAGGTCGACCCCGACCTCGTCCGTCGGTTCCTCGTCGGGCTGACCGAGCGGCACGCCTTCCTGCCCGACGCCGGGCACCTGTCGGTCTTCGGGGTGTGCGCCACCTGCCGTCCCCACTTGCCGGCGGGCCACGTCCACGACGCTGGCTGAGGATCCGGTGCGGGCACCCGTCCTCACGGCGTACTGGCGGGTCACCCCGGCGACGAACCACAAGCCGCGGCCACCGTGGTTCTCCCGACAGGCGGCGCTGGTGTCGTTCCTGAGCGCCCTGGACCGGGTGCCCGGCCCCACGCGGCTGGTCTACGTCGCCGACGGGGGCGTGCCCGCGGAGCTCGTCGACAGTGTTGCGCGCGGGGACGAGGTGGTCGACGTGCAGGGCGGCTCAGCGTCCAGGAGCTACCGGGCCCTGCTCGGCGTCGCCCTGGCGCGGACCACGGCGCGGGAGCGCGGGCTGGTGTGGTTCGGCGAGGACGACCACCTCTACCGGCCCGAGGCCCTCGTCGCGCTGGTGGCCGCGGCGCAGGCCCTGCCGGGTGCCGACTACTTCAGCCTCTACACGCCCGACAACGCCGCCTGGCACGCCGACCACGCGTCGCAGCCGGGGCGCCGGGGTGGATCGTCCGGATGCGACGTCGGTGGCGTGCGGTGGGTCCGGAGCTGGGCCAGCACGTCGACGTTCGGTCTACGGGCCCCCGTGCTGCGGGCCGACGCCGCGTTGCTGCGCCTGTGCAGCCGGGCCGGCGGCCCGTGGGACCACACCACCGTCAGCGTGGTGCAGGGGGTCGCGCCGTACCCCTGGCGGCACCTCTACGACGACCTCTACCTGCGGGCCTCTCGGGCCAGCGCCCGTCGCGTGCTGGGGCGACCGGTGGTCCGGGCCGGCATTGACCTGCTGGCCGGCCTGCGGTCCCGGATTTGGGTGGCTCCCGAGCCGTCGCTGGCGACGCACGTCGAGCTCGGCCAGCTCGCCGCCGGCACCGACTGGCCAGCGCTGGCGGCTCAGTCCTCGCGGTGCAGCACGAGGTCCTCGACCTGGGGGTCCTCGTCGATCTGACGCACCCGCAGGGTGAGGCCCCGTCCGCGCGCGCTGCCGGCGCGGTCACCCGACCAGGGCGCCGGGGGGGCCTGCACCAGGGCGGCCAGCTCGACCAGCGGTGCGTCGTAGCGGCCGCGCCAGTTCTGGAAGGCCTCCCACGCGTCGTCGGGAAGCACGTCGACGAGCACCGGACCCGCGGCGAGCCGGTCGTAGACCTCGCAGAACTCCTCGCGCGAGACGAACAGCTCGGCGTGACCCGGTGTGGGCAGCGGGAGCGCGTAGTAGCTGGCGATGCGGCGCAGCGCCAGGGCGCCCGAGCGCAGGCACACCTCCGCGCCGACCGGGTCGGCGACGTCGAGGTCCTCTTCCGCGAGGGTGGTCACGCGCAGTCGGCGGGGGTCTCCCCGCACCGCCAGCAGCAGCGCGGCGGCGTCCAGGATGGCGCCACCGGCGGTCACCCACGACAGCGAGGCGGTCGGACTGCGGAAGAAGGCCAGCGCCGCGAAGGAGGTGTGCGACTCCTCCAGGTCGACGAACCAGTCCTCCCAGTCGCGCCAGACCTGGGCCAGCGCCGCCTCCCGGCCGGCCTCCACCGACCGCTCGAGCAGCGCCACCCCGGACGGCGGTGAGCCCGCCCTGACCTCCAGCTTGCGCACGAGCTGCTCGCGACGGGAGAAGGCGGCGTAGAGGCTGGGCAGGTAGGTGATGAGCAGCGTCAGCAGCGCCAGGCCGGTCCCGGCGGTGCCGAAGGCGACCAGGTGGCCACCCAGCCCCGCCGGCTCGCTGAAACCCAGGGTGGTCAGCGCCGACCCGGCGTACTGCACCGAACGCACCGGGGGCGTGCCGAGCGCCCGGAACGCACAGACGGCGGCTGCCGCCGTGATCAGCAGCCAGACGCCCTGCAACGTGAGCAGCGCGGTGGGGGCGAAGAAGACGAGCACCCGGTCGCGACCGGTCTCGCTGTCCCGGCGGCGCCGGGGGAGCAGGCGCACCCGCAGCCGGAAGACCGACAGGACGACGACGAACACCACCCGGGTCAATCGGTTGGGCACGCCGCGGGGGACCACGATGGTGCCGACGGCCGAGCGCACCGCGAGCGACACGAGCAAGGCGGCGGCCACCGCCCACCCGACCCGCTCCCACACCGGCACGCTGGAGACCTGCCCTCGGGGTGGGTGGGCGAGGGGGGAGTTGAACCCCCACGTCCTTACGGACACACGGACCTGAACCGTGCGCGTCTGCCATTCCGCCACTCGCCCGAGCAACCCGAGAAGCCTAACAGCGAGGTCCCGGCCGGACACACAGGGTTGCGCACCTACGATCACCGGGGAGAACCACCACCGGGCCGGACCCGGGCGAGCCGGCAGGAGGCGGGATGGGCGTGCTGTCGTCGTTCGAACGACGCCTGTCCTCCCTCGTTGAAGGCACCTTCGCCAAGGTCTTCCGCGGTGGGGTGGAGCCGGTGGAGATCGCGGGTGCCCTCACCAGGGAGTGCGACGCGCAGAAGGTCATCGGTGCGCGCAGCACGATGGTGCCGAATGCGTTCGTCGTCGACCTCGGGGACGCCGACTCCGACCGCCTCACCCCGTACGCCGAACCGCTGGCGGCCGAGCTCGCTGCCATGGTGCGCGAGCACGCGGCCGAGCAGCGGTACACCTTCGCCGGGCCGGTGACCGTCCGGCTGGCCCACGACGTGGGCCTGGACACCGGGGTTTTCCGGGTCCACGCCGAGGTCAGTACGGATGGCGCGGTCGCCGGGTGGGAGCCGGTCGCGCACCAGCCCGGCGTCTCGGCAGCGGACCCCCGGGTCAGCCCGACTCCCCTGCCGACCGCCGGCTCCGCGCTCGCGCCGGCCCGGGAGGAGCTCGCCGACGCCCGCCTGGTCGTGGTGGCCCACGGCTCGGCCCCGGTCGACAGCCCCGAGGCCCGCGGGCTGGAGCGAGCGTTCACCCTCACCGCAGCCGTGACCCGCATCGGCCGGGCACACGATGTCGACCTGCGGCTGGACGACACGGCGGTGAGCCGGCACCACACCGAGATCCGGCGACTGCCCGACGGCCGCTCCCACCTGCTGGTCGACCTCGGCTCGACCAACGGCACCTCGGTCAACGGCCGCCGCGTGCAGACCGCAGAGCTGCACGACAGTGACCGCATCGAGATCGGCGCGGCCACGCTGGTCTACCGCACCGGGCCGCCGGCGGACGGTCGGGCCTGACGTGGTCCCTCCCGTCGCGCTGCTCGCGCTGCGGCTGGGGTTCCTCACCCTGCTGTGGCTGTTCGTGCTCGCCGTCGTGCTCGCGTTGCGCACCGACCTGTTCGGTCCCCGCCCCGGCCGCACCCGGGCCACCCGGGCCACCGAGAGCGCGCCGGCTCGCGGCGGGCGGGCGGCCGGCAGGCGGGACCAGGGCGCACGGGTGGGCAAGGGGGTGCCACGTCTCGTGGTCACCGAGGGGGCGCTCGCCGGCACGTCGCTGGCGCTGACCGGCCAGCCGGTGACCATCGGCCGCGACGACGCGAGCACGCTGGTGCTCACCGACGACTTCGCCAGCAGCCACCATGCGCGGCTCTCCTCCCGGGAGGGGGTGTGGCTGCTCGAGGACATGGGGTCCACCAACGGCACCTACCTCGACCGCACCCGGGTCACCGGGCCCACCCCGGTGCCCGTCGGAGTGCCGGTGCGGGTCGGGAAGACCACGCTCGAGCTGCGGACGTGAGCCTCTCGCTCGCCGCCTCGGTCCGCAGCGACGTGGGGCACGTGCGCTCCGGCAACGAGGACTCCGCCTTCGCGGGGCCCCGGCTGGTGGCCGTCGCCGACGGCATGGGCGGTCATGCGGCGGGAGAGGTCGCCAGCCACGTGGCGATCAGCGCCCTCGCCCCCCTGGACGAGGACGCCGCCGGCGCGGACCTGCTCGGCACCATGCGCGACGCCCTCGCCGACGCCAACGAGCGACTGCGCAGCCTCGTGGCCGCCGACAGCCAGCTGAGCGGCATGGGCACGACGGTCACCGCGCTGCTGTCAGCGGGGCGGCGGCTCGCGCTGCTGCACATCGGCGACAGCCGCGGATATCTCCTGCGCGACGGGGAGCTGACCCGGATCACCCGCGACCACACCTACGTCCAGGACCTCATCGACGCCGGCACGATCACCGGTGACGAGGCGGCCAGCCACCCGCAGCGATCGGTGATCACCCGCACCCTCGACGGCAGCGACATGGAGCCAGACCTGCGGGTCCGCGAGGCGGTGGCCGGTGACCGCTACCTGCTCTGCAGTGACGGCCTCACCGACGTGGTCAGCGAGAACACCCTGCGCGAGGTGCTGTGCGAGGGGACCGCGCAGGAGGCGGTGGACCGGCTGGTCGACCTGGCGCTGCGGGCGGGCGGTCCTGACAATGTCACCGCCGTGGTGGCCGACGTCGTCGAGCACGAGGTCGAGACGCCTCCGCAGGTCGCCGGGGCGGCCGCGGTGGCCGACACGCTGCCCTCGGCCCGCTCGTCGCTGCTCTCGGCGGCCGGCCGGGCTGCCCTGATGCGCCGCAGGCCAGGGCGCGACGGCTCGGAGTCCGCGCCAGCGGCAACCGCCCAGGCGGCCGGGCGCGCCGGGCTGCGCGCGCGACTGCTCCGCCCGCTTGTGCTCGTCCCCACCGCGGTGGTGGTCCTGCTCGCCGCGGCCGCGTTCGGCAGCTGGCTCTACCTGAGCGGCCAGTGGTACGTCGGGGCCGACGACACCGACGTCGTCGTCTACCACGGTGTGCCCGGCAGCGTCGCGGGGCTGCACCTGCACTCCCGTGACAGCACCAGGGGAGCGCTCGCCGACCTCACCGAGGGTGACCGCCAGCGGGTGCAGGAGGGGATCCCCGCGCACGACCGCGGCGACGCCGAGCGGATCGTGACCGCCCTGCAGCGGATCCCCGACCCGGACGCCACCCCGCCTGCCCCCGCGCCGCCTGCCCCCGCGCCGCCTGCCCCCGCGCCGCCTGCCCCCGCGCCGCCTGCCCCCGCGCCGCCTGCCCCCGCGCCGCCTGCCCCCGCGCCGCCTGCCCCCGCGCCGCCTGCCCCCGCGCCGGCCGCTCCCACCAGCGCCAGGCCCACCCAGATCGCCACGCCGCCGCCGCCTCCCACCCCGGCGGCGGCGACCCCGTGACGGCCGCCGTCCTCGGCGCCGACCCGGCCGCCCAGCCGTCGCTGCCCCCCAAGCCAGCCCGGCGCGGCGTCGAACTCGCCCTGATCCTGTTCGCCGCGCTGCTCGCCGCCTCCGCGCAGGTCGCCCAGAGCATCGGGCGCACCAACGCCATCACCAGTGATGTCGCCCGCTACGCCGGCAGCCTGCTCGCCCTCACCCTGGTCGCCCACCTCGCCGTCCGCCGGCTGGCCCCGGCCGCCGACCCACTGCTGCTGCCCATGGTCACCTTGCTCAACGGCATCGGGCTGGCGCTGATCGCCCGCATCGACGCGAGCCCGCGCTTCGACCCGGTCGCCCCGCTGCAGCTGATCTGGCTGGCCATCGGCGCGGTGGCCTTCGTCGCGGTGCTCGCGGTGGTGCGCGACCACCGGGTGCTGGCCCGATACGGCTACACCTGCGCGCTCGTCGGCCTGGTCCTGCTGCTGCTCCCGACCGTGCTGCCGGCCCGGTTCAGCGAGGTCAACGGCGCCAAGGTGTGGATCCGCTTCAGTGGCTTCAGCTTCCAGCCGTCGGAGGTCAGCAAGCTGCTGCTGGTCGTCTTCTTCGCCAGCTACCTGGTGGCCAAGCGCGACGTGCTCTCCGTCGTCACCCGCAGCGTCCTCGGCCTGCCGCTGCCCCGCGCCCGCGACCTCGGGCCGGTCCTGCTGGCCTGGCTGGCGAGCCTGGCCGTGCTCGTGGTCGAGCACGACCTCGGATCCAGCCTGCTGTTCTTCGGCATCTTCGTCTCGATGCTCTACGTCGCGACCCAGCGGGCGAGCTGGCTGGTCATCGGCCTGCTGCTGTTCGCCGGCGGCGCCACCGCGTCGTACTCACTGTTCCCCGTGGTGCAGAAGCGGGTGGACATCTGGCTGCACGCATTCCAGGGGACCAACCCGACGAACTCGTCGTACCAGCTGGTCCAGGGCCTGTTCGGGCTCGCCAGCGGCGGCTTGTTCGGCACCGGGCTGGGGCGGGGCAACCCCGAGACGGTGCCCTTCTCGCGTACCGACTTCATCATGGCCGCGCTGGGCGAGGAGCTCGGCCTGGTCGGGGTCTTCGCCGTACTGGTGATCTATGCGCTGATCGTCGCCCGCGGATTCCGGGCCGCCCTCGGCGTCCGCGACAGCTTCGGCAAGCTGCTCGCGGCCGGGCTCGCGACGTCGCTGACGTTACAGGTCTTCGTGGTGGTCGGCGGCGTCACCCGGCTGATCCCGCTGACCGGCATCACCACGCCGTTCCTGTCCTACGGCGGGAGCTCGCTGGTCGCCAACTATGCGCTGATAGCTTTGCTGCTGCGGGTGTCCGACGCGGCCCGGCGACCCCCGCCGGCCCTGCGGCCGGAGCCACCGACCGCCCTCACCGAGCTCGTCCGGCTGCCATCGTGAGGACAGTCCGATGAACGCCCCCATGCGCCGGGTCGCCGTCGCCTGCCTGGTGCTGTTCGCCGCCCTGCTGGCCAACGCCTCCTGGGTGCAGGTCGGGCAGGCCAAGCGGCTGGACCACTCCGCGACCAACCCGCGCCCGCTGTTCCAGCGCTTCTCCCGGGACCGGGGCAACATCGTGCTCGCCGACGGCGCCGTGATCGCCAGCTCGGTGCCCGACGGTCCGGACGGCAAGACTTATCGTCGCCACTACGCCGCCAGCGACCCGGCGGAGTACGCCGCCCTGACCGGCTGGGCCGGCGTCTCGTCCACCACCGGCCTGGAAAAGGCGGAGGACGACCTGCTGACCGGCAACGACGACCGCCTCGCCGTGCGCAACTTCGTCGACGTGTTCAGCAACCGCCCGCAGCAGGGCGGCTACGTCACCACCACCATCGACCACCGCACGCAGGACGCCGCCTGGGCGGCGCTGCGGGCAGCCGGCCCGAACGTGCACGGGGCCGTGGTGGCGCTGGATGTCGCGACCGGAGCGGTGCTGGCCCTGGTCAGCACCCCGTCGTTCGACCCCACCCCGCTCGCCGCCCGCGACCCGAAGGTCGTCGGCGCGGCCTACCAGCAGCTGGTGAAGGACGGCGGCATGCCGCTGCTGGACCGGGCGACGCAGGGCCACTACCCGCCCGGCTCGTTCTTCAAGGTGGTCACCGCTGCGGCGGCGCTCGCCGCCGGCCGCACCCCGGACACGCCGATCGCCGCGCCCGACCTGCTGTCGCTGCCGCTCACCACCGCGAAGCTGGCCAACTTCGGCGGGGAGAGCTGTGGCGGCCCGCAGATCCCGCTCAGGCAGGCGCTGAAGATCAGCTGCAACACCGCCTTCGGCCGGCTCGGGCTCGACCTCGGCGCCGAAGCGCTGCGCCGGCAGGCAGCCGCCTTCGGCGTGGGGTCCACCGTCGCCGGCTTCCCGCTGCCGCAGGAGAAGTCCACCTTCCCCGAGACGGTCAACGCGCCCAACCTCGCCTTCTCAGCGATCGGGCAGTACGACGACGCCTTCTCCCCGCTCCAGGCCGCGATGATCGTGCAGGCGGTGGCCCACCAGGGCAGCGAGCTGGCGCCGTACCTCGTCGCCCAGGAGCACGCGCCGGACGGCTCGATGCTGTCGCAGGCCGTCCCCCGCGAGCTCGGCAAGCCGGTCACCCCGCAGGTCGCGGCCCAGCTGACGCAGATGATGCAGGCGGTCACCTCCGAGCCGGGTGGCACGGCGTTCGGCTTCATCCAGCGCACGCTCGGCGGGGTCACCTCGGCCGGCAAGACCGGGACGGCGCAGCACGGCACCGGCGCCCAGCCGCCGCACGCCTGGTTCGCCGGCTTCGCGCCGGTGGAGTCGCCGCGCATCGCGGTCGCGGTGATCGTGGAGGACGGTGGCAGGAGCGGGTCCGATGCCACCGGCGGGGCGGTCGCTGCGCCTGTCGCCGGGGCGGTCATGAAGGCCTTCGTCTGCGGGCACCCGCCCCGCCCGGCCGGCTGCTGAGGGGGAGCACGTGACACAGCAGGACCCGCCCATCCTCGGGGGGCGCTACGAGCTCGGCGAGGTGCTCGGCTACGGCGGCATGGCCGAGGTCCACCGGGGGCACGACGTCCGGCTGGGCCGCGAGGTCGCGGTGAAGGTGCTGCGCGCCGACCTGGCCAGGGACCCGTCGTTCCTGTCCCGCTTCCGGCGTGAGGCGCAGAGCGCCGCCGCACTGTCGCACCCGGCGATCGTCAGCGTCTTCGACACTGGCGAGGACGTCCTCGCCGGTCAGCGGGTGCCGTTCATCGTGATGGAGTACGTCGAGGGGCGCACCTTGCGCGAGGTGGTGCAGTCCGAGGGACGGCTGCTGCCCCGGCGCGCGGTGGAGATCGTGGCCGAGGTCTGCGCGGCGCTGGAATACAGCCACACCGCCGGGATCGTGCACCGCGACATCAAGCCCGGCAACGTGATGATCACCTCCACCGGCGAGGTGAAGGTGATGGACTTCGGCATCGCCAGGGCGGTGACGGTGTCGTCCTCGGCGATGACCCAGACAGCAGCGGTGATGGGGACGGCGCAGTATCTGTCCCCTGAGCAGGCCCGCGGCGAGCACGTCGACGCCCGCTCCGACGTCTACTCCACCGGCTGCCTGCTCTACGAGCTGCTGACCGGGCAGCCGCCGTTCACCGGCGACTCGCCGGTGGCGGTGGCCTACCAGCACGTGCGCGAGGACCCCGTCCCGCCGTCTCAGCTCGACCCCGACATCACCGGTGATCTTGACGCCGTGGTGCTCAAGGCGATGGCGAAGAACCCGGCCAACCGCTATCAGAGCGCCGCGGACTTCGGGGCCGACCTGGACCGGGTGGCGGCGGGACGGCGGGTGGCGGCGACCCCGGTGCTGGCCAGGGGCGCGGCGGGCACCGGTGCGGTGCGCACGGTCGTCGCGCCCCCGCTACCGGTCCGCACCGCGGTGCCGCTGACCCCCTCGCCCGAGCGCCGGGCCGGCCGGGGTGCGGCGTACGCCCTGCTCGCCCTCGGGGTGGTCGCGGTCTTCGTCGTCGCGGCGCTGGTGGCGCGCAACGCCTTCGACAAGGGCGGCTCACGCGAGGTGCGCACCCCCCAGCTGGTCGGGCGGACGCTGACCCAGGCCCAGCAGGCCCTCACGGCGGCCGGACTGACCCTCGGCACAGTCGACCGGGTGCCGCAGACCGACCCCGCTGCCGCGACCCCGAAGGACCAGGTGCTCTCGCAGAGCGTGGGCGCACCGTTCACCGTGCAGCGGGGCTACACGATCAACATCTCGGTCAGCGACGGCCTGGAGCAGGTGCCGGTGCCGGACGTGGTGGGGCAGAGCGTGGACGACGCGAAGAAGAACCTCGCGCTCGCCCACCTGCAGGGCAACCCGAACTTCCAGGACAACCCGAACCCGGCGGTGCCGAAGGGCCAGGTCACCGACGTCGGCCCCAAGCCAGGGGCAACCGTCGCGGTCGGCAGCACCATCACCCTCACGGTGGCCAGCGGGGCCGGCACCATCCCGCCTATCCGCGGGCTGTCCCTCGACGACGCCGTGGCGACGTTGCGGCAGGCCGGCTACGTCGTCAGCGGGGTCAAGCAGACCGCGGTGGGGCCGGACGCCGGCGTGCAGCCCGGGCAGATCCTCACCAGCAACCCCGGGCAGGGGCGCACAGGCGAGCCGTACGGCATCGCGGTCGCGCTGATCCTGGCCGTGTCGCCGCCCCCCCCGAGGCCGACACCGAGCCCCATCCCGCCGCCCGCACCCACCACGGCGGCACCCACCACGGCCGCTGCGACCTCTTCCGCTCCGGCGACGGCCGCGCCCACCACGGCCGCGCCCGGCACGTCGGCCCCGGCCCCTCCCCCGACCACGGTGGCCCCGACGACTGCGCCGGCCCCTACGCCCTAAGCCCAGCACCTCGGCGAGCTCAGGCAAGCTCAGGCAAAGGCGGTGGCGCGGAGTTCCTCGACCCGCGCGGACAGCGCTGGGGCACGGCCGGTGGCCGCCGGGTCACCGCACCGCGCCAACCAGGCGGCGAGCAGCAGGTGCCCGCCCTGGGTGAGCACCGACTCCGGGTGGAACTGCACGCCCTCCACCGGGAGGGTCCGATGCCGCAAGGCCATCACCACTCCCGAGGGCGTGCGGCCGGTGACCTCCAGCTCGGCCGGCACCGTCGACTCCTCGACCGCGAGCGAGTGGTAGCGGGTCGCGGTGAACGGCGACGGAAGTGGCGCCAGCAAGCCGGCCCCGTCGTGCTCCACCAGCGACGTCTTGCCGTGCAGCAGCTCGGGCGCCCGGTCGACGACCGCGCCGTGCGCGACCGCGATGGCCTGGTGGCCGAGGCAGACCCCCAGCAGCGGAACGCCCGCCACCTCGCAGGCGAGCACGACATCGACGCTGGCGCCCGCCGCCTCCGGCGTACCCGGCCCGGGGCTGATCAGCACACCGTCGAAGCCACCGACGACCCGGGGGTCGACCACGTCGTTGCGCACCACCTCGGTGGCCGCGCCGAGCTGGCCGAGGTACTGCACCAGGTTGAAGACGAACGAGTCGTAGTTGTCCACGACGAGGACCCGGGTCATCGCCGTCGCTCCGTCGTGCGATCCATCAGCCGGGAGCAGCGGAGGAGCCGACCGGGCCGGGGTCCACGGTGACGCCGTTGAAGGGGAGGTGCGGCTCCACGGCGGGGAAGACCACCGTGAACAGCAGCAGCACCACGGCGACGAGCAGCACCAGGCAGGTCAGCGCCCGCACGGCCGCCGGGCCAGGGAGGCGGCGCCAGATCGCGGCGTACACCTGTCCTAGACCGCCCCTGGCTGCAGGGCCGGCGGCCGCTGGTACGGCGCGCGGGTCAACGCGGACTTGACGTCGGTGCGCTCCCACACCGCCCGCAGGATGAGCCGCTGCTGGGCGGAGTACTTCGGAGTGCAGGTCGTGAAGGTCAGCAGCCGGGTCGCCGCCGGCGGCTGGGCACCGATAGCCGGCGTGGAATCGGTGACCACGATGCCGTCGTTGGGGTCGACGTCGGTCTGTCCCACGACGCGGTAGGTCACGAAGTCGGTGCGGGTCTCGACCACGACATGATCCTTGGGACGCACCTCGTCGAGCCGGTTGAATGGCTGCCCGTAGGTCGTGCGGTGCCCGCTGACCGAGAAGTTGCCCAGCTCCCCCGCCATCGGCGTGCCTGGCACGTGACCAGGACCCTCCTGCAGGTCGGCGGTCGTGGTGCCCTCCACCATCACCCGGGCAAGCGCGATGCGCGGGACGTAGATGCGGCCCAGTCCGGCGCCGAGCGCCGGCAGGCGCGCCACCACCGGCTGCGGTACGCCTGGGCCGAGAATCGTCCCGGTGCTGCCAGCGGTGGTCGGTGACCCCTGCGCCCAGGCCTTCTCCAGATCCCGCCCCAGCCGGTCCTGGGTGCGGCTGTTCTGGAAACCGGTCCAGTAGAGGAGGTAGACCACGAACAGCAGCACGACCACGCCGGCGGTGATGAAGGTCTCGCCCGTCCCGCGCAGCATCCGCCCGAGCACGCCAGCCCCTTCCGGTTCGCCTGACCGCACGCCAGATCTGGCCCTACGCTAAGGCGTGCCCGAGTCCAAGGTCCGCAGGAACCGGAAACCGGCGTACACCACGCCGCCCACGACTGCCGCGCGCAACCTGCCGCCGTCCGCCCCATGGGTTGGCCGCACGATCCTGGTGCTGCTGCTGCTCGCCGTGGTCTGGATCGTCAGCTACACGCTTGGGCCGGCTCCGCTGCAGGACCGCCTCGGTTCGTGGAACTACGCGATTGCGATCGGCCTGGCGGTCGGTGGGGTGGGTCTGCTGACCCGCTGGCGCTAGCCGACCACGCCACCGCCAGCGAGTGACGCGCTTGTCATTCGTCCCCAATGTGGACAACGCCTGTGGACAGACTCAACCGGTGAGCGCTGCGGTGCGGGCAAGCGTGGCCGCAACAAGCACTGCCGCCAGGACGACCAACCCGACGACCTGCACGACGGTACGGCGGGGACCGGCCGGCACGTAGACCACGAGCGCACCGGCGATGGCGCCGAGGGCCAGCCCGCCGAGGTGACCGGTCTTGCTGATCTGCGGCACGGCGAAGGTGATGGCCAGGTTGATCCCGATCGTCAGCAGGATCTGTCTGGTGTCACTCCTGGTCTGCCTTGCCACCACGAAGTACGCCGCGAACAGCCCGAAGATCGCGCCGGAGGCCCCAACCGTGGCGGTTCCCTCGCCGGCGAACAGGTAGGTCGCGACCGAGCCGCCCAGCCCGGCCACGGCGTAGACCGCGAGGAAGCGCCACCAGCCGAACAGCCGCTCGAGCAGCGGACCGAGCTGCAGCAGCGCCAGCATGTTGAAGGCCAGGTGCAGCAGCCCGGCGTGCATGAATGCGCTCGTGGCGAGCCGGTAGTACTGCCCGCCGGAGACCGAGCCGACCGTGTGGACCAGGCCGTCGGCGTCCTGATAACGGTAGGACCGCGTGGTGAGGGCGAGGTCGTCGTAGAGCCCGGAGCTGCCGCCCCCGAAGGCGACGCTGCTGCCGCCGCTGACCAGGGTGGCCAGGAAGACCAGCACGTTGACGGCTATCAGCGTGTACGTCGCGTAGGCGCGCTCGACCACCCGGGCGCCGTACGGCGTGGTCTTGCCCCGCACGGTCGCGCGCCCCTCCCGCAGACACTCGGGGCATTGGAAGCCCACCGCCGCCGGCGTCATGCATTGCGGGCAGATCGACCGGTCGCAGCGAGTGCACCGGATGAAGGTCCTGCGGTCGGGGTGTCGGTAGCAGGCGGGCGCGGCGGGACCGGCGGGGGTCGTTGGCGTCGTGGGGGTGGTCATGGGCGGCCGTCAGGCGGTGCGGGTCTCCACGTCGATCCCGGTGATGACGATGTCCTCGGCCGGGCGGTCCATGCGTGCCGTCGGGGCCGTCGCGATGGCGTCGACCACGCCGGTGCCGGCGGTGACCTCGCCGAAGATGGTGTGCTTGCGGTTGAGGTGCGGCGTCTTGCCCACGGTGATGAAGAACTGGCTGCCGTTGGTGCCGGGGCCCGCGTTGGCCATGGCCAGCAGGTAGGGCCGGTCGAAGCCGAGCTCGGGGTGGAACTCGTCGGCGAAGCGGTACCCGGGGCCCCCGGTCCCGGTGCCCAGCGGGTCGCCGCCCTGGATCATGAAGCCGTTGATGACCCGGTGGAAGACGGTGCCGTCGTAGAGGGGCGCCGTGCTCTTGGCCCCGGTGCGTGGATCGGTCCACTCGCGGCCGCCGGTGGCGAGGTCGGTGAAGTTCTTCACCGTCTTGGGTGCGTGGTCGGGGAACAGCTTGATCTCGACGTCGCCCTTGGTGGTGTGCAGCGTCGCGTAGAGCTCCTCGGCCACGATGGTCCTCTCGTCGGTGCGCTGGTCGCGCTGGTCGCTGGGGTCGCGACCGTCCCGACGAGCCTAACCAGGCATACGACGAGTCTGCGGGGGGAGCCCGGTGGTCATGACCAGCGAGCTGCCCGTCGGCCCCGACACCACCACCGATTCCGACACGGCCGCCCTGCGCGGTCGCGCGGCCGCGGGCACCGCCCTGGCACTGACACAGCGGGGTGGCACTGCCGTCCAGGATTGGGCTACCGGGTCGGCGCTGCCCGCCGTGACGGCGGCGGCGGCGACAGTGGCCGACCGGGCCTCGGGGGTTGCCACCGACACCGTGCTGCCCGCCCTGACGGTCGCGGCCGTGCGTGCCCGCGATGCAGTGCTGGAGTCCGGGCCGGCGCACCAGGTCGCCGCCCGCGCAGCGCTGGTTGCCGCTGGTGCCCGGCAGCGGCGCGGCAGGTGGCCGCTGCTCGCGCTCGGCGTGGTTGCCGGCCTTGCACTCGGTGCCGCCGCAGCGTCTCGTCGGCGCCGGTCCGCGCCGTCGACGCCCCCGGGGTCCGAGTCAGGCCCGATCGTGTCTGCTGGCGGCCCCCCGGTCGCCCCCGGTCACCCCGGGACCACCCGCAACGTCGGGGGCAGCACCGGCGGTCTGCCCTCCCTCGCCGACCCCGTGCCCGATGGCGGCCCTGGTGCGGCGAGCGGCCCCGCGATCTCCGAGCCGCCGGCACCCAGCGGCCCGGTCACCGAGCTGCCCCCCGCCACCACGGCTGGCGTGGACGGCGAGCTCCACACCTGAGACCTGTGAGGTTGTCGTAGGGGAAACATCTGCCGAACAACGCGTTCACAACAGCCCCGGGTGACGGATGCTGGCGCGCGCACACGCTCGGGTCAAGGCACGCCAGGGTCGCGAGAAGACCTCTGCACGGTGTGCCCTGACCCGGTGTGTGCTGTCAGCGCTGCGGCGCAGGTGGCGAGGGCGTCGCGGAGCGTGCGCTGGGCGGTGGGTGGCAGCGGCGTCAGCATCTGCTGCTCGACGGCCCGTACGACGGTGCTCGCGGCGTGCAGGCGCCTGCGCCCCGCCGGGGTGAGCTGGGTGGGGAGCGCGCGACCCTGCGGGGCGGCGGCAGGTCGGGTGAGCAGCCCGCGCTCCTGCAGCCCGCGCAGGACACCGTGCATGGACTGCCGGGTGACGAACACGCCCCGCGCCAGCTCGGCGCTCGACAGCCCCGGCTGCTGGCCAAGCAGCTCCAGGCAGGCGTACTGCGGCACGCTGAGCTCCATCGGCCGCAGCGCCATGTCCATCGCTGCGCGCAGGGCGCTGGCGGCCTGCTTGAGGACGTAGCCCACCGACTCCTCCACGAGCCCCACGGTCTCCGCTTGACTCATGTCAGTATCCTGACACACTGGGGACGTGTCAGTGTCTTTACACACAGCTGGAGCCTCTCATGACCGTGACCGGACCGACCTTCATCGCTTTGCAGGTCCGTGACCTGGACCGTGCCGCCGCGTTCTACGAGACCAGGCTGGGGCTGCGCCGGGCCGCGGCGAGTCCGCCCGACGCCGTCGTGTTCGACACCGCCCCGGCCTCCTTCGCCATCCGCCGGCCGCTGCCAGGGGTCGACCTGGACGCCGCCCGGCCCCGTCCCGGCCTGGGCGTCGCTCTATGGCTGCACGCCGACGACGCCCAGGCCCTGCACGACGCGCTCACGGCCACCGGGACGACGATCCTCAGCCCCCCGACCGACACCCCGTTCGGGCGCACCTTCACCTTCGCCGACCCCGACGGGTACGCCATCACCATCCACGACCAGCCATGACGAGCGCGCTGGCCGTGCGGCAGCACCAGAGCAGCGTCGACGTACGTGGCCCCTGGTCCCTCGCGACCTGCCGGGCGTTCTGGGAAGGCTTCACCCCGGTCGGGCTCCCTGCACACGACGACCCCCAGCAGCTGCACACGGTCTTCCTGTGCGAGTCCGACTGGCGGCGCGTCACCGCGACGGTCACCCAGCACGGTCGGACAGCAGTGATTCTGGTGGCCGGGGATGGCGACCTCGAGGCCGCCGCCGCGCAGGTCAGCCGCTTCCTGTCCCTGGACGTCGACGCCCGCGCCTGGCCCGACGTCGCCGCCCGCGACCCCGTCATCGCCCACGCGCAGGCGCAACTGCCAGGGCTGCGCCCGTGCGGCTTCCACTCCCCCTACGAAGCCGCCGCCTGGGCCGTGCTATCCCAGCGCCTTCGGATCCCCCAGGCCGCCCGCCTGCGCCAGGACCTCATCGCCCGGCACGGCAACGACGGGGCCTTCCCCACCCCGCACGTCCTGCGCCGGGCCGACCTGGACCTGCCCGGCCGCAAGAACGACTACCTGCACGCCGTCGCCGCCGCCGCTTCCGAGGGCCGGCTGGACACTGCCACCCTGCGCCGCCTCGGCCCGGACCACGCCATGACCGCCGTGCAGGACATCAAAGGCCTCGGCCCGTTCGGCGCGGAACTCGTCGTCCTGCGCGGCGCCAACACCACCGACACCCTGCCCCGCCACGAACACCGCCTGACCGCCGAGGCCGCCCAGCTGTACGGCCCCGACCGGACGCTGGCCGAACTCAGCCTGCCCTGGCGACCATTCCGCACCTGGGCAGCCATCCACCTCCGCGCCCTGGGCGAACGCCCCGCCGACGGATAGCCGGTGCCTCACGCCGCGGAGGGGGCCGGCCTCTGGTCCGCCAGCTCCGGAAGGAGGAGGCGCTCCTCGGGCGGGTCCCGCAGTCAGGGCTCGATCACCACGACCGGGAACACCCATGCCCGGCGGCTGCTGGTGGAGGCCGCGTGGCACCACCGTCGGCCCTACCGCACCCGAGCAAGGCGCCGCGGGACCGCTGGGAGGCTGCCCCGGCGGCGGCCCGGGCCCGCGGTCCCGCCGGCAACCAGCGGCTGTACCGCCGCTGGGAGACCTTCACCGAGCGCAAGAGGCGCACGACCGTGGCCAACGTCGCCGTCGCCCGCGAGCTCGCCGGCTGGTGCTGGTCCCTCGCCCGACTTTTAGACCAGCGGAAGCGCTCCAGCCGAACAGCCCGTCCTGCGGTACCCAACCCGCGTATGTAAGTCTTGACCGCGCGTCGCCATGACACGCACGTCACCCACGCTGCCGGCCGGTCCCACACGACCAAACAGCGCTCGAGAAGGCCGACGAGCGCCGAACAAGCACGCCCCTTCACAGGCTCAGCCTCCATTTGATGTGTGGAGACGGGGGGACTCGAACCCCCAACCCCCGCCTTGCAAAGGCGGAGGTTAGCTGCATCTTCCGGTAGCGAATGTGCAGGTCAGGGGCATGAACGGGTGAAGCTGCACGGGCTTCATGGGGCCTTGTGCCCTCCCTGTGCCCAAGCGACTAGGCCGGCGACGCCTCCCTGGAGGACGCGGCGGCCCTGCTCGTGGGGCGCGATGCGACGCCTACGCGGCGTCCACTGGTGGCACGGTGCGGCTGGCGAGGTAGGCGTCGAGGTCCGACTCCCAGAACCGCAGCTCGCGGCCGGCGCGGGTGAACCTCACCCTGCGCTCGCTCACCAGCCGGTAGATCAGGCGCCGCCCGCACCGCAGGTACGCCGCCGCGCTCACCACGTCGTGCAACTGGTCGTCACGCCGGATCGGCTTGGGCTCGCTGTTCCTCATCGTCGTCTCCCCTCGCAGGGCGCCGGCCGGGTGCCGTCCTTCTCCCACTAGGAAGGGGTCCTGGGGTGGGGGGTCACTGCCACGAACAAGGTCACAGTCCGGTTACACAGACCTGCGACCTCGGGCGGCAGCTGCGTCCCGACGACAAGCAAGCTCTCACCGCCCAGGGGGTCGGCCGTCACACCCCCCCTCGCCCGTCACGGCTCCTCGCCTGCCCGCAGGACGACTTCACGCGAGAGTCCACCCGACCCTCAACCCTTGCCGACGTACCCCCACCGCCCCGAGCAGACCCTTGCCGAGACCCGCGCCCCTCCCTCCCGACCCTTCGCGCCCCTCCCTCTGCGACCCCGGTCCACCAATCAAGATCAAACAGGACACACCTCTTGCATCCTGGGCTCCACTCGTCGTGACGAAAGCTGGGAGACTCCACCTGAGGGTCGTGTCACCCCGGACAGGACCGTGTCACCCCGGTGTCACCCCGCCCCAGGGAGCCCCCAGATGACCAAGCCCCACGCCCGCAAGCAGCTCGAGGCGAGGGAGCGGGTGCGCCTGCGTCGGCAGGCCACGGACGCGGCAGCCGACCACAGGGCCGTGCCGGAACGGGCGGCTCACTTGACGTTCGGCGGGCCGGCTGCCGTCGCCGACGCGGGGCAGACGGCCGGGCCGCCGGGGGCCCGGGGCGAGCCGCCGGTGGAGCCGGCACTGGTGCAGCTGGTCAACAACGAGGGCGACCGGGCGACGCAGCTCCAGTGCCCGTGGTGCGCCACGGTGTTCCCGGTCAAGCCCCGCGGCCGGGTGCCGACCTGGTGCTCCCCGGCCTGCCGGCAGCGGGCCTGGGAGCAGGCCCGGGCCGCAGCAGCAGGACGCAGCGCCATCACCATCGTCGAACGGGTCGTGAACAGGTCCGTGTTCACGCCCCGCCTGGTGTACGTGCAGCAGCCCCCACCCGACATCACCCGACGGTCCCCCCAGGAATGGGCCGACCAACTCCACGAACTCGCCCGGCTCATTGACTCGCGCCGGGTCTATGACCGGGACCTCAACACCCTCGCCCCGGCACTCAGCGCCCTCGTGGCCGCCTACAACCACCGAGGCACCTGAGTAACCGGTGGTCCCAGCCGGTTGTGCCCGTCGTGAGCGGGTGACGGCAGGCGACAGGCCAGCAGAGAGCAGTCGAGCAGCGTTACGTCACGACGAAAGGTGGCCGTGATGCAAGAGGTGTGTCGTCTGTGCTCGTGGCCGTTCGGCGTCGGGGACGGGGGGCCCTCGGGCTCGGGGACGGGGGGTCCCTTGGCCGAGCTCGCGCCGGGGTCGCGGAGTCCGAGGGCGCGGGAGGAGCGGGGACGCGGGTCGGTGGTCGGTGGTGCTGGGCGGCGCGGCGTGGCGTGGCGGTGTCGGTTCGGGTGGCGCGGGCGGGGCGGGGCTGTGGTGTCGGTCCGCTCCGCGCGGTGGAGACCGGCGGCTTCCTCGGCGACTGGTTCGGCTGCCGACCGCCGGACCTCCGCCGGCGTGGGGTTCGTCTGGGCCGCACGCCAGGCGGGACGGCTCGCCGGAGCGGAGGGACGAGCACCTCGTGTGCCCCTGAAGGGCGGGGATGTCACAGGTGCCGAGCAGGCTGCGACGGAGGCGCCCGATGCGCGGGTGCCGTGACGCGGGAGGAAGTCCAGATGGCTGGGACAGGTGCGGGGTCGCGGGCGGGTGCCCCTGCGGGCGGCAACGGCGTACCGAGGGCCTACGTGGAGGAGGCCAGGCGGCGCCGCGCACAGCTCGACGCCGACCGTGCGGCCGCGGAGGCTCGGGTCGACGCGGCTACCGCGGTCGCGCTGCAGGTGCTCGACGAGCGGGCGGCGCTCGAGCGCCGCAACGATGAGGTCTCATCTCGCTTGGGCGGCGCGGTGCGCGGTCTGCTCTCGTTGGGTGTCGGGATCGATCGGACGGTGCGGTTGCTGCAGCTCAGCGAGGCCGAGGTCAGGCGCCTGGCGCGTCCCACCGCGGCCGACGGCGCCGAGGACGGCACCGGGGACGGCCGGGAATTGGGCGCTGCCCCCGGGGACGCGGAGGACGACGACGCCTACACCCGTCCGGGGCAGGTCGTCGCGGTCGCAGGCCGGGTCTCATAATCTGCGCGGCCTGCGGGACCGGCCAGCATGAGGGGTGCGCGTGGCCGCCGTCGTGCCCGTGTCAGCATCTGGCGGCCGTCGGGCGGTGAATAGGCAGCTTGCGATGTCCAACGTCGGCGACTCGGGGCCCGACCGCGGCGCGAACGCGGCGACAGTAGTCGCCGTGGGCGTCCCGGCTGGGTCCGCTGGTCCAGCCCAGAGCGTGGCGGCGGTCAGCTCGCCGACCGGGCAGGACGAGGCGGACATGCCGGCGGAGGTCGCGGCAGGGAGGGCACCGGGTGCCTAGCGCGGAGCTCTCGGCTGCGGGGACCGCTGCGCTGCGAGAGCCGGTCGGCGACCCCGCTGTGCCGCGCCGCTATCGGGTCAAGTTGAGCACGCTGCCGGGCTCGTCGTGGCTGTGGTGGACAGGGCGATGAGCGGGCGTGGGCACGGCCGCTCCTGGGTCGCAGCGCTCGCCGACGGAGGCCGGGCTGTGGAGCGCGGCAGCGGTGGCCTCGTAGTGATCGCGCCTCGGTTCGCTGAGCGCTCGATCACGGCGTCGACGGCGGTGCCGGCACGCCGAGCTCGGCGTCGGTGTTGGGGCATCGGTGCGACAGCCCGCTGTGCCAGAGCATCGGGACGGGCACGTGGAGCGCTCCAGCCCGGTGCGCAACCGCGCGGAGTGGGCGATGCGTCGGCACACGGCGGGTGGCCTGCTCCCCGAGCCAGGCCCGCTGAGACACTGGGGCCATGGTGGGCTTCACGCACCGCGCGCCGGTGGTCGTGGCTGACCTGCGGGTGCTCGAGGGGCCGATGTCGGGGGTGCACGTGCTGCCGCTGGCGCTGGACAGCAGCGCCAGGGAGGAGCGGGACTTCGCCGACCGGCAGCAGCGCGGTGAGGCCTACGAGGTGGTGTTGCACGAGTCGACGAGTCCAGGTCAGGTCGCGGAGTGGCTCGACCGCGATGAGCTGGTGCGGCTGTGGCCACAGCTGTACCTGCCACGGGTGGTCCGCGCCGCATGGGAGCACGGGCACCCGGAGCTCGCGGTGCGCGGAGCCTCGGACGTTGTCCCGTCCGCGGGCAACGCCTAGATCGACAGCGCTGGTGGTGTCGTGGTGAGCCGACTAGACCCGTTCCACGCGCGGGTCGCGGCGGTCGCGCTCGAGGCGACCGCCCGGCAGGACTTCGCGCTCGCCGGGGGCAACGCGCTGGCCGCGCACGGGTTGCTCGACCGGCTCACCCGCGACATCGACCTGTTCACACCGTTGGCCGGGGCGACCGCGCTGGCCGCCCGTGAAGTGAGCGCCGCGCTGCGTGCGGCAGGCCTGACGGTGGAGGTTGAGGAGCCGCTGCAGCCGGGTGGGGAGTTCACCAGCCTGCGCGTGCGCGGCAGCGGGCCCGCCGAGGAGGTGCTCCTCGAGCTCGGCCGGGACGCCCGTGCCCAGCGGCCGGCGCGTATCGTGCTCGCCGGGGCCCTGTCCAGCCCGGTGCTGGCGCTGGAGGACCTGGTGGCCTCGAAGGTCGGCGCGATGTTGGGCCGGGGGGCGGCGCGGGACTACCTCGACGTCGCCGCGCTGATGACCCGCGACCTTCAGCGGTACGGCCAGCGGCAGCTCCTCGAGGCTGCGTTCGGCCGCGACCCGGGTCTGCCGGCCGGCGACGTCGCCTTGGCGATGCTGCGCTTGGACCGGATGCCGGACCGGCGGTTCACCGCGTACGGGCTCGACATGGCCTCGGTAAGTCGGCTCCGGGCGTCTTTCGAGGGTTGGTCCCGGGACCCGGGCCGCTCCCCTGTCGCCGTGGCCGCGCACCGTGCTGCCCGCGGCAGCCCGCGGCCGACGCCCAAGGGCCGCAGCGCTACGACACCCTGACCAGCAGAAGTGGAGTCCGCGGCCCCCGCCCGAGGGGGGGTCGGCGTGGGACCGCGAAGATCGGTCCCCCGCTCTGCCGCTGAGCTACACCCCCGTGGTGGAGGTAGCGGGAGTCGAACCCGCGTCGCAGGGATGCCGACGGCGGTGATGTCCAGTCCAGGGCCGTGCTGCACGCCGCGTCGCGCCTGCCCCCGAGGGCCGACCAGATGTGCAGCCGGCGCGGGCCGGCCGGCATTCCGCCGTGGCCGGCTGCTCCGACTGGGTGAACCGGCGCTCGACCGTGCATCTGTTGTTGGTGTACCTGGCGTCGAGCCGACCGGGGCGAGTACTCGAAGCGGCGTCGTCGACCCTGCCGACGAGGTCCGGCCAGATGCTGCCCAGCACCGGGCCGGCCAAGTCGTGATCGGCTTGCAGGTCCGCGAACGCGTTGGAAGCACAGGGGCTGGCTGGACAGCAGGTCGACCCACAGCCGCGGTCGCGCCAGCAGCGCACCGGTGGTCGGCTGGTCGCGGACCGCCTTCTGCACCTCGTTCTTCGCCGCGACCGTCACGTAGTTGCGCAACGCCGGTGGCTCGCCGTCGGCGGGGACCAGCCTCGACGCCAGCGGGACCCCGGCTGAAAGTCACGTGGCCACAGCGCACGCGGAAGGCGGGCGCACGTGACCGGTCGCCGGGTCGAGCTGCCGGAGGGTGCTTACCCCTGCCCGTCTCGATGCGACGTCAGCGGTTCGCAGGAAGTTGACGGCAGGCGGCGGACTGCGCCGGTCGTCGTGGGGGTTCGGTGTCCTCAGCCATGGGGTCGGGGTTCGGAAAGCCGGTGCGGTTGGCGGCGAACCGTATGGACGCCTACTGCCCTCACCGCGTCAGACCACCTGACGGTGACCCGGCCGTCCCCTGTGCCTGTGCGCTCTCAAGTGTCGGGCCAAGGGCGTGGTGACCACGAAGAAGGAGAAGACAGACAAATGGCGCAGAACCAAGTGTTTACGGGCAGTGCACACCCGAGTGCAACAACGAAGACACAACCTTGTTGCAAGGTTCGCCAGGGTCGGCACAACCGACGGTTGAGTGAGTTCGGGAAGGCGGCGCGAGGCCGTTGACGGGCTGCTGGAGCAAACCATGTCGAGACGTCTTGCCACCGCTGTCGTCATCACCGCGCTCGCCGCGGCCACTGGTCTGCCCGCCCTCGCCGCGAGCAATGTCGGCGGATCGCCAACCGGGCAGGTGCGGACCGGACCGGTGGCTGGCCCGGCGCAGCCGCCGTCGTCGGTAGCTCGTGCCGTTGCTGGTGCCCCCACACCGCAGACGGTGCCGGATGCGCAGACGGAACTCGCGCGGCGCAGCTACCGGCCGGCCCGCGAACACCTCGTCCATTGGTCGCCCCTGGACCCGTCGAAGCGGCCCCACGCTCCGCTCGCACACGGGCCGGTGATCATGGCCACTCCGGAGGAGCAGAAGCAACTCAACGCTGCGGCAGCGTCACCGCCGGCCCCTCCCCTCGCCCAGTCTCAGCTTGTCAGGGCCCGGGGGCACGGTGCTGTCGCGCCCACCTATCAGGGCGGCTATTCGGGAACGAGCTATCTGACGAATGGCAACTTCGACGCCGGAGCCCCCAGCGTCGGCTGGACAACCACCGGCACGGTCAACGCTGTCAGCGACGCCACCGGCAAAGAGGGTGGCACCTACGCGCGGGCCACGACCGGGGCCTGCCTGACTCAGCCGGTGACGGCACCCGGCGGCGAGAGCCTCACTCTGAGCGTGTTCCTGCGGGCCGCGAGCGGCAGCGCCACCTCGACCGCCCAGCTCACGTTCGGGCCATCCGGCACGCCCGCCCGCACCGTGGCGACAGGCCCGACGTGGCAGTCGGTTCTGGTTCCGCTCACCAGCACCCCTGCCGCGGCGAACGTGAGGATTTGCGCCACCGGGGGGACGCTGGACATCGACGGCGCGGTCGTTCAGGACGACCAACTCGCGAACGCGAGTTTCGAGGGCCCGACCGGCGACTGGGCTGCCCGCGAGCTCGCCCCCCAGACAACCCTGACCTGGAAGTCTGACGCGACGGCCCGCGAGGGCAACGGCTACCTCGAATTCAGCAACCCGCAGCGCGGCGCGTCCGTCCAGCAGAGCGTCCCCGTCCCTGTCATCAGCAGCACGCCGCACGCCGTCACCTTCGGCGCGTGGCTGCGCTCGCCGACCGGTGCCCCGGTCACCGCCTGCGTCAAACTGAGGGCGACCGTCGGCAACTACGGGGGCGCCCCAACCCGGGAGAATGCGACTACTTCCTGCGTCAACCTGACAGGCAACAAGTGGGTGGAGGCGCAGACCACGTATGACGCCACCCCCTACGACGAGCCGCCCTACTACGGCACCATCCCCGGTTATCACGTGTCGGATTGGAACTTTCGCGCCGAGGTCTACCTGGAAACCGCCAAGGGGACCGTTGACGTCGACGCGACACGGGTCATCGACGCTCCCGGGTACAACGCGGACTTCCAAGCCGCCGACTGCAGCGGCCAACAATACTACTGCGGCAGCCCGAAACCGGTCGGCTGGCAGCCGGTCGCCGCCGCAAGCACGACCACTGTCACCCCCTCCGGGGGCCTCGGGGTCGCCCCAGGTGGGACGTCGTACACCATGTCCACGACGACGCTGGGCGGCAGCGTCGGGCAGACCGTGCCGGTCCCCTCAGGACCGTCGACCCCGACTGTGCTCATGAGCACGAGCAGCGGCACCGCCCAGGTGTGCCTGCGCGTCACCCAACAGCCGAGCACCATGAGCACCGGCAGCACGTGCGCCACCGTGGGGGCCGCCTGGACGCGGCTCACGCTTCCGACAGTGCTCAGCGCCGACAACAATGCCATGCTCGTCGAGTTCGTCCTCATGACGACCGGTGTCAACGTCAAGGTCAGTGGCTTCGACGTCACCGGTGGCAGCGACCGTGTCGACCCGCCGACGGCCTACGTTTCCGACGCCACGTCAAGCGTGGTCAACGTCAACTCCCCACTCGACGGCGCGTACACCGGTTCCACCACACCGCACGTGAACGTCACCGTCAGCGGCGTCACGCCGGGCGCGCAATTGAGCTACGACTACAACATCTGCTACGACGGTCCTCGGATCAGAACCTTCATGGGCACGGCCCACTGCCCGAACAGCGTCGACGGAGGCGACTGCCGCTGCTACGACTCCGGGACGGTCGGCGGCGACTGGGACATGCCTGCCGGCTTCCTACGCTGGAACCGCACCTACGGGCTCACGACCACGATCACGGACAGCACCAACTCGACCAGCAGCACGTACGTGGACACCACGTTCACCACGAACTACGGGATAGTCGCCGGTGCTCATCAAGGTCGCGACTACGCCGGCCCCAACATCGCAGGGATCAACATCGCAACCGGCGACGCGGTCCTCACCGCAGTGGACAACCAGGTCCGCACCGCCGGCCCACCCCTCAGCCTCACGCGCACCTACAACAGCTCCAACAGCGCGGTCGGGGCGTTCGGCGGCGGCTGGTCCTCGCTGCTGGACATGCGGCTCGACACCAGCAAACCGGGGCCCGTAATCACCTATGCGGACGGCCGCGTGGAAGGCTTCACCCCGCCGAACCCTGGTGGGGGGTACGGGCCCGCGCTCGGCGACACCGTCAGCCGCAGCCTCGACGCCTGTGACAGCTCCTGCACCGGGATGCGCCTGACCGAGAACGACAACAGCAGCTACGTCTTCGCCCCCAACGGTGCCCTCACCAGCGTCAGTGACGCCACCGGCCACCAGGAGACCCTCGGCCGTGACGGCAACGGGCACGTCACCACGGTGACGGACGTGACGTCCGGTCGGTCGCTGAACGTCGCCTGGGCCGGCGCCCACGTCGGCTCGGTGACCTCCATACCGCAGCCGTCCAGCGGCGCGGTGCAATGGACCTACGCCTACAACGGCGACCAGCTCATCACGGCATGCGGCCCCCTCAGCGGCACGACGTGCGTGACCTACGGGTACACCGACACGAACTGGCCGCAGCGGTTGACCACCGCCACCGCCAGGACCGGCAAGGCCACCGTCAGCTACACCTACGCTGCTCCCGGCCAGCCGAACGCCGGTACCGCCACCGCCAGCAAGGACGGCAACGGCAACACCACCACCATCAGCACCGCCCCGGCGCCCGGGGCCGACCCGAACTACCTGACCGCACCAGCGCAGGTCGTGACGGTGACCCGGCCGCGCGGCGGGGCCACCTCATACACCCTTGACGGCTGGGCCCGCGCGACCAGCGTCAAGGACCCCAGCGGCGCCACCTGGCAGTACGTGTACAACCTCAACGGCAGCCTCAGCAGCCAGTTCGACCCGGACGGTGCCGGCACCATCTTCGTCTACGACCCGGCCGGCCACCCCACCATCACCTACGCCACCAGCACCAAGCCCGTCTACAGACCCACGAACGGCGTCATCACGGCCACCTACACCTACGGGCCCGACGGGCGCATGACAGGGTCCTGGGACGGAGCGAGCCTGCCGTGCACCCCGCCCGCCCAGGCGCTCGTCCCACTATTCCTGGGATACGGCACGCCGATCGACTACACGGCGCCGAGCAACTGCACCGACACCCCGAGCGTCGCCTACGGCTACGACGCGCGCGGCAGGCTCACCAGCCGCACCCGAGCCGGACTCCCGGCCGAGACCTGGTCCTACAGCGGTGGCACGGAACCGGCCGTCGGCGGTGGCAGCACCCCGGCCGGACTGCCCCTGTCCCACACAGACCCGGCCGGCAGGGTCACCCGCTACCGCTACGACAGTGCCGGGGACCTCCTCAGCAGCACGTCGCCGAGCGGATCCCGGGTCGACCTCACCGTCGACGCCCTCGGCCGCCCCACCGCCAGCACGAGCACCACCACGAGCTACCCCAACGGCCTCACCACCAGCTACGCCCTCGACGCCCTGGGTCGCGTCACCACAGTGACCAAGCCCGGCGTCACCGACGTCATCACCGGCAAGGTGCACACGGCCAGCACCGCGTTCGCCCGCGACGCCGACGACAACCCGCTCACGGTCACCACCAGCGACCTCACCGGCGGCGACGCGGCCCGCACCACCAGCTACACCTACGACGCACTGGGTCACGTCCTCAGCGCCAAGGACCCCGCCGGCGGCACCCGGACCAGCACGTACAACCCGGACGGCGACCCCGCGACCGTCGTCGACGAGCTCGGCCGGGCCTACGCCTACGGCTACGACAGCCGCGACAACGCCACCAGCACCACCCTCAAAGGCTTCACCGGCGACCCCGCCGCGCCCGTCGCCGCGAACGACGTCGTGCTGACCGCCAGCACCTACGACCCGGCGGGACTGCTCGTCACCACGACCGACCCGCTCGGCCGAAGCACCGGCTACACCTACGCCAGGTCCCAGGTCACGACCGTCAGCGCCGTCAACGCCCACCTCACCGACGGCACCACCGCGACCCGCCAGCTCGCCGCCTACACCTACGACGGCGCCGGCCGGCTCGCCACCAGCAGCCAGGCCGCCGGTCTCACCAGCACCGTCTACGCCTACGACCCGGCCGGACGACTGGTCACCACCACGTCCAGCGGCGGCACCAGCGGCAAGCCCGGGTACCAGCCGAACTACCGCACCGATACGTGGGCCTACGACGCCGCAGACGAGGTCACCCTCGCCCAGCACACCGACGGGACCCGCACCGAAGCCGAGACCTACAGCTACGACGCACTCGGGGACACCCTCACCGCGGGCCGACTGACCGGCGGGCTCCCCGGCAGCAGCAGCAGCCCGCCGACCTGGGCGACCACCGCCAGCAGCTACGACCAGCGTGGCTTCCGGACCGCCAGCACCGACCCACGTGGCACGTCCGGGACCACCCCAGACCCCGCCTACACCACCAATTACGGCTCTGACGCCGCCGGCCGCACAGTCGCGGTCACCAGCCCGCCCGTCGCCGACTCGGACAGCGGCGCGACACCCGTGAACACTCTGAGCACCGCGCTCACCTCCTACGACACCTATGGCGACCAGGTCGCGCAACGCGACGGCCGCGGCAACACCACCACGACGTCCTACGACGCCCTCGGCCGCCCCACCTCCACCACCCTGCCCGCGTACACACCGCCGGGGACGGCCGCCCCGGTCGCCGCCACCAGCCGCAACACCTACGACGCGGCCGGCCGCGTCACCGCCAGCACCGACCCGCTGAACCGCACCACGACCAACGCTTACGACGGCCTGGACCGGCTCACCCGCACCGTCGCGCCACCCCTGAGCGCCGGAGCCACCGGTGCCACCACCGCCTACGGCTACGACACCGCCGGGAACCGCACCTCCACCACCGACCCGACCGGCGCGGTCACCACCGCCACCTACGACGATCTCGACCGGCTCGCCACCAGCACGCAGCAGGTCCACGGGCCCAACAGCACCCTCACCAGCGACACCATGCGTTACGGCTACGACCTCCTCGGCCGGCAGACCAGCCTCACCCTGCCCGCCGGCGAGACCAGCACCACGCTTCCCGCCGCCCAAGGCGGCGCCCTCAGCCGCACCGGCGCGGACGGAAACACCACCGCGTACAACGTCGACCTGACCGGACGGGTCACCCGGGTCACCGACCCGCTGGGCCGTTCCACCGCCACCGTCTACGACCTCCTCGGCCGTGGCGTCGGCACCAACCACTACGACCACACCGGTGCCTTCTTGACCAGCACCGCCACGGGGTACGACCCGGCCGGGAACCCCACGACCACCACCAGCGGAACCGGCACCGTCACACGCCTCAGCTACGACGCGCTGAACCGGCTCACCGCCGAGAGCGCACCCGCCAGCGCCCAGCAGACGCTCACCACCGCGGCCGGCTACGACGCCGACGGGCACCGGACCCGCTGGACCGACGGCAACGGCAACACCACCACAAGCACCTATAACAGCCGCGGCCAACTCGAGCAGCAGATCGTCCCCAGTACCGCCACGCAGCCCAACCCCGTCGACCGCACCTGGACCACCAGCTACGACGCCGCGGGGCAACCCACCTCCTTGGCAGCCCCCGGTCCCGTCACCCGCACCCGCACCTACGATGCCCTGGGTCGGCTGAGCGGCGAGTCCGGTACCGGGACCGGGGTCACGAGCGCGCAGCGCACCCTCGGCTACGACCTCGCCGGTCGCGTCACCAGCGTCGGCGCGCCCAGCGGGACGCTCACCTACAACTACGACGACCGGGGCCTGCTCACCAGTGGCAGCGGTGCCGAAGGGAGCACCAGCCAGGCATTCGACGCCGACGGCCGCCTCGCCACCGCCACGGACACGGCCGGCACGCTCACCGCCAGCTACGACACCGGGGGCCGACTCAAGACCCTCACCGACCCGCTGACCCGCGCCGCCCGGACCTACAACTACGACGCCGCCAGCCAACTCACCGCGGAGAAAACCGCCGGCGGGAGCACCCGCACCTGGGCCTACGACGACCTCGGCCGCACCACCGCCGACACCGTGACCAGCGCAAGCGCGGCGGTGCAGAGCAGCACCCAGTACGCCTACGACAGCAACAGCAACATCGTCCGGCGCACCCTCGGGCCGGCGAACACTTACCAGGCCGGCACGACGAGCTACACCTACGACGCCGCCGACCGGCTCACCGGCTACACGCCGCCGAACAACACCCCCACCACCTTCGGCTGGGACGCCGCCGGCAACCGCGTCTCCCAGAACTTCGGCACCGGTTATAACTCGACCAGCACTTTCGACCAGCGCAACCGGCTGACCCATAACGTGGATCAGTTCTACGACCAGCAGGACTACACCTGGACCGCGCGCGGCACCCTCGCCTCCTACGAGAGCTCCCCCAACGAGGGGCCTCTCATGCAGAACAGCTACAGCTTCGACGCCTTCGACCGGCTCACCGGCACGACGTTCAGGAACTACAGCAGCTCGCCGGGAACCACCACAGTCGGCCCCGCTTTGGCTTACGACGCGGTCGACCGGGTGGCGCAACGCGGCAGCACGACTTTCACCTACCGCGGAACCGCTTCCGAGCCGGTGACCGACCAGCAGTTCACCTACGCGCGGGGCACCACCGGCGCCGTGATCGCGCAGACGAACACCGCAACACCGACAGCTTCCTGGCAGAGCATCGCCAACACCCACGGGGACCTCGTCGCCGGGCTGCGCGCGGACGGCAGCTTGACCCGCACCACCGGCTACGGCGGCTTCGGCGAAGTCAACAACACGAGCGGAGTCGCCTACCAGGGCAAGTACATCGACCAGATGGGTGGACTGGTCAACTTCGGGGCCCGCTGGTACGACCCCCAAAACGGAGGCTTCATCAGCAGGGACACCACCAGCCCGAGCATGTCCCCCGTCGTCAGCGGCGCCTACTCCTACGCCAACGGCAACCCGGTCAGCGGGATCGACCCCGACGGGCACGCGACATGCGGAGGCATGGCAGCCAGCGCTACCGAAGCAGTCGTGGCGGATACGGGCCCGGAGGCGCTGGTCGCCGGCCCCGAGGGATGGGTGGCCGAAGGCCTAGGAGCCGCTGGCACTGACGTCGGGGTCTACGCAGGCTGCGAGCTGGTACAGAACTTGGGCCCAGTCGTGAATGCCGGCAAGACTGCGCTATCCACAGTCGGTGTTGTCGGCGTGGCAGCCTGGCAGGGCATCGGCGATCTCTTCTCAGGTGGTCAACCTGCCGCAACGGCAGCTCCGTCGTCAGCCGGCTTGCAGCAGCTACTGCTAGGTGGACTCGGCAGCTCTGGGTCGGGCAGCTCTGGGTTGGGCAGCTCTGCGTCCACCGGCCGGTCGGCCCGAACCTCATCGACCTACACGGCCACGTATGCCACCCCTAAACCATTCTTCAGCTCGACGCCGTGGAGCGGGACACTCGCAAGCGCTGTGGCGAACACCGCCCGATACGCCGCCAGCACGGCGGCGCTGAGGATCCCCACGATCACGCTCGGCAAACTGAACATTCCCTCCATCCACATCGGCTCGACCCACTACTCGACCCACTACTCGATTCCCTCGATCCACATCGGGCCCATCAGTATCGGCACTATCAGCATTCCCTCCATCCACATCGACCCGATCCACATCGACCCGATCAACATTGATCCCATCAAAATTGCCTCGCTCGGCATCGATCCGATCAACCTTGGCAGCATTTTCGAGGGGGTGGCCGCGCCTGGCTCTGGCGGCTCGACCGTCACCGGCCCAGGTTCCGCGTCCACCGGCCCCAACGGAGCACCGGATCTTTCAGCCGCCCCAAGCTGCGCGGGCAACGCGACCTGCAGCGTGGCCAACGGAGGGGGCATCCCGCGCTGCACCGGGATCACTGCGGTCAGCGACGCCTGCCTCGTCACCAGTCCACAGGCCGCCGGGAGCGGGGCCGGCGGGACCGGAGACGGCGGAGCACCTGGGGCCCCCGCCTGCGACTCACCCGCCGGGGACCAGGACACGCCCTCCTCGCGCAAGCTACGCCAGAACCTTGGCGCCGATAACGCCCAGCCCGGAGACCATGCCCACCACATCGTGGCTGGTGCGGCCCCGCGCGCCGGTCTGGCACGCGACGTACTCCGCGACGCCGGCATAGGCATCAACGACGCCGGGAACGGGGTCTTCCTGCCGGGTTGCGTTCACCAGCACGTCCACACGAATGCTTACTATGCGGCGGTGAACGAGCAGCTCGACGGTCTGTCGGGCGCCGACCTGAGCGGGGCGCTCGACGACATCCGCCAGTCCCTCTTGACCACCGGGAGTTACCCGTGACGGCAGTGTATCGGGTACAGTGCGACGTGAACCGCTACCGCTACGTCCTGCCAGAGGACACCCAGGCCATACGCGGACTCGGCTACGGTTTGCCGGTAACCGGGTGGGACACGCCACAGGGCTACATCTACGAGCCGTTGCTCCCGTCATCGGATTTCACCGATTTGGCGCTCACGTCGAAGTGGTTCGCCACCACCGCCGCGGTGGTGGCACGACTGAGTCCGATGCTCGAAGTGGCCGGCCAGTTGCTGCCGCTTGCGGTTGAAGACGTCGACGAGCCGCTGCAACTGCTCAACGTCACCGAAACCGTGAACGCCCTGAACGGCAAGGAATCGGACATCTTTCGAGGCCCAAGCGGAGCGGTCATTCGCGTCAAACAGTACGTCTTCCATCGCAGTCGCCTCCCGGAGTCCTCAGTGTTCAAGATCCCTGAGACGGCGAGGAGGGAAGTCCTCTGTTCTTCAGGCCGCAAGGACTCACACGACGAGTTCAAGGAACGTGTCGAGGAAGAGGGCCTCACCGGGTTGCGCTTCACGCTGCTCTGGAAGGACCACTAACCTGCAGCAGGTTCTCCGGTCCCGCTGTCGGACTCGATCTTGCGGTCGCCCGGGTCGGGGCGAACGCGAGACAGCGCCGCTGATGCCTGGTACTGCCACGTGACGGTGTGACCCTGCGAAGGGGACGCAGCGGGGAGCGAAGGTCGGGGGGTCTGCCTTCTTGCTCTTCCCCACCTGCGGCTGCTCTGACCACAAGGGCACGAACGCCAGGCTGCTGTTCGTCTTGGCGGCTGTGCAGAAGCTCCCGCTGAAGTAGTACCCCAGGTCGTCGAGCAGGGCCCCGCTGCTTCAGTTGCTCCCGCACCAGCCGAACCGGCCCGGGAGCGGCCTGGACACGGGCTCCGCCCTCGACCGCCACTCCTCCACCAGGCGGGCCCGGTCCGGCGGGAGGCGCACCGAGCCAGAACACGGACGGCTCGACGTCGACCGCGAGGCCGCCGAACGGGCCGCAGCCCCAGTCGGCGGGCGGCCGCCACGACACGTGGAAAGCCGCTCGGGTACATGCCGAGCACCAGGGCGTCCGCCCTGTCGGCGGGCACCGTGGCAGCCACGGGCCGGTTCGGGAGCCCGAACGGGAACACGCACGGCTCGAACGCACCGGCCTCGGTCACGCCCAGCCCGGTGTGCTCGTCGCCGCGAGCCGCCGGTCGAGCGGGAACTCGTGCAGGACGAGACGCGCCCGCGCCTCGTCCACCTCTTCGTCGGTGAACAGCGGCGCGAACCACGGCAGGCAGACCGCGAACTCCACGCTGCTACCGAGCTCACCCATCTCGTACAGGCGTCGGAACCCGTCTGACGTGCGCCGCGGGCCCGCCAGGAGCCGCCTCGCCGCCACCACGACGCCGCCCGGAAGGGCGGCCATGGTCAGGAACAGGGCGGGGTTGTAGCCGAGGGCCTTCAGCCGGTCCACCCCGCCCAGCACGTAGGCGTCGAAGCGTTCGGCGAGGCTGGTCCCGCCGTGGTCCGTCACCGTCACGCCCTGCCTTCCCGTCGGTACCTCGCGCGGTCACGCACCGTGCACGCGCCGAGTGGGCGGCGCACGGTCGTCGTCCCGTGCGGGAGACGTGCCCGGCGGTCGCCTCCCGCACCCCAGGCCCGCGCCACATCGAGTCACGGCCTGCCAGCCAAGGAACCGAGGGTGCGGCGGGGGCGACGGCTCATCTCACCTGCTTCGTGAGCAGCGCGCCGGTGGCGACGAGGACCGCCTCCGCGTCCGCCCTCGACCACTCGACCGCGGCGGTCGGACCGTCGTCGTGGGCAGCGCCGCTGGCCAGGCCGTATAGCGCGTACCGGAACACGGCCCACCTCTCATACGGGTCGCGCTGCTTCGCCGGCTTCGCGTGCAACGGCTTCACGGGCGGCAGCGGACTCAGCATGCCGAGGCTCTCCATTGCGAGCCGGCTGCTTCGGACCGAGGCCCCGTAACGGCCGTCCCGCAGCTCCTGCCGGGCCTGCCGCAACCGTGCCACGGCCTGGGCGCGCGACGCAACCGCGTCGGCCATCGGTCCCGAGGCCGGCATGGCGGCCGTGCCTCGGTCCAGCAGCGGTGCGGGCACGCGCAGCAGTAGTGACATCTCCGTGCCGAGCAGGTCGAGCTGCCGGAGCCAGTGCTCGGGCTCAACGCTGAGAGTGGCCTCCTCGTGCGTCTGGCCGTGCGCCCCGGCGCGTGGGCCAAGGAGCGCGGCGGACAACTTCAGTTTGAGCTGCAGCGCCCCGTCGAGGCGCGCGCCGTCCACCGCGAGGACCTGCTCGGTCGTCAGCGGGAACGCAAGCGTCTCGCGGGACGTGAAACCGTGCAGCGCGACGACCTGGGGTGCGAGGTCCGAGACCCGTCGCATGCCGGCTACTGAACTGGTTGACCGATGGCGCGACGCCCAGTGGCTGGTCATTGGTGCGGCCTCTGACCAACCGCAGTGCGCGAACTACGCGGACAGATCCCGAAAGTGCACGGACAGTGCACATCGCGATGCGGATTTGCACGCGCGAACGCGGAGCCTAGACCGCGCGGTCCTCACCCTCCTGGCGGCGGGCGACCCGGCCCAGCTCGACGCACACCTACACTCGTTCGCTGGGCACCCACGGCTGCTCGCGTCGTTAGTCACCGCCCTCACCGTCGCGGCCGAGGAGACCGAGGCGCTCGGTACGGCCGCCGCCGGGTTCTGGCCGACCGTCGTCCCACGGGTGCTCGTCGCGCTGGCGTCTTCGGCGGGGCCGCCCGCCGGTGGCGACGCGGACGACGCGCTGGCGGCCCTCCTGCCGGGGACCGTCACAGACGGCACCTACTTCGCCGTACGGGAGCTCGCGGGCGAGGCGGTCCAGTGGACGACCGGGGTAGATTGGCCGTCCCTCCTCCAAGGCTGGCTGCCCGTTGCGGCCAGCGGTCCTCGGGCCGTGGACGCGCTGATACGACGCGTGGAGACTCTCCCTCCCGGGGACCAGGTCGGCGCGGGGCTCGCCTGGATCGCCAAGGCGGCGCGACCCGCCACATTCGTGGCGCGCCGCTCCTACCGGCTCCCGGACTGGCTGATCGCGACACGTGAGAGGGCGTTCGCCGCGGGCCGGGACGCCGTCTGGCTGTCCCTCGTGGACGACCTCGTAATCGCTGGGGACAGCTCGCTCGCCGCCTACGCGGACTGAGCACGAAGGTCTGCCATGGCACGACGTGCAGGCCTAGGTAGCACTCCACTGCCGTCCGACCGTCGGCGCGACAGCGGAGACGTGATCGCCGGCTCCGCGTCGAGGTAGGACAGCCCCGTGGAACCTTTGACGCTGCCCGAACTGGTCCTGCCGGACGAGCTGTCGCTGCACTTCGCCCCCTTGGGGCTGCTGACCGCTGGCACGCTCGGCCCGGAGGACGCGCTCGCCCACCAGCAGGCTCTGCTACGACCTGTTCACGGTCGTGGACGACCACGCCCTGCTCATCCTCGAGCAGGCGCTCACCGAACGTCTCGCGGAGCTCTACGACGGGACGGTCACGCTCGTCCGACCGAAGAACGACGAACGGGTCGACGTCCCGGCCGGCACCTTCCACGACCTCCACGACGCGGTCCAGGCGCAGAAGGACCCGCGCGGCTGGCGCGTCCTACTGCGGGACGGGACGGGAACGGTCAGGTTCGGCGCGACCCTCGCCCCGTTGCTCCGGTGGGCGCGCCGAGGGGCTTATCCCCGGGCAGCGGAACCGCCAGCGAGCCGAGCTCCTCGTCAGGGCAAGGAACTGGGCCGCGCATCCAAGGACGTCACGTTCTTCATGGCCCCGGTCGAGTCCGGCGGCAAGGCGGGCTGGCTGGTCGACAACTGGTTCGGCCTCGTCAACATCGGCCTGCCCGAGGTCGACCCGACCCCCTGAGCCAGGCTTCACAGACAGGCACCCGTCCCGAGCTGGAGGAACCGTGCCCCGAGCGACCCGCTCCCCCCGGCGCACAGGGCACCCCCGCCGCCGTCGCCGCCACTGCGGCATTGACCGGAGTGACGGTCGTCGTCGCCGCAGCCGCTGCCCCCGCCGCGGGCCTAGCCGTGACGACCTCACGCCACCGGACGGAGCTGACGACGCTCGCACGGTTCAGCCCGACGGGCACGGCCGATCCGACCGGCCCCGCGCTGCCGGGACCTCCCTGCTGTCGGGCTAAATGGTCCGGGCGGCATGCCAGGTGGACCAGTGGGTCACGACGGTGCTCTTGTGGCCTTGGGCGTCAGCCTGCTGCTGCACCAGCTGCACGAGGGTGTCGAACGTGGTCGGCCCGGACGCGGTCGCAGACAACTGGACGGCGGTGCCGAGGCCGGCGACATCCGCCGCGGTCAGTCTCATCGCCTCGGCGACCAGGTCGGTGGCGAGCTGTTCCGCTCCTTTGACGGGCTGACCGTGGGCGTCGTGGAGGGCTAGGTCGAGCTTGTCCCGCAGGAAGGCGAGCATGGCCGCGACCCGGTTCGGCTCGGACCGGCTCAGCTCGGGGTGCACGTAGACGGTGGTGGCCCACAGGGCTCGGTGGGCCTTCACGATCTGCGTGCTGGGGCCGCCCAGGCTGTCGAGGGCGGCGACCCCTTTGCCGCTGTCCACCAGCACTCCGGCGACCTTCAAGCGCATTGTCGGCTCCGGCAACCAGATGACGACCTGCCAGCCGGGGGACACGCCCGCGAACCTGGCCGCGTCCTGCTCGAGCTCGCGGCGTCTGTCGGCGGTGCCGAACTTGCGGTAGGTCGTGGCCGCCTCGGCGAGGTCCTCGTCGCTGTCCGCGCGGCCCGCCCGCTTGAAGAGTTGTCGGTCGAGGACTGCCTGTGCCAGCGCGCCGATTCCCTTCCAGCGTTCGCCGTTCTGCTGCTCAGCCTCGCCGACGAGGTACTCCAGCAGCCCGTCGTCGGAGCGTCCGGTGAACTCCCGTTCGAGGTCGGCGCGCACCTCGCGGTCGATGGCGTCCACTGCGGCTGCCACCTGTTCCGTGGCGGCGGTCCGGGCGGGCCCGCGTCTTAAGACGCGCGACACGGTGTCCTTTGAGATTGCTGCGACCATGCGCTTGATGATGTGCAGGGGCTGGTTGCGTGCCTGGGCGACTACGTCGGGGTGCTTGGCGGCGGCGATGCGCAGCCACGTCTCGTCGCCCCACATCTCGAGCAGTTTGCCGATCATCGCGTCGGCGCTGGTTTTCGCGTGGTGGGTTAGGACGCGCTCGGTGAGCTCGTAGCGGTAGCGCAGGTACTTCTCGAGCTCGGTCTTGATGTCCTGCCGCTGCTGGCCCTTCCGGGCGGTGCGGATGATCATTTTTTTCGCGTGCCGCACGTTGTCCGACGGCATCACGTAGAAGTGGTCGACGAAGCGGTGCCCGATCTCCATAGGCAGGCCGGCGTTGTGGTGGTCCCGCCTGAGGTAGTCCATGAGGTCGGCGCAGATCGTGTTCCCCACGATGTCCTCGACGAACGGGTACTCGCTGACCCATTCCGGTGGCATCTCCACCTTGCTCAGGATCAGGTGCCTGAGCTCGACGTACAGGTTGCCCGCCCCCTCGATCGCGGTCCGGGCGGTCCCGTCGAGGCCGCCCCACAGGACCTCGAAGCGTGTCTCGTTGAGGTCGTGGGGATCGAGGATCTGTAGGTCGTCCTCGATGGTGTGGCCGAGCGGGACGTGGCACAGGTCGTGGAGGAGGCCGCCGAGCCGGGCGAGGACCGTGGCCTCCGCGAAACGCCGCTCGAGCTGGCCAGGGACGGCGGCCCATTCGTCGAGCAGGCTCGCAACGTGGTCCGGGCCGCGCCGGTTGTCCGCGACCGCGTCCAGCAGGTCCTGCGCGCCGCGCAGCGTCCCTAGCGCGTGGGAGAACCGGCTGTGTGTCGCGCCCGGGTAAACCAGGTGTGTCGTGCCGAGCTGCCTCACCCGCCGCAGCCGTTGCATAGGCGGGCTATCGAGGAGCAACCTCTCGAGCTCGTTCACGTAGATGTCGCCGTGAACTGGGTCCGTAACGGTCTTCGCCGGCCGCAGGAGGCCGGCCGGGAGACCCCACGGCTGCCCGTGCTGGAGGTCCTCGTCGGTTACGCCCCACTTCGGCACGGCGGGCCCCTCTGGTCAGTGCTGCTCTGGTCGGTCCGTCCCCCCGTCAGCCTAGGACCAGCCGTGTGACGTGAGTGACAGGTGCGAGTCAGGCTTCGGGATGGAGGTGAGTGCGGTCCCGAGGAGAGCGTTCGCGTAGGCGTCGCAGAACAGCTCCTCGACGTGGCCGTGACGCCGCGCACGCCAGGGGACGCGGTCACGCACGTAGAAGAAGGTATGCGCGTACTCGTGCGCGATCCGCCAGGACCGCACCACCGACGCGTCTGCCCCCGCAGCCTCCTGCTCGGGAGTCGGGTCCGGGTCGACCACGAAGACGAAGCCGCCGGTCGTGACCGGCATGAGCAGCGCCTGCAGCTCGCCTGCGGCAGCTCCCAGGGTACGGGTCCGCACCTCCCATCCGAGGGCAGCGATCTGCCCGGCCGGGTCCAACAGTCCCTGCTCGTGCCACCACGAGCGCGTCATGGACACCACGTCCGGGGCCTCCGCCACGGACGGCGGTTCCACAAAGGCGGCACCCGTCCACCACACCTGCCGCCGCATCGTCGCTCCCACATAGGGCGAGCGGGTGCGCGTCTGTGACACTCACTCACTGTCTGGCACTGACAGGCACAATGCCGCCCGCCACGCGCACCTCCATGTCACTGATTGGTACTGGCTAGCGATGCCTGTGCCAACGTTGGGGAGTGACGCCCGACGAGGAGGACCCGGACGTCGCCCGCCGACTGCAGGGCCTCAGCCGGCGACGCGAGCTCGACGTCCAGGCGGCGGGCCTTCTCGTGGACGTCAGCAGGAGCTTGGCCACCATGTGGTGCACCGACAGCAGCGACCCGATGCCCCACGAGGCCCACCCAGGCCGGCGGCCCTCCCGGTACTTGTCCGAGCACGACGTTGTCGCCTACGCACTCCGGCTACCGCGACACCGGCCGGCAGCCCTGCTTGCCTTGCAGTCGCTCGCGCCACGCGAACGCCGCGAGGTCGACACCAGCGCGCCCCGGCCGCCCAGCAGCGCCGAACCGGTGACCTCTAACGCGGCCACAGCCGACACATCCCGCAAGAGCGTCTTCCCCGCGCCGCCACCCGCTCCTACCGGCGGCACGGCAGCCGCGGCCCCCGCCGGGCCCGATGAGGCAGTGGCGGACGGGGCTGCCTTCCGCCACAGAGAGTTTGCCGACGAGGCACCACCCCCTTCGGCGACGGAGACCTCGAGTGCGGCTAAACCACCCCCGAGCGGCGAGCTGCAGCAGCAGCTCAGCCGACTGCGGGGGAAGATCGTGTCCCTTCAGGAGCAGGTCGCGCACCTCGAGGGAATCATCGAAGAGAAGTCGCAGTCGGCGGCGCGCACGGACGCGAAGTGGCTCGCCCTCAGCCGCGTCCAGTCTGTTCCGGACTCCCCGGCAGCCCTCGACGGGCTGCCTCCTCAGCCGCGCTGACAGTCCGGCCGGCGGCTTCCATCCCGTGCCCACCGAGTCCGGCGGCGGTTCACCGCCCGAACGCCCGAACAGCTAGCGGCTGCGATCACGTGGAGGCTGAACAGGCCGCACTCGAGGAGCGACATCGACGGGCAGCGCGATCTGACCTGGCAGCGTGGTGCCCGGCGGCGCCATTCTGCGCCAGCGCGCCAGTGCGCCAGTGCGCCAGGTGTGGCTGGCGCGGCCGGGCGCCCGACGACCTGGACCGACGCCCGGCGGCCACGCCCACCCGCCACGGGGCGTCCCGTCCCTGGCGTCACCGCATGCGCCGCACCGGTGCTCGCGAGCCGGCCCCTCGAGGACTTCGCCCGGTGCCCGCCGGGCGGGCGGCTGACCCAGGCGGACCTCCTCCGGTGCCTCGCCGAGGTGGCGGCCGCGCCGGTCGGCACCGTCGGCTGGCAGTTCCGCACGTACCAGCAGCCGAACACTCCGCTGATCGTCTTCGGTGCGGGACCGGCGGTCACGAACGTGACGGCGAACGCGTTCGCGGCCTTCGTCCTGCTCAGGCACACCCAGTACCGCGACCTCGGGGTCGAGCTCGACGACCTCACGGTCGGCGTCGTCGTCACCCCTAGCAAGGTCAGGCCGTGGGACACGAGCATGGTCGCGACGTCGGGCGGTTGGCGGCCGGACGCGGAGACGCTGGGGTCGTGGACCGCCCTGTGGGGCGTGCCGGGCAGGCCGACGAAGGCCGCGTAGTCACGTCCCGCGCAACCACCCCGGGCAGGGCCGCCCACGCAGCCCCCGGGGTAACGGCGTCCGTCACCGTGCTCTGGTCCTGGGCCGGGACCGCCGCCCCCCGAGCGGCTGGTGTCCGTCGCTGCCCGCCGGTCGACGGGGCGGGCCCACGGACACGAATCGGGTGGCAGGCCGCACGCCCCCCAGGGCACGGTCATGGGGGACGCGTGCGGCCCCCGCCCGGTCGGGGCGCCTACGGTCAGCGTCCGAGGTAGCGCAGCACCGCTGACCACAGGTCGAGCACCTCCCGGGGGGCGGGCACGGCACCGGCGAACGCGGCCGCGTTGCCCGGTTTGCGCGAGGCGCCGTTGGCGGTCACGGTGCTGGTCCAGGTCTGGTGGTCGACGCGGTCGAAGAACGCCTCGATCTCGCCGAGCTTCGAGCCGTCGTCGTGGAAGCCGTCGGCCAGGGTGTGGACTCCCAGGGGGGCCCACCGCGCCCTGGACTCACTGATCGTGTCGGCGGCCGCGCCGTTGTTGGGTGGCGCGCCGGGCAGCCTGTCGAGCGGGCCGCCGGCGCGCATCGCCGGGCCGTCGGCGAGCACGGCGCGCGGCACGGCGAAGTCGTCGAGGACCTGGGCGTAGGCCGGGAAGTCCTGGTGGCCGCCGACCGCGACGATGCTCACGTGCTCGCTGGCCGGCGAGGGCAGCCCGGTGCCCGGGCGGGACAGCCAGACGTCGAGCGCCAGCTCGTCGGACTGTCCTTCAACGAGGAGCACGCCGCTGGCGAACAGCGCCTCCCGGACCTTGTTCAGCCGGAGGGTCCGGGTCAGGGTCGTGCCGCTCGCCGTGCCACGCAGCCGGTGCGCGCGCGTCTCACCCGCGGGTCCCCGCGTCATCCTGACGACGTGCGCTAGGTCGTCGGGCCCGTCGAGGGGGACCAGGCCCGGGCTGTGCGTGATCACGACCGTCTGACGTCCTGCCGTCTCGCGCGCCCTCAGCGCGGCGAGGACGGTCGCCTGGGCGGCCGGCGAGAGGTTCGTCGCGGGCTCGTCGAGGAGGACGACGTCCAGATCCCCGGCGAGCAGCAGCGACAGGTGCGCGGCCTCCTCACGGCCGGCCCCGGACAGCCGCAACGGCACGTCGTGCGTCGGCCCGACCGGGCCGCGCGACTCCGGCACGACCGCCGTCACCAGCATGCCCGAGTCGGGCTGCGGTTCGCTGACGACGTCGAGCCGCGCCCCTGTGAGCGCCGCGAAGATCCCCTGTGTCCTGACGAGCCGGGCCTGGTCCGCCGTCCCACCGTTCTTGTCCTGCCAGAGCCCGACCGCGACGCCCGCCCCGGTTCTGAGGTCCGGTGGCTGCCGGAGCGCCTCCAGGCTCACGACGCCCGCCGCGGGGTCGCGCCGGTTGGCCGTCACGGCGAGCGACCGCGCGAAGAGGTGGTCGAGGATCCTGGCGAGGCCGGCGTGCGCGGTCGCTGGCGCCGGCCTCGAGTCCGAGGGCACGTAGCACACGTCGGACGCTGGGCGCCTCCTCGTTTCCGCCGGACGGCCGTAGGACCATGTCGAGCCGGTTGCCGCCGCCGGTGAGGTCCGCGAGCGTCGGTCCCGGCACGGGGCCCGTCTGACGGCCGTCGGCGCCCCTCTGAAGGGCCTCGAGGCGGTGGCGCATAAGGAAGTCGACCGGCTCGTTGCTCGACGTGCCCTCGTCTCCGTCGCGACGCAGCTTCGACGAGTTCCACAGGTCGAGCGCGTACGTCTCGCCGGGGTGCCCGCCGTGCCAGCTCACCCGCCACGGGTGGCGTAGAGCACGGTCGAAGGAGACCTCCACGCGGCCGCGCGCGAAGACCGCCTGCTCGCCCAGGTCGTAGTCGAGCAGGCCCGGTGCCGCGGCGTACGCCGCCGAGTTGGGCGACGACTGGCTCAGGACGCACCCCCGGACCCAGTCCCCGACCAGTTCGCGCTCCTCGTCGCTCGTGAGCTCGAAACCCACGCTCGCCTGCCACCGCTCGGCGCCGTAGCGGCCGGCCAGCGAGTAGTCGCGGACCAGCTCACCCAAGGTCCATTCCCCCGTGGCACATGTGTGGACGGCGAGCGCGCAAATGTCGATCACCCGGCCGACGTTCGTCTTGCCGACCCCGTTGGGGCCGACGATGACCGTCAACGCGTGAGTCGCGCTGAGTCCGAGAACATCTCCTCACGAGTACAGCGGGCTCATCAGCAGGCCAAATCGGCGGGTTTCTGGAGAGGCCCGATCCCCTATGGCATGCGTGCCAGCACCAACCCGGGCCTCCCGGAACGGGATCCTCAAACTGCACCGCTGGTCGAGGAGATGCTCAACAGAGTTCAGCGGGGAGATGCTCTGACACGGATTGCAGCCGACCTCAACAAAGCTGGGCATGTGCCGCGCCGAGGCAGGGTGTGGACACACACTGGCGTTCTGCGGCTCGTCAGCTCCCCCGCATTGGGCGGGTTACTCCAGGTCGACGGTGAGCTTCAACCAGCCGCCTTCAAGGGCCTTGTCTCGGCTGAAGGGTGGCGCGCTGCACAAGCGACGCTTGCGCGACGCCCCAAGGGCGAGGTTCGTCGGCCCCGCGAGAAGCTGACGCTACTAGGGCGTGTCGCTCAAGTGGTGGCGCTGACCTGCGGGATGGTGCGGGTATGTCACGTGATGAGGTGTTCACCGAGGAGCAGTGGGCTCGGGTAGAGCCGTTGTTGCCGTCGTCGAAGGGCAAGCG